>Ga0157372_10006090_pt1 | contig 12813 bp, 13 predicted proteins | sample C55metaG_FD_115307 | JGI IMG/M metagenome (GOLD analysis project Ga0157372, IMG submission 115307) | Corn rhizosphere microbial communities from Kellogg Biological Station, Michigan, USA - C5-5 metaG | ecosystem: Host-associated > Plants > Roots > Rhizosphere > Soil | place: USA: Michigan... | reverse complement strand
ATTAAACAGTTTTACAAAATAATGAATGATCCTGTTGGACAGTATATTACTCCAGGATTATGTTGTCTCATCGGTACTGCCATTCTTCTTAGTTCTCATCGGCATGCCTCCAGGTAATGAACTACTCTCATTCGTTCAACTTGCAATAGTATTAAAATTTGTTCAGTAATCATCACAATCATCATTATCCTAATCATTACCTTTCCTTAATCTTCTTTTTTCTAATTGTGATCTTTAATTTAGATTTGCTAAATCGATTACAAAAGGATCTGAAGATACTATTTTAATTGAAACTCAAAATTGGAATTTATTTGGGAAAAAACCTCATGAAATATCATGCACCGAATTTCGTACAAATCAAAAAATAGTTACAGGATTAGGAAAAACAAAAGTTATGGTTCAAATGCCCAAAGATTTACCTTGGATTAAACGAATAGGATTTAGAGCTAGAATGCAACATGTAGATTTAATTCATAAATCAAATCGAATTTTTAAAGTGGATAGAGAAGGTCGATTCTTTGACGTTAATGTATTTGATAAAATATTTTACAAAGATCATAAAAATTTATCATGATAAGATCTAGATATAATATTATTACAAATTATTAGAATTGAAATGTTAATGATAAAAGTATAATATACTGTAATTTTGTTTCGAGTTATGTATGAATGGCGAAAAAATGGAGTATGTTGATCATGATGATATTGATGATTCTTTTTTTCGTGCTTTCTCGAGATGGTTTAATTGTTAAGAAATATTATCATTCATAGATGTGGAACGTATAATACAACTATTTGCCTTTTTGTTTAGGAAAGAGGTACTCTGTGATGATTTCAAATTATGATCATTGTCATGAATATTAAGAACATCATGACTTTTTCCTCTTAATAAATCAGCTAAATCTCTTTTAGATTGTGTTCTTGATTGAATTCTCGATGGATTTTTATCATGCGATAATGAAGTTAAATCAAGTTTAGATTGTGTTCGACTACCAGGTCGAAGATACAGGGGTGGTATAGTCGCCACAGGAAGAGGGATTGCTGGCAATGGAGCTTTTAAAAAAGAAATGAATTGATCAGTTACCATTTTCTTTTTATGTAGTTTTTATTTTCCTATTTTTTGGTACAGGAAAAATGTGCCATATATATATGAAGTAGATAGATCTTCCGAATATTTGAATTATAAAAATATATCGATATCAGATATTTACCTTTTCCTGTGAAAGTATCGTAATCCTCTGGTACACGAAACTCAGTCTTCGTCCATACTCCTCTTTTCATTAATTCTGGTGCAACCGATGAATCTGGAAGAACCATTGCCACTTGAGTATCTCGAACAGGTGAGGATGTATTTGAATTATTTGAATGAGATACATCTATTGGTGAATTATAGACATTATCACTGATATCAATCACAGTAGAATGGGGTGGTATGGATGGTATGTTGATGACAGATGGAATGACTGTTAAAGTGGGTCGAACTTCTTGATGCTTAAATGATTAATAGTGGTTTGGTGGAGAAAAGATGAAAATCGTGTAGGGGAAAAAAAAGGTCCAAAAAAAAAAAGTTAAGATCTTTTCGCCGTTGTAAAATCTCATTGAGCTTCTAACTAGAACAATATTTAGATCCTGGGTAATTTTTTCTTCAATATGTACTTACCTTTTGAATTTTGTCCTTTAACTCTCGATACGCAGACTGCCTCCCGGTTTCAGTAATATTTTCTATTCCAGCGATTTTACCATCACGCATGTAGACCACACGATTTGCAAAGTTTTTAAGATAAACATCATGAGTTACCATTACCATTGTCATATCTACGGAAATAAATATACATCGGTAATTAGATAGTTAATACGCACATTGAAAAAGAATCAAAGATTCATTGAGTTAATTATTTCCTATTCTTTTTATTCTTAAAGAAATGTTTTTGAAAACTTACTTTCATCTCGGTTAAGTTTAAATAATAAATCAATGATTTTATGAGTATTAAATGTATCTAAATCTCCTCTAAAATAAAATGGATAATACAAATAGGAAAATTATAAAGGAAATTAGATATGTGAAAATTTAAGATTACATTTCTTCAAATATTTCGGTATTATTAAACCAATGAAAAAACAAAAAACAAAAAGAAAATTGGAAAATATATTTTACGTTGGTTCATCAAGTAAAAGTAATTCAGGTGAATTGGCTATTGCTCTGGCAATCGTAACACGTTGTTGTTCTCCTCCAGATAGTTGAGATGGAAAATGATTTAATCGATGATTGAGTCCAACGCGCTCTAAGCTCTCTATATATATATACAAAGGAATAGCGTATTATTTAAGAATATCAATGAAAGTCAGGTTTTTTTAACTATTTTCCTCTTTTCCCTTTCTTTGATATATAAATTTTGAGAGTCAAAACCGTATGAAAAAATAGGGCAAAAAAAAAATAGATCGTGATACCGATTGCATGTTTCTTCCTTTGAGATGGGTTTAAGATTCCTTTTAATGTCATGGGTAACTCCACATTTTCTTGTGCAGTCAAGGAAGAGAGAAGGTTAAAGCTTTGAAATACAAATCCTCTTTTTTTAAGAAAAAAGAACAGAATTGAAATTATCATATTATTGATTTGTAATGAAACTGATGATGATGATGGATTTTTGAAAAAGATGATTTAAGGAATGAAAGATCCAAGTAAAGTAAATGAAGAGGAAAACCTAGTAGATCTTACAAATTATTCAATCGAAGACTTGCCATAGTTTTATCCTTGGTTTTGGAATTGATAACTGAATTTTGATAAAATTACATATATGCATTATATAAATAAGATAGTAGGAGTGTAGAGATTAACGATAGGTGTGATCTTGAAAAAAAAATTCAAACAAAAAGAACAACGAAATACTTTACTTGTATTGCATATTCGTAAATCTCCCTTTGTTGGTTTATCAATAGTGCCGATAATATTAAGAAGAGAAGTCTTTCCTCCTCCACTAGTACCATATATAACTACCCACTCTCCTCGATTTATTTTGAGTGAAACTCCTCTACAAAATTAGAAGATTGGATCATGAGACTTTGATTTTTCTTTTTATTAATAGCGTCTCATAGAATCTCATTATCAATGATGTTGAATGTATATATACATATTTTTTACAACCTTAATGCCGCAACTCCTTCGATTCCCAGGAGATATGTTTTATGTATATTTCGCAATTCTATGATGGTATCCTCTTTGTAAGCAGCATCCTTAATTGATATTATGAAAAATATGTTGTTTTTTTAAAAAAAGAAATGAATGTAAACCAAATATTAGAATAGATAGGATCGCGCAAAGATTTTTTTTAATGATTGAGTTAAGAACGAAAAAAAAGGAGTCGTGAGATTTCAATTTAGAACAGATTTATAATAGATTAACTGGATTACCTTGTCCTGGACATTAGTAGTATTTAATGTACCGTTCATTATGGGTACATATAGAATGGGTATTACGATATCGGGGTAAAGCTTCAATTCGAATTCTTGACACAAATATATATTTTTTTAGATCCTTTCTAACTTAAAGGATCGTTTTTTCTTCAAAATTTTGATTTATTATGTTTTTTGGTTCTAAAAATGTATTTTGAAAATCATTCCGAGCCAATCCAATTGATCCAATGATACATCTGATTTTTGAATGTAATTCAAATCAAAAAAACTTGCCGAGTACGTAAAAAGGTTAATAACAATACATTTTTTATTTTCAAGATTTGCCTTATAATTCTCAATTCTCAATTTTCTTTTTCTACATTCTTTTTTTAATAACAATAGGGATTTGCAATACAATTATTTTATACAATAAAATTAATAATACACATTAACATATATGTTTCCATAAAATTAATTATCTACACTTTAAAAGTCATTATCACTGTCTCTATTTTGGTCATCTTCATCCTCATCATTATGATCATCATTTAAATTTGATAAATCCTCTCTATTCCCTGCTTCCGCTAAAGTTGCTCCAATGATGATTTCATCATTCATATCATCATCCATATCTATTTCTATAACATCAGATTCAATGTTAGAATCTTGTATTGATTGGGTAGATTGGCGTAATAAAGAAGAGGTTAATGGTCTTTTGGTTTCGGTAGATAGAGGTTCCGTAGTGTCTCTTCGAGCAGACGATTTTATGGAATTATTCGGTATAGGTTTATCTCCTGTTAATGGTTTATCCTGTTTATTTAATGCAGCCAAGTCTTTTCCAATACCGAAATTGTCGATACTGCCAGTATCATCTTCATTGACATCATGGCCAAGATCATTTCGACTAAATCGTGAAGTATTTAGTTCATCATTATCCTTATCATTTTCATCATCATCATGATGATCATCATCATCTATATTATCTGCATCATTGTTTTTATTGTCCGTTTTAGTAATAAATCCAGATACTTTTTCCATTCCAGGTTTAATTCCCATTTTAAGTATTTTTGATTCTTCCTCTCGAAACTTTTCTTGCAATTTCCGTAGATTGGCATTCATTTCTTCTATATCCTCTGTTTCCACTCGTTCAAATTCTTCTACTTGTTGTTCAAGATATGCTAATGATCGAAATTTAACTACATATGCATCATAAGCTGATATTAATTCGGCTTCAATTTTTTCAAATTCATCCATATATGCCGGACTATTCAGTTAAAAAAACAAAAACAAAAATGACGGAGGATGGTTATTTTAAATCGCAATCAATGAGATGTATGATATAAAAGAAAATCCAATATATATCCGATAGTAGTTACCGAACAGATTGTAAACTTTTTAATCGCTTTTTAGCACGTTCTAATTCTTGATCTTTTTTCTCGACTTTAGCTTTAAGACTAATGTCGTCTAATGTAAGTTGTTCAATTTGGGTAGTCAGTTTTTTTAAATCTTTTTCAAGATTTTCATAGGCATTACTTATTGCCGATTCAACTGCTTTAAGTTCAAATGGACGAGCTAAAACAGCAGAACGCATATCCTTTGGAAACGGAGTGCAAATTCGTTAAAGCATAATAATGTCATGATATTGAGAATAGTTATCACAGTACCAGAATTCATAAATTACACTTTTTTTTCTTCTTTAATCCTTCCAAGATAAATACCTGTTGTTCTAATTCCTTGCCCAATATATCATACAGTTCAGCTGCTTGAGTTGTAATATCTGATGCTAGTGTCCTCGCTGCTTTCATATCTGGAAATTTTGAAGAAATATCAATTCGAATCATACCATCATCCTACGGATAATTGAGATAATCATTAACAAAAAGAGATACTAATATTATTGAATACTTATAAGGTCACACATTAGAATTCAGCAGATTCTGAAGAGAAAATAATGGTTATTATTAGACATACTGTGTCTTCCTCTGGTCGAAAAACGCTGGCTTCATATAGAAGATTAGCAATTTTCAGCATTTCTTGTACGGCATATCCATCGGCGGAGTATAATTTTTTCGGGTTTAATTTTAAATGAGCTTTGGTCATCTGAAATAACATTTAGTGATGGAAGGATAAATGCAAAGATTATTTATAAAAATGCCAAAAAAAGGTAGATAAAATGGATAAAATGATCAATAAGTGTTTCAGTTGACTTAAGTTGAATATTTATCAATAGTGGTTAAATTAAAGAGATGTATATTTTTTCAACTTACAAAGAATATTACAGTTGATTTAATGAATTGAACACGATCATTTTGAGTACCTATAGATTCTGAAGTATTAAATTTGGGATCATAACTGGAAATGATGTTGGTTCATATATTTACAATAAAATAAATATCCAAATATGAAAATTATTAAACAATGAATGAATGGATCGGAAAAACGATAAAAAAAAAGAAAAAGAAGTAAAAATAATGAAATAAAATCCATCATCTGAGATCAAATATAATTACGTTTTGGCTAGCCATTTTAAAATATCGGACATAAGCTCAAAGTTTGGGATTCGAAAGCTATCGGTGAAAATAGGTTTTGGATATCCTAGAGCTCGTAGCCGTTCTAAAAAGTCTATTGAGAATAGATGGGGGATTTAGAATTTTTATTTTAAACAAATAGGAGTAAATCGTCAGTATCATCAAGACTTTTGTAAATAAGCATAGGAAAAGAAAAGAAAATAAACCCCAGGAAAGGATAATAATATTATGACGTTGACGAAGTAGGCCGCCTTACTTCTAGTTTCTCTATAAGACATTTCTTGATATTTCGTCTGAATTGCTTTGTTGTTTTGGGGTTGCTTCTCTTACATTCTGTTCTTTAATTTACAGTCGAGCCCTTCATCATCTGATTTAATCTACTTAAGAAAAAAATAGGGGAGAAAGGGGAAGGCTATTGAAGGGCTTTCCAATTCCAAAGGAGTTCTTAATTTAAGTTGATTTAATTAAGATTTATTACTTATTGGGATAATGTTTCAGATTCAGAATCAGAGCAATAAAATTCAATAAGATTTAACGCTACATCTTTGTAACAGAATACATTACACGGTTGTGAAAAAGTGTTTGACTTTCTTCCCCGATTGAACCAAGACTTGAGTCCTGATGGAGGGCTATTCTGTTAGTCATCCATTTCTGATCCAGATTCAGGGAGTCTAAACATTAAACAATTTATTCAGTTTTGACGGAAACAAAACACGACTCTCATTTCTTTGTTTTATTTATTTTTTAAAACTTCAAATAACTTTGTCTTTAATCATAACCCTTCTTCTATTTTATGGACCACGACGAGAAAGGTAATTAAGCAATTCAAACATCCATTCCAAAACAAACGGACTATTTTCTGCCTTCAATTAAGTTTTCTTTTTTTCTTTTTTGTTTTTTTTTAACTCAATTTCATATAATATTATATATATATATCCTCTATTATATATCTTTTACAGACGCGGTTAATACGGTGAATGCCATATTAAAGTATCTAAATGTTCCAATTCAAATAACAAATCTTCGTCAATGTGTCGCCTCCTTATGGGTTGCTTTATTTGAAGGACTCTTTCAGACTCGCTTACCAGATGTTATTCGAAACACAACCAAAAGAGATGCCAAAATTCATAATATTCAAGTCATTTTAAATCATTTAGCTATTGATGTCTTGAATGATGATTTATTACATATCGATGCCGGTGATATTGTAGATGCTGAAAAAAGTGATATATTGGATTTAATTGAAATATTTGGTGAATTAGCATCTTCCATTGGTGGTAAAGAATATTTGAAATTAAAACAAGACGCAATCATGCAAGATGATGCAGAGATTAGTAGTATTTTGGATGAAACTGGAAATATTTCAGACTCTTTTTCATTAGAAGGAGATGACGATTTTTTTGAGGATTCAAAAGAAATTCTTCCCAGGGATAACCAAATTGTATGCAAATTGTTGTTTTCTCAATATTATTATTATTATATTTTTTTTTCCTTTTAATTTCATTTTATCCAAATATAGGAATTTCATGTATTTATAAATCCCCGTTTCGTTTTTTAATACTTTAGCGCAAATCTCAGCTTGACACTACCATTCATTCACACCGTAAAAGCAAACGATCAAATTCCATGTTAGATTCATCTGTAGATACAGTGACTTTACGTAGATCCAAAAGAAGGAAAACACCATCTGGTGTTGTTAATGATATTGATGAGTTTTTAAAAATTCATCCAGAGGCATCTATTCCTAGTTATCCAAAAAAGAATCAGTCCACATTAGGTAGCACTACTTTAGTTAATGAAACAGTGAAATCCTCTTCACCAACAAAAACAAAAAAGTTAAAATTTAATTTTGATGTAAGTTAAATTTTTTCTCATGTTGTTAAGTTTTTAAATCATACATTCCCACATACCTGATACATAAAAATTGATTATTTTCGATTGAATTTGATGATCTAGGATTATACATCAGTTAAGTCAAAGATACCCGATGATACATCAACTGCTCGAATAAGGGCTTTACAATTTTCATCCCAAAGATTAACTCAAGAAAAGAATGTATTAAACGCACGAATTATGGACGATGAAAACACTATTCGAAATGAATTGAAACGACTTGATCGCAACTCTAGTAATACTGTTCGCAGCAAAAAAACCACTACCACTACTAGTGGTCGTGGCACTTCCAATTTAAAATCATCGAAAAAAGTTCCTCAATCCCGAGAATCTATTGAACCTGATATTACTTTATCAAAAGATGCATCTAAAGAGATTCAAGAGAATGTTGATATTTCTAATCCACCAGTTGAAAATCTTAAAAAATTTGATGAATTAATTGAAAATGCTCTTCCTGGTATTGATATTCCAAAACGATATCAAAGAATGGCTTGGAATGGTCAAGTGAATATTTGGAAAAGAGCAATCAAAGAAAGAGAATGGGAACGAAAAGTTCGTGAGGTAATTAGCAAATTTTTTTTTCTTTTTTTCTTTTTTTTTTCAATTTATTTTTGTCCTTTTATATTTTAAAAATCATTATAGGAATAACATCCAGGAGAATTTGTATCCTTTTAGCATAAAAAAAGAAATTTAGATCCAACAGCCCTGAAAAGAGTTGATAGTATCCGGAAAGAGTTAGAATCTGATATTCGCATGGTAATTCATCCCACACTTGTTACACTTGTTTTTAGTGAATCTCTTCTTCTACTCTTGCTCATTAAACATTTTCTTTTTCCCTATTTTTTTCTTTAATCTTAATGGTTTTTTCGTGGAGAATAGACTCGTCAAAAAACAAAGACAGCTGCTGAACAAAGATTTAAATCGGAATTAAGGGACAGAAAGGTAGCCATAAGTAAATTAAATCATGAAAGGAAAAGGATTGAGCAAGAAGCGGAAGCCCGAAAAATGAAATCCAAATTTAAAGATGAAGATGTAAGAAATTCCTTTTTTTATATATTTAAATTTTCTTTTCTTTTTAAAAAAAATATATCTTTTCACATAAAAATCCTTTATTTGACGTTGTGTCCTTTTTTTCCGTTTTAATTTAAAAAAACAATTCGATTCAATTCAATGTAGATTGCTTGTGATCTTTATAAAAAATATACCTCTGCTACAAGATCAGCCATTCTTGAAGCACGACGATCTTTACAAGAAAAATCTAAAATAATAGAATCCAGACAACATCTTCATCGAATAGCAAAGGAGAATTATTATCGAGATCAAGTTAATTTATTAAAAGAGGAATTAAATGAAGCAAAACGTGAATATGAAATCGTTGAAAAAGAAAAACGTCGAGCTCAAGTTGATGTTGAAAGAGAATTAAGATCAGGATTACGAAAAGAAATTATTACTGCACGAAAAGTTTTATCTACAATAGATGAAGATTTTGATTTTAGAAAACAAGATGCAGATTTATTAAAAGAAAATATTCAATTTCAAGTTCGTTCAAAACATTGATACCTTTAATTTTAGCTGTTAAAATAATGTTTTATTTTAGATTTTGTAAGAATTTTAATGTGTTTTCAACATTTATGGTAAAAATAAAAGGCAATGTATGTTAATATAATAATGACATTTAAAAGTGACCGATTTGGTCATTCAAAATCTTTGATCACAAAAAAGTAAATAAAAAGTAAATAAACAAAAAAATGTCCTGAGGTTAAAATAAAAATAATAAAAAAAGATCTTGCTTTATATTTGTTTGTATGTATTTTATTTTTCTGATTATTCAATTACTTTTTTTTCTCCCTTCCCCTAAATCTTCTCTCTTTTCTCGTCTAAGGTTTTTCCTTCTTGTTGACAATAAATGGAATTGAGATCTACACTTTATTGTAACTAAACAGTGTAACTTATCCTGTTCTCAAATTAACTTGTTAATCTTAAGGAAGAAATCCTGAGGGAAAAAAGTAAAGAAAAAAAGGAAGGAAAGGAAAGGAAAGCAAAAGGATAAAATTGATAATTATCTGATCTAATTCTGTATCTTACAAAAGATCTCTATACCTAAACGTCTCTTTGGATTTTATTAAACTTTTGCTGCTTTTTTATTATTGAATTTATTTCGTATTAAACTTTTTTTTCTCTTTCTTTCATCTCATATTTTAAAATCATACCTTAGTACTACTACCGTATCCATCTTTACTCTCATTATCTCATTATATCTTTTATCAATTTTTTAAATTGAAAAATCGTAATTTCATCAATATTTTGAATTCTTCTTACGGTTTGTCCTCTTATTCATTATTAATAATCTTTTCTCAATACTAATACCAAACTTTTGCATTAAGATCATGTAAGTTATCTTTTTCTCGTTCAATGAATTTCTTTTTTTAATAATGTGATATATTTCCATCATCTTTCTTGATGGATCTTCATCTCATATCATTTGCCTTTATTTGTCCGATTTAAATATAAACATCAAAAAATAACTTTAACAAAATCATTTTTGCAAATAAACTTTATTTTTTAGGGCTTCTTCAACGGAAGTGAACGGAGAAAACGTTTCAAAGCCTGTTGCATCCAATGCAAATGGATCTACGAGTGAACTTAAATTAAATGATTTAGAAAGATCTCTTACATCTATTGATTGGTTACAAAAAACGAGTGTAAGAAATATAAGTCCTAGTTTACATCCATTAAATGTTGGATCTCATCGTCATCATATCAATAGCAATACTAATAATAATAGTAATAATAACAATAATGATGTGGATTCATCTCCTCAAGATTCACCTACTACGGTTATATCTCCTACCAATTCAATGCCATCTGAAGCTACTACTCCAGTGACAAGAAACTTTTATGCTAGAAAACCTTCGGTTATTGATAATGAATTTAAACTTGAAACAGGTGGAACAGGAAAACCTCCTTATTCTTATGCTACATTAATTACATATGCAATTCAAACCTCTAAAAATAAGCAAATGACTTTAAATGAAATCTATAATTGGATCATGGAATATTACCCTTATTATCGATCTGCAGGCAATGGATGGAAGGTAATGTTAGAATATACGTTTGTTTATTTTTTTTATTTGGGCTGTGGTTTTCTTTTTACGTTTAATTAAAAATGAAAAACCCCCTCTTTCTTTTTTTCCCCTGTACTATATTTTATTTAGAATTCAATTCGTCATAATTTATCACTTAATAAAACATTCATTCGAGTTCCTCGACCTATTAATGAACCAGGAAAAGGATCTTACTGGACTATTGATTCACATTTATCAGGAGAACCATTAGGAAATAAATATAAAACAAGACCGGTTCGATCAAGTTCTGATCCAATACCATATCGAAGTATACCTGAAGTGAATTATGGACGTCATTGGAGGGATACTGCACCAATATCTGCACCACCTATATATGGACAAATTCAACCTAATTTACCATCGAATTCCATAATATCATCATCATCTTTTGGCTATACAAATTCTATTTTACCTATGTATGATCGAAGTGGAAATTATAGTACAAATAATTCATTAAATGTATCTCAAGCCTCTATGATGAGTTCTCATTCTAATGCTGGTCATACTAACTTCGGATATGGACCGTATGGACATACTAACCCACCACCATCCAATACATACCCAAGATATATGCCAAATCTTAATAATTCTATTGGTAATTATGAATTGAATGATGTGAGTATAGATCAGAATCTTGATTCATCTTATCCATACAGTGGAGCTGATAATTCCATGTATAATGGATATAATAATTCAAATAATAGTACTAATAATAATAGTAATAACAATAATATGAATAATACTCTTTCTGGAAATGGAAATGGATTGCATACATCAACTCCACCTAATTCTTATGATCCAATATCAAAGTATTATGATTATGGATCTGTTTCCAATGGACATTCTTTGGCATCTACACCTGATTCAAATCATTTATTGCCAGATGATGGAAATGTGAATCCAGAATCAGATACCCCTTACAATCGAATTATGACAGCTACTTCATCTCATAGTATGCATCATATTAAACCAACTCGAATGGAACTTCCACTTCCAATTCATAGTCATGGGAATCATATCTCACATGCAGGGAATATGTATCTAAGACCTCCAAGAGAAGAAGAAGAGCCACAGAACTCATTTGATTGGAATAATGTTGTATCATAAAATCAATGATCATTTTAATCTATTATTGTATGGTCTCAACTCTTTTATTTTCTTTCTTCTTTTTTTTATTTTCATCTTAGTCAATGGTTATTTATTTTATACTTACAGTATTATCATGGTCGAAATGTATATCGAAAATCGAAAGAAAAAGAAGTAAGAAACAAAATTTCTATTACGATCCGGAACTGAAAAAATGAAATAACAATAGCAATAAAGGACAAATGACGAGCAAACGCAACCATAAATAATTAACAGTCATTAAATGTTAACATTGATAACAACTGATAATAAAATTGTGAATAATAATAATAATAATAATAATAATAATAATACTAAGGATATGACATTGTATTAAAAGCAGAGATAGAAAGAGATTGTCAAATTTATTTCACCAAAAGTTTCAAGGAATTGCACGACTGTACATATACATTCATATTTCTTTTCTTCTTTTTAAAGTTTTAACATCGAAATTTCATGATAATATTATTAAAAAAAAAGTTTAATGATAAATGAAAAAGAATTAATAAATCTAATGAGGTTGGTTATTCAAAAAATGATCAAAATTCTATTCATGCATTGAGATTTCCTTTGATATATCGTTTCCTTTTGATTCCTCCTCATTACTCATAGTAGATGTAAGTAATTCATGAGCAAAAGCTTGTAATGTTGCCTAAAAATACAGAATGGAATTTAAAATTTTGGGAATTAATAAATAAAAGAAAATAAAAAGTTATAAACCCTCATGACATATCTTTTTGATGGTCAAATAT
>Ga0157372_10006089_pt1 | contig 12814 bp, 9 predicted proteins | sample C55metaG_FD_115307 | JGI IMG/M metagenome (GOLD analysis project Ga0157372, IMG submission 115307) | Corn rhizosphere microbial communities from Kellogg Biological Station, Michigan, USA - C5-5 metaG | ecosystem: Host-associated > Plants > Roots > Rhizosphere > Soil | place: USA: Michigan... | reverse complement strand
TTCCGACCAGGCTCGGTGGGCATCCGGTTCTCGAGCGCCGGCCTCGGGTTGGCGATCTGCCGCAACCTGATCGAGAAGATGGACAGCCGGTTGCTCGTGGACACGGCGGTGGACGCCGGGACTCGGTTTTCCTTCCGAATCGAGCTACCGCCCGCATAACTTCCGTTGGTGTCAAATCCAACGAACGAAGCGACCGCGCCCTCGCCGGCGACGCGTCGCGATTTCATCCGTGAAATGGTCGCCGAGGACGTTGCGACCAACCGGTTCGGCCGCCAGATCGCCACGCGCTTTCCGCCCGAACCGAACGGTTTTGCCCACATCGGGCACGCCAAGTCCATCTGCCTGAACTTCGGCATCCGCGATGAGTTTCGCGGGCGCTGCAATCTCCGCTTCGACGACACGAATCCGTTCACGGAGGACGTGAAATACGTCGAGGCGTTCAAGGAAGACGTCCGCTGGCTGGGGTTCGACTGGGAAGCCGAGCTGTACGCGAGCGACTATTTCGGGCAGCTCTACGAGTTCGCCGAGGTGCTGGTGAAGAAGGGAAAGGCCTACGTCGACTCGCAGAACGAGGAGCAGATTCGCGAGAACCGCGGAACGGTGACGACGCCGGGCGTCGACAGCCCGTTTCGTTCGCGCAGCATCGACGAAAACCTGGACCTGCTTCGCCGCATGAAGGCGGGCGAGTTTCCGGACGGCGCGCACGTCCTGCGCGCAAAGATCGACATGGCGCACCCGAACATGATCATGCGCGATCCGCTGCTGTTGCGGATCCGGCATGCGCCGCACTACCGGCAGGGCGACGCGTGGTGCGTGTACCCGTTATACGACTTCGCGCATCCGTTGTCCGATGCGATCGAAGGGATCACGCATTCGCTCTGCACGCTCGAGTTCAAGGACAACAACGACATCTATCGTTGGCTCGTCGACGAGTGTGGATTCGAGCGCCCGCCGGAGCAGACGGAGTTCGCACGGCTCGAGGTCGACTACACGGTACTGAGCAAGCGAAAGCTTCTTCGCCTCGTCAACGAAGGCTACGTCTCCGGCTGGGATGACCCGCGCATGCCGACGATCGCGGGAATGCGGCGTCGGGGCGTCACACCGGAAGCGCTCCGTGATTTTTGCGAGACGATCGGAGTGGCGCGAAAGCCCGCGCGTACGGAGCTCCAGACCTTCGAGCACGCCATCCGGAACGATCTCAACATGCGCGTCCCGCGCGTCATGTGCGTCACGCGTCCGCTCAAGATCGTGATCACCAACTACCCCGACGGTGAGTCGGAGATGCTGGATGCGCCGTACTACCCGCACGACGTCCCGCGAACCGGATCGCGTCAGGTTCCGTTCTCGCGCGAGCTGTACATCGAGCGCGACGACTTCATGGAAGATCCGCCGAAAAAATTCTATCGGCTCGCGCCGGGGCGAGAGGTGCGCCTTCGCTACGGCTATTTCATCACGTGTACCGATGTCGTAAAGGATTCGGCGGGCGAGGTCACTGAGTTGCGCTGCACCTACGATCCGGCCACGCGCGGCGGCGATTCACCCGACGGCCGCAAAGTGCAGGGAACCATTCATTGGGTATCGGCCGGTCACGCGGCGGATTGCGAGCTCCGCCTGTACGACAAACTCTTCACGATTCCCGACCCGGACGCCGTCGAAGAAGGCAAAGATTTTCTCAGCGCCCTCAATCCCGAGTCGCTCGTCGCCATTCACGGGGCGAAGATCGAGCCCAGCGTCCTCAGCGATCCGCTCGGTTCACGGTATCAGTTCGAGCGAACGGGGTACTTCATGAGCGACCCCGTCGAATCGCGGCCTGGGGCTTTGGTATTCAACCGGACGGTCACGCTCCGGGATACCTGGGCCAAGATCAAGGACAAGTAGGCCGCCGTAACGTCGCCCGGCGGCGGGTCGTCATTTAAATGTTATGACGACAAGATTTTTAACCATGCCGACACGATTTTTCCGCCTTCGCGCCGCCCTCGGCGCCGCGGCTGCCGTTCTGCTGACCGCGGGATCCGCGAGCGCCGCATCGCCTTCTCCCCGGCCCCAGCCGAGCGCGAAAGCCGCGAAGCACATGTTGTTCCGCGTGCGCGGCCCGAACGGCGCCACCGTGTACCTCCTCGGCTCTGTGCACCTTCTCTCGCCGGAATCCGCGACTCTACCGCCGGAGGTCGACGCCGCGTTCGCGCAGGCGAAGTCGGTCGGATTCGAGACGAGCATCGACACATTGCAAATGCGCGCCATGGAGCTCATGTCGCGGGCGCAATACACCAACGGCGCCACCCTTCGCGGCTCGCTCTCTCCCGCGACGGCGGCACACGCTGATTCGCTCATCTCGAGCTACGGCCTGAGCCTCGATCAACTCAACGGCTTCAAGCCGTGGTTCGTCTCGGTGGTGCTCACGCAGCTCGTGCTTCAGAAGATGGGTTTCAAGGCGGAGCTTGGCGTCGACATGCAGCTCCACGTCAAGGCGAAAGCGGCGAGCAAGCCGGAATTTGGACTCGAGAGCACTGACTTTCAGCTCGGGCTCTTCGACTCGCTGTCGCCGCAGGATCAGGAAAAGATGCTCAAGGAGCTCGTCGCCCCCGACTCCGCGGCCAAGCAGCTGAAGGCAATTCGCGATGCGTGGTCGGCCGGCAACGGAGCCGCGTTGGACAGCCTCCTCAACAACGGGATGAAGGATTCGCCCGGTGTCTTCGCGGCACTGATCACGAACCGCAATCGCTCGTGGATCCCCAAGCTCGAGTCCCTGCTCAAGGGGAAGGACGACGCACTCGTCGTCGTCGGGGCGGGCCACCTCGTTGGCAAGGAAGGCGTCGTCGAGCTCCTCCGCGCCAAGGGCTACACGATCGAGCAGTTGTAGCGGCGCTCGCGGTCGAACTCGACGACGGCGTCCATGAGCGGCGTGATGTCGTAGCGCACGGGATCGGTCGTCGGCAGGCCGGTCTCGCTCGCTGTGCGCTCGATCACCGCTCGAGCGTCACGATCGCTGAGATCGGCGGTGTTGAGCGAAATGGCGATCGTGCGAACCTGTCGCAGTGGGTTCGCGATTGCCTCGTGAAGCGCGATGACGTCGGTCAGCGGCGGGATGCGGAGCCAGGCGTTGTGCCGGAATGTCGCGCGTGACGGCTGGTGACACGCGATCAAGCCGTGAGGAAGACTGCCGTGGAGCAGGCCGAGCGACACCCCCGAGTACCCGGGGTGCAGTATCGAGCCCTGACCCTCGACGAGCACGATGTCGTTGTCACGCGCCGCCTGAATAGTCACTGACTCGGATGCGCCGGCGATGAAGTCCGCAACGACCGCGTCGACGCAAACTCCCCAGCCCTCGATGAAGATCCCCGTTTGGCCAGTCGGGGCGAAGCCGGCGCGTACTCCGCGGTCGCGCAGCGCGGCGCGCAGCTGGAGCATCACAGTCATCTTCCCGATGTTGGCGTCGGTGCCCACGGCAAGAAGGACGGTTTGATCCAACTCGCGCACGCGCCCGGAACCGACAGGCAGATCGGCCGGCGGGCGGCGTACGTCACGAATGGTCGCGCCCGTTCGTTGCGCAATTGCCGCGAGCTCCGCATCGTCACCGACGAAGCCGTGCAGGCCGTTCCAGACGTCGAGCCCGAGCTCCAGGGATCGTCGAATCGCTTCTCGCAACGAGGGGGGGAGTCCGCCGGCCGCGAGTGCGATCCCGACGAGGAGGCTGTCGGCGCCGAGGCGGACGGCCTCGTCGACGGAGCTCACAACGGGAATGCCTCCGCCGTAGCCGAGAACTTCCTGTGAGGTTCGGCCAGCGCGGCTCGAGTCGAGCACCGCGGCGACGTGTCCGGCGGAGTAGCGGATGACCGAGTTACCGGTCTTCGAGGCGGGGGTGCCGAACTGGTCTTCGGCGTAAATCAGGTAGCGAGGCATTCACCAAATCAACCGGCGGCGAGCGTAGCCGTAAAGCCACGCTCGCCGCCGTTCGACGTGTTCTCGGACCAGATTGGATCAGCCGCCCTTTTTCGGGTGCTTCTTGGTCTTCGTGTTCTTTTGCGCCGAGTCCCACATCGCGGAGTCCCGCCGGGCGGAGTCCGATTTCAACTTGAGCGAATCGGACATCATCGGCTTCTTCGCCGGATTCGTATCGATACCGTACCCCAACGAGTCCGACAAAACGCCGGCGCTCGATGCGGTATCGTTATTTGCTCGGTTGGGAGAGCATGCGGCGATCGCGATCGCGACCGGAACCACTCCCATCAGTTTGAACCATTGCATCGCTCCCTCCTGAGTGCGCGGCTACGCGCGGTTCGACAGAGAGTGATGAAGCAAGGGGTGTGCGTGACGCCTCGCGAGAAGCAGGCGAATGCGTATCTTTGGGCGGGTTCAGCCGATTTGGAGCCACGTATGTCTCTCGTGTACCGTCGTTTCGCGCTTTGCGCCCTACTCGCGCCCGCTCTCGCCGCGGCACAGTCGAGGACGACTGTTGGCCCGTCACGGGGCACCGTCATCGTCGTCGGCGGCGGATCAATGGGTCCGGAGATCTATTCCGCGTTTATCGAGGCGGCCGGCGGCCCCGACGCCCTCATTATCGATGTGCCGACAGCCGGTGGCGACACCGTGTACGGACAAAACGCCCCGGGCACGCGCGGCTGGAAGCAGGCAGGCGCGAAGAACGTGTACGTCCTGCACACGAAGGACAAGCGACTCGCCGACACCGACAGTTTCGTCGCGGTCATCAAGCGCGCGGGCGGCGTGTGGTTCGAGGGCGGGAGACAGTTCCACCTCGTCGATTCGTACGCCGGCACGAAGACCGAGCAGGCGTTCAACGACCTGCTCGCTCGCGGCGGCGTGGTCGGCGGCTCGTCCGCCGGCGCGTCGATCCTCGGCGACTTTCTCGTGCGCGGCGCGCCGTCGAATAACAATTTCATCATGGACTATCCGGGCTACGAAAAAGGCTTTGCCTATCTCCGTGGCGTCGGAATCGACCAGCACGTTGTCGCCCGCGAACGACTCGCCGACCTCGCAGACTCGATCATCTCCAAGTATCCGAGCATGCTCGCGATCTCGGAGGACGAAGGCACGGCGTGGGTCGTGCGCGGCGACACCGCGACCATCATCGGACGCAACAAGGCGTTCGTCTACGGTGGCAAGGACCCCACGGACCGCGGCAAGCCGTTCCTCACGCTTTTCCCGGGGGACCGCTACAACCTGGCGACGCGCCACGTGATGCATCGCGCCGCGGACGAATCGCCCATCGCTGCGTCCGTCATCGACTCGCTGTTCAAGAAGTACGTCGATCCATCGGCGGGCGGCGCAGCGGTTCTGGTTGCGCAGAACGGAAAAGTTTTCGTCGCTCGCTCATTCGGGATTCCTGATCAGCCGAAGTACATGCCCACGACGACCGTCCCTCAATTCGCGGTCGGGGGGATCACCGAAGTGTTCACGGCGCTCTGCTCGCAACTCCCCGACCCTCCCGCCCGCGGCGGCGGCGGTGCACCGGACAGCGCCGGGCGAGGACAGCGCCGGGGGGGACGCGCTGCAGGTCCGCCGGCGACGCCGTTCCAGAATTGCATCACGCGCCGCATCTCGACACCCATCGGCATGCACAAGACCACCGCGACGGCGGATGGTTTGGTCCAGTCGAGCGTCGATGAGCTGTATCGCTTGTCACTCGGCTTGCAGAACCCGCGGACCTACGCACGTGACACGACGGCGGGGACCGGCCCGGCGGTCGATCTGACGCGCGGGTGGAAGGCCGAGAGCTACGGCGGAGTATCGGGATTGAGCGCGTACGGCACGCCGGACGGCCGCCGCTCCGCGTTCGTCCGCATCCCCGACCGGAAGGCGACGATCATCGTGCTCACGAACGATGACAGCGCCGACGCGAAGCGGATCGCCGACGAGATCACCAGCCGACTCATCGCCAAGACGCGGTGACGTTGGGGACGGTCGAGCTACCGAGAAAGCCGGGAACGCGTCGGCGCCGTCTCGGCCGCCGCGTCGCGGTATTCGGACCTGCGGTCATCGTGGTCGTGTGCGGCGTGCTCTCGCTTGGCGCCCTGAGCCGCGCCCTCGCCACGCGTGAAGGCATCGCGCATTCGCGCGACGTTCTCGAAGCGTCCGCCGCCGTACTGACAGCGCTGCTCGACGGCGAGACTGGCGAGCGCGGATTTTTGCTCACGCGCGATACCGTATTTCTCCAACCGTACCGCGGCGCGCGCCTGCGAACCGTGCAGGGTTTGGCGCGACTTCGGCAGCTCGTGGTGGGGAGAGAGGACGAGGAACGCCGGCTCGACACTCTGACAATGCGAGCGCTGGAGCGATTCGCGTCGCTCGATACGGCGATCACCGATGCGACGAACGGCCGAGGCGAGGCGGCGGTTGGCATCGTACAACACGGCCCGGGCAAGCGCCTGATGGACGAGGCGCGCCGCCATGTCGCGGCGTTGCAAGCGTCCGAGGAGAACGCGCTGGAAGAGCGCCAACGCTCCGAGGATATTTGGCGGCGAGCAGCGGTGCTCATCTTGACGATCGGAACGCTGATCGCCGGTCTCCTCGCTCTCTTGGTGAACAGGAACTTCGATCGCGCGCTGCGCGACCGTCGCGTCGCTCTGGACGAGACTCAAGCGGCCAACGATAGGCTGCAAGAGCAGGCCGTTGAGCTCGAGCAACAGGCGGAGGCGGCGCAGCTCGCGGCATTCGAGGCCGAGCAGGCAACCGAGCAGGCACAGGTGGCGCTGCACGCCGCGGAGGAGTCGGAGCGTCGTGGCGAGCGTTTGCAGGCGGCAACCGAGACGCTGAGCAGCGCCCTTTCGCTCGTCGACGTCGCGACCTTGATCATCGACCAAGCGCTCGCGGCGCTGGGAGCGAGTTCGGGCGCCCTCGCTGTCTTGGGCGACGATGGACGCTCACTCCGCTTCATCGGAGTGCGTGGGATTTCGGTACTGAGCGTCGGTGACACGATCCCGCTGGACCGCCTGTTGCCGCTGCCGACCGCGCTCCGCGAGGCGCGATCGATCACTGTCGAGCGATCTGACCGAATTCGAGAGGAGTTTCCCGAAGCTGTCTCGCACTACACCGTGGACGGTGTTCAAGCGGTCGCCGCGACCCCGATGGAGAATCGAGGGCGGGTGGTCGGCGGCCTGCTAGTGAGGTTCAACGCGCCGCACGCCTTTTCGCCTGGTGACCGCCTGTTCATGAGCGCCTTGGCGCGCATCGCGGCTGAGGCGTTCGAGCGGGCGCGGTTGTTCGATGCGGAGCGGTCGGCGCGCACGTTGGCCGAGTCGGCGAACCGGGCGAAGGCCGCTTTCCTTGCGTCGATGAGCCACGAGCTTCGTACGCCGCTGCAGGCCGCGCTCGGATTCGCGCAGCTGCTGCGCTCCGGAGTGTTTGGACCGATCAACCAGGAGCAGAGCGAGGCGTTGGCTCGGGTCGAACGAAGTCAGACGCATCTCGCGCGGCTCATCGACGACATTCTCGACTTCGCGCGCCTCGAAGCCGGCCGCGTTCGCGTGCTGCTCGAGGCGGTTCGCGTGAAAGAGATCATCGACGACTTGATACCCCTCGTCGAACCGCAAGCCGTGTTGAAGCAGATCTCGGTGACCGCGGAAACGCCCGAGGGGCTGGTTGTCGCCGTAGACCGGCAGCGAATGCGACAGATCATGGTCAATCTCGTCGGCAACGCGGTCAAGTTCACGAACCCGGGCGGCGCGGTACGTGTGGTGGTTCGTCCGGAGGCGACCTGGATTCGGTTCGATGTTCACGACAACGGCGTCGGGATCCCGGCGGATCGCCTCAAGGAAATCTTCGAGCCGTTCGTACAGGTCGACGACGCGCTGACCCGCACCGCGTCCGGAGCGGGGTTAGGTCTGGCGATCAGTCGTGATCTGGCGCGCGCCATGGGCGGCGAGCTGTCGGTCAAGAGCGAGCCGGGGAAGGGATCGGTCTTTTCGGTCAGCTTCCCAGCGGTTTCGGACTAGCCCGCCCTCAGCGTCGAGCGAGCCCGGTCGCGACGCGAAGTTCCTGCGCGTCGTAGACGCGGCCGGCACGAATCACTGTCTCGACCTTTCGCACATCGCTCACGTGGTCGATGGGCTTTCCATTCACGACGATGATGTCCGCGACCTTGCCGGAAGCGAGGCTACCGTAGTCCTTGTCGTCCTTCATCACGCGCGCCGCTCCAATCGTCGCGATTTGGAGCACGACGGGCGCCGGGATGCCGGCCTTCTCGTAAAGCTCGAGCTCCGTGTCGTACGAGGTGCTCCCGAATGCGTCAGTGCCGGCGACCAGTGTGACGCCCGCGTCGTAGAGGCGCTTGATGAGTCTCGAATAGTTGGCGTCGGCCTTGCGCGTGTCGGTCGGAACACCGGCGCCGACGGCTTGGCCGATACCGGTGCCGGCGCTCGTGATCCAGACACTGAACGTCCCGTCGATCACGGTGCCGTGCCGCTTGAGCATCCCGATCAATTGCGTCATCGCCGGTCCGTCCACGTCGATATTCGGGGCAACGGCCGTCGCCACCGCGGAGTACGCGCGCATCGTCGGGACGTAGAGCGAATCCTGATAGAACGTCGAGAAAAGAAAGGCGGCGTGGTTCACCTCGTCGAACCCCAACTCGATCGAGTTGGGCACGGTGAGCCCGCGCGGAATGTGGCCGCTCAGCCGCATGCCGCGCGCGTGCGCCTCGGCGGCGATCGTCGGGATCAAGTCCGGGTGGACGAGGTTGTAGACTTTGATCTGCTTGTAGCCGAGCGAGTCGTAGCGCGCGACCCAGCGTCGCGCTTCGTCCTCGGTACGCACGAGCACCGCCGTGGGGCCCGCCCACTTGCCCGGGCCCTCGATGAAACCGGCGAGCACCACGTGCGGGCCGGCAATGGCGCCGGACTGCGCGCGATCCCGGTCGCTGACGGCGACGTCGATGTCCGATGCAAGATCGCGCACCGTCGTGATGCCGAACGAGAGCTGCATCGGCCCACTCGTCAGCTCACTCGTCATCTGCATGTGGCCGTGCATCTCCCACATGCCGGGCATGACGGTCTTGCCGGCGGCATCGATGACGGTGGCGCCTTGCGGTGCGCGAAGCGAATCCGACGGTCCGACGGCCACGATGCGGTCGCCACGCACGATGACCGTGGTGCGCGGACGCATGACGCCGCGTTCACTGTCGAAAACGTCGCCGTTGACGATGGCCAGTGTGCCGGACGTCGGCTTCTGAAGCCGCTTGTTGAGCGCCTCGGCCTGCGCGTCACGAACCGCGAATTCCGTTTTGCGCAGGGTGGGAAGGGCGGGCTCGGCGCCCGGCTTCACCGTCATGAACCACGAGACTTCAGTGGCGAACAGGTTGTCGTCGCGATCGAGCCAGATCATCTGAGGCGCCGGACCGAAGCCGCGCTCGATGGAGACGAGGCGCACTCGCTCGGAGCCGCGCGTCGTGGGGACCGTCAGCTCTTTGACGACCTCCAACCGGGCCGAGGCGTTACCGGGAAGCTTCGACGTATGACCCGGTTGTCTGAGGAGATAGCGCGCGAGCGTGGCTTGATCGAAGGGCGAGAAACCGGTGGCATAGAAGACGTCGCGCTGGAGGAGATCGGTCGTCGTGCGCGCGGGCGTCCATTGGCGGATCGAATCGCCGACGATCTCGCGGCGGAAGGTCGGCTCACCCAGCCGGTCGTCCGGGAGAACAGGACGATTCTCGATCGACAGAACTCTCCCATCGCGCATGACGTACCGGCTGAACGCTCGTGTTCCCCGATTGCGATCCGTGAAGACGAAACGCACCGTCGTCGTGTCGCCGTTCCGCACGACGACCATCGAGCCGGCGGGTCGATCGTGATTGAGGACGAGATAGGCCGTGCTGTCCGCGACCGCGAGGGCCGACGCGAGGAGAAGAGTGATCATGCGGGCAATCTACGCAAAACGATCATTTGAGTTGCACTCGATAGTTCACGAACACGCAGCCGCCGTCGATCGTTCGGTTCTCGGTGAGCTCGAGCCGAACCAGGTGGCCGGCGTCGCGGAACAGAGGCGTGCCGGATCCGAGCAGAATCGGATGGACGTTGAGCCCGATCTCGTCGACGAGTCCCGCCGCGATGAGCGGCTGTGCGAGCTCGCCGCCGCCGAGCAGACAGATTCCCTTTCCGGGCCGCGCTTTCAAGTTCCGGACGAAATCGGCGGGGTCGCTCGACACGAGCTCCATCCCCGGCGTCTCGAGCGTTCGGCGAGTGCGCGAGAAGACGTAGGTGGCCTTGATCCCGGGCATCGGCGGCGCGCCACCGAGCGTGAGGGAGAAGTCGTACGTCTTGCGGCCCATGATGATGGTGTCGACGGCCTTCCAGTACCGCCGCATGATGTCATTGGCGTCGGCGCTGTGGTGCAGCCAATCGATGTTCTCGTCGGGTCCGGTGATGAAGCCGTCGAGGCTGCAGGCGGCACCGTAGGTGACTGTTCGCATGGCAAGCTCCCGCTCGAGGTGTTAAACTAAACGTGCCTTTAGAAACTGGATTCTAAAGGTACGTTTAGTAATGGTCAAGCTTCAGCCTTTTTCGCGATGGCCCGGCCCCAAAAAGCCACCGACGAGCAGATCTTCTCGGCAGCGTACCGCGTGATGCAGCGTGTCGCGCCGCCCGACTTCACCCTCGGCGCGATCGCCGAGGAGGCGGGCGTCACGGCCGGCCTCCTCGTCCAGCGCTTCGGCTCAAAGCGCGGGCTCCTGGTCCGGCTCGCGGAGCTGTCCGCGGGAGCCTCGGCCGGATTCATCGAGGGGCTGCGCGGCCGCTACGACTCGCCGCTGGCCGTGCTGCGGGCCTACGTCGATTGCATGGCCGATCTCGCCGCGTCACCCGAGGCCTTTGCTCGCAACCTCGCGTATCTGGTCGACGACCTCCGCGATCCCGACCTGCGCCACCATCTCGAGACCCGGGCGCGGCGGACGCGGAGCGCGATTACCAAGCGCCGCGCGGAGGCGGTGGCGCGGGGCGAGCTGGCCAAACGGGCGAATCCCAAGCGCCTCGCGCGCACCGTCGAAACGATCATCGGCGGGTCCATGCTGACCTGGGCCACGTATCGCGAGGGGACAGCCGTGCGGTGGATGCGACAGGATCTGGAGCTGGTGCTCGCGCCGTTTCTGAAACGCAAGGCGTAGCGCGGGCGGCGGCGCCATTCGAGATTGTTGAACCGGGCGAGATTGGCCCGCACGCCGCAAAGGAGGACGGGCAATGACGCGTTGGGTCGGCGCCAGCGTTCCACGAAAGGACGGCATCGGCAAGGCGACGGGGCAGGCCCGCTACGCCGACGATTTGGTGTTCCCGGGAATGCTGCACGGGCGTACGATCCGCTCGACGATTCCCCGCGGACGTGTGCATTCGATTCGGCTGGACTTCGATCCGGCCGGATTCACAACGGTGGATTTTCGCGACATACCGGGTCGCAACGCCTGCGATCTCATCGAGCAAGACCAGCCGTTCCTCGTCGAGCGCGACGTTCGCCATGTCGCCGAGCCGATTTTGCTCCTGGCGCACGAAGACCGCGAGCGCCTCCTCGGTGCAAACGTCGAAGTCCAGTACGACACCGAGCCTCCAGTATTCGATCCGCTCGTATCGACCGGCGTGCTCAAGGCGATCGACATCGCAAAGGGGGACGTCGACGCCGCGCTGGCGACGGCGGACCTCGTCGTCGAGGGCACGTATCGTACGGGTCACCAGGAACACGTCTACATCGAGACGAACGGCGTCGTCGCGGTGCCGGAGGAGAACGGCGTTGTCGTTTACGGCTCGTTGCAGTGTCCGTTCTACGTCATCAAGGGTCTGAAGAGCCTGCTCGGAGCGAACACCCACGTTCGGGTCGTGCAGACGGAGACGGGTGGTGGGTTCGGCGGGAAGGAAGAATATCCCTCGATGATCGCCGGCCACGCGGCGCTGCTCGCCCTCAAATCCGGTCGTCCCGTGAAGATCATCTACGACCGCGTCGAGGACATGGTCGCGACGACGAAGCGCCATCCGTCGATCGTGCGACATCGCACCGGCGTGACACGCGACGGCCGCCTCGTGGCGATGGACGTCGAGGTGGTGCTCGACGGAGGCGCGTACGTCACGCTGAGTCCCGTCGTGCTGTCGCGCGGCTGCATCCACGCCGCCGGGCCGTATCGCTGCGAGAACACGCGGATCCGCGGCCGCGCCATGTTCACCAATACGCCGCCGAACGGCGCGTTCCGCGGATTCGGTGCGCCGCAGACGGAGTTCGCCGTCGAAGTGCACCTGGAGCGGATCGCTGAAGCGCTGAGCTTGGATTCGGTGACGCTGCGCGAGATCAACGCGCTCGTCCCCGGCGACACCACGGCGACGGGGCAGCTGATGCGGGAGGATTGCAGCGCCCGTCTCGTGCTGGACGAGGCGGTGCGGCGCACTGATTTCCGCGCCAAGCGCGAGTCGTACCGTGGAACGGATCGCGCCGTTGGACTGTCGCTCTTCTACCATGGCGCGGGATTCACTGGAGGGGGCGAGCGCACGCTCAACTCCAAAGCACGGCTCGATCTCACGGAACGCGGAGTCCGGATCGCCGTAGGGAGCACCGAGATCGGTCAGGGAACGCGCACGATGCACGCGCAAATCGTCGCCGAGGCGATGGGAATTCCCTATGACGTCATCGAGGTGGCACAGCCCGATACGTCGGTCGTCGCCGACAGCGGACCGACGGTTGCGTCGCGCACGTGCATGGTGGTCGGGAAGATTCTCGAGGAATGCGCGCTCGAGATGCGAGCCCGACTCGGCGCGATGTCGCCCGCCGAGTACTTCGCCAAACAGGGCGGTTTCTCGGTGCTGAAGACATACGAGCAACCCGACTGGATCGA
>Ga0157372_10006086_pt1 | contig 12816 bp, 11 predicted proteins | sample C55metaG_FD_115307 | JGI IMG/M metagenome (GOLD analysis project Ga0157372, IMG submission 115307) | Corn rhizosphere microbial communities from Kellogg Biological Station, Michigan, USA - C5-5 metaG | ecosystem: Host-associated > Plants > Roots > Rhizosphere > Soil | place: USA: Michigan... | reverse complement strand
TTCGATTCCCCATAAAGCAGCTTCAGTTTGGACATTTTCCGGCCTTTCTCCCTGTCCAAACGGTAGCAACCCGGCACTCGCTTGAGAACGTAACCGAAGATCAAGCCCGAACGGGGTGACGCGTGCGGCGTCCCCTCAACTGGAGCTGTGGTTTGAAGTTTTTTCTAACCCATCTATAAATTACGCAGGAATTCCTGCGCCAGCTGGCATACAGTGATAAATTATTGCGGAAAGGAAATCCCCGATGCGCAAGCCCACTTCCCCGGTGCCAGCAGTCATGGTGTTGTTCGTCCTAGCTTCTGCAGTGACCGCTTTCGGCCAGGCTCAAACCTATTGCAATTTTGAGGACGGAAACCAGGTCACGATTCAATACAATCCCACAGTGAAGGACGAGCCGAGGAACGGCCGTGTGTGGTCGCCGGGAATTACTCTCTACGTGCAGACCCCGCTCACCCTGGGCGGAAGTGAGATCCCGCTCGGCGCATATACCATTTATCTGACGCCGGACCGAAAAAACTGGACAATAACCGTCAACAAGAACGTCACCGCGGGCGCAGCTTACAACTCAGCGCAAGATGTGGCGCATGCGACCATGGAGATCGGCGAGATTCCCCAGCCAACTAAGCAACTGCAGCTGTCTTTTGCGCACATGGCCCCAAAGCAGTGCAGTCTGCGGGTTTATTACCAGAAGGTCGGCGCCTTCGTGGACTTCATGGAAAAGTAGCTGCTCTGGCTGCAACGACCGTAGACGCGTGCCTCGGATACCTGTAACGCCAGCCGATTCCCGCACGGTTCCGTGCCGCATTTCGCCAACACCTGGCTAGCAGCGCGACATTTTCAAAAAAAAGGTGCTCACTTTAGAAAAGCGGAGTACAATTCCGGCGACTTCAAGTTCGATGTTCCAGTAATGTGATTTCGGGCTGAGTCGCCGCGTAGAGGGCCAGGATGCGCCAGCATTACTCTGGAGCGCATCGTCCTCATTTGAGTTGCTGCTGCTCGCGGCCAGAAACATTTCTGGAAAAGCATTCAATTTTGCGATCAAAGTTATTCAGCAGCTGAATCAGTTTCCCCCCGGCTGATTGGGTCCCGTCCGCGCAACAAATTCTAGCGAGGAGATCACTATGTACAACGTGGGAATTCGTAAGATGCAAATCCTGGCGTTCGCGGCGGCCATAGGCTTCGCCGTACCGTCGATGTTCGCCCAGGCAAGACGTCCATCGAAGCAACCGGCCGCTCAGCCGCAACAAATTAACCAGCAGCAGAATTCCAACGAAACCCAAGCCACTCCGGTAGCAGCTCAGAGCTCGCTGTGCGCTAACCGCCCTCTTTGTTATGAAGGTAACGACTTCGTTGCGACAGTCACTGAATTCCGCACTAGCACCGATCCGCGCGGGATCAGGATAATTGACGCAATGATGCACTTCCAAAATAAAAGCAACCAGCAGATAAGCCTGGGATATGTGGACGGCTCCGGATCAGCTATCGACGACATGGGTAACAGGCTGGGACTCAATAGCTATAACGGCGGCGTCCGCGGCATGGGAATCGTGGCTGGAAACAACGTCGATCCGAAATTTTCTTTGCCTCCCGGAGGCGGTGGCGACGCACGCTTTGAGCTGTACTGGATGCCGGGCGGTAAGCTCTCGGGCGTGAATTATGAGATGGAATTATCTATCCGCGAGATGAACCGTGTAGAAGGCAATCAGTGGACGCTTGGCGACGAGACTTTGCTGCATTATCAAGGACTCGCCAACGGCATGGGCGTCGCTCCGCTTTCAAATGTGAATTCAGCGGGCATGGGTTCCGCAGGAATGAGTTCGGGAACGGGTGCGACTTCAACCGTCGGATCTGCTGTTAACGCTTTCACCCCTGGGCAGGCGAATGCTGCTATGCCTTCGGCTCAGCCTGTGATGGCGGGTTCGGCTCAGCCATGTCCGCCCGGAGCGAGGACGCCAGGAACACTAGCTAACGTCGCCAATTCGGCTGGAACGCAAAATGACACCGCCAACAACGCGGTTAACAACGCCTCTGCGGCAATTTCTAATCTTGGGTCGATATTCGCACGCAAGAAGAAGCCGGCAGCTGCACCAGTTGCTGCCAACGCGGCCGCGCCATGCACTCCGGTCGTAAATGCAAATACAAAAGCCAATGCAATGGGAACTACGGTGGCCAACACTGCTGTAACCCAGCCTGCGCGCGGAGTTCCAGTGGCCAATACAAAGGGATTAATCCAGCCCACAGCGGCCACGACTACGCCACCAGCGCGCAGTGATGTGGTGACGGCAGTGACCCGACGAACGGCGGCTCAGCCAGCCCCCGCGGCAGGAGTCACAAGAACTTCGCTGAGGCAGCCGGTTACAGCCACCGCCAAACCATCGGCTCCGGCTACGAAGAAGCCCGCGCAAGCGCCGGCTACCACTACTACAGGCACGGGTGGAAGCAAATAACTAGACGAAAGCCATCCTTGGGCTTTCCCAAATCTCATCGCTTGAATAAGGGCGGACATTTTAATCCGCCCTATTTTTCAGTTTGGAAATGATTCTGGCACGGCCCCGGCAGTGTGCTATCTCGTATCTTCCGGACATTATGGCTTGGGTGGCGCGGGCGGCGTGAACTGCGCGAGGTCCGCGAAACCCAGGGTGCGTTCTATTTTGCCGATCTGTTTCTCTGCATCTTCAAATCCATCTTTGCCAAACATTTTGTGTTCGATGTCTTCAAACTGGTCGGATACTTCATCAAGCTGCTTATCGGTGAAATTCTTCTTCCACGCGGGAAACACGATGGTATCCTCTCGCGCCGCATGGTTTTGGTACATGAGAACAAACGTTTCCAAAACTTTCGCCAGCGGCTCGACATGCGCAACGGAAATGCGCTGGCCATTGGTGACCGCGAGCACATAATCAGTAACTTCGCGTCCCCGATTGTGCTGCTCAACCAGGATGTCAGAGTAGCGTTTGAGCTCGGGACCTTGTTTGCGAATCAGCGGAAAGATGTGTTGCTCTTCCAGCATGCGCTCGTGATAATCCTCGCCGAAGGTGCGGAACAATTTCGCGGTTTGTTGCAGAGCAGCGGCGTCGACGCCGGCAGCATTCTGCCGAAGCTTGGGCACAACTTCCAGAAATACCAGCAGCGCGCGGCGTAACACGCCGTGTTCGCGCATCAGGTCTTCGGTCGCGGTGACTTCGGGTCCTTTTGCCGCCTCTTTTTCTTTTGCCCTCGACTGTTGTGGGAACGGTTCCGCGAGCAATGGCAAGCTGGCGGCCCCGGCAAACCCCAATGCAATTGAGTCGAACAGAAGTTTGCGGCGGGTGGAATCGAGCGACATAGACACCTCACTTTCGGCTATACGTCTACTACGTTGCGTAGTACGAATCGGAGGTTGCACAAGACATTAGATCTCTTCGCGCCCGCAGTTCCCACCGGCAGAGTTCAGTTGAGTTCAGTTGCAAGTGTGTTTCGTGCGTGCAGTCCCGCAGGGACGGCATTTAAATAGCCCAGGACGTCAGTCCTGGGTTTGCGGAACAGACATGTCAACGCGAGGCCATAGGCCTCGCGACAACCCGCAGAATCGGAACTCCAACCCAACGGCTAACTTTGACGAAATCCTCTGTTGCTCGGCAGAGCCTCGCAGTTAATCGTGTTGAACGTATACCCAGCACTCACGTGCTGGGCTATTTATCTATCGTCCCTTCGGGACTGGTTCATCAGATATCGAAAGCCGCGTTACTGGTGATCAAAAAAAAATCACTTCTTGCCGATCCTGTCGATTTCATGTTTCAGCGCGACCTTGTGAATTGAACCGAGCGGCAGGGAGAGAAACAAACTTATTCTGCGATCGAGAATGGTGAAGGCTTCGCGATAGGCCCGTTCCACTTCCACCGATGAGCCTTCGACGGCTGCCGGATCTGGCGCGCCCCAATGCGCCGTCATCGGTTGTCCGGGCCAAATGGGACACGCTTCTTTTGCGGCGTTGTCGCATACGGTAAAAACAAAGTCGAGCTTCGGAGCGTCCAGTTTAGAAAATTCTTCCCAGCCTTTGCTACGGAGACTGTCAATGGGAATTCGAGCGGCCTCAAGTCGCTTAAGCGCTTCCGGCCGAACTTGTCCGGTTGGATGGCTTCCCGCGCTGTAAGCGGTGAATCGAGGCTTGCCTTTGAAATTCAGGAGCGCCTCGGCCATGATCGAGCGCGCTGAGTTCCCGGTACACAGAAATAGAACGTTGTAATGATCTTGCATGGGCGATGCACGTCGGCCATTTCCGACTTTTCAGCAAGACTACTCTGATCTTTTCTCAACTACCGCCGCAAAAGAACAAAAGTATTGCATAGTTTCTCTGTGGGTCATTCTCGGTGCAACTCAGTCCCTTCTATGATTGCTCAGTCTTAGTTGCAGCAACTCGGCTCGCAACAACTTCTTGACTCTGGCTTCACTGCGCGCACAAACGCGCTCATGATCTTCCTATCTACTTGTGGAGCAATCGCGTCCACGTCAACTCCTGCCGCGGACAGAAACTCTCGCGCATCGTCGACTCGGTAGACGCGCGTCGGTTCAATCGTGATGTCGCCAAATCCAGCAGCCGTCAGCTTCGCCCGGTATTCGTTTTCGTCGAGAGCGCCAGCCACGCATCCCACCCATAGCAGCACGCTGCGGCGAATGTCGTCGTTGATCTCGCCTCGCGTCACCACATCTGAGATGGCGAATCTTCCGCCCGGCTTCAATACCCGGAATGCTTCCCGCAGCACGCGCTCTTTATCCGCCGACAAGTTGATCACGCAATTGGAAATGATGAGGTCGACGGAATTATCCGGTAGCGGAATGTTTTCGATTTCGCCTTTGAGAAATTCAACATTCTCGGCGCCGGCTTTGCGCATGTTCTCGTTCGCCAAGGCAAGCATTTCGTCGGTCATGTCTAAGCCGTAGGCTTTTCCGGCTGGCCCGACCCTCTGAGCTGAAAGCAAAACATCGATGCCACCGCCGGAACCAAGGTCGAGCACAATGTCGCCGGGATTTAGTTGAGCGAGTGCTGTAGGATTGCCGCATCCCAGCGAGGCCAGCACTGCTTCTTCGGGCAGTGCGCCAGTTTGCGTCGAATCATACAAATTCGACGTGATGGGATCACAATTCATCGCACTCGCGGCTGTGGCGCCACAGCAACTGCTTCCCCCAGTTTTCACCCGCAGCGCTGCCTGGCCGTATTTCTCTTTTACGATTTCTTTTAAGTCGGTGGCTTGCATGTTGTGTCTCCTTCCATCTCCCAGACGCGGACGCCCGGGGCGGGTTTGGTTATTTGCAGAGCTGCACAATTTCCTGCGGCTTCACGGCTTGGCTGCGGGTGCAGCATTCTGCGTAAAGGAATTGCAAGAGCTCCCGCAGTGCATCGGTGTTTGCGGTATACCGCAAGTAGGTGCTCTCCCGCCGAACGTTGATCAGCCCTTCGTTGCGCAGCTTGTCCAAGTGGTGCGACAGCGTAGAGTTGGGAATTGCTAATTCATTTTGGATTTGATTTACGACCATCCCGTCGGGATGCGCCGATAAGAGCAATTGCATAATGCAAAGTCTGGGTTCTGCTCCCATTGCTGAGAACATGTCAGCATACTTCGTGATCTGAGAGCTACCATTCATTATTTCGATAATTGCAGAACTATAATTAATTGTCAACTTAAAATCCAATCCGTCGATTAAAAATTGTAGCTTCTCCTAATGTTTTCCCACTTTATGGAGGAAAACTGTGCCTACTGCGGCTTTATAATCAAACTAGTATCCGCGCTTCCCACAATTTACTTGTTTGGTTCCATCCGTCGGCCGCCAGCCAAGCAAAGTGAATACGCCGCTAGCGAAAAGGGTTGGCATCTTCATTTACTTGCCTTCATCTACAATGCACTCTCGAATGAAACCTGAGACGGTGAACCCCTTAAACCTTGAGCGGATCAAGCAGCAGTTGGTGCCATTTGTGGAACTGGCATCGCTGACGGACTCCGCGGTGAGCGCGATTAGAACCTACATCGGTTTGCTTCTTAAATGGAATGCCAAGCTCAACCTGACCGCAATCCGCGATCCTGAAGAAATTATCACCAGACATTTCGGTGAATCGCTGTTTGCGGCAAGACAGCTTTTCCCCACTGGCGACTCACGTGAATCTGTGATCGATCTCGGCTCGGGCGCAGGTTTTCCCGGGCTGCCTATTAAGCTGTGGTCCCCAGATATCGACCTCACCCTGGTCGAATCGAACCATCGCAAGGCCACCTTCCTGCGAGAAGTAATTCGAGCCCTCGATCTAAGATCAGTTGTCGTTCTGACCCAGAGAGCCGAGTCAGTTTCTCTTCGCACAGACCTGGTGACATTTCGTGCGGTAGAACGGTTCGAACGCATTCTGCCGGTTGCGTTTGGTTTGGTGAAGCCCGGCGGCAGAATAGCGCTGCTTATCGGAGAGGCACAGGTGGAGTCAGCTAAGTCAATGCTGCCCGGTATTGCGTGGAAGAATTCAATTCAGATTCCGTCATCTAAGAGTCGGCGCTTGCTGATTGGCGAATGATGAGTCCTGCTAAGCTACGCGCGTTGTCCAAGTTTGCCGACATTTCTTGTTCTCACTCCAACAAATGTTCCACGTGGAACATTCTGCTTGTAGGACACCGATCCGAATTGCAAAGCCACTAGCCTTCGATTTTGATGGCAGTGTTCCACGTGGAACATTTGTCTGTGGAAACCTGGCCCTGATACCGCTACAACCCCCGCAATCTACGCCGAATAAAATTCTTTGGTACCTGCACCCGAATCCGGCATTGCAAAAGCCCTGAATTCGAACTATGCTGCGCTCAAGTCTCTGGGTTCTCCCAAAAAATCAAATGGCCCGCATTATCGCTGTCGCCAATCAAAAAGGTGGCGTCGGGAAAACCACGACTGCCATAAACCTCGCAGCTTCGTTTGCTGCGGCCAAACTAAACACCTTGCTGATAGACTGCGATCCGCAGTCGAATTCGACCAGCGGCCTGGGCCTCGGCAAAGATGCCGAACGAAACAGCACCTACAAACTCCTGGTGGGAGAGTGCGACGCCCACAGCGCCCTGCAAAAGACCGACCTGGAACATCTCTTTGTCTTGCCGGCACATAAAAACCTGGTCGGCATTAATTTTGAACTGATCGACGCTGAAAACCGGGAATTCCGCCTCCGCGATGGCCTCGCGCCGTTGCGCGAGAAATTCAACTTCATTGTGATTGATTGCCCGCCAGCTCTCGATTTGTTGACCCTCAATTCCCTGGTCGCTGCCGATTCGGTCCTGATTACCATGCAGGCGGAGTATTTCGCCTTGGAAGGAATCTCGGAACTGCTCGATACCATTGAGCGTATTCGCAGCGGCCTGAATCCAATTCTGGCGATCGAAGGCGTGCTCCTGACCATGTTCGACGATCGTACGAACCTGGCGCAGCAAGTCACGGCCGAACTGAATCGATTCTTCGGCGAGAAGCTTTTTGTAACTACGATCCCGCGAAATGTTCGCCTGGCGGAAGCTCCAAGTCACGGCAAGCCAGTTCTTCTGTACGACCCCAAATCCCGCGGCGCGGATAGCTACATTCAGCTGGCAAAGGAAATCATTCCCAGGCATGTGCCGGGATTTGTAGCTTTCCCGGAGCTGGCCAAAGAGGACGCGCCACCGGCCCAGCCTGCGTCTGCAGAAGAGAAGCAAGTGGTGAACGGGCCGAAGTGGCGTCGATGGCGGGATCGTAACAAGCTGGTGACGATGAATTTGAAATGAGAAGCCTCGTGGATCGTACGTCGTGGGCCATTCCATCGATGCGTGCGACCCGCGACGGCAGACGTGCCACTTTGTATCGTGTCACGATATATTTATCTGGAGAGACTGATGGCTGCTATTGAAGAACACAAACCGGCAGAAAAACGGCGGGCACTCGGAAGAGGATTGGATTCCCTGTTGCCGTCGGGGCCGCGAGTGATTTCATCTGCACCTGCGACCGCGGTCGCGTCGGCACCCGTAGTGATCCCGCCTCAGGGAACGCCTGCAACTGGTCCTGTGGTCGTGCCGCCTCCCGCCGCGCCGGGCGAGCAAATCATCGCGAGAACTCCGCATGGACAGGAAGTCATCGAGATCGCACTCGACCTGATCGATGAAAACCCTTACCAGACGCGTCGTACTTTCGATTCAGCGGCGTTAAGCGAACTTGCAGAGTCCATCAAAGTCAGCGGCCTGGCGCAGCCAGTCGTGGTGCGTCCGGGTGCTGAGGGTCGGTTCATACTCGTATTAGGCGAGCGTCGCTGCCGCGCCTCCAGGCTGGCAGGGAATGCGACGGTCCCCGCAATCGTTCGCAAGCTCGGCAACGAGCAGGCCGCTGAAATGACGGTGGTCGAAAATCTGCAGCGCCAGGACTTGAACTGCCTGGAGCAAGCCAATGCCTTCGCACGCCTGAGCCGCGAATTCAATTTGACCCAGGAACAAATCGGAAAACGCACTGGAAGCTCGCGTGAGTCAGTCGCTAATTACATGCGCCTGCTCAAGCTTCCCGAGGGTGTGCTCGACCTGATTGGCCAGGGAAAGATAGGTTTCAGCGAAGCGCGCGTGCTGCTCGAGGCTGGGGTGTTTCTTGATTCAGCAGGGCTTGAAGAACTGGCGCGCAATGCGGTTGCATTGGGCTGGACGGTTAAGGAACTCAAAGCGCAGGTCAACAATCTCCAGGGTCCGGCGCTGAAGAAGGAGCCGACGCCGCCTAAGCCGGTCGATGCCAACGTCAAAGCGGCCGAGTCTGAGCTGCAACGGATGTTGGGAATGCGCGTACGCATTAGCGATCGCAAAGGCAAAGGAACAATTTTGATCCAGTACCGCAGCGTTGAAGATTTCGAGCATCTGCTCGATGCGCTGCGCGTCGGGAACTAGGCCCGTGAATCACAGTCGCTAAGAACCACAATAGTAAAAGTGGGAAGAATCGATCGATAATCGTCCCATTGCTTACCGTTCCCCCTTGACTTCTGTCATTCTGCATTGGCTGTGTGGATCGGACACTCTCTCCGACCCGGGTCAATGGTCGCGGCTTTGCTCCGGCGGACAGCCGAGGGCAGCTGTCACTACGTTCTCGCCGCCTTGCGAGTTGCACCAAAAGCTGGCATCTCTTGACTTGGTCGGGTAAAATAAAAGTGCGTTGATTTAGCGGTACCCTGCAATAAGCAACTCCCGCCTTGTGCGTGATCCAGCTGTGCAGAAATCCAGCGAAAACTCAGCGCCATATCAACACAAAGGAACAAAGCAACAGCATGGAAACAGGAACAGTAAAGTGGTTTAACGACGCCAAAGGTTATGGTTTCATCAGCCGCCAGAACGGCGAGGACGTATTCGTACACTTCTCGGCCATTCAATCGGGGGGATTCCGCAGCCTGCAAGAAGGACAGCAAGTTCAGTTCGACGTAGTGAAGGGCCCGAAAGGGTGGCAGGCCGAGAACGTAAAGGCCGTCTAACAACCACTTTTACAATTCGTTTGAAGAGGCGACTCGCAAGGGTCGCCTTTTATCTTGGTTAGTTTTGGTAAAGCATGTGGGGACGGGCGCCCTCGCCCGTCCGGCGGAGCGAAGCTCCGCAAGATCCTCTCAACCTTTTTTCACAATTACAGCTTCGGTCGGCGGATGAATCGGGTCGTAACAGTAACCACAAGCAACAGTGCGATCAGCGAAATCATACCCAGCGAGATGGCACAGTAAAGGCACCACACCCCAAGCACATCTTTTTCAATGTGCGCAAGGTACAACGAAAACGCAAGCGCAGGAATCGCAAGCACCAGCATTGTTTTGTACATTCGCTTCAGCGCGAGAATCCCCAACAGGAAATAGCCGACGATTCCGATATCTGCGACAGGAACACCGTGGAGCATGGCATAAGGACTGTGATTGACGATTCCGCAGTCCCAGCGGTCATTGATATCACAGGGTGCGTCGCCATAAGTACGATAATGCTCGCGCAGGGCTAGAGACGAAGCTGCTATGCCGAGCAGCGCCAAAACTATGAGGACGTATCGCATTGCGTCATACCAGAATAACTGCAACTCAGTTTAATCATCGGACAAGTTCAGCCTAGCTCAAAACCCCACAAAGAACGCGGGGGACCGCTGGGCACCGGCTTATTTCTTTTGCCCAGTGGGCGACTGGCTGATAACAGTTATGTTTTCGAGCCAGGCGCCGTCATCTTCTACCAGCAGATCGGCGGCGATCGCGTCGCCGGCACGCAGCCTCCCGAGTTCGCCCTCCGGCTTCACCCGATAAGGCATAGTCATGGCGTCCATAAAGCCGGGAATAGCTTCGCTATCCACGTTCGCCATGTTAGCGCGCTGGTCGATCGAAACGACTTTGCCCTTCAGGTGGAACCGCTTCGAGGGCGATGCTCTTCGCGCCGAAGGCGAGTTACATGAGACCGCGGTTATGGCGAGCAGCGTCAGAAGAAATAATTCGCCGACAGTTTTCATTCTCAATCCAATCTATTCGTTCCGTCCCTGCGGATTCGACTATGTTTATCTCACCTTTCCCAGCACTTACTGGGGCTAGTTAAATTTCGCTCCTTCGGAGCTGGAGTGAGTTACCGCAATCACCACGACTGTTCGACGGAATGGTTCATTCAGTCGCTCCGCGACGACATTTAGATAGTCCGGCACGTAAATGCTGGGACGGTACGAGCAACTCCGTGAGTCCCGCATGGCTCGGCACCTTGGCCTGATTGTCTCCAGGAATGCCCGACCCACGGGCGCCCTCAATAATGAAACTTATATCTCAGTTCCACATACACCTCTCGCGGATTGTTCCAGTGGAACCCACCGAAGGTCACGCTGTTGTCCTGCTCGACCCTGCGATTGGCGACATTCATCGCATTCACCGAGGCGGAAAATCGTTCGCCGAAATTTTTTGCCAATGAAAGATCAAAAGTCGTGTGCGACGGAAGGTACGCTCCAGGATAGGGCCTTCCGGGGAATGCGTTGACGAAACCGGAGCCGTAATAGGCATTGGTTGATGCGATCGCGCGCCAGGGCAGTTCGACGGTGCCGCCGAAGTTTAGGGTGTTACGCTGATCGTGGTCAAGGGCGCCGAATTCCAAGAGTGAAAAATCCGTCAGCCCGCCGGTAATTGCTCCACCGCCGTTCGCCACTTGATTGGAAAACGCAAGATGAAGCTGGGCGCGATGTGCAATGCGAGGTGACCGCAGCGTCGCTTCCCATCCAGCAATGATCGCGCGCTCGATAGTGATGGGAAAGAAAAGATTCGATTCACCAATGTTGTTGTGATCGAAGAAATTTGTAGCGTTGGTGTGGAAAATGTCAGCGTCGAGGACCCATCCGCGATATGGAATGCTTACGCCGAACTGGTGCTCCTCATCGCGCTCGCCATTCAGCGGAATAAAAGCCAACGCGTTCGCATTCGCCAGTTGAAGCAGCGGTCCGGACGCGGTAACCAGCGGAGGCGCCTGATAGTAATGTCCATAGAAGGCGCGGAAAGTCCACCTGATGCGCGGCACGGTGAGCGCGGCGCCGAAGCGGGGGCTAATTGAATTTTCTGTTTGTCCGCCCGAAAAGTGGGTCGGCCGCAGCCCCGCGGTCAGCGCCAGCCACGGCGTGACCTGAAACTTGTCGTCGAGGAAAGCCGCCACCGAACTTCCCGCCGGATGTTCTACGGTACTGAACGGCGGATTGCCGCTGCCGTCATGGAAGATTACGCCAAAGCTTTCGTCATCTTTTTGGTAGAAGCTATACAGTCCAGCCTGCAAATTGTTTCTGGCGAAGTTCGCGCTGAAACTGACTTGCCCGCCGCCATAGGTTGACGCGCGATGCTGGGTAGTCGCGATCGGAAAGTCTTCAAGCGAGCTGTCGTAATTGGCGCGGTTGTAATGGTAGAAAGGCGAAATAGTAAGTAGCGATCGTGAATTGAAAGTGTGTACCCAGGAAAAGTTCGCCAGGGCATCTGTTTCCCGGTCCACGTCTCTTAATCCGATGCTCGGATATTGCGCTTCGAATCCATTCGCTGCGATCGGCGCATTCTCAATGTCATTGGGATTTGGGTCATAAGGTATTTGGTAATAGTCCTTGCGGAGCGAAGTCACCAGGCGCAACTGGTTCGACGCATCTGCATTAAAGATCAGCGACCCGAAGCCGCCATAGCCGTTTTCGGCGTCATGCACGACCTGCGTAATCGGGGTTTCAATTCCAAGATTGCTGCGATTTGTGTTCACGCTGGCGTAATAGGCGAAACGCTCGCTATGACTGCCGATGTTGAATTCGTCGTTGGTCTGGTAAAAGTTGCCGAAGCTAGTTACCAGTTCGGCTTGATTGTCGCGCTCGAATCCGGTGCGGGGAACGACATTGAAAACGCCGTAGGTTCGATCTCCAAGATCGGCGCCGTAACTTCCGCGGTCGACTTCCATGTAGTCAATATCCTTCGGATCCAACTGCGGCCCAATGTTCGAAGCAATGTTGGTATTCGGCACCGGCACGCCGTCTATTAGCCAACTGGTCTGGTGCCCCCCGCGTATGTGGAGCTGGTCATGCGTGATGTAAGCGCCGGGCACGAAGTCGGTAATCATGGCAAGGCTGTTGGTGCGATCAGCGCCGGGTGTGCGCTCGATCTGCGCGCGGTCAACGAGAGTCGTCGGCGTAGCGGAATCGGTAGGCGCAGCTTCGGGAGCACCTGAAACGTTAATGGTTTCGTTTTTCGCTGACACCTTCAGCGCCAGATGTAATACCGGCTCGGTCCCTGAGCGCACCGTCACCGCCTGAGAAATCTGGTCGAAGCCGGGCGCGACCACGACAACCCTATATTCGCCTATGGGAATGGCGTTA
>Ga0157372_10006084_pt1 | contig 12826 bp, 16 predicted proteins | sample C55metaG_FD_115307 | JGI IMG/M metagenome (GOLD analysis project Ga0157372, IMG submission 115307) | Corn rhizosphere microbial communities from Kellogg Biological Station, Michigan, USA - C5-5 metaG | ecosystem: Host-associated > Plants > Roots > Rhizosphere > Soil | place: USA: Michigan... | reverse complement strand
TTTCAAGTTGGAATTGGCCAATTACAGCGAGGCGGCAACGAGAGATCAACGGTCGATCGACCCATGAATCGCCTTTCGTGCATACGCGTTGCAGAGTGCAGAACTGCATCTATTATCGAGATTTAAGCAGTCCCAAAGATGGAGATCAGTCTCTGATTGAGTTCGAAAGAAAATTCTCTGTAACTTCCGACAGTGGGCACGCGTCCTACGTCTGACGTATCAGGTTCTGTGTGAACCCTGTGTCTCTCTCTCTCTCTCTTCTGCACGGAGTTGTTGCGGCCGACGAGCGTCGTCCAACTGAACTGACTGAATTCCTCCGATAAGTTCGAACATTTTGATCCTGATCTGCCTCGTCAGTTGTCATTGAGGCAGATTGTTGGCAACGAATAGAAGGAAAAATGGAATCATATTTTGACGAAGGGCGCTTATGGCGCCGGAGTTCATGGTTTGCCGGCCTCACCAGCTTCCTTTTCATTTTGCTGCAAAGTGCCTGCGCAGCAGTCCTCGCCATCAGCGGTCTACGCCTCTTGATTGGAGTGACCTCGCTCGTCACAGCCTCGATCATCCCGGAGTTCATATTTTCCATGCATGCAGCGAGAATCAGAGTTCCTATGATGATCGTTGCCGTGATGGGGTCGCTAGCCAACCTCTATGTATTATGGAGGCTGGGGACTCTCAGGGCGCGATCGGCTGCGCAATGGAGAATTCGGCCCGTGTCAGAGAAGCAGCGACGTTCGGAGAGGATCCAGCTCGTCCTTGCCGCTATTACACTCGTGCTGATAGTTGTGGAGAGTCTTCTGCATCATCATTGGCACGGCTCGTATTGATCGGAGCTCAAGTATTTGTATATTGGCCGAGCTCCATGCCCAGACGAGCGTGCAGCCGTTCACTGAATTTGGCGGGCAACTCGAACACACGTCGGTCTGCGGTAAGAACGATGATGTTTCTGGTCGAGTCCAGAATGGCCGAGCAAATCTCGCAGTGATCGAGATGCCTCTGCACCTCCACCTTGATGTCATCAGGCAGCTCCGCATCAAGATAGTCGGAAAGATAATCCCAAACATGTTGGCACTTTATGACCATGGAGTCCACCTCCGTCTTTGGTTGGGATAGGTTTTCTTTAGAAGCGGTGTCAGCTGCTTTTGAAGCAAGAGCCGCGCTCTATGAAGTCTCACTTTCACAGATGAAATGCTGATTTCCAATGCTACCGAAGTTTCAGCAACGCTTAACTCTTCAACATCACGAAGCAGAAAAACTTGCCTGTAGATGTCGGGCAAGTTGAAGACGGCTTCCTGCAACATTTCTCTAATCTGCTTGAGTTCCACTGCTTCCTGGGGGATTTCGCGCCAGTCTCGCAATAGTGCCGGTGAAATCCCAGTACCCTCTCCGGAAGTGTCATCGATCGACTGCATGGGAACGATGGCCTGGCGGCGTAACCTTGCTCGCGCCTCATTGAGAACGATACTGATAAGCCAGGTGCCGAATTTCGATTCAGCCCTGAACGTGGATATGCTTCGGAAGGCTTTGAGGAAAGCCTCTTGCGTCACTTCTTCCGCGTCGGCTTCATTTTTCAAAACCGATAGCGCGGTCATGAATACCGTTCGTTCATATGGGCGTATCAAGTCGTGATAAAGCTGTGTATCGCCCGCTAGAATCCCGGCGATCAGTGATGCTTCATCGCTTTGCCTTTGCTGTGCCGCTCCAAGAGCCATTCACACACCCATGCTGGCATAACTTCCAATCAACGTCTCAACTGCTCAGGCAGACTGCCTGCTTATTAGAGCGGTAAACGGCGACGAGGTTACGGCACGGGAAGACGAAGAATTTTGATGCGGAGTGCTGATCATGGCCATGGACACTGGCTTCCCCCCCGAACGTTGCGTAACCTCGAGCCATTTCGTGCATCAGATGTGGGCTGGAATCAACAATCTTCGAGGAGGCATTCTATGCGATCATCCGAACTATTGAGCCGATTCATAAAAGCTTGCGGCCAACCGTCAACTGCGTGGCGAGATTTTGTGCTTGCGATGTTGCTTCTTGTTGTACCGTGTACTGCGCAGTCTTTCGCGGAAACGCCAATTGTGGGGCAAAAGGCCCCGGACTTCACCCTGCGAACGCCTACTGGGACGTCTGTTGAATTGTCGAAGCAGAGTTCAGCTTCTACGGTCGTCCTTGTTGTATTGCGCGGCTTTCCAGGCTATCAGTGTCCGTATTGCCAGAAGCAGGTACACGATTTCGTCGAGCATGCGTCGGAATTTGCAGCGAAGAAAGCATCCGTACTGCTTGTTTATCCGGGCCCAGCTGCGGACCTGGATCAGCATGCCCGAGAGTTTCTTGAGAAGCAGGCGAATCTACCGTCCAATGTCACACTTGTGACAGACCCCGAATACGCGATGACTAAACTGTACGACTTGCGGTGGGATGCGCCATCAGAAACTGCTTACCCATCGACATTCATCATTGATCGAAAAGGCATGATCACATTCGAAAAAATCAGCCACAGCCACGATGATCGCTCCACGGCGAGGGGTATTCTGGCAGAGATTTCTGGTAAATAGGACCTGCGTTGGACAAACAACATCCGCAACAGGTCATGGAGCAATTGAAATGAACAGTGATGATCAGCAGGTGGAGCAAACTCCACTTTGTGAGCTCGCAATGATTCGTCCTGCTCTCCCTGGTGATGCAGAAGGCGTTGCACTGATTTTTCTGGAAAGTGCAGAACACCATTCGAGTCTTGACTCGTGGTTGTATTTCGTTCCAAATCTGAAGCAAATAGCGGAACGATATAGGCGCAGGCATCAATATGGGCCGGGAACCGACGACGAAAGTGTCACCTTGGTTGCCGAGCTGAATAATGAAATCGTAGGGTTTCTCGATGCGCGGCTTTTTCGCTCGTCGGACGCGATGCACCGAGAACTTTTATTCTGTCAAATCTCTGAAATTGCCGTGAGCCGCCGATTCCAAAGCAGAGGAATCGGCGCTCAGCTTCTTCAGGCTGCGGAGCGGTGGGGACAAGAACAGGGAGCAGATATGGCGATGCTCGAGTACCATTCTGCAAATTTGCGAGCGGCCGATTTCTATCGTCGCAGAATGGGATATCGTGTCACTTCGATCACAGTCGTGAAGGATCTTTGAAACAGACTGAATTGTTCCCGATGCACTCGTCAGAACGGAAAGTCGTCAGCTCCGAGTACACGCCCTTGCCACTTTTCTTGCGCGAAGAGAATCAAATGCCGATTCTGTTTCGGCAATCTGCTATCTGACTGCAACAAAGGAACCTTCAGTTGCTGATCGGAAGATGACGCTGTGGCCTGAAATCGTTTGATCGAGCGAGCAACAGAAACGTGAGTAAGAATGCGGCCGGAATTCTCCCCACGCGCGACATTGGATTTATCCTCATCGTCCACGATCACTGCCATTAAGTCCGCACCGGTTCCAGGCAAACTGCCGATGAGTGAATAGGCGATCAGAAGATCATCACCTTGACGGTCGACAGCAATGATTCGGATTCTTATGGATTGGCGTTCGTGCTCCTGGTTAAGCAGTCGCTCTAATCCTTTCCAGTCATTTCCAACTAACTGCTCTTTGCCGTCGATCACCATCTGCGGCGTGTAAACACTATCGAGGGAGAATCGCCGGCCGTAGCCCTCCTGGCGTTGTGTGTACACGTCATTGGAGAAGGGATCGGACCAACCCAGGTGATTCCAGTACGTGACATGTTCGCTGAGGGTGATGATGCGACGTCTGTCCTTCGTCGTCTTCCCGCTGATTTGTTGCAGGAGGTTATCTGCGGGAGGGCAACTGGAGCACCCTTCTGAAGTGAAGAGCTCGACAATGATTGCTCCGCCCTTTGATTCTGGCGCGCCAGTACTCGCGTAACTAATTGGGACTTGGATCCACGAGGCAAGAGCTGCCCCTGAGAAAAAAAGACTCATTATAAGAATGCTGCGACGTATCATCTCGGTCCTCACGCGCTATACATAGGACGCGCGCTGTGCCCTACAAGTTACGGATGCAGCTATCCGTTCGCCGCATTAATGTTGACTGCTCGACATGTAAAAAGCCAGTGCGACACAAACTCGTGTGCGCACTGGCGTGGAGAAAGTGGTACGGAGTTAGGTTTATAGGGCGGCGATTCCATTGAAGCCGACGCTCTTGGGCAAGCCGTCGATGTTTCCGAGCAAAGTAAGCGTGCCACCGGAATTGATCCTATAAGCACTTACGTTACCCAGCCCCGAGTTGAGAGTGAACAGGGTCTTTCCATCAACACTGATGCTCATATCGAGATTTATAGCGCCAGCAGGTTCGGTGGCAACGATTGTTCCCGCAATCGGAGTGAGTACACCATTGTCCGCAACGGCGAAACCAGCCACTGTGGAGGTGGCAGCGTTGTCAACGTAAACGTACTTGCCGTCAGGAGTAATTACGTTCCAGCAGTTTGCATCCCCAAAGGTGGGAATGCTCTGGCTAATTGCCTGGATCGTGCCGTTCCCTTGAATGGCGTACGAGGAGATGCTCGATACATCTGTTCCGTTCGGCTGATTTTCTGAAACGATCAGCGCGCCGCTCGGCGCGAAGACCGCGGAAAACACTCCAGGCGTAACGCTGTGATTTACCACGACTGCGCCAAGCGTGCCATCCGGATGGATGGGGAAAGTGTCGATGTTGTTCGGTCCCTTCTCAATTACGACCAATCTGGTACCGTCGGGACTGATTGAAATTGATGACGCCCCGTCGTTTAGCGCTGTCAGTGGTGTGGATGAGTTCTGAATCTCATGCAATCTTCCAGGACCGTCAACATGAAATGCGACAATTGCTCCGTTCCCGCCGGCGTTCAGGACGTAGACGGTGCCATTATGCTCGGCCACCGCAACCGGGAATGCGCCATCGGTCGGTTCGTGATCAATTAGCACCGGGAGGCCATTAACCAGATGAAAGCTCGACAAGGTTCCGCTGCCGGCGTTGACGGCGAACAACAGCTCATGGTCCTGGCTTAATGTGAGCGATCCTTGCGATTGGAGAGGGTCAGTCGATCCACCGCTACCGCGTCCGCCGGTGCTAATTCGGCTTTTCAGAGCAAAGTCACCGTCGACAGTCTTCTTATACGCGAGGATTTCGTTATGCTCTGCGTCATTGGTCATAACGAATACGGTTGATTGTGAGGTGTGACCGAATTCTTCGGCAAACACTGCAGGGGTGATTGCGCCAACACATAGCACTGCGGCAAAGATGCCGCTAACAACTCGTTGCATTTATTGCTCCTTGGCGATCAGGATTTTGGCGCAAAAGCTAAATGCTCTCGATGACAAATGCCGTTAGCGATCTTCTCTTGCGCAGTCATTCGATAGTCGGGAGCAAATTGGGTTACACCACTCACAGCGATTGCGTTTGAAGATGATCCGAGGGAAGAGCAGGCCGCAAGAGCGGAGCATGGAGGAGCGGTAGTCGCTTCAGCGTGAGGACTCCGGATCACTCCGTATGCGCAGGTGAATCAGCGGATAAGGACGACCTTGCTGATCCAGAGGGGAATAACCGACATTTTCGAATCCAAGATGCATGTAGAAACCGACTGCTTGAAGGTTCTGCTCGTTAACATCGGTTGTGATGGCTGAAGATAAAGTGAGGGCGTGACGCACGAGTTTACGCCCAATGCCAACTCCTCGGTGTTCTGGATGGACGAATAGTGCCTCCATTCGTCCATCATCCAGAAGCATGAAGCCCAGCGCCGAGTCATTCTCGTCTACAGCTAGCCCCAGCGGAACTTGCGGCAAAAATGCAGCAACTTCAGCTTCGATATCCTGCCGGTCGGTCGGAGTCAGGAAATGATGCGTCGCATCGACTGCCTCGCGCCAGATATTGAAAACCCTTGCGCTATCTGCAGCCGCAGAGGTTCGAATTCCCACTAAGGGGTGGCCCATCATGCAAAGCTCGTGCGAATTGAACAGTTCATCCAAAGAACCACCCTTCGGAAGACCACGCTTATCAGTATTTGGGCCGAAGGACTCCCTAAACAATTCCCTGACGAATGCGGAATCAATTGATTCGGATCCGATTGCCGTCGTATGCATCATTGCACCGATACGGTTAGCAACGTTGAATGTGAAATTGCGCCCGAAGTGACCGTAATACTAAGAGATTGCGTTGTCGGCTGCGGAGTCATTTGGGAGCCATTGTATGAACTGCATCCGGAAATGCCTAAGACGACAGCAGACAGGAATCCGATCGTCACAAACAACGATGCAGTTACACGGCGACGTTTGCCTAATCCCAATCCTGCAAGGAGCAGGCCCCCCGGCAGGACTAACGCGACGGCAGATGCCGTGTGTGCGGCTGCCGACGGCGCAGCCGTGATGCTGACTGTCGAAGATCCCGAAGCAGAGTTGACAGATTGCGAGCCAACACTGCACGTAAGGCCGGTCGGAGCGCTGCAGGAAACAGTGAATTGCCCACGGAAGTTTCCGACAGGCGATGCTGTGACGGAGAAAGTGGCCGTCTGGCCCGCAGAGATGGTTACGCTCGGCGGTGTGGCAGAAATGGAAAAGTCGGGATGCGCACCCGAGGTGTTCAAGGTGATCGCCGCGAAGAGTCCGTTCGTTCCACCTGTAAGGCCCGCAGTGAGGTAAAGCGTATTGGCATTGTCAATACTGCCATCTCCAAAGATCAGACTGTGAAGATCAACGTCAGCGATTGGATTTCCATTCCCATCCTTCAACGTTCCGAGCGGCTCGCCGGTGTTCGGATCAAATGCATTGATAAGGCCATCGCCGAAATTACCGATCAGGATATCGTTGCTGAATGCACCGAAATTGGCGGGGGCCAGAGCTACGCCCGACGGCACATTGAGCGGCCCGTTTGAAGCGAATCTCCGCACGGAGCTTCCATCGAGGTTATAGATGTCGACGATGCCGTTGCCGGCACCGACGACCGGATCATGCTCAGAGCTATCTTGAAGCGCGTATGTCACGAACACGCGATCGCCAACTACGACGATATTCCAAGGAGAGTAACCAGACGGCAAATTGGGATCGATGAACGCTCCCGGAATCCCCAACGGATCAAAGAACGAGGTGATCGTCTCAATGTAGACGTGATGAAAGTCTGCAGCCGCCAGGAACGGAGCGCAGCAATCAGGCACCAGGAGCGCAAGGCCCGTGTATTCGGCTCCTTGTGAACTGCGGTCGAATACGAGGATTGTTGTGGTTTTGATATCTCCACGACCGTCGGCATACTCGCCCGATATCGTTCCCTGCCGAGTAGCGAAAAGAAACGGGCTCGGTAATGGACTGCCGGAAGGAACGAAGAGACTCGTTGTGTTCGCTGCTACTCCGGTTGGGCTTGCCGGAGATATAACTCCTGAAGGCACGGCAATAATGCCGCGGGGATCTCGCTGGGCGCCGCTCGCGTCATAGCTTTTGAATTTTCCCTTGCCATTCTCCGCAACTCGAAATGGTTGATTGGCTGATACGGCCATACCCCAGGGGTGCAACAAATCATCATCCACGGTGAGCGCGAGTCCCGGAACATTCGAAACCAGGTTTGTTTGCGCGTAGTTGTTCATTTGACTGAGGGCAAAGTTCGCACTAAGGGCGTTCATGAGCAGAAGGGCTGCTCCTGAAATTGCTTTAAAGTTCACTGCATGTCCTTCAATGGGGATTTTCGAGCGGCCAAATCTAAATAGGCTGCTTGAATGGTGGCCCAGACCAGCAGCGCATTCAGTGCTGATGCGGCAGAGGCTCTATCGTGCTTTCAGACCATGATAGAAATCTCTTGAAAGATCTTTGTCATCCTGATGTCGCGCGTTTGTCACTTCTATGTGACGCGGCCACTAACCTGGTAGTTACAGAATCTTGTGCTAATCATATGTTCCAACCAGAGGGCGATTACATGCAGGCCAAGTTGCAGCGCTGGTAAATTCGAATCGCAATTGCGCGGAACTACGCAGACGTAGCGCTGTAACTTTCTAACGTTCCATACCTCTAATGTGGTGCGCCCCTATGGGCGAGCGGAATGACGTCGAAGTTTTTAAGGGGGGAACTCGTAATGAACAGGTTAGGTATACTCGCAACTTTACAGGCGCGGCCGGGCAAAGAGGCCGAAGTGGAATCTTTCCTTCAATCTGCCATTCCGCTTGTTGAAGCGGAAACAGGTACTACAGCATGGTTTTCGTTCAGGATTGGTCCAACCAGCTTCGGAATCTTCGACACGTTCGAAGACGAGGTAGGGCGATCGGCTCATCTCAACGGTGCAGTAGCGAATGCACTCTTCGCCCGCGCAGAAGAACTGTTCGTGACCTCACCTCAGGTTCAGACCGTGGAGATACTGGCCGAGAAACTCTGAGCCGTTGCTCACTTCACGGTGCCAATGAGGGAGAACAAATCGAAATGCTTAGCTGGTTGTACTTCAGGAGATGGGCTGCAATCCCAATGCGATTGGTCGTCGGTTTTGGATTCATGGAACATGGCTATGCCAAGCTCGCAAAAGGCCCTGACGCTTTCGCGTCGATTCTTCAAGCGTTAGGCGTGCCTGCGGCTCATTTCATGTCGTGGCTCACAATTTCTACTGAGATCATTGGCGGCGCGGCGGTTCTCTTGGGAGCGTTTATTCCGCTTGTGAGTATTCCGATGATTACAGTGCTGATAGTGGCAACGTTCAGTGTGCACCTGCGTTACGGTTTCAGTTCCATCAAACTTATGGCCATCAATCCTACTGGAGCTCGTTTTGGTCCACCGGGATATGAATGCGATCTGCTTTACATCGCATGTCTCGTGGCACTCGTGATTGGCGGTGCGGGACCGTTCTCTGCGGATGACTACATTGCAGCCCGTCGGAAGGCTGTGGATTCATGACCGATTCGAATTCTTCTTTGTAGGGAGACGAGTGCCTGTGACCCGAGAGCGCGTCGTCAATTCGGATATTCAAGAAGCTGCGCCTTCTGCGGATGTGGCTGAATTGGACATCAACCTGCAAATCAGGATCGCTCGCCCTACTGACAGATTAGATGAAGTCGTTGCGTTCTACCGCGACGGAATTGGTATGCCGGTGATATACCAGTTCCACGATCACGGCGGCTATTCGGGTGTAATGCTAGGTATCCCGGATGAGCGAATCCATTTGGAATTCACTCACGCCGCAAGCGGAAGCCCGTGCCCGGCACCGACGAAGGACAACTTGCTGGTTCTGTATATTTCAGACCCGCAAGCTTTCAGGAATGCTGTAACGCGATTGGAAGGAACCGGCCAGCGGCCAGTCGCGCCGGAAAATCCCTATTGGCATAAAAACGGAATCACATATGTGGATCCAGACGGTTGGCGTGTGGTGCTCTATTTCGGCGCTGCGTTTCGAGATTGATAATGTAAGCGGGCGGAATGGCTGTGGTCCTGTAACTGAACTACTCGGCGCGGGTCGAATCAACATATGAATCGAAGATCGGCGATGAGTACCCTGATCGGAGCAGTCGGCTCTGCCGCACTTGGGCATGCACTGCGAGCACAGGAGTCACATGCTTTTGTAGGCGAAATCAAAGCAATTGCATTTGACGCATTTGTCATCTTCGATCCTCGTCCAATCGAAAAGCGAGTCACCGAAATTGTGCCGGACAAAAGCATCGAGTTTGCGAACCTGTGGCGCGCTCGACAATTTGAATACTGCTGGCTACGCACAGCCGCGGGACGATACGTCGACTTCTGGCAAGTGACTGATGACGCGCTTCGATATACGGCCAACAGTTTAAAAGTAGTATTGAACATCTCGAAGCAAGATGATCTGATGGATGCCTTTCGTTCTCTGCCACTGTGGCCCGACGTGGCAGCGGGTCTCGGGCTGCTTCGGCAACGAGGGATTAGATTGGCATTGCTGTCCAATTTCACTTCGGCGATGCTCGATGCAAACCTCAAGGCAACCGGGCTGCGTGAATTCTTTGAGCCTCACTTGACGACGGATCGCGTGCAGTCATACAAACCAAGTGCGCAAGCATACAAGATGGGACAAGATGCATTCGGGCTCCAGAAAAGCGCGATTGCGTTTGCGGCGTCAGCCGCGTGGGACGCGGCGGGCGCAAAGTGGTTCGGCTATCCGACTGTGTGGGTGAATCGTGGGGGCAACCCCACGGAAGAATTGGATGCTCGACCTGATGTGGTTGCTGGAAATCTAAGTGGACTTGTTGACTTTGTGGGCCGGTCGTGAAAGTCAGCACACCGATTTCCTGGGCTAGGGACGTCGCATGTGCTCATTATCGTGAAGCTTTGCCTCTGCATTCCGATCGAAAACTCCATCAGGCAATGGTTATCGACGAGAATTCTGTAACCTAATTTGCTCTCGTCTATCGAATGATTGTTTAAATGAAGTACTTGTCTTGTCCTTTCTCCGTCGAGAGCCTGGATATTCTTCTGCACATAATTGCAGATCCCCATCCCTGACTTCTTCAGAGTGAGGTTGGAGTTTGAATTTTTGTCTTTATTACGCTTGGTGGAACCAATTCTGCGGTAAACTCTAGAGACCAGCCGAGCCCCGGCCAAGGGAGGAGAACAATGTTCCAGCCAGTCATCGTCATTCGACCCCGAGTGTCGCGCTGAACATTGCTTCGAGCTTCCCGCAGTTGAACTCGAGGTTGACCCAGCCCCGAGTGATTTCACTGCATAATCCAGCTTGACCGCAGCGTCGCCCCTTAGTTCTTGCCCGCATCCTTGCGCCGCATTTCGGAGCTATCTCATGTCTACGCTTGAATCCACCGCGCCGCAGCCGGCGCGAAATGGTCGTTCGCTTACATTCTGGTCCTCAGTGAGTGAAGCCTTGCGAGGTTCACACCATGACTATACAACTGGAAGTCTCAACCGCTCCATTCTGCTGCTCGCCATTCCGATGGTGCTCGAAATGGTGCTCGAATCCCTTTTTGCCGTGGTCGATGTGTTCTGGGTTGGCCGGTTGGGTGCGAATGCTGTCGCAACAGTTGGGCTCACGGAGTCGCTGATCGCGCTTGTCTTCGCCATTGGCTTAGGACTTGCGCTTTCCACGACGGCCATGGTCGCGCGCCGCATAGGCGAGAAAGATCCTGAAGGTGCGGCGATCGCCGGTGTGCAGGCAATTATCATCGGCCTGACCGTCTCGTTCGGGATGGGTATCCCGGCGGCAATTGTCGCGCCCGAGTTGCTGAAGTTGATGGGCGCCACACCGGCCATTGTGACCGAAGGTTCCGGCTATGCACGCATCGCGCTGGGCGGCTGCGGAGCCATCATCATGTTATTCCTCAACAACGGCATTTTCCGTGGAGCGGGCGATGCAGCGATCGCAATGCGTCTCTTGTGGGTATCGAACATTATCAACCTTGTACTCGATCCGTTTCTCATCTTCGGCCTTGGACCGTTTCCGCATCTGGGCATAACCGGCGCGGCGGTAGCTACTTTCTCTGGAAGAACTATCGGCGTGTTGTACCAGTTCTATCGACTAATGAAAGGCAGTGAGCGTATACGCGTTCTGGCACGCCATCTGCGCTTCAACATGGTCGTAATGTTGCGCCTGATGCGTGTGGCGTTGACTGGGATGATGCAATTTGCAGTTGCAAACGCGAGTTGGATTTTGCTGGTGCGCATTGTCTCTGAGTTCGGATCAGTTGCGGTCGCTGGATTCACCGTAGCCATACGCATCGTAACGTTCTTTATCCTGCCGTCGTGGGGTCTCAGTAATGCTGCGTCAACTTTGGTCGGTCAGAATCTCGGAGCAAAGCGACCGGATCGTGCCGCACAAGCAGTATGGCGCACCGCGTTCTACAACATGTTATTTTTAGGATCCATAGGCATCTTCTTTATTGCGTTTGCCACTCCCGTAGTCAATCTTTTCGTTGACGATCCCGCAGTGATCTCGCTTGCGGTGCTTGCGCTGCGAACGTTCAGTTGTGGTAACGTTGGTTACGCGTACGGGATGGTGATGCTCCAGGCTTTCAATGGGGCGGGAGACACGTCTACGCCGACAATCGTCAACTTCTTCGGCTTCTGGGTCGTGGGATTGCCGCTGGCCTGGTGGCTAGCGATAGGCCTGCATCTTCAGGCCGAAGGTGCATTCCTGGCTATCGTTGTCGCCGAGTGCGCGATGGCCTCTGTTGGAATCATACTGTTCCGACAGGGACGCTGGAAGCGACAGCGAATCTAAAGGCTTGTCAATCTACCTGCCAGAGCGGTTGGCAAGAAACTACGGACTGCCATTCAGCAGAAGTGAGGAGTTTAACGAAGGATCCGCGCGGAAGGATGCCAAGAGCTTAAGTGTGATACCTCGGGATGCGGGAGTGTCGAGATCGAATTGGACGTCCCGAAACCGCTCATAAATGCTTGTTCCTAAACCTATAGGTTTAGGAACAAGCATTTCTGCAGATTTTTTGGCCATTGTTTTCAACACGCTAGCGCTTCGCAAATGGAGGGCCTTTCGTTATAAAAACTGCGCTCGTTCTCAGACTGCAGGTGTATCAAAAAGTTCGCGCCGGCGCTCGACAAAGGTCAACCCTTTTGACATAGCTTGTTTAGCTGTGTATCTCGAACAACAGATGTCATCAATACTTTCGCATCATGAAGATCTTCCCTCGATCCTCATGATGCGAATAATTACCAGGTCACTCACGGCCGCAGGTCCGCCCGGAAGTCGTCTAGACTTCCTGATACTTGAGTCCGGCAAGTTGACGAGAAACGGGCTATGCATCCGTGGACGGAGTAGGCTCATGGCCACCTGCAATGGAGGCGGGTGGAATGAGCAGAAACGACAAAACAAATCGCGGAAAACCCAAACGGCCCAAGACGAGGCTTGGCCTTCCCTATCTGGATCACAGCAGATCGGCGGTGCT
>Ga0157372_10006083_pt1 | contig 12826 bp, 9 predicted proteins | sample C55metaG_FD_115307 | JGI IMG/M metagenome (GOLD analysis project Ga0157372, IMG submission 115307) | Corn rhizosphere microbial communities from Kellogg Biological Station, Michigan, USA - C5-5 metaG | ecosystem: Host-associated > Plants > Roots > Rhizosphere > Soil | place: USA: Michigan... | reverse complement strand
CGGCGGCGCGCGTCATGTCGCGCGGCACGGCGATGTACATCCCGCGCAGCGCATGGATCATCATGCCGAGCGGCGAACCACTGTGCCACACGCCGACGAGTCGATGTCCACGCGTTCGCACGATCACCGGCGCCATCTGGCCATTGCGCGTGCGGTAGCGCAGGGTGGCGAGGTCGTCCGACATCACCTGCAGTGCATAGAGCAGGTAGTCGAGATACTGGATCTCGGCGATCGGCCGCAACCCGCGCATCGCCATGCCGATCGCCTGGCCGACGATGGTCGCCTCACGAATGCCGGCGTCGCCGACGCGCAGCTCGCCGTACTTCGCCTGGAGGTCGACGAAGCCCTGGTTGACGTCGCCCAGCTTGCCGACGTCCTCACCGAAGGCGATGACGCGTGGATCGCGCTTGAGTGCCTGGTCGAAGGCGGCGTTGAGCACCTTGTACGCGTCCACCTCCATGGAGCTGTCGTCGTACTGGGGCGCGATCACCGGCACGCGCAGCGCGGAAGTCTCGCCCTCGTCATGGAGGTGCGCGTGGTAGCGCTCCTCGTCGACCGGCTTCTGTGCGTCGAGCCACTGCTGAACGGGCGCACGCGCTGACTCGCTCGCGCCGCGCGCGGCGTACAGCGCACGCCGCGCCGCGATGGTCACGTCGCGACGCAGCGGATCACGCCGGCGCGCCAGCTCGTCCTGGAGCGCGCGCACGGCGTCGGCGGCATCGCCGCTCGCGTCGGCGAGCTGGCCGATGAGGGCGCTCACCGAATCGGCGTCGTCGCGGATGGGCTGCTCGTATGCCTGCCACGCCGCATCCCGCGCGTCGCGCACGTGGTTGGCCTCCTCCTCCTCCAGCGCGTCGAGCTCTGCCTCGGTCACCAGCTCCTGCTCGATCATCCACTGACGCATGCGCACGATGCCGTCGTGCTCCTTTTCCCACTTGAGCCGCTGCTTGCTCTTGTAGCGCTCGTGGCTGCCCGACGTCGAATGCCCCTGCGGCTGCGTCAGCTCGATCACGTGCACCACGGCCGGCACCTGCTCGGTGCGCACGGTGCGCGCCGTGCGCTGGTAGGTCTCCAGCAGCGCGGAGTAATCCCAGCCGCGCACCGTCTCCAGCTCGTAGCCCGGCGCGTCAGCGGTGCGGCGGAATCCCTGGAGCAGCGTGCCGATGTTGCCCTTGGTCACCTGGAGCTCGTTCGGCACCGAGATGCCATAGCCGTCGTCCCAGACGGAGAGCAGCATCGGGACCTGCAGCACGCCCGCGGCGTTGATCGTCTCCCAGAACACGCCTTCCGCACACGACGCGTTCCCGATGGTGCCGAAGGCGATCTCGTTGCCGTTGTGCGAGAACTCGGTGAGGTCGTGCAGCTCGGGGAGGTTGCGATAGAGCTTCGACGCGTACGCGAGGCCGAGCAGGCGCGGCATCTGGGAGCCGGTCGGCGACGCATCGGCCGACGACTGCGCCGACGCGGTGAGATCGCGGAATCGACCTTCGTCGTCCAGCATGCGCGTCGCGAAATGCGCATTCATCCCGCGTCCACCAGACGCCGGGTCGGCGGCGAGGTCGGTGTGCGCGTAGAGCTGGGCGAAGAACTGCTGCACGTTCAGCAGGCCGAGGGCGAACATCAGCGTCTGGTCGCGATAGTAGCCGGAGCGGACGTCGCCTGGCTCGATGACGCGCGCGAGCGCCACCTGCGCCACCTCCTTCCCGTCGCCGAAGATGCCGAACATCGCGCGGCCCAGCATCACCTCGCCCCGCGCGAGCAGGCTCACCTGCCGGCTGCGGTAGGCGACGCGATAATCGCGGATGATGTCGTCAGGCTCCAGGGTGGCGGCAGCGCCGCCGGCGAATCTCACGCTCGTGCTTGCCATGGGCTCCTCGATCACTGCCGGAGTGCGCCGCTGAAAGCGGCGGTCGGTTCCACCTTTCAAAGTAGGCAATCTGACGTCCGGGCCGCTACGTGCCCGCAGCGGTTCACACCCGGTGATATGGGGAACGGCTATTGCCCGTCACGTACCTTCCAGCAGCCACCCACCTGACCAGACGAGGACACGCGATGCCGGGCACGAGCAGTGATGCGACTCTCATTGCGGAGCTGAACGATCTCCTCCAGCTCGACCACGATGCGGTCGAGGCATACACCATCGCCATCGATCGCATCCGGGATCCGCGCCACCGGGAATCGCTCGTGGCCTTCCGGGCGGATCACAAGCGACACATCGAGGAACTCGCGTCGCTCGTGCGCGCGCAGGGCGGCCTGCCGACCGAGATGCCGCACCCGACGGGAGCACTCAAGCTCGCAGTGCAGGCAGGCGGCGCCCTTGGCAACGACGTGTCCCTGCTGCTTGCCTTCAAGGCCGTGGAAGGGCAGGTGCGCGACAAATACCGTCGCGCCGCGCAGCGCACCACGCCGGCGGATGCCGCCGAGGTCGTCAGGCGCGCTGCCGACGACGAAGCGCGACACTATGCCTGGGCCGAACAGACGCTGCGTGAGCTCGGCGCCGGTTCAGGAACCCTGCCCCACGGCGTGGCGAGCGCGCTCGAGCAGGTGCACAAGCTGCTGGCCGATCCGATCGAGCGCGTGGAGCGCGAGGTGATGCGTCGCGTGGGCGAGACGGTCGGCACCACTCGCTCGCGCGGTGGCGCCGAGGCGCCTATGCCGATGGACGGCGTGGACACCGCGACCAGCGGCGCGGACACTCGCCGGTTCATGCAGGCGCTGCGCGCGCTCGAGGAGGCGAACGAACTCGAGGGCATCGTCGCGCTGTTCGACAGCGCGGCCGAGATCAGCAATCCGCTCGACAGCGCGCCGCTGCACGGCCAGGAAGGCGCCCGCCACTTCTGGCAGACCTACCGGAACAGCTTCGACGAGATCCACTCGGACTTCTCGCGCGTCGTCGAGAGTGACGGTACGGCGATGATCGAATGGACGAGCCGCGGCGTGATGCGCGGCGATCGCCCGATCGACTACTCAGGCGTCAGCGTGCTCGAGATGCGGGACGGCAAGGTGCGCCGCTTCCGCGCATACTTCGACACCAGACCGTTCGAGCTGCCGGCAGACAGCGCCGATCGAGGCGCCTAGCTGCCGGCCGGCCTGGCGGCGATACTCGCACGGATCAATGCCTGCATCGCCGCGAGCTCGGCGCCTTCGAGCTCGAGCCGAGGTGGTCGCACCGCGGCGGTACCACGCCCCACCTCCGCCTGCACGAGCTTGATCAGCTGCACGAACTTGGGCACGGTATCGAGGCGCAGCAGCGGCAGGAACCACTCGTAGAGCGCGCGCGCCTCGTCCATTCGTCCCGCCACGCCGAGCTCGAACAGGCGTACGGACTCCTCGGGGAAGGCGTTGACGAGACCGGCAATCCAGCCCACCGCGCCCATCGGGATGCTCTCGAGGATCATGTCGTCCATGCCGGCGAGCAGTGCGAGGCGATCGCCCAGTCGCGCACGCAGCGCCGTCACCCGACGCACTTCGCCACTCGACTCCTTCACCGCGTGCAGGTTCGCGTGCGCATCCGCGAGCTCGGCCACCTGATCGGGCACGACGTCGGTGCCGTAGGCGATGGGATTGTTGTAGAGCATGCAGGAAAGGTGGGTGGCATCGATCACCGCGCCGTAGTGCGCCCGCGTCTCGCGCCAGTCGCCGCGGTAGACATACGCCGGCAGCACCATGAGCCCATCGCATCCGACACCGGCCGCCCGGCTGGCGAGCGCCACGCACTCGGTGGTGCTCAAGCCCGCGATGCCGGCTACGAGCGGCACCTCAATCGGCAGCGCGCGTCGACAGGTGGCGAGAATCGCGATCTTCTCGTCCGCGGTCAGCGTTTGCGACTCGCCGAGCGACCCGAGCGCCACGATCCCGCGGCAGCCGCTCGCGATGAGCCACTGCACGTGCGCGGCGAGCGCGTCGTGATCCACCGACAGGTCGGCGTTGAATGGAGTGGTGATCGCCGGGAAGACGCCGGCCCAGTCACGGTGTTGCATGGTATGCGATCCTCGGGTTGGTTCTCATGTCTTGCCTTACCGGCGCACCCCGTCCGGTTTCCCCGGTTCAGCGAGCAGGGTCGAGAGCAATGCCGGCGACGACGGCACGCGCGTCGCATCGATCGGCCAGTCGCGGAGGAAGGTGAGCGCCGCGCCGCAGACGCGGCCCTGGCAGGCGCCCATGCCGAGCCGCGTATACAGCTTCGCTTGACGCGTGCTCCACTCCGGGCGCAGCGCGCCGAGTCGCACGTCCTCACAGCGACAGACGATCGTCTCCGGCGTGGCGAGGTGACGCAGTTCGTCGCGCAGCGCAAAGGCGCGGTCCATGAGCGCGGCCATCGCGATGGCCGCTGCACGCCGGCGAAGGAGTGATCGGTCCGGCGCGCGACCGAGCATCGCCGCGGCGGCGATGCGCCCTTCAACGAGCGACTTCTCCACGCCGCCGATGCCCGTCGTCTCGCCGGCGGCCCAGATGCGTGCATGGCTGGTTCGCTGGCGGTCGTCCACCACCACGCCCGCGAGTGACGTCTCGCACTCCATCAGCCGGGCAAGTCGCATGTTGGGCACGAGTCCGTACGCGGCGCACAACAGGTCGCAGGCGATGACGCGCTCGGTGGTGCCATCGGTGACGGTTACCTCCTGCACACGCCCGTCTCCGCGGGCCGCGGTGATCCAGGTGTCCATGACGTATGGCGCGCGGCGAAATTCCGCGCGGTAGCGTGCGGCCTGCACGAGCGTGCCGGGCGTGCGCCAGAGCCCGCGTGCGAATCGCATCACGCTGGCGCGCGATGCCTGCTCGGCGACGAGCTGCACGCGTGCGCCCGCACGCGCGAGCGAGGCCGCCACGGGCAAGAGCAGCGGTCCGCTTCCGGCGATGACGGCGCGCTTGCCGGATACCTGCAGACCACCCTTGAGCAGCGCCTGCGCGCCGCCGACGCCGATCACGCCGGGAAGCGTCCAGCCGGGAAACGGCAGGAAGCGCTCGCGAGCACCACCCGCCAGCAGCAGCGCGTCAGCCTGCACCAGCGTCGGCACGATGCCTCGCTCGGCCACGACCTCGAGACGATCGCCGCCGTGCGCCTCACGCAGATCCACCGCCGTCGCGCCACCGACGAGCATCGCTCCGCTGCGCCGCAGCCGGCGAATCCACGGCTGCGCGGCGGCTGGGATCGCGCCCGCGCGATGGCGCCAGATCTGGCCACCAGGAGTCTCGGACTCATCCAGCAGCACGACTCGACGCCCGGCCTCGGCAAGCTCGGTCGCCGCGGCGATTCCCGCCGGCCCGGCTCCAACTACCGCGGCGTCGGCGCGCATCACGCCCGGTCGGCCGTCCTTCACGCGCCGTCCCTCGATGCGGTGCGCAGCAGTTGCCCTGCTTCCACCATCACGAGGCACGCGCGCCGACCGGCCACGCCGTCGATCTCGACGCGACACTCGTAGCAGATGCCCATGCCGCAGAGTGGCGCGCGCGCCTCGCCGGACACGGAACGGCGGAAGGCGCGCACGTCGAGCTCGAGCAGTGCTGCGGCGACCGTGGTGCCGGCCCGCACGACACACTCGCGATCATCCACCACGATCGTCACGTGCTCATCGTTCATCGGCTGCGTCACGCCACTGCTCCGCGCGACCGCATCGCGCCGTTCGCGAGTACTCGCGTCGGCGTGAAAGGAACAGGGTCGATCAACGGTTCGCGACCGAGCACGAGGTCAGCGAGCAGCCGAGCCGTGCCGAGCGATGTGGTGATGCCCAGTCCCTCGTGGCCAGCGGCGATCCACAGGCCAGCGACCGGATCCCAGCGTCCGATCAACGGCAGCTTGTCCGGCGTCGCCGGCCGGAATCCAGTCCACGTCCGCACGACGACGAGACGAGCGAGCGCGGGCATGAAGCGCACGGCGCGCTCGAGCATCCGGCGGAGGACCCGGCGATTCACCCCAGGCTCCCACCCTGCCAGCTCGCGCGACGAGCCAATAAGCACCTGCCCCGTGGTGCGCGGCTGGACATTGAACGCCACCGACTCACCGGCCATATCGTGCGCGCTCGTGAGGTAGCCAAGCTCCACCAGCTGGTGACGACAGAAGCTCGGCGCGCGATCGGTGATCGCGAGATGGCCCTTGCGCGGGATGATCGGCAGCTCGGGCGTCAGCGCGGCGCCCAGCGCGCCGGCAGCGTTCACCACCACCTTGGCGCCCAGCACCGCGTCGGCGGTGCGCACCCCATTCGGCAGGATCTCGAGCACGTCGCAGCGCTCGTGCACGGTCGTGCCGTGGGCGCGCGCGTCGTCGAGCAGCGCGAGGGCGGCGCGTGGCGGGTAGATCACCGCGTCCCCTGTGACGAGCAGTCCGCCCGAGAGCCCGTGGCACAGGTGCGGCTCGAGGGCCGCAAGGCGCGCCGGCGTCAGCACCTCGCACGCCACTCCCTGCGCGCGATAGGTCTGCGCCTTCGCCGCAACCACCTCCATCTGCTCGGCGTTCTCCGCCACCCAGATCGTGCCACATGCGTCGTACTCCACCGCCGCGTCGAGCGCGGGACGCAGTTCCCGCCACAATCGCACCGACTCGGCGGTGAGCGAGAGCTGCACAGGCGAGTCGTCCATCGCCACGAGGTGACCCATGCCTGCCGCCGTGGTGCCACCGCCGGCGAACGAAGCATCGAGCACGGAGACACGCATGCCGGCGCGTGCGAGCTCGCGCGCGCAGGCCGCTCCCACGATGCCGGCGCCGATGACGATCGCGTCCGCGTGCGAGCCGGTCGTCACGCCTCGATGGACTCGGGCGTGGGCGCAGCGCGAATACCGGCGCGGAAGGGATCACGTTCATCGAACCGCAGCGTGGCCTCGCCCGTCACGAACGCGGTACCGCGAATGTGCGGCACCAGCGCTCCATCGGGCCGCGCGGTGAGCCAGCCGGTGAACAGGCCGCCGGCGATGCCCTCCTGCCGCCACTGCTCGCCGAGCGCGAGCTCACCACGGTCGTGCAGCACGGCCATTTTCGCCGACGTGCCGGTGCCGCAGGGCGACCGATCGTATTCACCGCCGGAGCAGAGCACGAAGTTGAGGCAGTCCGCATCGCGGCGTGACGGAGGCGCCGAGATCTCGACGTGATCGATGTCGGCGCCGTCAGCGCCCGTGATTCCAGCCCCGCGCACCGCGTCCTGGATGGCGACGGTGAACCGGGCGAGCTCGTCCACCCGAGACATCTCGACCGGAACCTGATCGGCGTGCGTGATGAAGAACCAGTTCCCGCCCCACGCCACGTCGCCCGTCACCGTTCCGTAGCCGGCGACGTCCACGGTCACGCCGCGCGCATGCACGTACGCCGGCACGTTCTCGATGGTCACCGTGCCATCGGGCGACAGCGCCGCGGTCACTGTCCCCACCGGCGTGTCGAACTTCGCCACCCCAGGAGCAAGCCGCCCGAGGAACTCCAGCGTGCGCACGACGCCGATCAGCCCATGTCCACACATGCCCAGCCACGTGCCGTTGTTGAAGAAGACCACGCCCGCCGCCGAATCCTCCGCTACCGGTGGCGTGAGCAGCGCGCCGACGATGGCGTCGTGTCCGCGCGGCTCGCACACCACGGCGGTGCGCAGGTGATCCTGCTCACCGCGCATGAAGGCAAGTCGCTCCTGCATCGTATCGCCGGCGGGCTGCGGCCATCCGCTCACGACGACGCGCGTCGGCTCGCCTTCGGTGTGCGAGTCCACCACGTGAATCGCAGCCGGCAATCCGCCGACGCTCACGGGTTCACCTGCACCGTCTTGACCTCGGTGTAGAACTCGCGCGCAGCCGGCCCCTGTTCCCGGCTGCCCGAGCTCGAGCCCTTCATGCCGCCGAACGGCGCATGCGGGTCAACACCGGTGGTGTCGCCGTTCACGCGCACGAGTCCCACGTGAATGCGATCGATGTAGCGCAGCGCGGCGCGCAGGTCCCGCGTGAACAGCGACGCGCTCAGGCCGTACTCCGTGTCATTGGCGAGCGCGATCGCGTGATCGAGATCGTCGGCCCTGAACTCGGCGAGCACGGGCCCGAACAGCTCGCGTCGCGCGAGCTCGGAATCGGCGGCCACGTTGCGGATCACCGTCGGCGGCACCCAGTAGCCCCGCCGATACTCATCGGAGTCAGGCACAGTGGCACGATAGAATGGCTCCTCGTCCAGCTTATCCAGCACGACGCGAATGGCATCGCGCGAGCGCTCGCTGATCACCGGTCCCACCGCGGCGGCTTTGTCCGTCACCGGACCGAGCGGTAGTGACTCGACCTGGCCGCGGAGCTCGCGGAGGAATTGCTCCTCCACCTCGCGCGCCACCACGACGCGGCTCGTCGCGGTGCACTTCTGGCCCGCGTAGCGCATCGCACCCGCGGCGGTGAGCGTTGCCGCCTGCCGAAGGTCGGCGTCGGGCATGACGATCACTACGTTCTTGCCGCCCATCTCCGTCTGGTAGCGGATGTTGCGCTGCGCCGCCTGCACCGCGACCTGCGCGCCTACCGCGCCGGATCCGGTGAAGCTCACGCCGCGCACCTCCGTCGCGCCGATCAGGTGGGCGCCGATCGCCGAGCCCGCGCCGAGGACGACGTTGAAGACGCCGTGCGGGAGTCCGGCCGCCGCGGCGGATTCAGCGAGTGCGACGGCGACCTGCGATGATGCTTCCGCCGGCTTGAGCACGACGGTGTTGCCGAATGCGATCGCGGGCGCCGCCTTCCACACCGGGATGGCAATCGGGAAATTCCACGGCGTGATGAGCGCGACCACGCCGAGCGGCTCGCGGAGGGTGAACTGGAGCGAGCCTGCTGCCTGCGCGGGAATCACCTCGCCGCTCGCGCGCACCGCCTCGCCGGCGTAGTAGCGCAGGATCGTGACACAGCGTCCGACCTCGCCGCGCGACTCTCCGATCGGCTTCCCCACTTCGCGCGCGATGAGCTGCGCGAGTGTCTCCTGCCGCTCGCCGATTGCCGCCGCCCAGTTGTAGAGATGCTCAGCGCGCGCCGGCCCGGGAAGCGCGCGCCATCCGCCGAGTGCCTCGCGCGCGGCATGCACCGCTGCACTCACGTCGTCGGCGACGCCTTCCGGCACCTCGGCTACGACGTCGGTGTGGTCGGACGGATTCACGTCGGCGATCCAGCGGTCGCCGCGGCTGGAGATCCACTCGCCGCCGATGAAGTGGCGAAGGCGAGGTGTGGCAACCGTCACGATAACCTCCGGAAAGCGATTGCAGAAAGTACGTGGCGACCGCCGGTGGCGCTGAACCAAGGCCGCGGCGCCGGCCGGCGAAGCACAGGTGCTCGTGAGCTCTTGGTCAAGAGTATTGCCGAGCCCGGTCTCTCACGTTACCGTGGCTCGCGGCCACGATCGACGCCGTTCGGGCCGCATGATTCCAGGAGGTTGGAGCACACCGATGCGCCGTAGTCTGCGCTGTTTCGTTGGAATGGGAAGTCTCGCCCTCGTCGCCTGCAGTGGTTCGACTGAGCCCGTTGCCGTCCCGCCCGTCCTGCGCATCGGGCCCGACACCGCACTGCTGCTCGACGAAATGATGACTCCAGCGGTGACGGCGAGGGACGAACGGGGCGCCATGGTTCCGGCCTCGTCGATTGGGTGGACCTCGTCCGATCCTGCCGTGGCATCAGTGGATGCGACGGGTCGCGTCACGGCGAAGGCGCTCGGCAGCGCGGTGATCACGGCAACGATGGACACGGTGATCGCCCATGAAAGCATCATCGTGGCGCCGCAGTTCCTGCGCATCGCGACCGGCGAAACGCACGCCTGCGGCATCACCGGCCGAGGAGAGCTGTTCTGCTGGGGCATGTCCCAGCGTGGAGCGATCGCCGCGGCGCCGGCGTTGCAGGACTGCGCCGCTCAGTTCGGGACGGGCATCACGTGCAGCACGACCCCGGTCCGTTCGACGAACCTTCGCCCCGCCGACATCACGGTGGGAGCGATGCACAGCTGCTCGCTCGAGGGCGATGGCACCGCGTACTGCTGGGGCGCCAATTTCTATGGCCAGGTTGGCACCGGCAGCAGCCTGGACGCGCCGACGCCGACTCCCGTAGCAGGCGGTCACAAGTTCCTCCAGCTCGTTGCGGGACGGATGCACACCTGCGGCATCACGACGTCGCATGACGCCTACTGCTGGGGATGGGATCACGCCGGCCAGCTCGGCACGGGCGATGTCTCGTCGGAGCGCTGCGAGTTCTTCGGCGACGATCCCTGCAGCCGCACGCCACGCCTCGTGGTCGGCGGACATCAGTGGGTGCAGCTCGATGCGACCGATCGTGCCACCTGCGGCATCACCACCTCCGAGGAGGTCTATTGCTGGGGGCTCGACGTGGGTGGCAGCGACGGCCTGTACTGCCAGATGGCCGACAACCTGGCTGGATGCACGCGGACACCGATCCTCGAGTCCGGAACCCGCAGCTTCCGCGTGACGCACATCGGGGACGTGCATCGGTGTGAGCAGAGCAACGGCGGCGAGGTGGAGTGCTGGGGGGCGAACTACTTCGGCGCGTTCGGCAATGGGACCACGTCGTACTCAGCCACGCCTGTTCCCGCGGCGGGCGGAGCGGCGTACAGCACGTTCGTCTCCGGTCGCAGTAGCGCCTGCGGATTATCGAGTGATGGGCGGGCGCAATGCTGGGGGCGTGGCGTCGAGGGCCAGGTCGGTAATGGCTCGGCCGCGAATGCCCTCAGCCCGGTGGACGTCAGCGGCGGATATCGTTTCTCGGCGCTCGTCTCGAGCGCCAACTCCGATTTCGTCTGCGGGTTCACTACCGCTGGTCGCGCTTACTGCTGGGGCTGGGGCGTGTACGGCCAGCTTGGCAATGGTGATTTCGCGATCAGCACTGTGCCGGCTCTCGTGCGCCTGGTCCAGCCGTAAGGCGCGGCTAGGGCAGTTGTCGCGCCTTCGCATCCACGAGCGCACCCACCAGCCAGAACGCCCCCCCATCGAACCAGAAGATCGCCGACTGCTCGAACCGGCGGCCGATGGCCACCACGTCGTCACGCTCGAGCCAGACGCAGAAGCCACGCTCACGATGCCTGCCGTCGGGTGACCTGCCGGTCACTTCGCGGTGTTCGTATCCATGCTCGACGAGGTGGCGGCGCAGCGCATCGTGTCGCCTCTCATTGGACGCAGGCGCCACCGGCGAGCCGGCGGGATTCGCCGCCGTCACGATCCCGAAGCTCGACGACGTTCCGAGCGTGGCGAGTGCGCGCCGCCCGGCCTCCGCGAGCGGCGTGCGGAGATCGATCACGAGCGGGGTGCCATCCATCTCGATCTCGAGCACCGTCTCGGCATAGCGCGACCAGGCTGGATCATCGCCGGGAGTCAGGGGCGGCTTGGACATTCGTTGATGGTGATCGAGGAGGTTTGCGGGAAGCGGAGACGCTGGGTTCAGGTGATTCATCCGGTGCTGATCCGTTCGTCCGCCTCTGCGTCTGGCGAGCCGGTGCGATGCGCCCATACTTCCGCCACCCCACACTCGCTCCGTTCATGCGAATTCTTTCGTCGGTCTTCCTCGCCGTTGCCATGGCTGCGCCGCTCGGCGCTCAGGTTGCCGAGCAACCCGATTCGGCATTCATCCGCGAGAACTACACCAAGCAGGAGTACCGCATCCCGATGCGCGACGGCGTGCAGCTATACACGCTCGTCTACACGCCGAAGGACGCGTCGCCGACGAACCGATACCCGATGGTCATGCAGCGCACCTGCTACTCCATCGCGCCCTACGGTGCCGAGGCGTTTCCCGCCGCGCTCGGTCCCGACCGGTTCATGATGCGCGACAAGTACATCTTCGTGTATCAGGACGTGCGCGGGCGGTACATGTCCGAGGGCGAGTTCGTCAACGTCCGGCCGTTCGTCGACGACTCCATCAAGGCACGCAATCCGAAGGCGATCGACGAGGCGTCGGATACCTACGATACCGTCGACTGGCTGGTGAAGCACATCGACGGCAACAACGGCAGGGTCGGCCAGTGGGGAATCAGCTATCCCGGCTTTTATACGTCGATGGGCGCGCTGTCTCGCCATCCGGCGCTCGTCGCGTCGTCACCGCAGGCGCCGGTGACGGACTTCTACTTCGAGGACTTCCACCACAACGGCGCGCTCACCCAGGCGTACTTCTACGCGTATCCGGTGTTCGGCATCCCGCATCCCGGGCCGACGACCGAGAACTGGTGGATGCCGACGTTCCAGAAGATCACTGCGAACGGCACACCAGACGACTACTTCTACCAGCTCGCACTCGGCCCGCTCAGGAACGTGACGGAGCGATTCTACTCGAACGACCTGCTCTGGAAGGACATCGTCGCGCATCCGAACTACGACGCGTTCTGGCAGGCGCGCGCCGTGCCGCCTGACCTGCGTGGCGTGAAGCACGCCGTGCTCGTCGTCGGCGGCTGGTTCGATGCGGAAGATCTCTACGGTCCGCTCACCGTGTACAAGACCCTGCGCGCTGACGACCCGCAGGCGAAGGCATCGATCGTCATGGGACCCTTCCGCCATGGCGGTTGGGCGCGGCAGGGCATCACCCACACCGTGCATGGTGACATCTACTTCGGCGATTCGCTGGAGACGAAGTTCCAGCGCGACGTGGAGTCACCGTGGTTCCGCGCACAGCTCAAGGGCAATGGCGGCAACGCCGACCTCCCCGAGGCGCTGATGTTCAACACCGGCCGCAAGGAGTGGGAGCGCTTCTCGCACTGGCCCGCGCCGTCGGCGGAGAAGCGCACTTACTACTTCCACGCCAGTGGCACGCTCGACACGTCGCGTCCTGTCGAGCAGCGCGCGCACGTCGAGTATCCGAGCGACCCGATGAAGCCGGTGCCGAGCCGATGCGCCGGCCCGACCATCGAGGG
>Ga0157372_10006081_pt1 | contig 12827 bp, 10 predicted proteins | sample C55metaG_FD_115307 | JGI IMG/M metagenome (GOLD analysis project Ga0157372, IMG submission 115307) | Corn rhizosphere microbial communities from Kellogg Biological Station, Michigan, USA - C5-5 metaG | ecosystem: Host-associated > Plants > Roots > Rhizosphere > Soil | place: USA: Michigan... | reverse complement strand
CATCACCATTCGCAGCGGCACTTGTTACAAATGTTTAAACTGCGGAAACAGCATGGGGTGCAGTTAAGTACATAACTTTGGATTTTGGATAAATGGCCGTCTTCTTTCCAGAGGACGGTTTTTTATTTTTATTGAAAATATTTATCAGTTTTTGTAATTCTATTCATCGCCTGTTGTGTCACTCACTTCATCGTTCCGAACTGTATTCAGCTTTTTTTAAGGGGTTAATTGATACTAAATTTCAATTTTAATTAAAAACAATAATCATCTTTGCAAATGAGCAGTTACATTTGCTTTTTAAAAAAATAGTAAAAGCCAGTAATTCAATATCTTTTGCGTTCATTTAAAAATTTAAAGTTCACCTTAATCCGTAGCATTCATTTTCCAATTTATTTATTGCCCTCTTGAGAACAAAGTAATTAATACTTAAACTAACTTTTCATGACTGATATTAAAAGAAAAGTAATTAAAGATGATGATGAGTTTGATGTAAAGAAATTTCTTTCTCGTTTTATCGATCACTGGAAATTGTTTACAATATCAATAATCCTCTTTCTGCTCTTGGGTTTTCTTTTTATTCGATATTCAACTCCGCTTTATAAAGTTCATGCTCAGGTATTAGTACAGGATGATCAAAACAATAGCGCCGCTGCCTCCTTTATGGGCTCGGGCCAGCTTCAGGACTTTAGTTCACTGTTTTCTATTCAAAGCAATGTTTCGAACGAACTTGCCATTATTCAAACGCGAGACCTTATGGAAAAAATGGTTCGCGAGATGAATCTTAATATTTCTTATTACAGAAAGGGGAGAATAAGATCAGTTGAATTATTTGACAAAAGTCCTTTGTCTGTTTCGTTTATTCCTTCAGCCGACTCCATTTTAGAAACAACCTTTCATATCAGTTCATTAAAGCAGGGAACTATAAATAAGTTTGTCATTAAAAATTCTGATCTTAATATCTCACAAAATCTCAAATGGGGCGATACTCTGAATACTTCAATAGGTAAAATTTGTATTAATAAAACAGGAAAGCCTTTTGAAGATGAAGATTATTTTTTCACGATAATATCTGTGGAAGAAACTATAGAAAATATTACTAAGAACATCACTGCAGAGATTCCTGACAAGCAGACGACCATTATTGATCTAACCTATAATTCTAATGTCCCTGAAAAGGGACAAGCAATTTTAAAAACATTAATTGCAAAGTACCTTCAAAGAAATCTTGAAGAAAAAAATCAAATTTCAGATAGTACACTTGCTTTTATAGATAGCCGGCTGGTAATAGTTTCAGCAGAGTTAAACGATATCGAAACGCGTATTCAAAATTTCAAGCAAAAAAATAAATTGACTGATATCTCTGAGCAATCTAAAATGCTCATTGATAATTCAAGTGACTACTATCAAAAACTTAATGAGGTAGATGTTCAGTTAAACGTAATAAAAAGTATGCTTGACCTTTTAAAAGATGAAAAAAATAACAACAGAACAATTCCATCTACTTTAAATAATGATCCCACTTTCCTTGGTTTGGTTGATAAGTACAATACTTCTTTAATAGATCGTGACAGGATGTTACTTACTACTACAACCACCAATCCATATATACAAAATCTTGACGTGCAAATTAAAAACTTAAGAAGCGATCTAATTAAAAGTTTACAGAACCAGGAGAAGGCTTATCAAATAAGTAAGGACAAAATTACTGCAGAGAATTCATTGATTTCATCAACTGTTCAAACGGTTCCGGTGCAAGAGCGTACTTACATAGGACTAACAAGAGAGCAAGGAATCAAACAAACTCTTTATGTTTATTTATTGCAAAAGAAAGAGGAAACAGCAATTACCAAAGCTTCTAATATACCAAGCGCAAGCATTATAGAAACTCCCAAATCAGAATACTTGCCTTACTTCCCGCAGACATCTATAGTGATGGCTGTGAGTTTTTTATTAGGATTAATAGTGCCGAGCTGCTATGTTTTATTAAAATATATTCTCGGCAGCCGCATAATTTCAAGAGAAGATATTACTGAGTTAACTGACTGCACCATTCTTGCTGAAATCGGGCATAGTGAAAAGGTTGGAATTCTTTCTCTGAAAACTGATGTTCGCTCTGTGTTAGCTGAACAATTCAGAATTTTCAGAACAAATATGGATTTTGTTATTGGACAAAAGAAATGTCCTAAGATTTTAATTACTTCTTCGATGACAGGGGAAGGAAAATCTTTTATCGCTGCAAATCTTGGCCAACTGTATGCCTATTCAGGTAAAAAAGTTCTTTTAATAGAAATGGATTTGCGCAAACCAAAGTTGTCCGGAATGTTAGGATTAGGAACAGATAATGGGTTTACTAATTATATCATATCTGATAAGCACGTCGAAGATTTTATAAAACCGTTGCCCCAAAATCCAAATATCTTTCTGATGAGTTCGGGACCTGTGCCACCAAATCCTGCAGAACTATTGATGCTGCCGGGGGTTACAACTATGTTTGAAAAACTAAGTTTTATGTTTGACTGCATAATACTGGATACTCCGCCTATTGGTGTTGTAACTGATGCTCAGATTTTGAATAAACACTCTGACATTAATCTATATGTTGTCAGAGAGCGCTATACTTTTAAAAATAGTGTTGAAATTGTAAATGATCTGCTCGATAATCATAAATTTCAAAATTTGTATTTAGTAGTGAACGATGTGCGCCGCGGAGCTTCTTATAAATATGGCTATGGTTACGGATATGGCTACGGTTATGGTTACGGCTATAGTTATGGATATGGTGCAGAAAATGGTAATGGGTCAATAAATGGAAAGGGGACAAAAATAAAATCCATATTCAAAAATGTAAAGAAAGTAAACTAAGAATTAGAAATTCCAATAATCCAAAACAAGAAAGGCGTGTTAGCTCTTGATACTAATTACAGGGTCAAAAAAAAGTTGTTTTCAAAAAGCAAACTAACCAGAGTTACTTCTGTAATTGCATTTTTACTTCCGCGACTATCTTTTACTTACCCTTTTTATTTGCTTCCAAGTATTCTCTCAATAAAATTTACAAGGAAGCAGGTTAGCCGCTTATTTATTTTTTTAGCTGGTTGTATTACTTGTTGTGTTGTTAGTTCCTTCCAATCAAAAATTTCAATTACTGCTTTTTTATTATCGTTGATATTACAATTACCTTTTTTCTTTTTTCTTTTTCATTTTGACGTAAAGGAAAAATTGAATGTATTGAAAGTGCTTCGGTATATAAATATTTTCACATTCATTTTGAGTATAGTTAACATGGCCGGTCATGGCTTCCCTTTTCAATTACCATATATTAATTTTCCGCCTGATTTTTATTCTGCATTGTATGGACAGGGAGGTGCTAAAATTGTTACTGTTATTGGTTTTATTGGTTTTATTTCCGAAATATTCAGAGAAGAAAAAAAATTCTTTTCTGCTCCTGTCATAGTTTCATTGTTAAATTTTCTAATTCCAAATTATCTTACCGGAATTATCCTGGGACTTGGCACTTTATTGCTTGTTGCTGTAAGAAGAAAAATTTACTTACTAACTATAATCTTTTTAATTGTTTTGGTTATTGCCCCTTATGCTCAGGAAAGATTTGCTTTTTTAAATGATAGTTTCGCAAACACCGTTGGATATAATCCTAAAATATTTGCATACTTCTCTATACTCTATGTATTTTTCCAATTTCCTATAACAATTTTTTCGGGCACAGGATTAGGCCAGTTTACAAGTACTCCAGCTTTATGGGCAAGTCAGTATCTATCTTCTTTATCAACACATGATATTCCTCATTTACCAGGATTATTTATGAGTGGCTATCATGAACAGATTTTAGGCCCTGTACTTTCTTCACTTTCCGATGATGTTTGGTCATTAAGTTCTTCTGCAAATAAACCTTATACTTCTATCAGTACTATTATTGCTGAATATGGAATACTTATTTCGATATTCATATTTATACTTTTTTTCAGAGCGTTTAAAAAAATGAACTTCAGGAAAAAATTTACGTTGTCAATTTTTTTATTCACGTTATTTCTTTTTTCGACAGATCTGTGGCATGATAATTTATGGTTAGGCTATCTTTTAATTCTATCAAGGGGAATTAGCAAAGAGGCGATTTAAAGATGAAAAAATTTCTGTTCATACCGGGATTGCCAAGATGCGCCACCACTTCGTTTGTCCAAGTGTTAGGTCAGCATCCTGATATTTTTTTGCCGAAAATAAAAGAGTCGCATTTCTTTTTACCCTTAAAAGAACAATTTTATATGTTCGACAATAAAGGAAATAAAATTCCTTTTGGGAAATGCGGATTTATAAATTCTGAAACTGCGTTCAATAGAAATTATAATGAGTTTAAGGAAAAGAAAACCTTTATTGATGGAAGTACGCTTTATGCTGTTCATCCAACTTCGATAGATTATATTGCGTCTCAAAAAGAGATAGATCCATATTTTATAATCTTAAAGCGCGACCCATTCAAAAGAGCAATCTCACATTATCTTTACTCGATTTCCAGAGGCGAAGAATACAGAAGCTTTGAAAGAGCTTTGGCGGATGAAAAAAATAAAAAATATCCAACCTGGCTATTGGGAGGATATCTGAAAGGTTCAAGTTCCAGGGAATGCGAAGAAAAAATAAAATTCTATTGGGGAACTGAAAAGCTAATTGTTGCAGATATAGATAACGAAAATATTTTCAATGACAGTTACATGTCCTCAATAATAAACTTTCTCAATTTGCAAAACTTTAATTTCAATTATAACGTTCAATCCAATTCACTTGTTTACACGGAAAATAAAGTGATCGAATATTTGCGGATATCTTTGAAAAGACTAAGGCAACAAAATCCTTTAATAATTGATAATAAGATCACGAGGTTTTTATTTGAGATTTTTATGAAATCAATCCCTAATACCAAAAATATTTATGAAGAGTACGGGCAATATGAAGAGCTTTATTATAGCCATTATGAGTGAAAACTGTATTTATGAAAACACTTGTATACATACATCAGTTTATTGAACAAACAAATGGTCACAGCATTGTTGATACCCGATTAATTGAACAATTAAGTGATCAAAAAAACATATCATTCATTTCACTTCAATATGATAACAAAAACAAGGAAATTATCAATAGTATAGATATTAATGAAATTGATAAAAATGACAGCATAATTATCTTATCACATTTTAATACTTTCAGGTTAGCTCGTCATTTCAAAAAGAGCAAGATCGTTTATATTAACCACGATCTGCCTTACTACGCATATTTAATTAGTTTGAATCCTGTTAATTTTTTAAAAGCAATTTACAGTTGGTCATATATAAAATATTTTTGGCGATACAGTGATTTTAATTTTTTTGTTTCAAAATATGAATTGGAAAAAAGCAGATGCTCATTACAAAAATCAGCCTCTATAAGAATAGGAACAAAACCAATTGACAACATACCTCAATTCAAATCATTGCAACCGAAAGCAGTTTTTACAGGCAACTATAAATGGTCTTTAAAAGCTAAATCACTTCAGCATGTGTTTAAGACTTCGTATACAGGTTCTTTAGAATTAATAGCAATAAATGTAGATGATAAATTTAAAGAAAATACATCTTCCTTTAATATACCAATTAATTATTTTAACGCTCTTCCAAAATCAACAGGAATAATGTTGGGTGTGATAACAGATAATTTTTTGAGCGGGTTCAAATTAAAAGCTTTGGAATTGATTGGGATGGGATGTTGTGTTGTTTCGTTTGCAGATATAAGTAATGAGTTTGATGATGTTGAATATTCAGACTTGTTTATTCGTAAAGTAAAAAGCCTTAATGAATTGGATTCTGTTTATTCTGAACTTCAAAAAGACAAAAGCGTGGCGGAGAAATTTTCATTTTTCTACAATGATGTTTGTGCTAAGTTTAATTGGAGTGAAACTGCTGACAAGATTATAAGTGTAATTAAAAGCTTTTAAAATTTTTATGATCCGGCAAATTTTTAGTGAGTGGAAAAGGTTTTCAAATGAAAAAAATATTCTCATTTACCAAATGGGTAAAGTGGGCTCTACTTCTTTGGAAAACAGTATTCCATTCAGTATTCATTTGCACAGACTCTATAACATCCATCATAAACATTCATTTTATTCGCCAAGACGAAAATCATTATTGCATAAAATTCTTGGAAGTTGTTTTGATACAATGCGACGAACAGCGATAAGGCGAAGAAAGAAAATAAAAATAATCACACTTGTAAGAAATTTATACGACAGAAACGTTTCCGCCTTTTTTCAAAATTTCGCTTTTTGGATTGTTCAATATTCATCTAAAGTAACTGAAGAAACGAGAAAAGACAGCACTTCTTTTGTGTACGAAGTTTTTGAAAACATATTTGATCATAATTATGCTTTTACATGGTTTGATAAAGAACTAAAAAAGTTTACCGGCATAGATATTTTCGAACATGAATTTAATAAACAAAGAGGATGGCAAAGAATTCAAAAAGGTAAATATGATATTCTTGTTGTAAAATTAGAAGCGTTGGGTACGGCCTGCGAAGCCATTGAAGATTTTGCCGGGGTGAAACTAAAATTGAATCATTCTAATCTTTCCGGTTATAAATGGTATGCTTCGTTATACAAGGATTTCAAAAATAATTATATTCCATCGGAAGAATACCTTCATAAAATTTATCAATCTAAAATTTCAAAACATTTTTATACAGAAGAAGAGACAAATGATTTTCGTCAAAAGGCTTTGAAAAAGAAATAACAAATAAAACTTGTCCAAAAATTACTGTTCATCTTATGATAAAAAGAATATTGCAGGATTGGAAAAAATACGCCGGCGAAAAAGGAATTCTCGTTTATCAAATGGGAAAAGTGGGTTCAACTTCACTGGAAAAAGCATTGCCAAACTGTATTCACATTCACACTTTTTATAACCACAGGCCATGCTATGTGGTTGCAAGGGAAAAACGAAATACATTTTTAAAAAGAATAAAAGGCGTATTGTATGATACTTTAAGAAGAACTGCCGTGAAAAGCAGGAAAAAAATTAAAATAATAAGTCTGGTTCGTGATCCTTATTCAAGAAATATCTCGGCTTTTTTCCAGGATTTTGCCTATTACATTTATTATTATTCCTGTTTAACTCCCGAAAGTCAAAGAGATCATCAAGCGAATGATTTTGTTTTTAAAATTTATGATGATCTCTTTGACCATTCATATGCTTTAAATTGGTTTGATAAAGAGTTTAAAAAATTTACAGGCATCGATATTTATAAATACCCGTTTGATAAAGATAAAGGTTGGAATATCATTACTGAAGGGAAATATGAAATACTCATTATTAAATTGGAGAAGCTTAAAGAGGCGTGGAGTTGTATAGAAGAATTTTCCAGTGCTAAAATGCAACTGCAAAATTCAAACGTTGCATCTTTCAAGTGGTATTCCAATTTTTATAATGATTTTATAACAAAATATTCTCCTTCAAAAAGTTACTTAGATCTGATGTACAAGTCAAAGTTTACGCTTCATTTTTACAATAAAAAAGAAATAAATTTTTTTGAAGAGAGAGCATTGAAAACAAAACGGCACGAGAAATATGCATCATAAATATTTTTAAAAAAACTCAGACATAGATTTTTCGCGCTTAAATCTTTATGTATTTGATATGATAGCAACTATTCAGCAAAAAATTTCAAAACTGAATAAGCAAAAAGGAGGCAATGCGGAACTCATAAAGGATTCGCTTGTTGCATCAGTTATCAGGGGAATTGCTGCTATATCTTCTCTTGCTTTAAATATCGTTATAGGAAGATATTTAGGCGCTGAGGAGTCAGGATATTTTTTTTTAACCTTAACCATAATAACTGTTCTTTCTTCATTTGCAAGATTGGGGACAGACAACGTTACACTGCGGTTTGTAAGTGTTCACAGTAATAAAAATGAATGGAGGGAAGTGCAGAGCGTATTTAAGTTTATATTCAAAAGAGTGTTTATAGTTTCTTTTTTAATAGGGCTTATAGTAGCAGTATTTTCAAAACAAATTGCAATAGGGATATTCAATAAAAAAGAAATGACCAATCCACTGATCTGGATGGGCATTTCAGTTCCGTTGCTATCAGTTGCAATCACTCTTGCTTATGGTTTACAGGGATTAAAAAAAGTTGGTCCTTCCGTTGCTTTACAAAATATTTCAATTCCCGTTTTCCTGATAACATCAATCATAATTATTTCTCCAACATCTTCTTACTCACTTGGCATATTATATTTTGCAGCGTCAATATTCACGGTTCTTATCGGTTTTTTTTGGTGGAAACAAAATGTAAAAGTAAGACCACTGCCGGGCTATGATTTCAGCCCCCTTATAAAAAGCGGGAAACCTCTTTGGACCATCGCAATTCTGCAACAATGTATTCAGTGGAGCGGTCAATTTATTTCAGGAATTTATATTGATTCCAAAAGTCTGGCTCAATTGGCAGTGGCTCAACGTACTTCAATGCTAATTTCATTTATCCTGGTGGCGGTTAATTTGGTGAGCGCTCCCAAATTTGCTTCATTGTATCATCACAACAGAATAAATGAATTGAAGCGATACGCCATTGACAGCACGAGGTTGATGACAGTAATTGCGTTGCCTATTGTTGTTGTAGTATGCGCATTTCCTTCAACTATTATGTCCGCATTTGGAAAAGACTTTACTGATACACCAGGAATTTGGATGCTTTGTATTCTTTCATTGGGTCAATTTGTAAGCGTTATTTCAGGGTCCGTTCAATACCTGCTTATGATGAGTGGACACGAAAAAGATATACGAAATATTACAATTATCAATGGAATATTTGCTTTACTTCTTGCGATAACATTAATTCCTTTCTTTGGAGCAATTGGCGCAGCGATAGCTACATCTTTAGCAATAGCAAGTCAAAATTTAATGGCTGCTGGTATGGTGAAAAAAAGATTGGGTTTTAATACACTTGCAATTTGGCGATTGTCATAAAACTCTTCACGAAAAATGCATTAAATATTACAATAGGAGTTTGAAAACTACCATGAAAAATATTTTAAAAATCAGATCAAAATAATTGAATGAAAATATTTTTAGTACTTCTTTTTTCATTTGCAGGTTTTTACCCCAGGAAGAATCTTTACGATAATTCTTTGCTTTCAAATGACAAATCTATCAACTCAAAACATAATAATGCATTTCAAAAAACAAAGCATAACGATATTAATGTTGATCCATCAACATGGAAAGGCGTTAATCTGCCGCTGCTCTCACAATCACAAACTGAAAAAAATTTATCTCAGGCGGATTTTGATTATGCTGCTTCTGCGGGTGCAAATGTCATTCGGTTAACAGTACATGCGGATCCAAACGATAAACGCTGCGTCCCTTTTACAGATAATAATGGATCAGTAATAGAAGCTGAGAGGAACATGGGTATATCTGCTCTTAAAGCTGCAGTTAACATGGCTCAAAATGCGCATGTAAAAATTATTATTGATATGCATACCACTCCTGGCATGTCAAATGGACAAATATGGATGGATGAATCTTATTGGAAAACATTGACAAACATCTGGACTACGATTGCCCAGCTTTTTAAAAACGATTCAACAGTATTGGCCTTTGATCTTATGAATGAACCAAATGTTCACACCACGATTGAAAGAGGAAGTAGTGATATAAATAGAATGTTCAAGGGCACTTGGTCACCTCCTGCAAATTGGAAGAATACGTCCAAAGATTATAATTTACAAATTGGTAATTTAATAAGTGCCATTAGAAAAATAGATCCCAATAGATATGTAATAGTAGAAGGGTTTGGTTATTTAGGAAATCCTGTTAACTTCAATTGGATGAAACCTATTGAAGGATTTGATAAAATAGTTTATTCGTTTCATATGTATGTTCCAACAGGACTTACAATGTTAGGTACAAAGGGAAGCGAAATGAAAGGCAAGGATGCAAAAGCACAACCTTTCAAGATGCCTGAAGATGAAAGCAAAATTGATAAAGCTTTAGCGCCGGTATTAGCTTTCCAAAAAAGATACAACGTTCCCATTTTTGTTGGTGAATTTGGAATAACCGATAAAGCAATTATTGCAAAAGATGGAAACGGAAATTCATATAACGGAGCATGTTGGTTGAACGTTCTAATTAATAAAATGAATGAATATAAATGGGGATGGACATATTGGGATTTTTGGACGGCTATTAGAAAACCAAAATCTAATAATGATCCTCGGTATGTTATTCTAACCGCCGCAATGAAAGGGCAACCAATTAAAGATTACTGCAAATAAATTTTTGTCTTCTTACCCGATGAAGACTGTTATTTTGCTTTCTCAAAAAATTGCAAAACAAGTATCTGCTACATAAAAGTTTTCTGCAACTATAAATCTCCTCTTAATAACTATTGCTATTAACCGATATTTCTTTTTACTTCATCGGTAGTATATATCCGTATATAGATTCATCCGAAAAATTAGGGTTTAGCAGGTGTAATATTGGGCATCCTAAACCCTAGAAAATGAAACAAAATATCGTTGCAACTTTAGGTGCAGCAATAATCTTTACCTCCTGCCAAAAAACTATTGATTCCCCTATTACTAAAAAAAATGCGGAACAAGTTTTAAACAACAAAAGCTCAATAGATATTTCCTCATGGAAGGGTGTTAATTTGCCCGTATTGTCTAAATCTTCAACTCAAAAAAATTTATCTCAGTCCGATTTTGATTATGCGGCTTCTGCAGGCGCAAATATTATCCGACTTTCTGTTCATGCTGATCCTTTTGACAAACGATTTTTGTCATTCACAAATAAAGATAGAGCAGGGATAGAAATTAATAGCAATGAAGGAATATCCGCTTTAAAGGAAGCAGTTGCTATGGCTAAGAAAGATAATCTCAAAGTAATTATAGACATGCATTCAATGCCGGGAAGAACTAATGGTGAAATATGGTTGAATCAGTTTTACTGGGATGAATTATCTAATATATGGACTGCGATCACCAGTGTATTTAAAGATGATAATACGGTGATTGCTTTTGATTTAATGAATGAGCCTAATGTTTACACAACAGTTGGAAGTGCTGATATAGGTCGCATGTTTAAAGGAACATGGACACCTCCTGCAAGATGGACAAATACACCAAGAGACTATAACTTGCAAATAGGTAAGTTAATAAGTGCTATTCGAAAAATAGATAACAATCGATATGTTATTGTAGAAGGATTTGGATATTTGGGTAATCCTGTAAATTATAATTGGATGAAACCAATCGAAGGTTTCGATAAAGTAATTTATTCTTTTCATATGTATGAACCAACAGGATTAACAATGATTGGAACAAAAAATTTTCTATATGATAATAAAGTTGGCGTTCCCTTTATACTATCCAGGGATATGGAAAAGATCGATAATGCTCTTAAACCGGTTATTGCTTTTCAGAAAAAATATAATGTGCCTGTGTATGTTGGTGAGTTTGGAGTTACAGATGATGCTATTTTTAAGTCAGACGCTAACGGCGTTCCTTACAACGGTGCTGCCTGGTTAACAACTGTAATAAATAAAATGATTGAAAACAAATGGGGTTGGACTTATTGGGATTTTTGGACAGACATTAGAAAACCTGATTCTAATACTGATCCTCGTTATGTTATATTAAGGGCTGCAATGACAGGGCAATTAATTCCGATTTATAAATAGAAATTTTTTGTTGCCTCAACTGAAATCCTAATTTATATTTTAAGCATTTTTGAATAAATTAATCATTTCTTAAAATGCACTGTTCGGTTTAGTTTATATTTTTGGTTTTTAGAAGAATTCATTGATTTCTAAAAACTTATCCAATGTCCTATCGACTCTTAGTAGATAAAATCTCTAAGGATTTTCCTGATTTGGAAAACCTGTTCCGCGAAAGCAATAAAAAACTTGTTACAGTTACTTTCTGCAATCCGCTTAGTTTTAAAATTTTAAAACACAATAAAGACTATTATAAGTATCTCGAGGCAATAGATTTTATCTATTCTGACGGAATGTTGTTGTGTTCATTTATAAAAAAAGTAACGAGACAGAAATGCGTTCGTGCGTCCTTCGATGGTAATTCAATCGCTACTCGTGTATTTGAACTTTGTAAAAATTATAATAAAAGAGTTGCACTGGTAGGAACAACTGAGGAACACATTTTAAACGCTGTTGAGAAATTGAATGATAAATTAAATATTGTTTATTATAGAAACGGCTTCTTTTTAAATAATTCCGAGATTCAGACTTTCTTTGATGAATTGGAGGCCAATAAAGTTGACACTATAATTTTTGGAATGGGAGCTCCATACCAGGAAAGAATGTTGCATTTATTAAAGGAAAGAAAATTTAAAGGAATAGCCTTTACATGTGGCGGCTACCTTGAGCAATTAGCAAGAAAAGATGTTGTTTACTATCCTGCGTTTTACAATAAACACAATCTAAGATGGCTCTATAGAATTTTAGATGAACCAGGAAAAATTCTTCGTCGATATTTGATTGATTATTCTTTCTTTTATATAGAATACATAAAATTTCTTTTAGCAAATCAGCTCAATCTGAGGAATACATAAAAAAATGTTTCTCGATGCATTGAAAATAATAATTTGCATTTATCTTCCCTTAGAATTTATCTTCTTTAATTTAAGAACAAGATCGCTGACAAATAATAACACCATGAACAGAAGAAGTTTTCTAAAAACAGGTAGTCTTATTGCTGCGAGTTTAACCGTTTCAGAATTAACTTCAGCGACACCTCAACTTCAAAACAAACTGCCACGATGGAAAGGCTT
>Ga0157372_10006079_pt1 | contig 12828 bp, 9 predicted proteins | sample C55metaG_FD_115307 | JGI IMG/M metagenome (GOLD analysis project Ga0157372, IMG submission 115307) | Corn rhizosphere microbial communities from Kellogg Biological Station, Michigan, USA - C5-5 metaG | ecosystem: Host-associated > Plants > Roots > Rhizosphere > Soil | place: USA: Michigan... | reverse complement strand
TCGCGGTGCGCGAGGGCCACGCCCAGCGAGATGCCGAACTGCGTCGCGGTGCCGAGCGAGCGGCCCGCATGGCGGTAGGGCTTGTCGAAGTTCCAGAGCTTGCGCGTCCACTCCTCGAGCGTGCCGGCGGTGAGCACCCAGTCCTCGGCCTTGATCGCGTTCCACACTTCCGTCGCGAGCCGCGGCAGCGTGATGGGAGAGGCGTCCCAGTCCTCGCGCGCCTCGGCTTCCCACTTCTTCCAGCGTGCCGCCGTCGTCTTCGTGGTCTCGGCGATGCGCGCCTTCACGCGCGCCTGGAGCTTCTTGTCCTTCGCGATGCGCTCGCGCAGAAGCCGCGTGAGCATCGGGATCGCGAGCGTGGTGTCGGCCATCACGCGCAGATCGGCGTGGTTCATGCGCTGGTAGTCGAGCGCCCACGAGGAGAGCTCGAGGTCGCCGAAGCCGATCTCGATCCACTTGGCGCCGGCGGGGACGACGGAGCCCACCTCGCGCGTGGTGCTCACGAGCTCGGTGGTCGGCTTCTCCCAGTCGCGGGCGTCGAGGCACACCACGCAGTCGCTCGTGCGGAAGGCGTCCTTCGAGAGGCTCACGTTCAACGGATGGCGGCTGGGAAAGGAGAGGCGCGCGTTGATGTCGTAGACGGGGATGCCCGCGGTCTCCGCGAGCTCGACGAGCGTTGCGAACGCCTCGTGGTCGCGCCCCGTGTATTCCGTGATGATCACGGGGCGCTGCGCCGCGGCGATCATGTCCGCGGCCGCTGCCAGCGCTGCCGGGTCCGGCCCGATGCGCGCGGGCACCTTCACCGCATGGGCGGGCGGAAGCTTCACCTCGTGGTCGAGCTTCTGCTCCTGCAGCCACGCGTCGTAGACCATGTAAACCGGTCCCTGCGGCTGCGTCATCATCACGCCGTACGCGCGCGCGAACGACTCCGGCACGCCGTCGATGGTGTGCGGCTGGTAGTCCCACTTCGTGTACTGCCGCACCGCCTCGCCCTGCCCCTGCGCGGTGTGGATCCAGTCGATGCGGGGGCGCCGCTTGGTCTCGTCCATCGGCCCCGTGGCGCCGACGATGAACACCGGCGCGCGGTCGATGTACGCGTAGTAGATCGCCATGTTGGCGTGGAGCAGGCCGACCAGGTTGTGCAGGATCGCGACCATCGGCTTGCCCGACGCCTTGGCATAGCCGTGCGCGACCTGCACCGCCGTCTCCTCGTGCTGGCACAGCATCATCGTCGGGCGGTTCTGCCCGTAGTTGACGATCGAATCGTGCAGCCCGCGGTACGAGGCGCCGGGATTCAGCGCCGCGTGCGGCAGGTCGTAGGCATGCAAGAGGTCGACGATGACGTCGGAGGCCCAGCGATCTTTCGTGGGCTTCACAGCGTACTTCGACGCGCGCGTCGACGTCTGGATCTTCTTGGCGTGGTTCTGTTTCTTCATCGGTTCGCGTATCAGGCGGCCTTCAGCGCCACGCACTTCTCCGGATCGAGGTGCACGTAGATCGGATTGCCGATGGGCGTGCGCAGCGACGGGTGCTGGCGCGAGAGCAGCACGCGCTCGCCCAGCTTCACCTGGAAGTCCACCACCTCGCCGAGGAACACCTTCTGGTCGACCTTGCCCTGCCATGCGTTGGAGCTCGCCTGGGGCTTCGCCTCCGTGAGCGCAACGTCCTCGGGACGCACGGACACGAGCACCTTGTCGTTCTCGCGGAGCGTCTCGGACGCCAGCACGGACACCTCGCCGATCTCGGTGCGCACCCGGTAGCGGCGATCGCTGCCGTCGGGTCCCAGCACGGAGCCGTCGAGGAAGTTGGTCGAGCCCACGAAGTCGGCGACGAACGGGCTCTTCGGGCGCTCGTAGATGTCGCGCGGACTGCCGATCTGCTGGATGCGCCCCTCGCTCATGACCGCGATCTCGTGCGAGAGCGCGAGCGCCTCGGACTGGTCGTGCGTCACGTACACGGTCGTCACCCGCAGCTCGCGCTGCAGCCGCTTGAGCTCGAAGCGCAGGTGGTTGCGCAGCTTCGCATCGAGGTTGGAGAGCGGCTCGTCGAGGAGCAGCAGCTGCGGCTCCATCACCAGCGCGCGCGCAAGCGCCAGCCGCTGCTGCTGTCCGCCCGAGAGCTTCGTCGCCTCGCGCTCGGCGAGGTGGTCGAGCTGCACGCTGGTGAGCACGCGCATGACCTTGTCGCGCGCCTGCGCCTTCGTGTACTTCTTCGAGCCCACGTCGAGCGGGAAGGCGGCGTTCTGGTAGACGGTCATGTGCGGCCAGATCGCGTACGACTGGAAGACCATGCCGAAGCCGCGCCGGTTCGGCGGCACGAACACGTTCTTCTGCGACGAGTACACCACGCGGTCGTTGACCGAGATCTCGCCCACGCGCGGCCTCTCGAGGCCGGCGATGGAGCGCAGCGTCGTGGTCTTGCCGCATCCCGACGGGCCCAGCAGCGTGAAGAGCTTGCCCTCCGGGACCTCGAAGGTCACGTCCTGGGCGGCCTTCACGATCTCGCCCTTCTCGTTCGGGTACTCCGTATAGAGGCCTGCGACTTTCAGCACGGTCTCTCTCCTCCTCCTGTTGCCACGCTTACGCTAGGACTAAAGCGCGGACACGGATGAACAGGGATCAAAACGGATAAAGGCGGATAAAGCGAACAGAATGTTCGTGCCATTGGAGATGCGGCCACCCGCACGAAACCCTTCATGTCTTCATCCGTGTTCATCCGTTGTTATCCGTGTTCATCCGTGTTCCAAAGGTTTACTGCCTGCCTCACTCCTTCACGCCGAACTTCCTGCCGAGCCATTGAGCCGCCATGACGAGGAAGAAGAGCGCGAGGATGAACATCACGCCGAGCGCGGAGAGCTCGACGTACTGGCCGTTCTCCCACAGCTCCCAGATCACGATCGACACGACCTCGGTACCGGGGCTGTACAGCAGGATCGAGCTCGACAGCTCCCGGATCGAGACGATCATCACGTAGATCCAGCCCGCGACCAGGCCCGGCTTCAGCAGCGGGATGAGGATGCGCCAGAAGGTCGTCGCCCACGACGCGCCGCTCATCGCGGCCGACTCCTCGAGCTCCTTGTGGATCTGCAGCATCGAGGTCGTGTTGTAGCGCAGGCCGTAGGGCATGAACCGCGTGATGTACGCGATGAACATGATCCAGATCGTGCCGTAGATCCCCACGTCGAACGTGAGGTAGAAGATCATGATCGAGAGCCCCAGCACGAGCCCCGGGAACACCATGGGGAGCGACGCGAGGTTGTCGAGGATCCAGCGGCCCGGGAGCTTCGTCTTCACCACGATCCAGCAGATGACCGACGTCACCAGCATGATCACCGTGGCGCTGCCCACGCCGAGCAGCAGGCTGTTCCACACCGCGCTCGTGAGGCTGGGATACGTGAGGATGAACTGGTAGGGCGCCACCGTCAGGTGCTTCACCGCGTTCCACGAGGGCACCTGGTAGAAGCTCTGGAACGACGACCAGAGCAGCACCAGGAACGGCAGCACGACGATCAGGAAGAAGTAGACGATGAAGATCGCGGCCGTGAAGTAGCGCCACTTGCCGAGGTCGATCTGGCGCGGCCGGAAGCCCTTGCCCGTCATCGTGGCGTACCGGGATCCACGGCTCGAGAGGCGCGACTGCAGGTAGACGCCGACCGTCGTGATCAGCAGCAACGTCACCGCATACGCGCTCGCGAGCCCGACCTGGCTCGGATAGCGATGCACCGCCTGGTAGATCGAGGAGGTGAAGACCTGGATGCCGACGGGCAGTCCCAGCAGCGCCGGGACCTCGAACGACTCGATGGCGCGCACGAAGAGGATGAGGATGGTCGCGAAGACCGCCGGCCACGACAGTCGCAGCGTCACGCGCCAGGCGACCTGCAGCACCGAGGCGCCGCTCATCATCGCGCTCTCCTCGAGCGCCGGGTCCATCGCGCGGAAGGCGGCGGACATGAGCAGGAACGCCATCGGCGAGTAGTGCAGCCCGTCGACCCAGATCATGCCCCACAGGGAGTAGATGTCGAACACGTGGTGCTCGAGCCCGAGCAGGTCCTTCAGCACCAGGTTGATGATCCCGATCTTCGGGCTCGCGAGCAGGATCCATGCGACCGTGAAGAGGATGCTCGGGATGATGAGCGGGATGATCGACAGGCCGAAGAAGAGGTTCTTGAACGGGGTGTTGGTGCGCTCGTTCATCCACGCGAGCCCCGTGCCGACGGCGAAGGAGAAGACCGATGCGCCGATCGCGAACCTGAGCGAGTTGCCGAAGAGCGTGAGCGTCTCCGGATCGCCGTACGCGTCCTTGTAGTTGCCGAGCGTGAACCTGGCCGCTTCCGTCGCCGTCTGCGGCGTGAAGAAGCTCTGCCACAGCAGGAAGCAGAGCGGCACCAGCGCGAGGTAGACCGTGAGGACCACGCAGACCGCGATGACGATCCAGCCCCACTCGAACCGGCGCCCTTCGGAGACGGGCATGCCGCCCAGGGCGGGCGTTCCTTTATGTAGAACGTCGGTCTGCATAGACGAATGTACGAAATTTAGCAGATTGGGCCCGGCCTGCGCCGGGGTTTCGGCCCTCTACTTCGTAACGGACCCCAACTTGGCCCGGTGGTAGTCCCACACCTTGCGCAGGAGATGCGGCTTGCGCAGGTTGGTGCCGATCGTGCGCACCTCCTCGTCGCTCAGCGTGTAGGGCTTGCCCAGCGGCAGCGCCATGTATTGCCGGCGCGCCGTCTCCTCGAGATAGATGGCGAGGACGAACGCCTCGACCACGTCCGCGCCCGCGATCACGGCGCCGTGCGACTTGAGCATCACGACGCGATCGCTGCCCAACGCCGCCGCGACCTCTTCACCCAGCGCCTTCTGGTTGATCGACGCGGTCTTGCCGAAGGTGCGGACCGGGCCCATCACCGCGGCCTGCATCGTGACCGGGAGCACCGCGTTGCCGGTCATGCTGAAGAGCGTGGACCACACCGGGTGTGTGTGCACGACGGCGTTCACGTCGGTCCGGCGCCGGTAGATCTCGGTGTGGATGTGGAATTCCATCGGCGGCACCACGTCGCCGTCGACCGGCTTGCCGTCCATGTCGATGGCGATGATGTCGCCGGCGGTGAGCGCGCTTCGCACCGACTTGCCCGAGTTGATGAGCAGGTGGCCGGTCCCCGCCAGGCGGCAGCTCATGTGCCCGTTGAAGTCGATGACCTCGGCCTGCTCGAGCATGCGCAGCGCGTCGGCGACTTGCTGCTTCAGTTGCACCACGGATTGCGCGGACAGGTCGTTCATGGCGCCCTCCCCGGCTGGGCCGGTCGATGATGGTGATGGTGTTGGTGATGGCCCTCGCCGTGCTCGTGGCCGTGGCCATGCTCGTGGTCGTGCGAGTGGCCCTGGCCGCGCATGCGCGGGCCCCGCGGATCCTCGCTGAACACGAGCGACTTGATCGTGACCGGCACGGTGTACGAGGGCATGCGCACGCGCCCGAGGTCGACGTAGTCGAAGTCCCAGAGCGCCACGCCGTCGATCACGAGCACTTCCGAGGCGATCGCCCAGTCTTCCTTGAGCAGCGCGCCCAGCGAGTGCGCGATGTCGCCATCGAGCACGAGGTACACGGGCTTCGCGTTCATGAGCGTCATGGGCAACGCCTCCACGATGCCGCGCGCCAGCGCCTCGATGCGCTCGTACGCGGGCGGCCCCTGCCAGCGGAACGCCAGCGCCACCTCGGAGTCCCCCTCCGTGAGGTCGAAGGCCTGGAAGTGGCGGCGGATCGCTTGCGACACCCGCGCGGCGTCGATGGTTTCGCCCAGCTCGACGTCGGGTTGCAATACCTGCAGGTTCTTGCGCGGCAGCAGCTCCGCCGGACTCGACACGTACACCGTGTTGCCCGAGATCTGCACGCTGTACTCGGAGGCGCCGATGGCGGTGGCGCGGATGCACTCGCCGGCGGCCAGGACCGGATAGGGAAGCCTTCCCGCCTCCAGCCGCTTGCGGATGGCCTCGCCCAGGCGGCGCCCGAGGTCGCCGAAGTCGCGCGACTCGCGCCCGTAGACGTACTCGCCCACGCCGCCCGAGAACATCACCCCGGCGATGCCTTCGACCGGCTCCAGCGGCTCCGTGAGCCACAGCGCGTCGATCGGGGAAGGCGTCGGCCACTCGGTGAGCGCGCGCACGAGCGCATCGGCCATCCATTCGGTGACACGTGTGAGCTGCTCCTCGGTGGCCGCGCCGTTCAACTGCCACTCCACACCGGCATTCCTTGCCAGCTGCTGGCCGGCAGGATCCAACCGTGTGAGCTTGCCGTTCTCCACCACCGCCAGCCGGCCTCCGATATGGATCGCGGCGGTATGAACCACGCGCCCGTTCTCCACGAGCGCGAGCTTGGTCGTGCCGCCGCCGATGTCGACGTTGAGCACCGGCCGCTGCAAGTCGTGCGACGCACGCGCGGCACCCGAGCCGTAGGCGGCGAGCAGCGACTCCATGTGGTGGCCCGCGGTGGCGCAGACGAACTCGCCGCCCATCTCGGCCAGCACGTCGGCGATCGCCTTCGCGTTGTCGCGGCGCAGCGCTTCGCCCGTGAGGATCACGGCCCCCGTATCGATGTTGTCCGGATGGATGCCCGCCTGCTGGTAGGCCTCATCGATGATGTCGCCCACGGCGCGCTCGTCGATGCGCTCCTCGGACTGGTAGGGCGTGAGCGCGACGGGCGACTGGTGCAGCGTCTCGCGCTTCACCACGTAGTAGCGGCTCGTGAGGTCCTCCGCGAGGCGGCGCATGTAGACGCGGGAGAAGATCACCTGCGTGCCGGAGGAGCCGATGTCGATGCCGACCGAGACCAGCTGGATGTGGTCCGCGAGCCAGAGCGAGTCGTGCTCGAGGTCGTAGTCGCCCACGTCGTCGTGGTCGTGGTCGTGGTCGAAGTCGCCCTCGTCGTGGGAGTGCACGCCGTTCACGCCCATCATGTGGTCGGCGAGGCTGTGCTTCGGTTTTCCGATCGGCTCGGCCATCTAGATCTTGAAGCTTTCCATCGTTTCCGGGGCGAAGAGCTCCTCCGGCTCGAGCTTGCGCTTCGAGAGCCCCTGCTCGTGGTGGTAGCGCAGGAAGGTGTCGAGCGTCGCGCGGTTGGGCGCGAAGCCGTAGGGCCAGAAGTCGTCGCCCATGAGGGCTCGCGCATCCTCCACGTGCTTCGTGAGCCAGGGCAGCGACGCCTTGAGCGCGGCGGTCACGTAGAGATCGTCGTAGCACTCGCGCTGGGCCTCCACGAACGCCTTGTAGAGGTTCATCGCGACCCACTTGTTCTTCTCGTACACCTCGCGGCGGATCACGACGGTGTGCATGATCGGGAAGATCCGGGTCTTCCGGTAGTACGCCTGCTCCACCTCCATGTAGTTCTCGAAGAGGCGGCGCACGGGCCCCGGCTTGCCGGCGTGGTACGTCGAGGGCATGCGCGCGGTGTAGAAAGCGTCGACGTCGCCGTCGCGGATCATCGCGGCCAGCGTGTCCTCCGGGCCGATGGGCTTCACCTTGATGTTGGCCGGCAGCTCGAGCTTGATCTTCTCGTCGCGGTTCGGCTCTTCCTCGCCGCCGGTGTAATACGTGACGCTATCCACCGGCACTCCGTACTCGTCCTGCAGGATGCCGCGGATCCAGACGGGTGCCGTCATCTGGTACTCGGGGTTGCCGACCTTCTTGCCGATGAGGTCCTTCGGCTCGCGGATCCCGCTCTTCTCGTTCACGTAGATGCACGAGTGGCGGAAGAAGCGCGAGGGAAAGACGGGGATCGCGATGAACGGCTTGTCGGGCTTGTTCAGCGACACCGTGTACGACGAGAGCGACATCTCCGCCGCGTCGAACTCGCGGTAGCGCAGCATGCGGAAGAAGGTCTCCTCCACCGGCATGCTCATGTAGTTGAGCTCGATGCCCTCGGGCTGGACGCGCCCTTCCATGAGCGCGCGCGTGCGATCGTAGTTCCAGCAGCCGAGGGAGAGGCGCAGTTTGGACAAGTCGGTTTCCGTCCTCAGTAAAAGCTGTCGAAGTGCACCTGCGGGTAAGGCACGCGCTTCTCGATGAGCATCTGCTGCACCGCCTGCGCCATGGCGGGCGGGCCCGCGAAGTAGTACTCGAACTCGCTCCAGCGATCGCCGATGAAGTCGCGCGCGATCTCGTGGATGAAGCCGGTCTTCCCCTTCCACTCCGGCCCGTCGGCGTCCACCATCGAGAGCGCCGGGTAGAAGAAGAGCCGCTCGCCGTAGCCCGGCAGCTCGCCCAGGTGCGTCTCGCCGCAGAGGTCGCGGTGCGTGCGCGCGCCGTAGAAGACGTGGATCTTGCGGCCGGCGAGCGCGGGCTCCCGCACCGCGCCCCGCGCGACCGAAAGCACGGGCGCGAGGCCCGAGCCGCCCGCGATGCAGACGATGTCGCGCGGCGCATCGGTCCTGAGGTATGCCAGCCCGTAGGGCCCGTCGAGCGTGATCTCGCTGCCCACGGGCACCTTGTCGAAGAGCGTGTTGGTGCCGGTGCCGCCCGGGACGCGGCGCACGATGAATTCCCACGCGCCGCTGCCGTCGTCGACGTTCGACATCGAGTACGTGCGCGCCACGTCGAGCCCCGGAAGGTAGAAGAGCGCGTACTGGCCGGGCAGGAAACCGGGGGACGCGCCCACCGCTTCGAAGCGGAACTCGCGCATGTCGTGCGTGAGATCGCGCACCGAGGCCAACCGCGCGCGGAAGCGCTGCGGACGATGCACCGGCACGTTCTCGGGCCGCAGGCGCACCTTGATGCCGCAGTCGCCGCGCGGCTGCGCCTGGCAGGCGAGGATGCGGTTCTTCGCGCGGTCGCGCTCGGCCAACCCCGGCGCATCGGGTCGCAGCGAGTGGATCGTGCCCGCGGTGAGCTCCACCTTGCACGTGCCGCAGGAGCCGGCGTTGCACTCGTACGGCAAGCCCAGGCCCGCGCGCAGCCCCGCGCGCAGGATCGTGTCGTCTTCGGCGCAGGTGAACGCGGCGCCGTCCGCGAGGCGGATCTCGGCCATCACTCCGCCATCATCGCGTTCGAGAGCGTGGGCAGGAATCCCATGCGGCGCGAGATCGCCTCGGCCGCGGCCACGACCGTGGGCGTCGTGCCCTGCACCTGCTTCTTGGTCATGCGCTGCACGGGAGCCGCGACGCTGATCGCCGCCACGACCTGGCCCGAATGGTCGCGGATGGGCGCCGCGATGCAGCGCAGCCCCACCTCGATCTCCTCGTCGTCGATGGCGTAGCCCCTGGCGCGGATCGACGCGAGCTCGGAGAGCAGCATGTCGGAGTCGGTGATCGTGTTCGGCGTGAAGCGCTTGAGTCCCTGCTCGATCACCTGCTGCACGACCTCGATCGGCTGGAACGCGAGGAGCGCCTTGCCCACGCTCGTGCAATAGGCGGGCGCGCGCGAGCCGAGGCTCTGCGACATGCGCACCGCCTGGCGGCTCTCGCGGATGCGGATGTAGAGCACCGAGAGGTGGTCGAGGATCGCGAGCTGCACGGTCTCGCCCGTGGCCTGCGCGAGCTGGTGGATCTCTTCCTGCGCGGCTCCGGCCGCGTCCATCTTGCGCCGCACGAGCGTGCCGAGCTCGAAGAGCGCGAGCCCGAGCCGGTATTTCCCCGTCTCGCGGTTCTGCTCGAGGATGTCGTACTCGACGAGCGTCGTGGCGAGCCGGTGCACGGTGCTCTTCGCGAGCCCGAGGCGCGTGGCGAGCGCGCTGATGCCCATCTCGTACTCGTTCTCCGAGAACGCCTTGGTGAGGCGGATGGCGTTGGCCACCGACGACAGGCGCATGCGGCGGGGCTTGGCTTTGGTCTGCATGGCGGTGCTCATGTCTGCGGGACGCTCGCCCGCAAGGCGAGCCGCATGGCGGCGGCGTAGGTGCCGGCGACGATCGCGACGACCGCCAGGGAGAGCGCGAAACCCCAGCCGTCGATGCGCGCGTCGAGAGCGGGAACGAGCCGGCGCGCGGTGGCGAGCGCCGCGATCAGGAGCGAGGTGGCCGCGATGCCGATGCTCATCACGCGCGACGCCGCGGCGGCGCGCGCATCGGCGACGCGCACGAGGCGGCTCACCCAGAGGCCGTTCAGCGCATCCGTCGCGATCATGCCGCCGGTGAAGACGAGCCCGAGCAGGCCCGCGAACGCCCAGCCGGCGAGGTTGGACCCGGTGATCGAGAAAAGGACCGCCTGGCTGATGGTGTCGAACGAGATCGCGAACGCGGCGCCGACCGCCGCGATGAAGACGGGATGGTCCACCTCGGTGAAGCGCGCGAAGAAGCGGCCCTTCATGCCGACGGGCCGGACGACCTGGCCGCGCGGCGTGCGCAGCACGGCGACCAGGTTCACCACCCCCAGCAACGTGAGGAACGCGATCGAGATCCACGTGCCCGTGTCCTCGAGCCAGCGCGGCGCCTTCCACTGCGTCGCGAGCGTCGCCACCGCGACGGCGACCGAGGTCACGACCACGCCGTGCCCGGACGAAAAGAGCAGGCCCGACCAGCGCGAGAGCAGCGGACGGCGCCCCGCGTTGAACCGCGTGAGGCCGTCGATCGCGGCCAGGTGGTCGGGGTCCACGCCGTGCTTCAGGCCCAGCATGAAGACGACGCCGACGAGGGCGAGCCAGTGGGTGGGGAGGGTCTCGATCATTTCTTCGTCAGGAACAGCTCATCCCACTGCTTCTCCCACTTGTTCGACTCGTCCAGCACGTGCGCGGGATCGGTCATGATGAAGGGGAAGTTGTTGAGCTCGCTCGTCACCTTGAGGCTCGCGGGGACGCGCCCCATCGACTCGTAGAGCTTCTGGCCCTCGGGGGAGAGCACGAAGTCCGCGAAGAGCAGCGCCGCGTGCGGATGGGGCGCGTCCTTCGCGACGCCGATGCCCTGCGGGCGCGCGACCACCGGCTGCACCGGCACGAAGTCGATCGGCGCGCCCTTCTTGCGCAGCGACAGCACGTTCGCCTGGTACAACGTGAGGCCGACCGGGATCTCGCCGGAGGCGACGAGCTGCGCGATGAGGATGTGGCCCTTGCGCAGGCTCGGCTCCTGCGCGGCGAGCTTCTTCATGAAGTCCATCGCCTTCTCCTCGCCCCACTCGTGCTGCAGCGCGCCCATCCACTCGCTGTCGGTCGCCTCGATGCCGAGGCGTCCCTTCCACTTCGGGTCGAGGAACCCTTCATAGGTCGACGGGATCTCCGAGCGCTTCACCTTGTTCGTGTTGTAGCCCACGACGAAGAAGTTGAGCCGGTCGGGCATCCAGAGGCGATGCTTCGGCACCGCCTGCGGCGGCAAGTCGGCGAGGTACGGCGACTCGAACGCCGAGAGCAGCTTCTCGCGCGCGATCATCTCCATCTCGGGGCCGTTGGTCTCGACCACGTCGACCGAGTTGCGCTTCGCCTGGCCCTCGGTGATCACGCGCTGCACGACCTTGTCGGAGAGCGCGCGCCAGAGCTCCACCTTGACGCCGTACTTCTTCTCGAAGGCCTCGGCGAGCGGCTTCGATTCGGTGGGCGCGAGCGAGGTGTAGAGCACCACGGTGCCCTCGCGCTTCGCGCCCTCGACGAGCTTCTGCTCGCGGTCGGCGCCGCGGTACCGGTAAACGTCTCCGTTCTTCGATTGCGCCGTCGCGAACGCGGGGATGAGCAGCAGCAACGGCACCAGGATGCGTGCGAGTCTCGTCATGGGATGGAAGGCGGGAAGGCCAAATTGACCGTCCTCGCCATTCTATGTTTGAATCGGTCGACGGGCAAACAAATGGAACGACGTTCAGTATACAGGAACGTCCTTTCCCCGCTCCTGATCCATTCCTCCCAGCCGCCATTGCGTCCCGCGATGTGCGGCGCTCGTGAAGCCATGTCGACCAAGACCCAGACCACCACCACGCACTACCACATCCAGAAGAAGCGCCGGAAGGAATTCCTCGAGGAATGGCGCAACTACCGCCAGACCGTGATCCGCAAGGAGGACGTGAAGCTCGAGAAGACCGCGCGGGGACTCCGCACGGGCGTCTACATGGGCTGGGACGGCGACCGCCCCACGCGCTCGCTCGACGCGCTCGTGCACGAGATCGATCCGGGCGTGACCACCACGGTGCATCGCCACTCGTGGGACGCCATCCTCTTCATGGTCGAGGGCAGCGGCTGGACCGAGGTGGACGGCGTGAGGTACGACTGGAAGCAATGGGATGCGATCCACGTCCCGGCGTGGAGCTGGCACCGCCACGGCAACGACGGCACGAAGCCCGGCCGCTTCATGAGCTACTCGTCGGAGCCGACGCTGTGGACGCTCGGCATGAGCCTCATCGAGGACGCGGGCCACGAGCCGTTCGCGAAGCTCGCGCCGAAGCCGAAGTTCTCCGGCGGCATGCCGGGCGACGATCCTTACGCGCGACGCCTGCGGCGCCTGGCCGCCGAGGCGCAGAAGCGCCGCGGCGGGCGCATCCACACGCCGTACGACGAGCAGGAGATCCTCGCCACGCCGCGCGGCACGCGCACGAAATTCCTGAACGACCGCGCGATCGGCAACGAGGCGAGCGGCTTGACCCAGGTGATGATCCAGTTCGCGCCGGGCAAGACGCAGTCGCTGCACCGCCACCCGGGCGAGGCGTGGCTGTACGTGGTCGAAGGCCACGGCCACAGCTTCATGGGCACGGCGCCCGACAAGGGTGAGCATCACAAGTGGAAGGAAGGCGACCTCATCGTCGTCGACCACTACCTCTGGCACCAGCACTTCAACGACGACCCGAAGAACCAGTGCCGGCTCGTGCGCGTCCACATGTTCGACTCGATTCTCGAGACGATGCGCGCGCTCATGGACCCGGTGGTGCTGTTCGAG
>Ga0157372_10006073_pt1 | contig 12830 bp, 7 predicted proteins | sample C55metaG_FD_115307 | JGI IMG/M metagenome (GOLD analysis project Ga0157372, IMG submission 115307) | Corn rhizosphere microbial communities from Kellogg Biological Station, Michigan, USA - C5-5 metaG | ecosystem: Host-associated > Plants > Roots > Rhizosphere > Soil | place: USA: Michigan... | reverse complement strand
TTGTGCTATCATGCTGAAACATAGCCCTGCTTCAAAAAAGAAAAGTTTGATGCAGCGCTTTTTTGGCGGTTTCAATAAACGGTATGATGGGTTGCAGAACAGGTATTCAACCTTCATGACCTATCTGTCGCCGCGCAAGGGTATTACTTTGATATTGCTGGCGGGCTTCTTTATCCTCACCTGGGGAACCAGCGCTATTTTGCCAACGGGCTTTATCCCAACTGAAGACCAGGGTATGCTTTACGTGAACGTAACCACCCCGGCAGGTGCTACAGTTGAGCGTACCGAACAGGTGCTGAAAGAGATCGAAGCCAAAACCAAATCGATGAAATCTATAGAATCGGTTTCAACCCTTTCGGGTTACAGTTTGGTGAATGAAATTGCCGGTGCCTCGTACGGCATGGCCATGATCAACCTAAAACCATGGGATGAGCGCAGTGAATCATTGGATGATATTATTGCCGAACTAACCGCTAAAACGAAGAATATCGGCGATGCATCCATTCAGTTCTTCCCCCCGCCTACCGTACCGGGCTTTGGTAACGCCAGCGGTTTCGAGATAAGGGTACTTGATAAAAGCGGCCAGGGCGATTTGCAAAAAGCTGCCGATGTAACCAAAAACTTTGTAAATGCGCTTAACGCCTCACCGGAAATTGCCGGGGCATTCACCAGCTTTGACCCCAACTTCCCGCAGTATATGATCTCTGTCGATCAGCAAACAGCGGCCCAAAAGGGCATTACGATTGATAAAGCCATGTCGACCCTGCAAACATTGATGGGGAGTTTCTATGCTTCCAATTTCATCCGTTTCGGGCAAATGTATAAAGTGATGGTACAGGCCTCGCCCGAATATAGGTCGCGCCCCGAGGATGTTTTAAACCTGCAGGTTAAGAACGATAAAGGCGAAATGGTACCGTTCTCCACGTTCATTAAAATGGAGAAGGTTTTCGGCCCCGAGCAGCTCACCCGCTATAATATGTACACATCGGCCATGGTTACCGGCGATGCAGACAAAGGCTTCAGCAGCGGCGATGCTATTAAAGCCATTGAACGTATTGCTGCCGAAAAACTGCCGAAAGGCTATGCCTTTGAATGGTCGGGCATGACGCGTGAGCAAATCCTTTCAGGTAATCAGGCTATTTACATCTTTGTGATCTGTTTGATATTCGTTTACCTGTTGCTGGCTGCCCAGTATGAAAGCTTTTTGCTGCCGCTTCCGGTTATCCTTTCATTGCCTACCGGTATTTTCGGCGCGTTCTTCTTCCTGAAGATCACCGGGCTCGAAAACAACATTTATGCCCAAGTGGCGCTGGTAATGCTTATCGGCTTGTTAGGTAAAAATGCCATCCTTATTGTTGAGTTCGCTATCCAGCGGCAAAAAGAAGGATTAAGCGTGCTAAAAGCCGCTATTGAAGGTGCAGTATCCCGTTTACGGCCAATCCTCATGACCTCGTTGGCGTTCATAGCCGGTTTGATACCGTTATGCGTGGCCAGCGGTGCGGGCGCTATGGGTAACCGTTCTATCGGTACCGCTGCTGCCGGAGGTATGCTGATGGGAACTATTTTCGGATTGATCCTTATTCCGGGTTTGTATGTCATCTTCGCCGGTTTGGCCGAACGAAATAAAAAGAAGAAATCGAGCACAGAAGTAACTCACCATGAGCTCGATATCGTTAATAATTAATCAAAATCTGCAATGCTAAAAAAAGCAATTTTCTATATATTTAATACGGCACTTTTGGTAGTGATCATGGCCGGCTGTAAAAGCTACAAACCGGTCACGGGGCAGGAAGTGGCCGCTAATCTGCCGTCGTCATTCAATAACAGTACTGATACGGTAACAATTGCAGCCTTACCAATAGGCCAGTTTTTTGCCGATCAGAGGCTCGTTAACCTGATTGACACAGCCCTAAAAGCAAACCCCGATTTGTTAAGCGCCCTGCAAAGGATTGAAGCCGCGCGGGCCAATCTACGGTTCAACGCCTCAAAGCTTTTACCTACCATAAACCTGGCCGCCAACGCAGGGGTTGAAAAATATGGTGATTATACCCAAAATGGCGTAGGTAATTACGACACCAATTTTTCAAATAACATCAATAGCGATCAGCATATCCCCGATCCTGTACCTAACTATTTCATGGGTTTTCAAAGCTCATGGGAGGTTGACCTTTGGGGTAAGCTAAACAACCAAAAAAAGGCCGCTTTTGCCCGTTTCATGGCCAGTCAAAGCGGATATCGCCTGGTAACAACCGCACTTACAGCCCAAATTGCAGGGCTCTATTACCAGTTACTGGCTTACGATACCGAATTAGGCATCATCAAAAAAAATATCAGGTTACAGGAACACGCCCTGGAGATCGTTAAAATCCAAAAACTGGGTGGCCGCGCTACGGAGTTGGCTGTTCAACAATTTGAGGCGCAGTTGGCCCGAACCAAAGGTTTGGAGTTTACCACCCGCCAGCAGATCACCGAAACCGAAAATCAGCTCCGCTTTTTAACCGGAAGTTATACCGGAACGGTAACACGGGATACTTCTATCATGAAAACGAAACTACCAGTGGTTGTTGGTACAGGAGTTCCATCGCAAATGCTGTTAAACAGGCCGGATATCCGCTCTGCCGAACTGGAGCTTACCGCCATGAACGCGGATATCAAAGCGGCAAGGGCAAACTTTTTCCCCACTTTAACTTTAACTCCGTATGTTGGCTATAATAGCTTTAGAGCAAACCTGTTATTCGATCCCGCTTCATTTACTTATGGTATTTTAGGAGGTATCACCGCCCCTATTTTTAACCGCAAGGCTATCAAAGCAGAATATGAGCGGACTATTGCCGAGCAGAAAATAGCGGTTTACAATTATCAAAAAAGTATCCTTTCCGGTTTCCAGGAAGTGAAAAATAATTTGAGCGGGATAGAGAATTTTAATCGCGCTTTTGAATTTAAACAACAGGAGCTGCAATCGCTAAACAATGCCTTGTCCGTAGCCAACGATCTATACCTTGTTGGCCGGGCCAATTACCTTGAGATTATCACCGCGCAACGCAGCGTACTTGATGCCGAGCTTGAACTGGCCGGTATTAAGCGGGATATTTTCTTAAGCTCGATTAATTTATACCAGGCTGTTGGTGGTGGTTGGAGGTAAATAGATTTTCACCCGACTAATAAAAGAAAACGTCATTGCGAGGCACGAAGCAATCCCAAACTATACGGGGCGGCTCTGCAAATCGGGGATTGCTTCGTACCTCGCAATGACGTTTTTTCTACGATATCGTCCCATAAATACCACACCCGTCACAAATCCGTTACACAAATCAAATTACATCGCAACAATATTAACCAGTAGTATAAATTGCTTAATATAGTGGTTCCGATGTTTACAAAAGAAAACACCGGTTGACTGACTAATACTTAAACAATTAACACAAATGATCAAACTTTTAAAGCACGCATTGATCACTCCATCAATTGCTGTACTGGCGCTTAACGCGGTTGCCCAAACCGCCGCGCAACCAAAGCTTATTGAAAAGGTTACCCGCAAGGGGACCGAGCTGGTGATCCCCTATGAAAAGTATGTATTACCTAACGGATTAACGGTTATTTTAGCCGAAGACCACTCCGATCCGCTGGTTCATGTGGATATCACCTATCACGTAGGTTCGGCCCGTGAGGAGATCGGTAAATCGGGCTTCGCCCACTTTTTTGAGCATATGATGTTCCAGGGATCAGATCATGTAGCCAATGGCGATCATTTTAAGATCATCACCGAAGCAGGCGGTACCCTAAACGGTTCAACTAACCGCGACCGTACCAACTATTATGAAACCGTACCCGCCAATCAGCTGGAAAAAATGCTTTGGCTGGAGTCGGACAGGATGGGCTTCCTGCTCGATGCTGTCACCCAGCAAAAATTTGAGGTGCAGCGTGCAACCGTAAAAAACGAACGCGGGCAAAACTACGATAACCGCCCATACGGTTTAGTTAGCCAGTATGCATCAAAAACACTTTATCCATACGGCCACCCCTATTCATGGCTTACCATTGGCTATATTGAGGAGCTGAATAAAGTAGGCGTAAACGATCTTAAAAACTTTTTCCTGAGATGGTACGGCCCTAATAATGCCACGCTAACCATTGGCGGCGATCTTAACCCAAAACAAACCCTTGCCTGGGTGAGCAAATATTTTGGCGGAATCCCAAGAGGTCCTGTGGTAAAGAATATGTATTTACCGGCACCTGTGTTAAAGGCCGACAGGTATGTATCCTACACGGATAATTACGCCAAGTTCCCCTTATTATCTGTAAGCTATCCGGGCGTAAAGATCTATGATAAAGACATGTCGCCTCTTGATGCTTTATCGGCCATCATCGGGCAGGGCCGTAACTCTATCTTTTACAAAAACTTTGTAAAAACCCGTAAGGCGGCACAGGCCACCATGAGTTCATCCAATACCGAACTGGCCGGTGAGATCAGCATGCGGGTTATACCTTTCCCGGGGCAAACTTTAGCTGACGCCAAGAAACTGGTAGACGAGTCATTAGCCGAGTTTGAGAAAAAAGGTGTAAGTGACGATGACCTGGCCCGCTTTAAAGCCACCGCCGAAGCCGATTACATCAACAGTTTATCGAGCGTAAGCGGTAAAGTATCTGAACTGGCACAGGCGCAAACTTTCACCGGTAACCCTAACCAAATTGGCCGCGAACTTGCTGCTATCCGCGCGGTTACCAAAGAGGATGTGATGCGCGTTTACAACCAGTATATTAAAGGAAAACCGGCGGTAATACTGAGCGTATTGCCTAAAGGCGGCAATATGCAGCCTGTAGCACCCGATAATTTTACTGTTGATACCACAGGTTACAAAGCACCGGATTATGGTTATAATGGTTTAACCTATCATAAGCCTAAAGATAGTTTTGATCGTACTGCAAAACCTGGCGTTGGCCCTAACCCGGCCATTAAAGTTCCGGCTATATGGTCGGCCAATACATCAAATGGTATCAATATCATCGGTACGCAAAATAACGAGATCCCATCGGTATCTATGTCAATCTCTATTAAAGGCGGAGGCTTGTTTGCCATCAACAACCCATCAAAAGCAGGCCTGGCAGGTATTGTTGGCCGTATGATGAATGAAGAAACCCAGAAATACACTGCCGAAGATTTCAACTCCGAACTGGATAAACTGGGCAGCAGTATCACTTTTTATGCCAGTTTAGATCAGATTGATGCTGAGGTATCGTCGCTTACCAAAAACCTGGGCAAGACAATGTCCCTGCTCGAAGAAAGGTTATATCACCCTAAATTCACCCAGGATGCGCTCGACAGGATCAAGAAGCAAACTTTGGAAGGCTTTAAACAAGCTAAAACCCAACCTGCAGGCGTAGCCAGCACAGTTTACAGCAAAATCCTTTATGGTACCGATAACGTACGCACTTACGCTGCAGGCGGTAATGAAGAAACTGTTGCGGGGATAACGTTGCAGGATGTTCAGGACTATTACGATAAAAACTTTTCACCATCGTTAACCAAAATTGTTGTGGTAGGCGATGTTAGCGAGGCATCTGCAAAAAGCGCGCTCGCTTTCCTCAATACCTGGAAGGATAAAAAGGTGACCATCCCGGCTCCTGCTGAGGGTAAAACATTTGATAAAACCACTTTATACCTGGTTGATATCCCAGGCGCGGCACAGTCTGAGATCCGTATCGGGTATCTGGATAAACTAAACTATGATGCAACAGGCGATTATTATAAGCTGAACATAGCTAACTACATTTTAGGGGGCGCTTTCAACAGTCACATCAATCTTAACCTGCGTGAGAAAAAAGGCTGGACATATGGTGCCCGTTCATCTTTCAGTTCGGGTAAATATGGCGGCGACTTCACCGCTTCGGCCGGCGTATTGGCTACGGCTACCGATAGCTCGGTGGTTGAGTTTATGAAGGAGATCACCAACTACCAAAAAGCCGGGATTACACCCGAAGAATTGAAGTTCACCCAAACTTCTATCGGCCAGAGTGATGCCCGCCGTTATGAAACCAACGCCCAAAAAGCGGCGTTTTTATCGCGCATCCAGGAGTACGGCCTTAAACCTACTTTTGTTGACGAGCAAAGCAAGATACTATCGACCATTACTCCCGCCGAGATCAATGGGCTTGCTTCAAAATACCTCAATCCCGACAACATGATCATTTTGGTTGTTGGCGATAAGGCAAGGATCTATCCGGGCCTGCAAAAACTGGGCTACCCGATTGTTGAGCTTGATGCTGATGGCAAGCCAAAGCAATAAATTAACCTAACAACAAGCGGATAAATCCCTTATACCCTAACCGGTATAAGGGATTCTTATTTAAAAAACCCATTCTTTACAGTTAAGCACCTACCCTGCAGTGTTATTTATGCCGCTGCTTTGCAACTGAAAAGTTACCATTCAAAACCTATTTACTAACATTGATTTAACCTAAATTGAATACACAAAGTTCAATTTTGAAAGGTTGATATAGTGCTTATGACGACTGCCAAAGCCGGTGACAGTAATATTTAAATTTTAACTATTAGTGTGCAAGCACTGCACCGGCCTTGTAAAGGCACAATAATATCCCAACAGGAGCATGTGAATGCGTATTCCTGTTTCTTTTAGTTCCCCTAAATCTTTCCGGTTTTAAAATTTACGCAGCGTAAACGCATTTGCTATGCATTGTATCTATCTATCATAAAAAACAACATTATGAAAATTAACAACCTACTTATTGGCCTGGGTTTAGCTTTAACCTTTGCCGGATGTTCCAAAGACCTTAAAAACTTGCCTACCCCGCCCAAAACCGGCGATACTACAGCAAGCCCTCCTGCCCCGGCTCCTTATTCCATTACCGAAGGTTTTGAACAGGGAAGCAAAACCGCCTATGCAGCAGCCGATGTAACCCTAAGCACCGGAAGCTGGAATTTTAGCGATGCCCTGATAGGCAATCTCGCTGCCGACCTTAAAGATGGCAGTAAATCTGTAAGGCTGCGTACCGGGGATATCGCGATGAATTTTGATATCAAAGGCCTTACTACTTTATACATTAAACATGGTAAATATGGCAGCGATGCCACATCGACCTGGCAGTTGCTAATGTCGACCGATGGCGGAGCGAATTACACCCAGGTAGGCGCCGATATTACTGAAACCAATACCACACTGGTAACCGACTCATTTAAAGTGAGCGTTACGGGTAAAGTTAGGTTTGAGATCAAAAAAGCAGGCACAACCCGCATCAATATTGATGATATTACCTTTAAAGGTACCGGCGATCCGGGCATCACTGTTGGCATACCCGATACGGGCGGCAGCGATACTACCGGCACATCAAACTCAGCAACACCAAGGGACGTTACTGCCGGCGCCGACGCCCCGCCTGCAAGCGGCGATAACAGCAACCTGCTTTTTGGCAACCCCTCAAATGCCCTTTCAACACTGGCATCGAAGGATAACTACCTGATAGACCAGAAGTATTACGTAGAATCATACAACGCCACCAAAGGCGAACCAAACTGGGTAAGCTGGCACCTTGACGCAACCAATACCACCAACGCGACTGGTCGTTTGGATAATTTTGCAGGTTGGAGCGGGATCCCTGCCGGCTGGTACCAGGTAGAAAGCAACAGCTATTCGGGCAGCGGGTTCGACAGGGGGCATAACTGTCCCTCGGCCGATCGTACCAGTTCAGCCAACGCTAATTCCTCAACCTTCCTGATGACCAATATGATACCACAGGCACCGCAAAATAACCAGCAAACCTGGGCCAATCTTGAAAATTACCTGCGCGAACAAGTGGCTGCCGGTAACGAGGTTTACATAATTATGGGCAGCTATGGTACAGGGGGAACAGGCTCAAACGGAACTGCCAGTACCATCAATAATGGCCACGTAAATGTACCGAGTAACGTTTGGAAAGTCGCCCTGATCATCCCCAAAGGCGACGGCGACGTTGCGAGGGTTACCACTTCAACCAGGGTTATCGCAGTAAATACCCCTAATGTTAACACCATCAACTCCGACTGGACCAAGTACATAACAACTATCAAAGATATTGAAACAGCAACCGGTTATACCTTACTGTCAAACCTGCCAACTGCGGTTAGGATAGCGCTTGAAGTTAAGGTAGATACCGGAGCTTCGGGAACATAAGAAATTGGTAATTGAAAAAGGAAAGCCGGGAGTATAAATATTCCCGGCCTTTTTGTTGGCTTTTTCGCGGGTGTTCAATTTTTGAAAAACGGGTGTTCAACTTTTTGCAATCAATTTTCACAACTAACTGATTATCAATATCAAGGTGTTCAATTTATGCTATTGAGGATTTCTTGATATTTATAACAAATTGATTATCAATGGATAAAATTTAGACAAAAACAACAAGTGTTCACACTTTTAAAAATTGAACACCTGCCATTTGTGTAAGTTTTGCTAATTCTGAAGCTATTAGGAAACAGGATTAATCCACTCCTTTTACATTCATTTTAAAAGTGTAAACTGCCTTTGATGCGGTTATAAATAATACATCTTTGTTTTTGCCGCCAAAACAGATGTTGGCAGTCCACGGTTCATCGATATCGATGTGGCCTATTTTTTCGCCTTTGGGGTTAACGATGGTGACGCCTTTGCCGCACATATAAATATTACCATGCTCATCTATCGTCATGCCATCGCAGCCCATAGCTATAAACAGGGTGCGGTTAGATAATGTACCATCTTTATTGATATCGTAACGATAGGTTTTGTTATCGCCGATATCAGCTACATACAAAGTCTTACCATCAGGCGTACCGATGATGCCATTGGGGCGTACAAATTTATCATCGACCATAACAGCCGGTGCCTTGCCTTTGGCCAGGAAATATAATTTTTGGCCATCAAGGTCGGGTTGTTTGCGGGTCCAGTAATCACGTTGATAGTAGGGATCCGTTATGTAGATGCCTCCGTCCGGGCGTACCCAAACATCATTAGGGCCGTTAAACTTATGCCCCTCATAGTCTTTCAGCAAAACGGTAACCTTTCCTTTAGGGCTGATAGACCAAAGCTGATCATCGGCATCAGCACAGCTAATGAGGTTGCCTTTTTTATCGAAATACATTCCGTTTGAGCGGCCAGCACTGTCCAGGAAAACAGAAAGCTTGCCATCGGTATCATATTTCCAGATTTTATTGTTGGGCTGATCGGTGAAAAACACATTGCCTTTTTTATCAACAGCGGGTCCTTCCGTAAAGGAGAATTGTTTGGCAACCAGTTGGGGTTTGGTATTGGGGGCGTACAAATTGGCATCGGTTTGTGCAAACACTTTAACAGAGAACGCCGATATCAATAAAATGAGGGCAGAGACTTTTTTCATGGTTTACGGAATGTTATAATGGTTTTGCTAAAGTAATACGTTTTTGAGACCGATTATTTTAAAGGGGTAAAATATTTGATACAAGTAGCGGTTTTGTAGGATTGAAGAGTTGACTTAACTTTCATTTACCACTATTCAAAATCTCTTTAAAAAGAACTCATTAAAAACGCTATTTTTGCACCTTTATTAAAATACCGTACATCACATGAGTATTGCATTATCCGAACAGGAAATCATTCGCCGCAAATCTTTACAGGAGCTACGTGCACTGGGAATTAACCCATACCCTGCCGAAGCTTTTAATGTTAACGCCTGGGCACAGGATATAGCTGATAATTTTAAGGATAAACCCGAGGCCTACCAGGATGTTGTAATTGCAGGCAGGATCATGACCCGTCGTATTATGGGCAGCGCTTCTTTTGCCGAACTGCAGGATTCAACCGGTCGTGTGCAGATCTACCTGAAACGCGATGATATTTGCCCTGACGAGGATAAAACTTTATATAATACTGTATTCAAGAAACTGCTGGACATTGGCGACTACATTGGCGTAAAAGGCTATGTGTTCCTTACTCAAACAGGCGAGATCTCGGTTCACGTACGTGAGCTGGTTGTGCTTTCAAAATCTCTGAAACCGCTGCCGGTTGTGAAACGCGAAGAAGACGGAACTATCCATGATGGTTTTACCGACCCTGAACTGCGTTATCGTCAGCGTTATGTGGATTTAACGGTTAACCCCGATTACAAGCAGATTTTCATTAACCGCTCAAAAGTGATCAGCGCTATGCGCAGTTACTTTAACACCCAGGGATGGATGGAAGTGGAAACCCCAATCCTGCAGCCTGTGCATGGTGGTGCAGCGGCCCGTCCGTTTGCTACACACCATAACACGCTTGATATGCCGTTGTTTTTACGTATCGCCAACGAGCTTTACTTAAAAAGGCTTATCGTTGCCGGTTTTGATGGTGTTTATGAGTTTGGCAAAATGTTCCGTAACGAGGGTATGGATCGTACCCACAACCCTGAGTTTACCGCTATGGAAATTTATGTAGCCTACAAAGACTATATATGGATGATGGTCATGGTTGAGGAATGTTTGGAAACCGTTGCCAAAGCAGTTCACGGAATCCCGGTTGTACAAGTTGGCAGCAATGAGATCAACTTTGCAGGTCCGTACGAAAAACTATCGATGTATGATTCGATCCTGAAATATACTGGTATTGATGTATCGGCAATGGACGAAGCAGGCTTGCGCGAGGTTTGTAACGAACTAAAAATAGAAATAAACCCAAGCATGGGCAAAGGCAAACTGATCGATGAGATCTTCAGCGCTAAAGTTGAGCATCACCTGATCCAGCCTACTTACATTACCGACTACCCTATCGAAATGACGCCGCTTGCCAAAAAGCACCGCACTAAAGAGGGCTTGGTTGAGCGTTTCGAGTTATTCGTAAATGGTAAAGAGATAGCAAATGCTTACTCGGAGCTGAATGACCCTATCGATCAGCGTGAGCGTTTGGAAGAACAACTGATCTTAGCCGGTCGCGGTGATGATGAGGCTATGGCCATGGATGACGACTTTTTACGTGCACTTGAATACGGTATGCCGCCAACATCTGGTTTAGGTATCGGTATCGACAGGCTGGTAATGCTGATGACGAATCAGAGCACCATCCAGGAAGTATTGTTTTTCCCGCAAATGCGTCCTGAGAAAAAAGCCAAGGTCGCCACTGCGGAGGACTTTATAAACATAGGTATATCTGCTGAATGGGTTCCGGTATTGAATAAAATGGGCTTTAATACCGTCGAAGAATTAAAAGCAGCTAACCCCAACAAGGTATTTAATGATCTTGGCGGGATGCGTAAAAAACTAAAACTCGATATTACCATGCCGACCAAAGAAGAGGTGATGGCTTGGTTTGAATAATGAACCTTGATTTGTAGGATTTTAGGATTACCCCGATATTTAATAATGGCCTGCTTTGTGCAGGCCATTTTAGTTTATGATCAATCATAAAATCTTTTAATCAGGGTAATCAAGGTTCTCCACATAAAAATCAACGCAATCAGCGTAATCTATCCAATCAGCGGTTATAATTTCTTAACAAAAGCTTAAAAAAAATAATACTTTCATTTAAAAAGAGTTAGCTACTATTGTAATAAACATATATTACAAAATATCATGACCAACTCAATATTGGAGATCACCGAAAACGAATACCTGATCAAACTTAACAGGAGCAATTTCAACCTGTCGTTCATCAGGAGTTTATTGAAACTTGTTGAAGTGGCCAATCCGTCTGAAGAATCTGAATATTCATCATACACAGACAGCTACGTTCAGCCTTATCAAAACCATTCAGCTACGCCTGATTATTTCAGCGCCATTGAAGAAAAATAAAAGGGACGCGGTTTTCGCGTCCCTTTTATTTTTTATTCCTTTTTCTATTTGTTTTTCTGTTTTCTTTAAAACTGACGATACCCGCCCCTTACTACCTGCTTATCCATTTGCGCCAACTGGCCTTTCATCATTTTGATCTGCTCGGTAAGCAATTTGTTTTTATCATCCTTTGAAGCTTCCGACAAATACATTTGTGCTTCGCGCTTGTTACGCTTTGCCATGGATATACCAGCCAGGCTCAATTTGGCTAAAGCCGTGTTGTGCGACATTTTCATACCAAGCGATAAAGCTTTCTTGAAATACTTCTCTGATTTCATTGGCGCCTTACGCGATTCGATCAAACCGATCAACAGATTGTAATAACCGTGCTGATTTTTATGCAGCTGTTTTTCGTAATCGGTAATTTTAATTAACCACGCTTCTGATTTTTCAGAATTTTCCTTGCGTAAGAAATACTGGGCGATGATCATGTTCTCGTTAAAGAAGAAGCTAAGCAGTATAATACCGCCCATCAACAAAACAAAAATACCCCATCCCCAAAAACCGAATGCACAAAGCGCAACCGCCGCACCCATCACCACGCAAGCAATAACTAACCGAACAATATTTGACATAATTTGTGATACTAATATTAGCGCAAATATCTGTTTATTTGTACGCTAAACCAACTTCTATATAAATATTTATGGCGATTGCATTACCACCATCATGGCTTGAGGTTCTACAGCAGGAATTTGACAAACCTTACATGATAAAACTTAAACAATTTTTAAAAGAAGAGCAGCAATCAGGGCAAGTTGTTTATCCTAAAAACGGCGAAATCTTCAACGCTTTCAATACCACGCCTTTTGAGGATGTCAAAGTAGTTATATTAGGGCAGGACCCTTATCATGGCGCTCACCAGGCCCATGGTCTTTCCTTTTCAGTACAAAAGGGCATTGCTATTCCCCGATCATTGATAAACATTTACAAAGAGCTGCAAAACGATATTCCCGGATTTAAAATCCCCGCACATGGCAACCTCGAAGAATGGGCTAAACAAGGTGTATTGTTACTGAACGCTACA
>Ga0157372_10006072_pt1 | contig 12830 bp, 12 predicted proteins | sample C55metaG_FD_115307 | JGI IMG/M metagenome (GOLD analysis project Ga0157372, IMG submission 115307) | Corn rhizosphere microbial communities from Kellogg Biological Station, Michigan, USA - C5-5 metaG | ecosystem: Host-associated > Plants > Roots > Rhizosphere > Soil | place: USA: Michigan... | reverse complement strand
TAACACCGTGGTCGAACGGACTCGCCGGTCATCCCCAAGGTCCAGTGGATGTGCGTCTAACGAATTAGCTTTGCGGTTGAACGAGATGTCAGGGGGGGCGGTCGGGATCGATTTCATCGGCAAGCTCTAGTATATCGCCCGGCACTGCCGCCTAATCTCTGGATAGTACGCTGTTCTACACTGGGAAACGATGCACATGGTGGCCACATCCTCCGGCAAGATGCAGCGTGTACTCAGCATCTCGCTCGCCGCCACCTTTCTTTACGTCCTCGCCACCTTCTACTTCGGTCTGCGCGCCCATTCTTTGGCGCTGATCTCCGAGGCTGGGCACAACGTATCCGACATGCTGGCGATCGCGCTGTCCTTCGTCGCTGTCTATTTTCAGCGCCGCCCGGCAACGGATGAGAAGACCTTCGGGTACCAGCGCGCCGGCGTACTCGCGGCATTTGTTAATGCCGTGACCCTCATCGTGCTCGCCGCATGGATTGCCATTTCCGCTATCCATCGGCTGTATGCGCCGGTCAGCGTGCAGCCTCGATTGATGATGTATGTCGCCGCAGCCGGCGTGCTGATGAATGGCGCGATCGCGACGCTGCTTTGGAAGTCCTCCGGCGACGTGAACATCCGCTCCGTCTACTTGCACATGATGGGAGATACCCTGTCTACCGCTGCCGTCATTGCCGGAGGCGCAACCATCGCGGGCACTGGCGCTACTTGGATTGACCCCGTCCTCTCCATCGCGATTGCGGCCATGATCATCTGGAGCTCTGTGACCATTGTGCGCGAGACACTGAACATCCTGCTCGAAGGCACGCCGCGCGCACTGCAACTCGGCGACATCCGTTCCGCCATAGGTGAAGTCCCCGGCGTGCTGGACGTGCACGATCTGCACGTGTGGTCGCTCGGTTCGGCGTCCCATGCCTTGGCCAGCCACGTGCTTATTCCGGAGATGCCGCTCTCCGAGTGTTCCAGCATCCTCGACGCAATCAACTGCGCGCTTCGGGAGCGCTTTCGAATCACTCACACCACGATTCAATTTGAAATCCGCGGCTGTGAGACGACGCACGGCTGTTCCGCGCCACCTGTACTGGAGCTGCAGGATCCGCATTCCCACCACGGTCACTCCCACAGCCACTAGACCACTCACTCGCCGTAGTCGCCTCACATAGTGTGACTTGAAGTCAAGTTATCGCCGGCATTGCTCGAGGCCGACAGCAAGGCCCGGTCGCCAGTCTCATATGGCAGCAGGAGTTGAAACGTTGTGCCCGATTGAGCTTTGCCGCACAAACTCCTAACCCGTACGCTGCCGTTGTGCTTCTCCAGGATCCCGGCCGTAACCCACAGGCCAAGCCCTGTACCCACCTCTCCGCGGGTCGTGAAGAATGGCTCGAATATCCTGCGCTGAACCTCAGGAGACATCCCATGCCCCGTGTCCGAGACGCTGATACGCACTGCCGGTAACGCGGTCCGCCAATCCGTGCCTGCCCTCACGCGAACGCGGAGGACGCCGCCCTGCGGCATCGCATCGCTCGCATTCATCACGATGCTGGCAAGCGCCTGGCGGAGTTCGCCGGAGTAGCACAGCAGCGGCCGAACCCTTCGCGCATCCACACGCACATCAATCTCGCGTCGCGCCAGCCGGTCCTCGTACGTCTCCAGCACGGAAAGGACGAGGTCCGCAATATCCACCTCCGTGGCCGATGTCTGCTGGTGATGGAAGCGGAGGGTCTGGCTCGTGAACTGCGCGATCCGGTTCAGTTCACGTTCGGCCATCTCCAGGTACAGCATCGCATCCTCCAAGGTGGACGCGTGTTTGGCAAGAAAGCAGAGGTTCGTCACGGCCTCCAGCGGGTTATTGATCTCATGCGCGATGGAGGTAGCCAGACGTCCCGCAACGGCTAGCTTCTCCGATCGCAGCAGAGCCGCTTCAGCATGCTTCCTCTGAGTAATATCGATAGTTGCGCCCCGCCACAGATTGCGGTTGGACGGCAGCGGAGTTCCTCGGGCCTCAAGCCAGCGAATCTCACCGTTGGGCCATCGAACGCGAAACTCCACGATGAACGGCGAACCTGTCTGCATGGTGTGAGCCGCGGCCTCATCCATTTTGGGCAGGTCTTCATCCAGAACATACTGGCGCGGCGATCCCGCCGCTACGATCTCCGAATGCGGCCGGCCGAAGATCTCCGCGCCGCCTTCATACCACTGCGTTTCGCCGGTCCTCGCGTCGTAACTCCACGCGGCTGAATTGCTGGCCTGTTGCGCCTGCGCCAGTATGTCTTCCTGCACATGCAGGACATCCAGTGTCGCCTGCAGCCGGGCCAACGCGGTGTAACGCTGGTTGATGATCAGCGTGATCAGACCGCCGGCCAGGAGGATAACCGCAATCCGGATCAGTGTGTCGGCTGGGCCGGTGCGCATCGTTGTTGGCAGATACACCTGGAACGCGAGCGCCGAGGCGAACACCGAAACGATCGCCGGCCCTTCGCCGAAAAACGCTGCTACCGCCACGATCGCGGCGAAATTCAGCGACAGAGGGGTTGCGTGCAACGCTTGTACATGCAGGCTCAGAAACGCCGCGAGCCAGGGCAGAAACACGGCAGCCGCATACATCCCGATCCGCTGCCACAGAGGCGCCGGTTTCATCGGCTGCAGACTTGGGTTTCCGGAATGTAAACCTGGCATCACGCGCTCCCCTGGCGCTCAACGGGCGAGAGAAGAATGATTGCATTTCGATGCAGCGGAAACGTTCCTCGCCCACCTTCCCCAACTTACCCTCTACCGCGAGTAAGCCCTCGCCCTCGGTAGCGACGACTTACGGGAACCGAAACGCTAAAAATACCTGCTTCAGAGCCTTCATCATACAAGAGATACTCGCCCGGCCCGCTACGGTAAACTAAAGCTCGCGTGTTGAACAAGCTGATCTTCGCGAACCTGAGTCACCGCCCCGTAAGGACCATCCTGAGCGTGCTGGCGATCGCCGTCGAAGTGACCATGATCCTTACACTGGTCGGGGTCAGCCATGGAACCTTGAACTCCACTGCGCAGAGGGCGAGGGGCGTCGGTGCAGACATCATCATCCGTCCTCCTGGAAGCTCGGCTCTGTCCAGCCTCAGTTCCGCACCCATCAGCCAGAAATATGTCGCGTGGTTAATGCAGCAACCTCACATCGCACTGGCAACAGGCACGGTTGTCCAGGGCCTGTCCGGGTTCGACTCCATTACCGGCGTCGACTTTCCCGCATTCGACAAGATGAGCGGAGGGTTTGAATTTCTTTCCGGGGGCGCACCCGTCAACGATGACGACATGATCGTCGACGAGTACTATGCCCGCCAGCACAAGTTGAGCGTCGGAAGCCATATCAAGCTTGCCGACGCCGACTGGAACGTCTCCGGAATCTACTCCGGGGGTAAACTGGCGCGCATCTGCGTCAAGCTCCCAGTTCTGCAGAAGCTGATGGACCGTGTCGGCTATGTCACGATCCTGTACGCCAAGCTTGACGATCCAAAGCAGGCCGATGCCGTAGCCACCAGCCTGAAAGCACAGCTCCCCAGCTATCCGATCTACACGATGGACGAGCTGACGTCGCTCTACTCCATCAGTAATGTGGGCATGCTCAAGGACTTCATCGTCGTCGTAATCGGCGTCGCGGTGATTGTTGGATTCATCGTCGTTTTCATGGCCATGTACACAGCCGTGCTCGAGCGCACGCGAGAGATCGGAATCATTAAGGCAGTCGGCGGATCCGCGGGCCTGGTGTTGAGCATTCTTCTGCGCGAAACCCTCTTGCTCGCTCTCCTGGGGACCTTGGTCGGCATCGTACTGACGTACGGGACGCAGCTTCTCATGCATGCTCTGCCGTCCAACCTAACGCAGGAGACGGTATACAGCTGGTGGCCGATTGCCGGCGCAATCGCGATCGTCGGGGCGCTCCTTGGCGCGATCGTCCCCGGATACAAAGCCGTCCAGCAGGACGTAACCGAGGCTCTCTCGTATGAGTGATTTGCAGGGGGCCGCTCTCGAGAGCTCCGCCATCACCGAATCTGTGCCGCCCATCATCCGGGTGCGCGACCTTACCAAGATCTACCGCGTAGGCGAGGTCGACGTGCACGCATTGCGCGGCGTCGACCTGGACATCGAGCCCGGCGAGTTCGTCGCTATCGTCGGCGCTTCGGGTTCCGGCAAGTCGACACTTTTTCACATCCTTGGCGGCCTCACGCCTCCGAGCTCCGGGACTGTAAGCATCGGCGGGAAAAGCATCGCCGGAATGTCCAACCAGGAGCGAACCGAGCTCCGCAAGACGACCGTCGGGTTCGTGTTTCAGAAGTACAACCTGCTGCCCACGCTGTCGGCCGAGGACAACATCAAGATCGTCGAATTTATCGGCGGCCGTTCCACCACGTTCACCCCTGAATTCGTCGAAATTCTGAAGTTGCTGGGAATCCAGGAACGCCTCAAGCACAAGCCGCGAGCCCTCTCCGGCGGCCAGCAGCAGCGAGTCGCCATCGCCCGCGCGATCGTAAAAAAACCGGCTATCCTGCTCGCCGATGAGCCTACAGGCAACCTGGACAGCGAGAATTCCGCGGCCGTGCTGGGCCTGATGAAAGACCTGAACGAGCGCACCGGTCAGACCATCCTGATGATTACCCACGACCCCGAAGCGGCCGCGTACGCCGGCCGCTCGGTCCATATGCGCGACGGCAGAATCGTGTAGCCGTCCCAGAGCAAACCCTTCTCTCTGGCTCTGTGACACGCGAAATAAGGCACTTGCGCTGGCAATCCCAGCCACTCTGCCATTACAATCGGTTGGGATAAAGACAAACCGGCGCAATCTGTTGGCATCACAGAACCCGCACCACCGCAAGGAGAAACACCTCGCTATGAAATTGACTGCTCGTACACCGGCTTTGGTTATATTGCTGGTTTTACTTGGAACTTCAACAGGCTGCGACTTCCTGAGGTCGCGTGACCAGCTAACCAAAGGCGTTGCGGCGTTTAAGAACTCCCAGTACGAGCAGGCAACCCGATACTTTCAGAACGCGGTGAATCTCGATCCCAATAACCAAACCGCGAGGCTGTACCTTGCCACTGCCTATGCTTCCCAAGTCGTTCAAAACCTGATGACTCCGGAAAACCTGGCAATGGCGCATAAGGCACTCGACAGTTTCCAGGCAGTGCTCGACAAGGACCCGAACGACGTCACAGCGCTGAAACAGATCGCCTCCATCCACCGAAATATCCAGCAGTTCGAACAGGCAAAGAAGGACGAGCTGAAAGTGATCTCGGTAGCCCCCAACGAGCCCGAGGCGTACTACATTATCGGCTGGGTGGACTGGACTCTCGCTTATAAGAACGCGGTCGCGGTGCTTGCCGCCGATGGCCTGACCGACGATGGGCAGGGCAACAAGAAAATGACGAAGGCTGCCTGCGCCAAGCTGCAGGCCGAGAATAACGACCTGGTCAACGACGGGCTGAAGAACCTGCAAAAGGCCGTCGATTTGAATCCGAACTACGACGACGCCATGCAGTACATGCAGCTTACCTACCGCCGCAAGGCGGATCTTGAGTGCGGAAATGACGCTGCCCGCAAGGCTGATCTGGATGAGGCCGACAAGTGGATCCAGCGCGCGATGGGCGCTCGCAAGCAGAACGAAATCAATAAGGAAAAGAAGGTGGGCGGCGGCGTAACTATGTAGCCGAAGCTCTCCACCGAAACAGGAAAGCCTCCCAACCGGGAGGCTTTCTTTTGTCTCAACCCCTGAGAACCGCGGCCGCTATTCCGTCCAGCGCCGGAACACGAGCGAGCCGTTGGTGCCACCAAAGCCGAACGAATTGGACAGCGCGTAATCGATCTTGCCTTTTTTTGGAGTGTTCGGGACGTAGTTCAACCGGCACTCCGGATCAAGCTCGACAATGTTCGTCGTCGGCGGAGCCGTCTGGTTCAACATCGCCATTACAGTAATGCCCGCCTCAAGCCCGCCGGCGCCGCCCAACAGGTGGCCTGTCATTGACTTCGTCGAGCTGACCATCAGCGTGTGATCCAGCGCCCGCTGCCCAAATACCGTCTCAATGGCCTTGGATTCAAGCGCGTCGCCCAGCGGCGTCGACGTGGCATGAGCGTTCACATACTCCACGAGATCCGGCGAAATGTCCGCTGACTTAAGCGCCGCGTTCATCGCACGAGCGCAACCCTCGCCTTCCGGAGCCATGCCGGTCATGTGGAACGCGTCAGCGGACATGCCGTACCCGACCACCTCGGCTAGAATCTTCGCCCCGCGCGCTTTTGCGAACTCAAGCTCCTCGAGTATCAGGATGCCTGCACCCTCTCCGACGACAAAGCCGTCCCGGTCCTTGTCCCAGGGACGGCAGGCATGCGCGGGGTCCTCGTTCCGGGTGGAAAGCGCTTTCATGGCCGCGAAACCGCCGACCCCCATCGGCGTAATGGCCGCTTCGGTTCCGCCGGCGATCATTGCATCTGCATCGCCACGCTGAATGATGCGGAACGCGTCGCCGATGGAGTGCGCCGATGAAGTGCATGCCGTGGCCGTGGCCTCATTCGGTCCGCGAGCCCCAAACCGGATGGAAACATGCCCCGCCGCAAGATTGACGATCGAGCCGGGAATAAAGAATGGCGAGATCTTCCGCGGGCCGCCCGACAGCATGGCCGAGTGCTCGCGCTCAATGACATCGAAGCCGCCGATACCCGAACCAATATGGACGCCAACGCGATCGCCATTCGATTCGTCGATCTTCAGTCCGGAATGGGCCATCGCTTCCGCGGAAGCCGCGATGGCGAAATGAATAAAGCGGCCCATTTTTCGGGCCTCTTTCTTATCGATGAAGACCAGCGGATCGAAATCCTTTACTTCCGCCGCAAACCGCACCGGATGGCCTGTGAGATCAAACGCTTTGATCTCAGCCATGCCGCTGCGGCCGGCCAGGAGCCCTTCCCAGACCTCAGAGACAGTCTTTCCGACTCCGCAGATCAGCCCAAGTCCGGTGACGACCACCCGCCGCCGGTATGGCTCCTGCCCCACCGTCTTTGACTCAACCATTGCTACTTGCCCTTCTGGCTCTTCTCGATGTAATCGATCGCGTCCTTTACAGTCTTGATCTTCTCAGCGTCCTCGTCCGGAATCTGGATGTCGAAGGCTTCCTCGAACTGCATGACCAGCTCCACCACATCGAGCGAGTCGGCGCCGAGATCTTCCTGGAAGCTTGCGCCGGGCGTCACCTCTGCCTCGTCCACTTGAAGCTGCTCAACAATGATCTGTTTCACCTTCTCATCAACTGCTGCCATTTCTTTCTCCTGTTTGCCTTCGGATTCTAAAATCGGGATACCGGTCGAGCATTCGTGCATGCTGCACTTCGCACAATATTCAAGAATAACCAGCGCCTAGGTGAGTGTAAACCAAGGCGCGCCGGTGCGTTGCGACCGGCAACCTACTCGTCGTCCGCGGCAGCCAGCGCTGGAATCAGTCCTTCCAGCCCTGCGTCCGCGATGACTCCATTCATTGGCAGCTCAGGCTGAGCCGTTTCCTCCGAGACTTCCCGAAGCGTCTTGTTGATCGCGCGGGTCCGCGTGCCCAGCTCTCGAATGGTGTTCTGTACCGTACCCACCTGTCGGTCCATCTTTTCCATCAGCCCGCCAAACTTGCCAAACTCGTTCCGCGCCGCGGCCAGGACATTCCAGACCTCGCTGCCCTTCTTCTGCAGATTCACGAGCTGAAACACCATTTGGAAGCTAGTCAGAATCGCGGAAAGATTGCTCGGGCCGGCGATCATGACCCTGCAGGTCTGCTGAATCTCGTCGTGCAGGCCGTCCCGCCGCATCACCTCGGCATATAGGCCTTCGGTCGGAAGGAACATGACTGCATTTGGAGTGGTAATTGGCTCATTGATGTACTTCGAGCAGATCCGCTTCGCCTCCGTCCGAATCGCACTTTCGAATGTCCGGCGGGCCGCCCCGATCTCCACCGCACTCCCGTTTTCGTAAGCGGTCTCCAGCCGGTCCCAACTCTCACGCGGGAACTTCGAGTCAATCGGCAGCAACACATCGCCATTCGGGCCCGGGAACCGGACCGCAAACTCCACCGACTCCTGCGTGCCCGGTTTCACCTGGGCGTTGCGCACAAACTGGTTGGGTGCCAGCATCTGCTTCAGCAGGTTGTCCAGCATTGCCTCGGCGAACTGTCCACGCGACTTCACGTTCGTAAAAAGCCGCGACAGATCGTCCACACCCGCCGACAGCTTACTCATCTCGCCCAGTCCCGCGTGCACCTTCGTAAGCTGGTCCGTGACCTGGCTAAAGCTCTCCGTCAACCGCGTCTGCAGCGTCGCGTGCAGCTTCTCATCCACCGTGACACGCATCTCTTCGAGCTTCGCAGCATTGGACTGATTCATCGCATTCAGTCGCTCTTCCACTGAGGAGCGCAGCCGCTCCTGCAGCACCGTATTGCTGCTCATTAGCTCAGTTAGCTTTGCATTCACGGCTTCGCGGAGAGCCGTGTGCTGCACATTCGTCTCCGTAGCGGCCGCGGACAGCCGCTGGATAATCGCAACCATTTGGGCGTCGACTACCCGCCGCAACTCGTCACCTGAGGCCTTATTGTCCCCACGGAATCCGTCAAGGCCGTCCCGCAGCATATTGCCCAGTGTAGTCATGCAGCCGACCACCTCGGTTCGTAATCCCGCTGCTGCTTCGGCGTTCTCCCTCCGCGTCCGCGCCGCCTCTTCGGGGGTCTGCCTGCGGAGATCGGCCAGAGACTCCCGTAGATATCCATCCAGCCGCCCCAAGTGCCCGGCAAGCTCCGCTACCGCGGCATCCTGCCCCCCGGGCCTGCTCCGGAACAGGGCAAAACAAACCAGCACAATCAACAGAACCTGCAGCACAAGGAGAGCGGTCATCATTTCGGTTTTCCTTCGCCCAGCATAGCACCGGTTCGTCCTGCTGCAACGTGGAAAACTGGACTATAACGACAACGCTGGCGACCGGCCCTCCCCCTTCTTTCCAGCCGGCGCCTTTACAATCACCGGTCGCTCCAGTTGGGTCTTCAGCACGATGATCGTCTCAGTCTTCTCAATGCCCGGAATCTCGCGGACGCGATCGACCAGCGCCAGCAGACCGGCGGTGTCGGGGACCCTCACCTTCAGAATCATGCACCATTCACCGGCCACGGAGTGGCACTCCTCCACCCACGGAATCGCCTCGATATCCGGCACCACCGACCCACACGACGCGCTCATCGCAACCGAGATGAAGGCCAGCACTCCCAACCCCACGGCCGCCGAGTCGACCTTCACAGTCCATCCGCGGATCACCTGTTCCCGCTGGAGCCGGCGCAGCCGATCATGTACCGAAGATGGTGCCAGATTGACCACCTTCGCCAGGTCCTCAAGCCGCTGCGATGCGTTCAATTGCAACTCATTCAGCAGTGCGAAATCTTTTTTGTCGAGTTCCATTTCCATCCCCTTTTCGGCACGTTAACCGAATCATATTCGGCCGCAATACTGACTTGCACAAACATATTGCGACAGCCGCAATTCTACCTAATCTCATTCACATGCGAAACGCCAAGATACGCAGCTTTCGCATACAAGGAGGGTCATCATGCAGCCCAGAAACCTGCTGTCCGCAACGTTTGTCGTCGCCCTTTCACTGGTTGCCCCGTCCGCCTATGCCTGGCCTCTCGGCAGGCTCTTTCACCTGCATCCCGCAGCAGCCTCCGCCAAAGATCCGCGAATCTCGTTTGCGGTTTATAACAAGAGCGGCATCATCCAGGATTTCGATGTCGCCGGCCGTAAGTACACCCTGCTGCCGAACTCAGGGCTCACCATCACCGCACCGGAAGGCACGCAGATCATCGCGGAGACCGTTAGCCGTGGCCACAACAAGGGCGATGTGCTTTTTGCCGTGCAGCCAACGCTGCGCAACGATACCGTCATCATCCGATAAGAACGGCTGGAGCGCTGATGCTTGTCCATCGGCGCTCCCGGCCGATTTCCGAAGCTGTTCATGACGACTAGTGCCGAAATGGTCTACTCTTGCCGATGGCACCGTGCACTGACTTTCCCGTGCAGCCGATCCCAGGAGACCGCCGCATGCCCCCGAAAGCTCTCGTCCTAGCTGCACTCGCACTCAGTGTGCCAATGGCCGCTGCTGCCCAGCAGGCCTCAGGCCCATACAAGGTCCTTCGCATGGTAAAGATCGGCGGCGAAGGAGGATTCGATTACGTCACAGCCGACCCCGACGGCCGCAATCTCTATGTGGCGCGTTCCGGACCCGCGGGTCACATCGGCGTCTACAACCTCGATTCACTCACTCAGGTCGGCGACATCGCCGGCGTCAGCGCCCACGGAGCAGCAGTAGATACGGCAAGTGGCCACGGATTCGCCACGTCCAAACCCGTCACCATGTTCGACGCGAAGACCTTTGCCGTTATCAAGAAGATCGACGTTGAGGGCAGCCCTGACGGTTACCTCGACGATCCGTTCAACCACCGCTTCTACATCCTTTCGCATCGCGCGCCGAACATCACCGTGCTGGATGCGAAGGACGGCTCTATCCTCGGCACCATTGACATCGGCGGCGCGCCGGAACAGGCCGTCACCGACGGCAAAGGGAAGATGTACGTCGACATCGAGGATAAAGACGCCATCGCCGTCATCGATACAGCCAACATGAAGATGCTCGGCAAGTACGACATTTCCTCAAAGGGCGGAGGATGCGCCGGCCTTGCCTTCGACGTGAAGAACCAGGTCCTCTTCGCTGCCTGCCGCGACAAGAACAACATGATCATCCTCTCGGCCAAGGACGGGCACATCATCACCGATCTTCCCATCGGCGTCGGCTGTGATGGCGCGACCTTCAACCCCGCAACCATGGAGGCCTTCACGTCCCAGGGTGACGGCACCCTGACGGTTGTGAAGGAAAACTCTCCCACCAACTTCGCGGTGGAGCAGACCGTTTCGACTCCCAAGGGCGCAAAGACCATAACGCTCGATCCCAAGACCGGGCACCTGTTCCTCATTACCGCCGAGTGGGGCCCTCCACCTGCTGACGCCGCGCCAAGCGCGCGCCCGGGCCGTCCCGCGCGCGGACCGATGGTGCCCGGCTCGTTCTCCATCCTCGAAGTCGGCAAATAGACCGTCATCCTGACCAAACGACGGCTCGCGAACTTCTTCACGAGCCGTTTTTCTTTTCGTGCGAAGCAGTCCGCACCGTTGCTAACCGAGGAACCGGCCCATCGGAATGCCACCAACGTTCGGAGTTATTGCCTGCGTGCTGCTCTACACTGGGCGTGATGCAAACTTTGGGTTCCCTCACCACAGAAGCGCGCAACCAGGATTCCGAACATATCGATGAGCTCTCCACACTCGAGATGCTCACCGTGATCAACCGCGAGGACGCCACCGTCGCCGCAGCTGTCGCGACGCAAATCCCAGCCATCGCGACTGCCGTTGACACGATCGCGGAGCGCTTCGGACAGGGAGGGCGACTCTTCTACATCGGCGCCGGCACCAGCGGGCGTCTCGGCGTGCTCGACGCCTCCGAGTGCCCCCCCACCTTCTCCGTCCCGCCCGCGCTTGTGCAAGGCATCATCGCCGGCGGCGACGCTGCGCTTCGCACCTCGTCGGAACATACGGAAGATAATCCCGACGAAGGTAAGAACGACCTCATCGCCTCCGGTTTCGGCATCGCGAATTCCTCTGACCCGGAAGGCAAAACGCCCGACGTCCTAGTAGGTATTGCCGCCAGCGGGCGCACACCGTACGTCCTCGGCGCAATTTTGCATGCGAAGTCGATCGGTGCCTTCACCATCGGCCTCTCCTGCGTGGAAGGCTCGCCCATCACCAAAATCGTCGACCTCGCCATCACACCGGTCACGGGACCCGAGGTCATCACGGGCTCTACTCGCATGAAGGCCGGCACCGCCACCAAGCTCGTCCTCAACATGCTCTCCACCGGTGTCATGATCCGCACCGGCATGGTATACGGCAACCTGATGGTCAACGTGAAGGCGACCAACGACAAGCTCATCGACCGCGCTCACCGCATCATCATGGCCGCGACTGGATGCGACCGTTTCACCGCCACTCGCCTTCTCATTGAGGCCCAGTCGGTAAAAACCGCGATCGCCATGCAAAAGCTGCGCATCTCCCGTCAGGCGGCCGAACAGCGAATAGCAGATGCAGGTGGCAGCCTTTCCAAGGCTTTGAAGACTAACCGGTAGACCTGTTCTGGCATCCAACCCGAACAGGTCATGGCCGCGCTACGCACGTTTGTTCTGCCGCCGATTCTCGTCCTTGCTACCCTGCTCGCCTTTTCGAAGCCTGCCGGTGCGTACTCCGTTCTCACTCACGAGGAGATCGTAGATCTCACCTGGGCTGATTCCATCCAGCCCCTTCTACTAAGACGTTTTCCCGAATCTCACTCCCCTGCAACTGCAGGAAGCGCATGCATACGCTTACGGCGGCTGCGTCATTCAGGACCTCGGTTACTACCCGTTCGGCAAGCCCGTCTTCTCCGCCCTGCTGCACTATGTCCGCACCGGCGATTTCATCCGCGCGCTCTTCCGCGATTCCAAAGACGCGAACGACGTGGCATTTGCGGTCGGGGCGCTGTCGCACTATCTCGGCGACACCATCGGCCACCCTGGAGCGATCAACATAGCCGTCGGCAAGGAATTCCCGAAACTCGCCGCCAAGTACGGTCCCAACGTCAACTATGCTGAAGGCCCGCACCAGCATGTTCGTGCCGAGTTCGCATTCGATGTCAACGATATTGGTAAGCACCGCCTCGCACCCGAACGCTACCTCAATCGGATCGGCTT
>Ga0157372_10006071_pt1 | contig 12830 bp, 8 predicted proteins | sample C55metaG_FD_115307 | JGI IMG/M metagenome (GOLD analysis project Ga0157372, IMG submission 115307) | Corn rhizosphere microbial communities from Kellogg Biological Station, Michigan, USA - C5-5 metaG | ecosystem: Host-associated > Plants > Roots > Rhizosphere > Soil | place: USA: Michigan... | reverse complement strand
CGAGGCCTATCTCAAGCTTCACGGCCAGGCGGATTGGGAGGGACGAGCCCATTTCTTCGGCGCCGCCGCGCGAGCGATGCGCGAGGTGCTCGTCGATTTCGCCCGCCGCCGAGGGGCGACAAAGCGAGGCGGCGATGCCACGCGCGTCTCGCTCAGCGAAGGCGACCTCGCGCTGGAGATGCAGCTCGACGACATCCTCGCGCTGGACGAAGCGCTCGGACGGCTCGCCGTGGTCGACGAGCGGCTGCGTCGCATCGTAGAACTGCGATTCTTCGGCGGCTTCTCGGAGAAGGAGATATCGGAGCTGCTTCGGGTCTCGGCGCGAACGATCGAGCGGGACTGGCTCAAGGCCCGCCTGTTCCTCCTTCGTGAGCTCGAGTCGGCGACGGCGCGAAAACTCGCCGGGCGCGAGGACTCGACGACCGAATAGCCGGATCAGCCGGCCCCCCACCGCACTTCCGGGGGGCCGGTGTCGGAACTCCTCGCGCTTTTGCGCATGTCCCTCAAGGGGCCGCGTCGAAGTCGATGCGCCCGGGACCCATCCGCAGTAAGCCGCGAAAAGATCCGAGGGGACAGTCCGATGAACCGCCTCCAGTGGAGCAGGCGAGCGTTACTGTTGTCAGCCGTTTTTGGTCCGGTCGCATGCTCCGACAGAATGACCGAAGCCCCGACCGCACCGAGCGCCGCGCGACGCGACGGCGCTTCGGCCGACGTCATCACGCCGCAACTGATTCGACAGCTTGCCGCCGGGCGTGGAATCGTTCCCCTCCCTCCGGCGCCGCACGTCCGCCCTGCGCTCGCGAAGCTCGGCCAGGCGCTCGCGTTCGACAAGATTCTGAGCGGTAATCGCGACATCTCGTGCATGACATGTCACCTCCCGGCGTTCTCCACGGGCGATGACAAGAGCTTGGCGGTCGGCCAGGGTGGCACCGGCCTCGGGCCGACGCGCGAGCCGCCCGCGACGGGCTTCATTCCGCGCAATGGCCCCGCGCTCTTCAACCTGCACGCGATGAAGCATCTGTTCTGGGACGGACGCGTCGAGGTCGATGCACAGGGCGGCTTCCATACACCGGCCGGAAATCAGATCCCCTCCGAGATGACGAAGGTGTTCGAGTTCGGCGCGCTGTCGGCGCAGCCGATGTTCCCGCCGACCAATCGATTCGAGATGCGCGCATTTGGGAACAGCAACGAGCTGGCCCAAATCGACGACAACGATCTCCCAGGTATCTGGGCGGGCATCATGAAGCGGCTCGGCGCGATCGGCGAATACCGCGGATTGTTCGAGGCGGCGTACCCCGGCACGAAGTTCGAGGATATGACGTTCGCGCACGCATCGAACGCGATCGCCGGTTTCATCATCGATCAGTTCACGTTCAACAACTCGCCGTGGGATCGGTTCCTCGCCGGCAACGACAACGCGCTGACGCCGCGGCAACTCGCCGGCGCGCAGACTTTTCTCACGCTCAAGTGCTCGCTCTGCCACAATGGGTCGACGTTCAGCGACGAGGAGTTCCACGACGTTGCCGTCGCGCAGATCGGACCCGGCGAAGGCGACGGAGTCTCAGGGCACGACGACTTCGGCCGCATGCGAGTGACCGGGAACGCGGCCGACAAGTACCTCTTCCGTACGACGCCCCTGCGCAACGTGGAATTGACCGGACCGTACGGCCACGACGGCGCGATCGTCACGCTCCGCGCGTTCGTCGAGCACTACAGCCAGTCCGATCTCAAACTGCAGAACTACGACCCGACGCAGCTCGAAGCCGCGCTGCAAGGCACGCTTCAGCCGAACCAATCCGCCATTCTCGCGCAGCGCGACCCGCTTCTCGCGGGCGTCGTGTTGACTCCCGACTTGGTCGACCAGCTCATGGATTACATGAGCGCTCTCACCGATCCCGCGGCCCGCAACTTGTCGCGCTCAACGCCGGTCCGAGTGCCGAGCAAGCTGCCTATCGACAAGCCGTAGTGAGTTAACGGGCGTCGGCAATGACGCGATGACGCAACGCGTCGTCGCGTCGCCCGACCGCATCGTCGAGGTCGGCGAGCCAACCGTAGACCTCGCGCACGTCGTGCTGCTCTCGTCCGACCTGGCGTTCCAGTTTGCGTAGTGACCCTCGCAACGCGGAGTCCGCCTCGACGTATCGGCCTTCGCGCGTCAGCACCATGCCGAGCAATCCTTGCGCGTAGGCGTCGCCCGGCGAGGCGCTGTTGCCGAGGCGCCCGCGAATTCGGATCGCGTCTCGTACAGTTCGTTCGGCCTCGGTCAAGTCGTGCCGCTGGACGAGAAGGCGAGTAAGGCCGATTTCGAGGCCGGCGATCGTTTCGTGCTCCGGACCGCGAAGGCGGCGGTCCATCGCGATGGCGTCGCGATACAGGTTCGCCGCCTCGTCGAGCCTGCCGGCGTGACGAAGGGTGCTGGCCAAACTGCTCATGTAAGTCGCGACGAATGGATGCTCCGGTCCATACGCGCGACGGATGACGTACAACGCCTGTCGCGACGTGGCGATGGCCGCCGAATCGTCCCCGCGCCGCGAAAGGAACCCCGCGATGTCGCTCAGCGTAGCCGCGACCATCGGGTGGGCATCGCCGAATCGAGCACGCCGGATCTCGAGCGCGCGGCTATAGAAAGGTCCGGCGCGATTGTAGTCGCGCCGGTCTTCGTCCAGCAGATACGCGATTTGGACGAGGGCGTCGGCAACATGCGGATTGTCGCGGCCGCCCGAACGTTCGGCGGCGGCGAGCGACGCTCGATATTCGTTTTCCGCCTCCACGAAGCGACCCTCGCGCCGCAGGGTCGAACCGAGCGTGAGATAGCTTTCGGCGGTCAACGAGTCATCTGGCCCGAGCGAGTTCTCACGGAGAGCCAAAGCGCGCCGATTGAAAGTGTCCGCGACGGCTAACCGTCCTTGGTAGACCGCGACATTGGCGATCCGATGGAGCGTGACGGCCACACTCGGGTGGTTGGGGCCGAGCGCCGCCACCTGAATTCGAAGCGCCTCGCGCGCCGCCGAATCGGCCGCGGCGTAGCGGTCCAGGCGAATGAGCTCTGCCGACAGCTCGTCGAGCGTGGCCGCCGCTTCGGGCGTCCTCCCGGCGCCGGCGTTTTGCTCGATCGAAAGCGCGCGCGCAAACATCTGGCCGGCCTTCGCGTATTGGCCAAGTCCCCGATACAACCGGGCTGTGACTTCGAGCATGCGCGCTTGCGCCAGCGGATGGCTTTGGAGTTTCTCGGCGCGGGCAGCCGCTCGTTGCAGGAGCTCGTGCGCCGTTAGCGTGTCGCCCCTCGCCTCCGATGGGTCGCTCGTTTCGAACAGGCCCATGAGGAACGCGGTGATGGCCTCCGACTCTCGCGACGCCGCTGCCGCGATGTCGCGCTCCGCCGCCGCCCGATGGGCTTGGGTCAACGCGACTCCGGCTCCGACGATCAAGGAAAGCGAGACACCGAGCGTCGCGATTGCCTCGACACGGTGACGCCGCACGAGCCGCCGAGCTCGATACCACGCCGATCCGCGTCGCGCGTGAACCGCGTGGCCGTGGAGATAGCGGCGCAGGTCGTCGGCGAGCGCGTCGACCGAAGCGTAGCGCTCGTCGGGCTCCCTGCGGATGGCCTTGAGCACGATGGCGTCCAAGTCGCCGGCGAGAGCTTTCGCGCGCGCGGGATCGCTGTCGCGGACAGCCGCCGACGGTGGAGCCGGCTCACCCTTGAGAATCGCCGCCTCGAGTTCCCGAAGATCTCCGTCGTCCGCCGTAAAGGGCAACCGACCGGACAGCACTCGATAGAGCACGACGCCGAGCTGGTACACGTCGGTCAGCGTCGTGACGGGATGTCTCCGAATCTGCTCGGGTGCGGCGTATTCGGGCGTCATCCAATGCGCGCCGGTGTGCGCCGCGGTCTCGTCCCGCGATCGAGCGCCGGGTTCGAGCAGCTTCGCCAGGCCGAAGTCGAGCAGCTTCACTGTGCCGTCGGCGCCGACGAGGATGTTCGACGGTTTGATGTCGCGGTGGATGACCAGATTGCGATGCGCGAACTGCGTCGCACCCGCCGCCAAGAGGAAGAGCTCGACTCGTCCGCCAACAGAGAGTGCGCGCGTGTTGCAGTAGACGTCGATCGGTTGGCCGTCGACGTACTCGAGCACCAGATACGGCTGCCCTGCGTCGGTGCGTCCGCCGTCGAGCAGCCGCGCGATGTTCGGATGGTTGAGGGACGCGACGATCTGTCGCTCAGCGCGGAATCGCGCGTGATCGAGTTCCGAGTCGAGTCCGGCGCGCAGCAGCTTGAGCGCGACGTGCTGCTCGAAGTGCCCGTCGGCGCGGCGAGCCAACAGCACGCGCGACATTCCACCGCGGCCGATTTCTCGCTCGATCGAGTAGGCGCCGATTCGACGCCCCGTCGCGTATTCGGCCGCATCGTCAGCCTCGGCGACAACTGCCGCCGCGACGTTGGACGGTGGCGTCGTCAGAAACTGCCGGGCGTCGTCGACGCGCTCGAGCAGGAGCTGCGCTTCGCGCCGCAGGTCCGGGGCCCCCGCGCATGCGGCGTCGAGCACTTGCGGCCAATCGTTCGGATCGTGCGCGAGCGCCGCATCGAGTATCTCGGCGAGTCGCTGCCAACGATCCGTATCGACGTTCGTCGTCATGGACGACCGACACGGGTAAGACGTGAAGCGCCGGCGCCGGCGCTTCGGTCAAACGTTCAGCGCCCCGACCAAGACGGCAAGGCCGCAAGGTCGGGGCGCCGAGGCGAACGGAACTTCGGTAACCGCTCGCCCGCCAAAAAGCGCGGGCGCCTGCATCAAATCATGTCAGGTCAGTCTCCCGACCCGCCGAGCTTGGGGTTGCTCTGGCGCTCGACATCCGGCAACGGCAGCCCGATTCGGGCGTCGCCGACGCACGCCTGCGATCCGTACGTCAGACCGGCCGGGAAGTTGGTGCCCGTCGCCGGCGTCAGCGCGAGCTTGTAGCGCATGATGTCGCCGATGTGCGTGCCCGTGAGGAAGAGCGCGCGGCGGCGCTGATCGATCACTTCGTTGAGCAGCGACGCGGCATCCGTCGGACCCGTGTAGGTGCCTTCGCTGCCCTTGGCTCTGAACGCATTGATGATCGAGATCGTGTTCGCCGAGTTGGACGACGCGTCGGCCTCGGCGATGATCAACTGCGCTTCATCGCCCGTCGCCATCGGGATGTTCGAGGAGACCGACGTGTACTTGAGCTGCGCCCACGCCGGAACGCCGAGCGCGTTCGGCCGGTTCAGGTTCTGGACCGGAACGCGCGGATCGTTCATCGTGCGGTACCGAGCGCCGACCGACGACGACACGCCCAAGGCGTTGCTCTCGACGAACACGCGGTTGTTGCGGCGGCTGCTGACCGAGGATGCCGTGGCGTTGAACACGAAACTGGCGGGCACCAACGCCGCGTCGGTTCGCGCACCGGCCAGGTTTCCCTGGTCCTGCCGGGCCCTTGCTCGGCCGACGAGCGCCATGTTGAGAATGCTCGACGCCGCAGCACCCTGGGCCTGTGCCACGGTGATCGCCTGGTTGAAGCGGTCCTCGGCGGCCTTGAAGGCGTCGTTCCGCGTCGTCTCGCCGGCGTAGGCGAAATCGGTTCCGGAAATCGTCGTCAACACCGTGGAGCAGAACCCTTCTCCGAGGAGGAGGATGCTCCAGGCCTCGTACGCGGCGGCCGTGGCGATGAGCACCTGCCGGTTGGTACCGGCCGGAATTTCGGCGTCGGTCCAGCCCTCGAGCAGCGTGCGGATGTGGTTGGCCGTGACGCGGGCGGTCTGCAGCGGCGTGTAGACACCGAGACCGTCGCACGAATTGACGGAGTACATGCTCTGGTTCGACTGCACGTCGCGGCGGTCGTAGGGCCACCGTGAGGCGGTCTGCGTGTAGTCGTCGAGCTCTTCGCCGACGAGACCGCCGACGACGACGTAGGCGCCGAACGCGCACTCGAAGTCAGAGACGGCGCCGTTGACGAGGAGCGCGGCGTTGGCCGGGGTCTCGAGCGTCCCGGCCGGGATGCGGCTGGGCGAGTCGACCGACAGTGCCTTGTTGACGTCGCAGCCGGCGAGGGCGAGCGCCGTCGCCGCCGACGCCACCAGCGCGGCGATCCACCGGCTCCGCGCCTTCAGATTATATGGATGCATATTTATAATCTCTTAGAAGCCGAGGTTGAGGGAGAGGATCCAGGTCGTGAGCTGTGGGGTCAGCGTCTGCTCCCACGCGACGTTGCCGCCGCGGGTGCCGCCGAGCCAACTCGCTTCGGGCTCGAAGCCCTGATAGTTGGTCCACGTGTGCAGGTTGCGGCCCGAGATCGAGACCGTCGCGCGCGACACGTTGCCGTGGTGGCTGAAACGCTCCGGGACGTCGTACGACACGGTGAACTCGCGCCACTTCGTGAAGCTCGCGTCGGTGATGAGGAAATCCACGACGTTCGAGTTCTGCATCTGCGCGATCGTGACCGGGTCGTAGTCGAGCGGGAAGTAATTCTCGCGGCAGCGGCCGCCGATGACCGGCGTGCAGCGGACGCGCGTGTTGCCGTCGATCTTCTTGTGCCCCTGCTTGAAGTCGATGAAGGTGCTGACGTGGAAGCGGCTCCAGAGGCCGAGGTTGGCCGACACCGAACCTTCGTGCGGCGGCACCGACCGGCCGAGGTAGACGAGCGGCGCGTCGTCGGCGGTGCCGAACGCGTTGTCCGGACCGGCGCACTGCACCTGGCCGCCCTTGCCGTTGGAGCACATCAGCGTGCTGAGAATGAGCTTGCCGTTGGCGTCGAGCTTCGCGTCGGTCACGTGGCGCTCCCAGAATCCGAACGCGTCGTAGCCGATCGCCTGTCGCGTGAAGCTGCCCGAGTTCACGAACGACACCGTGTCGAACAGCGCGAGCACGCGGTTGTCGTTGTTCGCGAAGTTGAACGTCAGGTCGAGGTTGGCGTTTCGCGTGCGGAGCGGGTTCGCGCGAACCTGGAGCTCGTTGCCCCAGTTGCGGATCGCGCCGGCGTTGAACGGCTGCGTGCTCGGAATGCCGGTGGACGGCGCGATCTGGCGGTTGAGGATCGCGTCGACGGTTTTCTTATTGTAATACGTGTACTCGATGCCGAGCCGGTCGTCGAGCATGCTGGCGTCGAAGCCGAGCTCGATTTCCTTGCCGCGCTCGGGGCCGAGGTTCGGGTTGCCGATGAACAGGGGCGTGACCGCCGGCGTGTCGCCCGGACCGGACGCCGAGCCGTACGTGCGGAGCGCCGAGTAGGTCGACGGTGCCTTGCCGGCCTCGCCGTACGCCGCGCGCAGACGCAGCGACGACAACCGGTTGCCGATCACCGGAACCTTGAACCACGGCTCGTCGGAGATCACGTAGCTCACCGAGTACTTCGGGTACGTCACTCGGCTGAAGCCCGCGCCGAACGCGCTGGCGTCGTCGGAGCGCAGCGCGGCCGTGAGGAAGAGACGATCGCGCCAGCCGAACTGCTCCTGCACGTACACGCCGAGCGTCTTGTCTTCCGAGAAGTCCTGGTCGTTCGTCTTCGACTGCGTCGTCGCCTGGACGGTGCTCAACCCCGGCGTCGGGAAAACGGAGCCGCTCGCCGAGACGTAGTCCACGGAGTTGTGGTAGAACTGCGCGCCGCCCGACGTGATGAAGCGCGTCGTCGGCCTGAAGTCGTACGTCGCGCTCGCCGAGTAGTCGAGCGTGTTGTACGTGGTCGAGCGATCCTGCACGCTGCGGTAGCCGAGCGCGTCGGAGCCGACCGTGTAGACCAGCGAGTCGATTCGCGGCGCGTAGGTGTCGTTCTCTTCGCGCGTGCGGTCGAGACCGATCGCCAGATGCTGCTGGAACCACGTGAACGGCGTATGGTCGATCCGGAGACTGCCGGAGAATCGATCCAAATTCTGCCAGTAGTGATAGATGTCGTCGTATTGGTACGGCAAAAGACTATGAAAGCCGTGGCGCCGCGGGTTGTTGTAGTTGGCCGGCGTACCCAGCAGCGTGGTCCACGTGTGGCCGCCGCATCCGCCCTCGCAGCCGAGCTGCGTCGGGCCGGTGTTGAGGCCGAGGTTCGCCGAGATGCGGAGCGACTGCGACGCGGCGAGACCGAGGTTCATGCGCGTGCTGTAGCGGCGCAAGTCGTTGTTCGGGTCGGCGCCCTGCGAGTCGAGCAGATTGCCGCTGAGGTAGTAGTTCAGGTTGCCCGTTCCGCCGCTGACGGCGACTTCGCTCTCCTGATGGCGTCCGTCACGATAGATGTCGCAGCGACGGCCGGTCTTGTTCGCGGTCGAGTCGCCGCACGCGCCGACTTCGAGCGAGTCCATGTTGAGCGGAACCGGCGTCGTCGTGCCGGGGATGATGCCCCAGTTCTGCGCGAAACGGCTCTTCCAGTCCTGGACGTAGTTCTGTCCCTGACGGAGCATCACGTTCCAACGCGCGTTTCCGCCGGTGCCCTTCTTCGTGATGATGTTGACGACGCCGTTCGACGCTTCCGTTCCATAGAGCGTCGCCGCGCTCGGACCCTTGAGGACTTCGATCGACTCGATGTCTTCGGGGTTCAAGTCGTTGAGGCGCGAGATCGAGCTCGAGCTGAACGCCTGATTGACGGGACCGGTCGCGACTTCGTTGTTGACGCGAACGCCGTCGATGTAGATGAGCGGATTGTTGCCGAGCGAGAAGCTCGCCGTGCCGCGCACCCGAAGCTGCTGGCCCGAGCCCACCATGCCCGACGTCGGCATCACGACCACGCTCGGCGTCCGGCCGTTGATCAGGCCTTGCACCGAGAGGATCGGGGCGTTGGCGACGATGTCCGCCGCGTCGATCGTGCCGACGGAGTTACCGATTTCACGCTTTTGCGCCGCGCCGACGGTGCCCGTCACGACGACCGCCTCGAGGCTCGCGGGATTGCTCACGAGCGTGATCGTCAAATCGGTTTGTCCGACGCGGGCCGCGACTTCCGCGTTCCGGTATCCGATGCGACGCACGCTGAGCGTCGCGTTGGTGCCGATGATGCCCGTGATGCGAAATTTTCCCTGATTGTCGGAGGTGGCGCGGAGCGTTCCGCCGGCCGCGGTGATTTGCGCGTTGGGAATCGCTTCGCCGGATCCGGCGGCGATGACCTGGCCCGAGATGGCGCCCTGCGCGAATGCGGAACTTGCTGAACCAACGGTCGCGATCGCGGCGATCGCGAGAGAGATGAGGCTACGTGTGAGGAGTGATCGCCCCGCGCGTGGCATACGCACACGACGGGCGTGGGGGTGGGGCATTGCCATGACGGCCCTTCCAGGTGGGGATGACGAAGCCGAACAAGGGAAGTATGTCCAACGGGCCTACCTTATCCGAGCGCGCGACACCAAGCAAGGCCGCGCGCGGACGACAAAATGGATTACATGTGATGGATAAAATCCGGTGCCTCGGGGACGAACGATCGCCACGCCGATTCGAAGCTCTTCGGATCGTCGAGCACCAGGCCGATTCGGTCGACGAGACGTGTTCGCCCGTACGCACGTCGGGCCATCACCGGTTCGCGCAACGCGATCAGCGCGTTCGGCTCGCCCATCGCGGCGCGGAGATATCGCGGCGTGCCCTTCGCCGGCGCACGCACTCGGCCGAATTCGATCGTCGCGCCGGCGAGCGGCACGTCGACGCTGGCGGCGAGGCCGTTGCGAATCAGGAGCGCGTCTGCGGTGAGCACGATCGGGCGAAGTTGTACGGCTCGCACGAACCCGAGCATCCAGATCGCCGCGAAAACGTCGACGATGAACAGCACGTTCGCGGCTTTGGCGTGACTCGCGCGCACCATCAGGTCGACGGCGACCATCTCGATCACGGCGGCACCCACCACGGCGTACAGAATCGCCGCGTACGCGTTGCGCCGGTGGTAAGAGAAGGCGCGCGTTCCCGGCGGCGCAAAGGGCTTCCGTTTCCACGCGGCGAGCGCGTAATAGAAGACGGCCGCTTCGGTGGCGAGCGCCGACGCGGCGCCGTCACCGAGGCCGGCGCCCCAGAGCGCATCGCGAATTCTTTCCGGGACGTCGGCCTGACCACGCTCGCCGAGCCGCCCCGCTCGCCGTCCCCTCCGCCAAAGCGCCAGGAGCACGACCAGCGCGACCGCAGCCACTTCGAGGGGGAGGAGCACACCCAGCGAGCGGAGCATGGAATAGAATGAATAACGGTGACCGCGCCACCTCGACGGCGGTTAGGCCGTATGCGAGTTTGTCGAGGGAACCCTGACGAGCTATCCACTGCCGCACCCCGCTCCATCGGCCGCACTCGATTCGCGCACGATTCGCCGCGCGAAGCTCGGTGACATCGACGCCTTCACGCTCATCGTGCAGACGTATTATCCGCGCTGCCTGAGGTTCGCGCGGTCGATGTTGCACGACACGGACGAGGGCGAGGACGTCGTGCAGGAGACGTTCGTCCGGCTCTACCGCGCGCTGCCGCGCTACGAGGAGCGACAGCGGTTCGAGTCGTGGCTCTTTCAGATACTTGGCAACTGCTGCCGCACGGCGAACACGGCGTCGCAACGCCGCGTGGCACGATCGGTATCGGACGACGAGCTGTTGGCTCGTGTTCCGGCGGAGGACAGCGCGAGCGCGCTGGTGGATCGAGAGTGGGACGAGTCGGTTCGACGCGCGCTCGCCGAGCTGCCGGAGCACAATCGGGAGATTTTTCTGCTGCATTACGTCGAAGGGTTTTCGTACGAGGAGATCGAGGCGATGACGGGCGTCGGGCAATCGGCGCTCAAGATGCGGGTCAAGCGCGCGTCGGATGCGTTGCGCGCGCGCCTCGCGCCGGCGGGGGACGAATGAGCGAGCTCGAACGCGATCACGTGCTTCGTCGCGTCGTGCAGACGCTCCGCCATCTGCCGGCGCCGGAAGCGGACGACATCCGTCGTGTCGTCGAAGCGGCGGCCGCGCAGCGGCTCATGCCGCCGGCGGACGATCCGGCGAGCGTCGCCCCGACGTCACGACGCGCGCGTAGCCGGCCGTGGATGTTCGTGGGCTTGAGCAGTCTGGTGGCCGCGGCGGCGATCGTCGGTTTCGTCGTTCGCGGGCAGTTCGCGCGACCCACGCCTGCCGTCGAGGTCGCGCCGACCCCAATGAGTCCAGCGGCTCCGCTGCAGCCGGCGGCGAACGGCGCCGACGGAGCGCAGGACGTTCGGCCGATCCCGCAGCAATTCGTCTTCCGGAGCTCGTCGGCGCGGCGCGTCGCGGTGGTCGGCGACTTCAATGGGTGGAACACCGCGAGCGCGCCGATGACGCGCGAATCCGGCGGCGACCTCTGGTCGGTGACGATTCCGATCACGCCGGGCCGGCACACGTACGGATTCATGGTCAACGACTCGACGTTTACCCTCGACCAAGACGCCCGGGTCGCGCGGGCGCGCGATCCCGATCTCGGAGTCGAGGGTTCCGTCGTCATCGTGGGGCGGCCGTGAGATCGCGCTACGTCGTCGCCTTCGTTCTCGCGCTCGTCGCTCGCGGCGCGCGCGCTCAAGACTCCGTCGCGTTCAAAGGCGCCGACCGCGAGACGCGCGCGTCGCTCGCGAAAATCGTCGCCGACGCGGACGCGCGAGGCCTCCCGAGTGGTCACATCGTGTCGAAGGTCCAGTTCGCGCTGGTCGTGCACGCGCCGCCCGCGCGGATTCTCGAAACGGCGAAGGCCGTCGCCGACCGTCTCGAAACGGCGAGAACGGCCATCGCGACCGACACGCTGTCCGCCGACATCGCCGCCGGCGAAGAGGCGTTGTCCTTCAAGATTTCGAAAGACATCCTCACGCGGATTCACCGGGCCGCGCCGACTCGCGCGATCGCCGTTCCGATCGGGCTCCTCACGCAGCTCGTCGCGAACGCGGTGCCGGCGGAACACGCCGGCGAGATCGTCATCAGGCTGGTGCGAGGCGGCGCGACGCCCAAACAGTTCGCGGACTTTGGCAACGACGTGAACTCTGACGTCCAGCGAGGCGCCAAAGGAGCGGAGTCCGTCGACATTCGGCTTCGCGGCTTGACCCCCCTCTTGTCGCCGACCGCGGCGACCGCGGGAGACCTCACGGCCAGCTCGCCGGCGGCCCCGGGACCCAAGAAGCCGTAGAAGTCCCCAAACAGCCGTAACGTCGAGTCGCCGCGGGACCTGGGAACTCGCGAGGGGTCCGGACACTATTTTGGGGGATGCGGCGTGTCCGGGAATTCGCGACTCTGGCGACAGTTCTGTCGTTGGCGTTCCCTGAATTGGCGCGCGCGCAGTGGCAGGCATCCGCTGATGCGGGACTGTCCCACCTTCGACAGACCGGAATTCCCGAGTCGGTCGCGCAGACACTCGCGGGGACGATAGACGGAATCGGCAGTCGCGCCTGGCTGCACGCCGTCGGACTCGCGTCGCTCCAACCGAACAACGCGCGGACGGAACAGGCCCTCGCGATGGGCGGAATCTTCGGAACGATCGTCGATCCGGTGCGCTGGGAGCTCGGCGGTGCGTTCAGCGCATTCAATCAAAGCGGGGTGCCGATCACCACCACGAGCGGCGAACTGAACGCGCGGCTTCGCTTCGGCGGCCCGCTCGGCGGCGTCTCACTCGGCGGCGGCGCGGGCACCAGCGCGAACAGCTTCTATAATGTCCGAGTCGGCAGAGGATCGCTCGACGCGTGGTGGACGGCGGGACGGGAGCGGCTGCTCGCCGGCGCGATGGTCACGCACATCGGCAGCACCCAGTACACCGACTTTGCCGCCGGTTGGCGGCACGACGCGGGCGCCGCGTCGATCTGCGCGACCGCGGCGCTTCGCGCGTGCGATGGAAGCGGCGGCTGGCAGGCCGCCGACGCGGAGCTCTGGGTCTCGTCCAGGCTCG
>Ga0157372_10006069_pt1 | contig 12833 bp, 10 predicted proteins | sample C55metaG_FD_115307 | JGI IMG/M metagenome (GOLD analysis project Ga0157372, IMG submission 115307) | Corn rhizosphere microbial communities from Kellogg Biological Station, Michigan, USA - C5-5 metaG | ecosystem: Host-associated > Plants > Roots > Rhizosphere > Soil | place: USA: Michigan... | reverse complement strand
GAGGCGGCGCTGCGACGGATCATCGCGTACCCGCAGGGCGCGCCGCTCACCATCGTCACGCCGGATTCCATTCCCATGGTGACTGCCGATCCCGACGTCGCCGTGCGTGCGGCGCTGAAGAACTCCAGCACCATGCGCCAGAACGAACTGGACGACGTACGGAGCCGCCGCGGACTCAGCGAGGCGAAGTCGGAGAATCGCTTCAGCGCCTCGATCAGGGGAAGCGTCGGCTTCAACCAGACGGCGCCGCAGTTCGGGCAGGCGTACCAGAGTCCACTCGGCAAGCAGACGCTGAACGTCGGCATCAACCTGCCGATGCTCCAGTGGGGCGCGGGACACGCCGACATGGAAGAGGCGAAGGCAATCGAGCAGCGCGTGGATGCCAACAACAGGATCCGCCGCGACGCGCTGGAAGAGGACGCGCGCTTCAGCGTGCTCCAGCTCGAGCAGGCGAAGCGCAACGTCACCCTCGCCGCCAAGGCCGACACCGTGGCGCAGCGGCAGTTCGAGGTGGCACGCAACCGCTACACGATCGGCAAGATCACCAATGAGGCGCTCTACCTGGCGCAGGGGGAGAAGGACGCCGCGGTGCTCGCCAACGTCCAGGCACTGCGCAACTACTGGATCACCTACTACCACCTGCGCCGCGTGACGCTGTACGACTTCGAGCGCAATCAGGAGCTGGCCGACGCGCCCTGAGTGCCGCGGCGCGACTAGCGCGCCGCGAGCACCTCGGCGATCATCGCCGTCTGCGCGACGCGGTCACCCGCCTTCACCGACTGGAGCTCGAGGGTGAGCGAAAACTTCGAGAACTTCGACTTCACCTGCACCGGATAGCGGTTGATGTCGTCGCTCAGCCACACCTGCGCGTCACCATCCTCCGAGAAGATGCCGTTCGCCTTGATGGAGGGGCGGATCACCGTCGTTGCGTAGCGCCCCGCCTCCACGTTCAGGGTCTCGCTGCGGAGGCCGGTGAGCACCACCGGGTTGCGGTCGGGACGGAAGTAGCGATCGTCGCGCCGCGTCTCGCCGACCTTCGGCATCGCCGCGCGGATGGCATAGATGAACGAGCCATCGTCCAGCGGATGCGACACGCTCGCCTGCGGGGCTTCCCCGTTCCTGCTGTATTGCGCACGATCCGGGAAGATCTCGAAGGTCGTGTTCCGGTGATAGCCGCCCTCGCTGATGTTCTGCACGTAGCGCAGCGAGGCGAGCGTCTGGACGTCCACCCAGCTCTCGTAGCGATCGCGCACGCGGAACAGCGGGATGCCGCCGTTGATGGTGAACACGATGTGGTAGGCCGGACGCCCGCGCACGTTCTCGATTCCGGCCACCTTCATCGTCGCCGAACCGGCGCGAATGCCGGCAAAGCTGGCCTTGTACTGAAGCTCCTCCCCCACGGCGAACGGCACCGGCGCGACCTGAATCGTCGCGGCGCTCACCGGGGTCGCGGGTTGTGCACCGGCAACCGGGCCGCTCGTGACCGCGAGCGCGCCGGCGGTAATGCCGCTCATGATCGTCCTGACGAAAGACTGCATAACGTCTCTATCCTCGACTCGGAATCGCGCTAGCGGAGCGCGGAAAGCACACGGTGAAACGACTGCCGGTCAGCGGGCGCGACGCGCGAGGCCAGCTCGGCCTGCAGCGACCTGATGGCCGCCGCCCCTGCCGCGTGACGCGTGCGACCGAGCGGCGTGACGACCGCATGCACGGCGCGCCGATCGTGGGGTGACGCCACGCGCTGGATGAGCCCGTCGCTCTCCAGCCGATCGGCGAGCTGGGTGACGTTCGAGCGCACGCACTCGAGCGAGCCGGCGAGCGCGCTCAGCCGCGTCGGCTCGTTGGCGGTGACGAGCACGTCGAGCGCCTGGAACTTGGCGATTGAAAGTCCGGCGTCGGCGAGTGCCTCCTCGAGCCGGCACTCGATGCGGCGCGCGGCGTCGAGGAGCACGAGCATGGGCTCGCCCGACGCTGGCCCGGTCGGCGATCCCTTCCTCGTGCTCGCCGCATTCGCACTACCGGTCGGCGCGGTTGCATGACTGTTCATGACATGTATTATACAGGCCTGAACCCCATATTTCAAGCCGCCCTGACTGGCTACGGGGCGCGGGAAAGTCGCTCGCGCAGCGCGCGGCCCCAGAGGACGGCGACGACCGACTCGCTCGCGTTGCCCCGCTGGCTCGCGACCATCACGAGGCGCCCGTCCGCGGTCACGTCGTAGTTCACGTGCGGCATGTTCCCCTCGAAGCTGTCCGTCGCGATCGTCGTGCGACGTTGCACCGCCAGCGCCGGCGACGTCGAGATCGTGGCCGCGCGCAGCTGCCGGCCGTCGCGATAGAAGATTCGACGACCATCGCGCGACCACACGGGCTCGGTGCCGCCCTTGTCGGACACCTGCATCGTCACGCCGCTGCCGCCAAGGGGACGCAGGAAGATCTCGTCAACGCCCGACGCATTTGAGGCATACGCGAGCCAGCGCCCGTCCGGCGACACCGCCGGCATGTAGTTATCGAACCGTTCGGCGACGAGCGTTCGCGGCGTGCGATCGCCATGCAGCGATACGTTACGAATCGCCCACGCGCCGTTCAGCATCTGCTGGTAGACGAGGGTCCGGCCATCGGGCGTGACCGTCGGGGCGAAGAGGCCGAAGCCCTTGACCAGGAGCTCCGGTGAGCCGCTGCCATCGACGCGCTGCCACCAGATGGCATCTGCGCCCCGCTGCGTCGCAAGAAAGACGATGCGTCGCCCATCGGGACTCCACGTCGGGCTCACGGCATTGCCCATGACCGTGATGCGCGTGGGCGTGCCGGACGCGAGATCGTAGAGCCACACGTCGTTCCCGTTGGCCGTCGTCACGCCCAGCACGAGACGATGTCCATCAGGAGAGAGGCGCGGATTCATGTACTCGGCGGCGGCGGGTCCGTGGTCGAAGGGGCGCGCCACGCCGTCGGCCCCAACGAGCACGGGCAGCTTGTCGGCACGGCGCCGCGTGTAGATCAGCGTACCGTCGGCCGCGAGCGTGGCGTTCTCGATGCTGCCGTCCGCGTCCTCCAGCACCGTCACCGGCTTGCCGAGCAGGCGGCGCGCGTTCTCGTCGAGGCGGGCAGCCAGCAGTCGCGTGCGATCCTCGCTCACGTAGATCAGCCAGCCATCCAGCATCGACACGGCCCGCATTCCTCTCGCGCCGAGCAGCGTGTGCTGCACCGGTCCGGCGGCGGCGGTATCCAGCGGCACGATGGCCAGATCGCCGCCACCCGTGTTGGGGCCGCCGATCGCCCGCTGCACCGTGAATACGACGGCGTGGCCATCGGGGAGCGCGAATGGCATCGTGTGCGCGCCTTCGCCGCTCCGCGTGTCGAGCCGGGTGAGCCGATGCGGTGTGCCACCCAGCTCGGGAATCCATGCGAGCTCGCGCAGCCCGAACCAATCAGCGACGATCACGCCCTTCGTCGTCCAGCTCGCGTTGCCGAAGCGAAACGCGGACGCGAGCACGACCGGCACACCGCCGTCGAGTGACACGCGCAACAGCTTGTCTTCCGTGTTGAAGTAACCGATCGAACGGCCGTCGGGCGACACGAACGCGCTGATCACGCCGCGAGTCCCGACGAGAGGACGGCCACTCAGCGAATCGAGCGGACGCACGAGGATTTGACGTCCGGATTCCGCCGGTCCCGCGTACACGAGGAGGCGACCGTTGGGCGTGAGCACGGGTGCACCGCCGACCGGCGCGCTGCTCAAGCCGTTCACCACGAATCGTGCGGGTGGGACCATCGGCGCGCGGTTCCGCCACGCGGCCCAGATGAGCACCGCGGCGCCCAACGCCGTCGCGGCCACGGCAGCACGCCCCCACGGCCGCTGGATGGTCTGACGTTCGACGCCGTGGGTTCCCGTCAGCGCCGCCGCGAAGTCACGTGCGCTCCCGAAGCGATCGGCGGGCAGGCGGGAGAGTGCGCGTTCGAGCGCTGCCGCGATATGCGCTGGCACGCTCGGGCGATGCGTGCGAACGTCGGCAACGTGGTGCGCGGACGAATCCGCGCCACGCGCGCGGACCGGTACGCCGGCGAGCATCTCGTAGAGCACACACGCGAGCGCGTACACGTCGCTGCGCGAATCCAGCGCGCGATCCTGCGCCGATTGCTCGGGGCTCATGTAGCGGGGCGTGCCGAACGCCACGGCTTCCTGGGCGAGCGCATCGCCGCCGGCGCGGGAGAGGGCGAGCGCGATCCCGAAGTCGGACACGAGTGGCTCGCCGTCGTGCAGCAGGATGTTCTCGGGCTTGAGATCGCGATGGATGACGCCGTGCCGATGCGCGTGGTCCAGCGCGCCCGCCACTGCCACGGTGATGCGCACGGCCTCGTCCACCGGCAGCTCGCGTTCCCGCTGCAGTCGGGCGCCGAGCGATTCTCCCTCCACGTACGGCATCACATAGTAGAGCAGTCCCGCCGCCTCGCCGGAGTCGAACAGCGGTAGCAGGTTGGGATGCTGCAGGCGCGCCGTGACGCGGATCTCGGCGAGGAATCGCTCCGAGCCAAGCAGGGCGTGCAGTTCGGGGTCGAGCACCTTCACCGCCACCGGTCGCGCATGCCGTTCGTCACGCGCGAGGAATACGGTGGCCATGCCGCCGCGGCCGATCTCACGCTCCAGCGTGTAGCGGCCCGCCAGCGCCTCGCGCAGCATGGACGCAATCGCGTCGCGCGCGAACATCGGCGCGGCCATCACGGCAGCGGAGCCGGAGAGAAACTCACCGTCGCGCTGCGCGCGCTCGCATGCGTCGACGATCGCTTCGACCGCCAGCAGCAGCGACCGGTCGCTCGTCGCCGCGCGCAGGAACGCGGCACGCTCGGCCGGCGCCAGCTCGAGGACCTGCTCGGCGAGCTCGCGCACCTTCACCCACTCCTCGACGGACGTCTCGTTCAGCGACCGGTCGCGTGCGGTCATGATCGCAGCTCCGTGAACAGCCAGCCTCTCGCCAGCGTCCAGCTGCGCGACGCGGTCCGCTGCGACACGCCGAGCGCCTCCGCGGTCTCGGCTTCGCTGAGGCCACCGAAGAACCGACACTCCACCACGCGCGCGAGGCGCGGATCGAGGCGGGCCAGCCGGTCGAGTGCCTCGTCGAGCGCGAGGAGCTCCTCCGCGCGTTCCTGTCCGGCGAGAAGTCCCGCGTCTTCCGCCGCGTCGAGGTCGAGCGGCCGACCGCCGGCCCCGCGACGGAGCGCGCGATGACGCCGCGCGTAGTCCACGAGGATGCGGCGCATCGCGCGGGACGCGAGAGCGAAGAAATGCGCGCGATCATTCCACGCAGCGTGCTGGTCGGCGAGTCGCAGGTATGCCTCGTGGACGAGCGCTGTGGTGGAGAGCGTGTGGCCCTCCGGCTCACCAGCCAACTGGCGATGCGCGATGCGCCGAAGCTCGCCGTAGACGAGCGGTAGGAGGCGATCCGTGCCGTCCGGCGCTCCCTCGCGCAGGCCGGCAAGCGCCGTCGTGATCTCTCCCTGCTCCAAACCGGCCATGTCACGCTCCCGGTGTCCGACCCGATTAGACACCCGTGGCGTCTTTCGAGGCGCGATTGCGCGTCTCCCTGTGCGGCTCGATGCGCAGGGGGCGAACCTACGCGTCGAGTGACCGCGGAGCAACTCACGGCCGGCCGCGCTGGCAGCCGGCGATCACCCGGAGAACCATGCCTTCCTCCCCCGCCTTCCGTTCCCTCCTCGCACTCGGGGCGTTCGTCTCGCTCGCGGCCAGCGGCTGCAGTGCTGACCGAGCCACATTCGTGGCCTCACCCCAGTCAGTCGGCGAGCGCGCCAGCGCCGATCGCTCACCCAACGCCCAGCGCGAGACGGCGAGCGAGCACTGGAACCTCGTGACCCGTGGCGTCACCGGGCGCCATGCTTCCAGCCCGCTCGCCATCGTACGCGGCTTCGCGCTGGTCAGCGCGGCACAGTACACTGCCGCGCTCGAGGCCGACCGTCGTGGCTGGCACGGGATGCATCCGGCCGTGTCGGGCGCCGTCGCCGGTGCGGCGTCCACCGTGCTCGCGGCGCTCTACCCGATGGAGCAGCCGGCGATCGATGCACAACTGCAGGCGGACGAGGCGTACTTCGAGTCGGCTCCCCACGGACGCGGCGGCCAGTACAGCGACGGGCTCGCCATCGGGCGGCGTGTTGCGGGCGAAGTGCTCGCGCGCGCCTCGACCGACGGGAGCAATGCTGTCTGGACCGGCACCGTTCCCATTGGCCCCGGGCTGTGGGTGAGCCCGCCTCCGCCGGCCGGCCCGCTCTCGCCGTTGTGGGGCCAGGTGCGCCCGTGGTTCATCTCGTCGGGAGATCAGTTCCGGCCCGCTCCTCCGCCGGCGTTCGGGTCGCCGGAATTCACGTCAGCCCTCGCCGAGGTTCGGCACTTCAGCGACACGCGCACGCCGGAGCAGCTCCAGGTCGCGCAGCAATGGGCCGACGTGAGCAGCGGTGGACCGATGGGGGTGTTCAGCGGCATCGGCCTCGCCCTGTCCGATGCGCACCATTTCGACGAGCTTCGGACTGCGAAGATGCTGGCGACGATGCAGATGGCGATCATGGACGCCTCCATCGGTTGCTGGGACGCCAAGTTCCACTACTGGTACATCCGTCCCTTCCAGGCCGATCCGGCGATCACCACGCCGGTCGGGCGGCCGCCCTTCCCGTCCTATCCCTCGGCGCACTCGTGCCTTTCGGCGGCAGCGGCGGGCGTGCTGATGGGCTACTTCCCCGAGGCATCGAACGACATTCGTGCCCAGGTGGCGGAAGCCGCGGTCGCGCGCATCTATGCGGGGTTGCACTATCGGTTCGACACCGACGCGGGGCGTGACCTCGGCTACGGCGTTGCTGCGCTGGCGCTGCAGAAGATGCGGGACGGCGAGGGAGTAGCCGTGGCCGCCCATTGACCAGCAGTAACATCGAATAGTGTCCGGGCGTCAGTGAGGAGCCGGCCGACAGCCCACTCGGCGGTGCTGGTCGCCCTCCCCGCGACGCCAGATGCGACATTCGCTTCAATCACTCATTCTCGCCGCCGCGTTCACCATGAGCGCGGCGTGCGAGAAGGCCGCGCCGGCCGATATGATCACGACTCTCGGAACTGATTGGCAACGGTTTCGCACGACGTCGTCAGCACCAAGCCACCGAAAGGATTGACAGGGGGACGCTTCTGCCGGTCCGCGTCACCGAGCCAGCCAGGAAGGGTTGGAACACTCGGCGGGCTCTGCGGTAAGCTATTGAAGCAACAGGGTTTACACGGACGTTTACATTCGTTACATTTAAAGGTCCCACCAGCCGTACCGCCGTCGACGGCGAGCGCCCCGCTTCGCTCCTGCTGTCCGGCCCGTTTCCGTACGATCAGCAACCGCTCCCTCCCTCCCGCGCTCCCCGGCGCTCAGTCCCAGGAGTCCCCGCATGCGACTTTCCCCGGCTCTTCAGCAAGTCCTGCTTGGCGCGTCCGCGATCATCATCGCGAGCTCGACCATGGTGTCGGGGCGCGACGAGTCGAGGCCGGTGGTGGACGCTGCGGTGAGCATCGTCGGCGCGAACACGACGCATCTCAGGAGCGCCGTGACGGCGACGTCGCCGGAGAACGAGGTGGGCAGCGCGACGAAGAGCGCACTCGACGCGCTCGAGTCAGCCGTGCGCCCGCTCAGCCATCCCGACGCGCTGAGGGACGCGTTTCGCAGCTACTTCGCGTACAAGGCGGCCAATCCGGACAAGGTGAAGAAGCCGTATCTCTACTTCGTCGACTACGGCCTGCCGAGCACGGCGAAGCGCGGATACGTGTTCGACATGGAGTCGCTGAAGATCGTCGACGGCCCGTTCACCGTGGCGCACGGGCGTGGCTCGTCGGCCTCGCGGTACGGCGTGCCGACGCGATTCTCCAACGCATCCGGGAGCAACTCGACGTCGCTCGGCTTGTACGTCACGAAGGCACTGTACGATTTCCGCGGCCACAGCGGCGGACGCGTCTACACCTCGACGGGCCTGCGGCTCGAAGGCGTCTCCAAGGGCTTCAACGACAACGCCCTCGATCGTGGCGTCGTGGCGCACGGGGCGCCGTACGTCACGCCGACGAAGGCCGGTCGCAGCGAAGGCTGCCCGGCGATGGAGCCGACGCGTGCGAAGCAGCTCCTGCCCAAGCTCGCGCAGGGCGCGATGGTGTTCCTCTTCGCGCCGAATGAGACGTGGATGGAGAACGACCCCTGGGTCAGCGCAAACGCCGGCTGATCAGGGCAGCCACGTCGTACAGCTCTCCACGGAATTTCTCGGCCTGGCCGGCGGCACATCGGCCGGCTCACCCACGTTGACCACGGCGACGATGCGTTCCTCGTCGCCAACGCCGGCGGCAGCGCGCGCGGCGGGGTCCGCCATCACGGCGCCGGTCTTGAGGTGCGTGCCGAGTCCCAGGCTGACCGCCGTCAGGGCGAGGTTCTCGATGCCCATCATCGCCGCGGCGTAGTCCTCTTCGGTGATCTCGGGATTGTCGGACTTCACCACCGCGACGACGATCATCGCCGGCAGTGCGCGGTGCTCGTTGGCGACGGCGTCACGCAGCGCGCGCCCCGCTTCCGGCGTGGCGGCCTTCTTCGCCTTCCGTTCGCCGAGTGCAGCACCATAGGCGTGACGCGCCTCCGGGCCGAGCACGTGGAAGCGCCAGGGCTGGGTCAGCTTGTGGTTCGGTGCGAGCGTGGCGGCAGTGAGGAGGCGCTCGATCTCCTCACGCGTCACGGGGCGATCGGTGAACCGCTTGATGGAGCGGCGCTGCTGAATGGCGTCGAAAAGGTTCATACGGGCAAGATATATGGGGTCGTGCTGGATAGCCGGTCAGCCGGGGCTTCGTTCCGTGACGTCGCGCCGGGATCGGTGCGCTTGAGACAGCAGCGCACGGATCTATACCGGTCGCTTCTCCACCACGGCCATCGTGCAGCGCGAGATGCACACGAGCCGCTCCTCCTCGTCACGGATCTCGATCGACCATACCTGGGTGGTGCGCCCGACGTGCACCGGAACGCCGATGGCACGCACGACGCCGTCGAACTTGGGTCGGAGGTGGTTGCCGTTGATCTCCTGCCCCACCGCCGTGTAGCGCTCGCGGTCGATGTGCGCCACGGCACCGAACGACGCGACCGTCTCCGCGAGCGCGATGGACGCGCCGCCGTGCAGCAGGCCGAACGGCTGGCGCGTGCGCTCGTCCACCGGCATCGTGGCGACGACGCGCTCCTTCGTCAGCTCGACGATCTCAATGCCGAGCGTCTTCGGAAGGCCGGTGAGCGGGACGGCGCGATACCAGTCGGGAACCAGCGTCTTCTCTACCATGGGATCTGCGCCGAGCGATAGTAGTTCACGCCGAGGGTGCGCCAACGCGGGGCCTGCGCGGCGAGACGCTCGCGGAAGTCGTCCCACACGCGTGAACCCTGCGCGCTCCACCCGACCTCGGCGATCGCCGGCAGTCGCGGCATCGCGAGGTACTCCACCACCGAGATGTTGCGCAGCGTCTCGGTCCAGATCGGTGCCTCCACCCCGGCGACGCGATTCTCGCCGACGCCACGCAGCCAGGTGCCCGGATCCCAGTCGTACGAATCGCGCACCTCCACGTAGCCGGCCCACCGAAGGCCAGGCTCGGTGGTCGGATCATACTTCATGTCGAGGTACGCCTTCCTGGCGGGTGACATGAGCATTTTCACGCCGGGCGCGAGCGGATGCCGCAGCGAGTCGGCGCGCCAGAGTTGCGCGATGGTGCCGGGCATGAGCTGGGCGGCGGTAATCTCTTCCCAGCCGACCATCGTCTTGCCATGGCGCGCGACGATCTCCTGCACGCGCTGCACGAAGCCCGCGTACTGCTCGGGGGTGAGCGTCTCCACCTCGTCGCCGCCCATGTGGAAGTACGGGCCCGGCGTGATGGCGGCCATCTCGCGTACGACGTCTTCGATCAGCGCGTAGCTCTGCGCGCTGTCGACGCAGATCGTGCTCCAGCCGACGTCGATGCCGGTGAAGGGCGCCGGCGGCCGACGACTGCAGGCGACTTCCGGATAGCCGATGAGCGCGGCGTTGAAGTGGCCGGGCATGTCGATCTCGGGCACGACCGTGACGAACCGCTCCTGCGCGTAGCGCACGATCTCGCCGTATTCCTGCTGGGTGTAGAAGCCGCCCGAGCGTCCGCCCACCTGCGTGACCGACCCCTTTTCCGTGAGCAGCGGCCGCGACCTGATCTCGATGCGCCAGCCCTGGTCGTCGGAGAGGTGCAGGTGCAGCCGGTTCATCTTGTACATCGCGAGGATGTCGATGTATTGCTCCACCTCGCGCACGGTGAAGAAGTGTCGCGCGACATCGAGCATCGCGCCGCGCCAGCCGAAGCGCGGCACGTCGCGGATGGTCAGCGACGGAATGCCCCAGGGGCGGCCGACGCGGACGTCGGACTCGATCTCCGGTGGCAGGAGCTGCCGCAGGGTCTGCACGCCATGAAAGAGCCCGGCGGGCGTGACCGCGACCACTCGCACCGAATCGGGCCGCACGATGAGCTCATAGCCTTCCTCGCCGAGGTCGGTGCGATCGGCGCGCAGCGCGAGGCGGATGCTGCTCGTCGCCGCGGCGGGTGCGCTGACGAGGAGCGGGAACCCCGTGGCCGGCCGCAGGCGCGCGGCGAGCATGGTGGCGACGCGCGCCGTTTCATCCCCACCGTCCGCTTCGATCGTGGTCTGCGCCGTGATCACGAACGCCGTGTCGCCCGCGATGGTGAGTGACGACGGCTGCGGGACGAGGCGCGGTGGGTTGAACACCGGCACCGTGACGCGTGCTGGCGTCGGCGCTGGCGAAGTGACTGGCGTTACTGTGCGCGCGCACGCGCCGACAAGCGCGACACACGCAAACGCCGCGGTTCGCAGCGACGAGGCGGACAGGACGCGTGAACTCAAGCAGGCTCCTCGTGAAGTGATGAATGGTGCATTTTCGCCAGCCGGTCACGACGCCGCAAGCAAGTCACGTGCACTGGCCGCGCGTCGCCCCCGCTGCCACCTTCAGCATTCGGCGTCCGGCGTCCAGCTGCCTTCCTGATGTACTCCACCTGCCTGTTCTGCAACGAGAGCCTCGGTACGAACGAGGCCATCGAGCACTTTCCCGTCGGCCGGCGATTGGCCTTCGACGCCGGCAAGGGGCGCCTCTGGGTCGTCTGTCGCCGGTGCGAGCGGTGGAACCTCACCCCGCTCGAGGAGCGGTGGGAGGCGATCGAGGCGTGCGAGCGCGAGTTCCGCGCGACGAAGCTCCGCGTCTCCACGGACGAGATCGGCCTCGCGCGCCTGAAGGAAGGGCTCGAGCTCGTGCGCATCGGGGCGCCGCAGCGCCCGGAGATGGCCGCGTGGCGGTACGGCGACCAGTTCGGGCGACGCATGCGCCGGAACGTGCTCTGGACCGGTGCGGGACTCGCCGGCGTCGCCGCCATGATGTGGGGCGGACCGGCGCTCGGGCTTTACACCGGCTCGGCGGTGTCAGCGCTCCACTTCGCCTTCCAGGGCGGCGTGCAACTGCACTACCGCCGCAGGGTGATCGCACGCGTGCGAGTCGGAGATGGAGAGCATACGGAACATCTATCGCTGGCACGCGTTCACGTCGCGCGAGCTCGCCTCGATTGGGACGGCCGGCGCTGGCGGCTCGAGCTGCCCTACATGGGCAACGGCGAGCGACTCGCGTACACCGTGAACGGGCTGCGGCATCTCACGGCGAGCAGGACGCTCGTGGGCGAAGATGCTCGCCGCGCGGCCGCGCGCATCCTGCCCCACATCAACTCCGGCGGTGCTCGTCGCTCTACCGTCCGCGACGCGGTCAGCTTGCTCGGCACGGTCGGGAGTGTCGATCGCTGCTTCGAGGTGGCAGCGCGGCAGGACAGGGACAACGGCCCTCCGACATTCGGCCACAGCGCACTGGCCGGATCGATCGCCGCGCTCCCGAAATCTCTCCGCCTCGCACTGGAGATGGCAGCGCACGAGGATTCCGAGCGCCGCGCGCTGGAAGGCGAATTGGCCGAACTCGAGACGGCGTGGCGCGACGCCGAGGAGATCGCGAAGATCGCCGACGACATGTTCCTGCCGCGCGGCGTCGAGGCCGCGCTCGCTCGACTCAAGCGAGCGGCACCTGAAGCATGAAGCCTGAAGTCGGGAATCATCGCGACCGCTGCCGTCACGGCGCACGTCTCACGCTTCACGATTCACTCTTTGCTTTCCTGTTCCGTCCATGACGCGGACGTGCTGCTACTCCTTCATAAGCTCCACGACCACGTCGTACACGTCCTCCACGCTCGGCTTCGACCAGTAGTCTCCGTCGCGCCCGTACGCCGGCCGATGTGCGGCGCCGGTGAGCGTGCGCGGCGTGGCGTCGAGCCAGTGGAACCCGCCCTGCCGTTCCAGCACCTGCTGCATCATGTACGACGACGACCCACCGGGCACGTCCTCGTCGAGGAAGAGTACGCGATTCGTCTTCTTGAGCGACTCGGCGATGCGTCCCTCGAGGTCGAAAGGAAGCAGTGACTGCGCGTCGATCAGCTCCACGTCGATTCCGGCGCCCTCGATCAGGCGCGCCGCCTCGAGCGCGATCGCGCACGACGCGCCGTAGGTGACGACGGTAACGTCGCGCCCCTCTCGCAGCACCTCCACCACGCCGAACGGCGTCGTCAGCTCGCCGATGTTGCTCGGCAGCCTTTCCTTGAGGCGATACGCGTTGAGCACCTCGACGACGATCCCCGGGTCGCCCGACTGGAGCAGCGTGTTGTAGAAGCCGGCGGCGCGCGTCATGTCGCGCGGCACGGCGATGTACATCCCGCGCAGCGCATGG
>Ga0157372_10006067_pt1 | contig 12837 bp, 13 predicted proteins | sample C55metaG_FD_115307 | JGI IMG/M metagenome (GOLD analysis project Ga0157372, IMG submission 115307) | Corn rhizosphere microbial communities from Kellogg Biological Station, Michigan, USA - C5-5 metaG | ecosystem: Host-associated > Plants > Roots > Rhizosphere > Soil | place: USA: Michigan... | reverse complement strand
GTAAGTCATTGAAAAACAACAATCTGATCTTGGAGTGAGTACGGTTCGGGCTGGCACAGCAGGTGCGAGTGTGGCAGCCGAGATCGTGATGGAAAAACTACGTCGCCTTCTCCTCTTGCACCTCTCTCTGCATCACTTGTTTCGGAGGACCGATGGCCGTAGCGCTTCGTGCGGAGTTGGAGCCCTGCCAGATTCGGCTGGTTAGGGACTTCGACGATGGTTATCGACGCTTTCTTCGATCGGCAATTCTGGCGGCGCTCGATCGTGGCCATCGGCAAGTTGTGGTGGATTGTGACGAATGGAAACGGTTGGACTTGGGGGTCCTTAGCGCCTTGATTCACGGCGCCAAGGCATGCGCGATCCGTGGCGCCTCGTTCGAGCTGGTTAACCTGGCGAAAGAGCTACAGTCGGACATCGCCGCCCTTCGGCTCACGGGACGGTTGGGTCTCTACGCCTGACGGCCGGCCGTCAGGTTGAAAGACGAGGGCACAGGGTTCCCCCCTGTGCCCTTTTTCTTTCCGCGCCCCTTAAGGCGTCAGGGTCGGATCGTAGCTGGTGACGAATTCGAGAAACTTCGACGCTTCGATCATGTCCCGGGCGCTGAACCGCACCGTGTGGGAATCAATCCGCTGCACGTTCGGCAGATACCCCAGCAACTCTACCGGACGGTAGTTCTTGAACGACACCTCGACGCTCACGGGCCGCGTCATGGCGTAAGGTTTCATCTGCCCGCGATGCTCGACCGCGGTCTTGGCATTTTGCCGAATCTGCGCCTGCGCGACTTCGGGCGTGAGCGTCGATGTCGAGTGAAAGCCGATGGCCTGCTTTACCGCGACGCCTTGGACGGCACCAAGGCGCTGCTTCGTCTCATAGACGATTGCGTCGTCGCCCGTGATCATCACGACCGGAACGCCGAACTGCGCCGCGATCGCCGCGTTGATCCCGGCCTCCGACATCGACGTCCCATTGAGCGAGATGCGCGTGAGCAGCGCACTCGACATGGTGTGCGCGCGGACTCCCGTCGTACTCGACGTCGACGCGTGATAGCCGATGAAAATTACCGCGCCAAACGTCGAATCGATCCCTTCCATCATCCCGAGCGGACGCGGAAACGAGCGCACGATACGGATTGGAACGTCGGATGGGAACTTGTCGATCAGCAGCGACTCTCCATTGCCGTGCGAGTCGCTCACGACGAATTCAGTCGCGCCGGCTTCGCGAGCGCCCTGAATGGCCGCCAGCACTTCGCCGGTCATCCATTCGCGCGCCCGCGCATACTCGAACGACGTGGGGCCGAGCTGGTCGGCCGACGCCACGCCCGCGATGCCCTCCATGTCCGCCGAGATGTAAACCTTGAGCGGCCGTTGCGCGGCGGCGCTCGTCGCTCCGGCGAGCAACATCGTCGCGGCACCGGCAAAGAATCGGTTCATCACGTGGGCGTCACCTCCACCTCGACTTCGTGCCAGATGCTGTGATCCTTGGTTTCGCGCAACAGGACGCTGCCGACGATGAAGCTCAACGATGCGACCGCGATCGGAAAATACAGTCCGGCGTACTTGTTCCCCGTCGCCGCCACAATCGACGTCGCGATCACCGGAGTGAACCCGCCGAACCAGCCGTTGCCGAAGTGATACGGCAGCGAGAGGGACGTGTACCGGATGCGCGCCGGAAAGCTCTCGACGAGGAACGCCGCGATCGGGCCGTACACCATGGTCACGTAGAACACCTGCAAGAATACCAGTCCAACGAGCATCGGGAAATTCAGCGGCTCGGCGTAGGCCGCCATCCCGTGATAGATCGGAATGTAGGTCAATGCCGCCAGCAGGCAGCCCGCCATGATGATTCCCTTCCGGCCAATGCGATCCGACAACGCACCGAACACCACGAAAAATGGCGTTCCGAGCAACAGCGCGAGCGCCACGATCTTGTACGACGTATCGAGCGGGACCTTGAGAGTTGTTTGAAGAAAGATCAGCGCGTAGAACTGGCCTGTGTACCACACGACGGCCTGGCCCGCCGTTGCACCGAGCAGCACGGTGAAGAACACCTTCCATCGCTCGGCGGAGCCGTACGCGTCGGCGATCGGGGCGGTGGACGTTTTCCCCTCCGCCTTGAGCTTGGCAAATAGCGGCGACTCCGCCATCCGTGCGCGAATGTAGTAGGAGACAATCACCAGGATCGCCGAGAGCAGGAACGGGATGCGCCAGCCCCAGGCTTTGAAATCCGCGTCGCTCATCGCGTTCTTGGTTCCCAGAATCACCAGCAGCGACACGAACAGGCCGAATGTCGCCGTGATTTGAATGAACGACGTGTAGTATCCGCGACGATTGTCCGGCGCATGCTCGGCAACGTACACCGCGGCGCCGCCGTATTCGCCGCCCAGCGCGAGCCCTTGAAGGAGACGCAGCGTGACGAGCAGCACGGGCGCGAAAATCCCCAGCGTCCCGTAGCCGGGCAACAGACCGATCGCCGCCGTCGATCCGCCCATGATGAGCAACGTCATCATGAACGCGTACTTCCGCCCAACCAGATCACCAATGCGGCCGAAAACGAGCGCGCCAAACGGCCTGACGGCGAAACCGGCCGCGAAAGTCGCCAACCACTTGAGCAGCGAGACGGTGGGGTTGCTCGCCGGATAAAAAACCGCCGAGAGCACCGCGGAGAGGCTGCCGAAGATGTAGAAGTCGTACCACTCGATGACCGTACCGGCGGATGAAGCGGCGATGACGCCCCAAATGTTGCGCTCGCGGGTCAACGGATCTCCATGAGGAAGGCGCGGTAATTGTCCAGTTGTTGCGTCCGTTTCGCCAGGGGTTGTAATCGGATCTCGGACCGAGACGGACCATGCTACGCTCGAACAACAAGAAAGGAATTGCGGGGCTGCCGGCCCTGGACGAGGAGTCCGGCAGCGTGAACGGGGTCGTCGAGGCGGTCAAGGGCACGCGAAACAAGTTCAAGTTTCACCCGGAACGGGACCTGTTCATTCACGACAGCGTCCTTCCCGCCGGTGCGGTGTACCCGTTCGACTTCGGCTTCGTCCCGTCCACTGAGGGAGAGGACGGCGATCCGGTGGACGTGCTGATTCTCATGGATGAACCCGCGTTCGTCGGCGCCGTCGTGCCCGTGCGGCTCATCGGAGCCATCACAGCGAAGCAGCGGGAACACAACGGTGTCACGGAGCGAAACGACCGCTTGGTCGGTGTCGCGGCGAAATCGGTGCTCTACCGTGACGTCAAGACACTCGACGATCTTCCTTCCCCGTTGATCGAGCAGATCGAGCACTTTTGGATCTCATACAACGAGCTCAAAGGAAAGGAGTTCACGCCGCTCGCTCGCGTCGGGCCGCGCGCCGCGCTGAATCTCGTCCGGCGCGCGATGTAGCACGCCTCTATCACCAGCCCGCTGCGCACGGCATCTTTGAGTGATCCATTTCGTCCTCCACTCGAAGCCGGCCATGACGACACGCCGAAACTTCATCAAGTCGACCGCCGCGATCGGCGGGGCGATGAGTCTTTCGTCGCTCGTGCGTCGATCGGCGGACGCGGAGACTGTTGCCCCCGCGCAGCCCAACTCAGCCCACGAGGCCGGCGGCGCACCGCTCAACATTCTCATCCTCGGCGGAACGGGGTTCACAGGGCCCGAGCAGGTGGAATACGCCATCGCGCGCGGCCATCGTGTTACGCTCTTCAATCGCGGGAAGACTCGGCCGGGGCTGTTCAAGGGCAAGGTTGCCGAAGAGTTGATCGGTGATCTCAACGGCGACACCAGCGCGCTCAAGGGCAAACAGTTCGACGTTGTCATCGACAACCCGACCACGCTTCCCTTCTGGGTGAAGAACGCGGCGCAATACCTCAAGGGGAACGTCAAGCACTACATCTTCATCTCGACCACGTCCGTCTATCGCGATCAGAGCGAAATCGGCATCAATGAAAACAGTCCGACGGTTCCGATGCCGCCCGGGCTCGATCCCTATCAGCCCGATCAGCGCAACAGCGCGCAGCTCGCGGCGTCCGCGAACCCGGCGAACTACGGCGCCTTCAAAGCGCGCGCCGAGCAGGAAGTTCAGATGCAGTATCCGGGAATCAACACGATCATTCGCCCGTGTTTGATCGTTGGCCCGCTCGATCGGACTGACCGTTTCACCTACTGGCCGGCGCGCATCGACAAGGGCGGCGAAGTCCTCGCCCCGGACAAACCCGACGACCCGTGTCAGTTCATCGACTCGCGTGATCTCGCCGAGTGGACGATTCGTATGGCCGAAATGCGCGAGCTCGGGACCTACAACGCGATCGGACCCGCCAAGCCGATGACGATCGCCGAGATGCTTTACGGCGTGAAGGCGATCACCACCGCCGGCGCGCAATTCACCTGGGTTCCTTGGGAGTTCTTGCAACAGCAGAAAATCCGCCCCTGGCGGGATATGACAGTGTGGCAACCGCCGTATGGACGCACCGCGGGCTATCAGCGCCGCGACGCGTCAAAAGCCATCGCGAAAGGACTGACCTTCCGTCCGGTCGCCGTGACGGCGAAGGACACGCTCGACTGGCACAAGACTCGTCCTGAAGCTGAGCAGCTCGCGACGCTCAATGGCCAGATCAACGGCTTATCCATGACCCGTGAGGCCGAGGTGCTCGCCGCCTGGAAGGCTTCGCGTTCCACACCTCCCTGAACCCGTCTATGGCAATTCCTGGCGTCATCAAGAACCACAAGCTCGTCACGATCATCCTGCTCGTGATCCTGATCCCGATCACTGTTTTCGTTTTGTGGGCCTGGATCACGCTCAGCTACACCTACTCCAGTGGCGAGCGCGCTGGATTCCTGCAGAAGGTCTCGAAAAAAGGTTGGGTTTGTAAGACCTGGGAGGGCGAGATTCAGCTCACGGCGATGCCCGGCGCCGCGCCCGAGGTCTTCGACTTCACCGTACGCTCGGACTCACTCGCCCAGGTTTTGAACAAGCTCAATGGGCAGAAGGTCGTGCTCGACTACAAGCAGCACAAAGGCGTGCCGGGTACCTGCTTCGGCGACACCGAGTATTTCGTCGTCGGCGCTCGGGCGGTCGGTCCCTGACGCGCTAGTTCCGCGAGAACAAGAACTCCTGAACCTTGCCGTCGGGCGTTCGGTAGAGCAGTCCGCGCGATGGAGTTTTGCCGACGTCGAACAGCACCGTTGCGACTTCCATCCCGCCGCGCTCTCCGACGCCGGCGATTCGCACGTTCGAGATCGCTCCCATCGCGTTCAGCGCGCGCTTTCCCGCATCGACCTTCGCCTGCGTCAGGAAGGCGCTGAAGTCCTCGCCGAGACTGGCGCGATCGACCTGGCCACGCTCGAGCTCCGTGAGAAACTTTTTTGCTGCGTCGAGTGCGGACAGGCCGGCAACGATGGGTACGTCGGGGCTCTTCGGCATCACCTTGGCGATGAGCTCCTGATTCAGCGCGCCGATCGGCGAGAAGTCGCTGTTCGAGAGAAGCACGACCGCCGACCGCGTCGACGGAATGACGGTGTTCTGCGCGACGAACCCGCTCACCGCGCCGCCATGGGACAGCACCACAGCGAGCCCGCGATCATTCACGCCCTCGCCACAGCCATATCCGCTCGTCCGGCCGTCCGTGAGACGCTGCGGCGTCGTCAGCACCCTGTATGAGCTGTCTGATAGGAGTTTGCGGTCGAGAAGGGAGAGATCCCACGTCGGCAAATTCGACGGCGTGGACCAGATCGCGCCGGCGGGCCCGGCCCACCCGGCGCCTTCCGGATCGGCGGGAATCGGTGCGGCGAGCGCAAACGACGTGTAGCCGCGCGCCATGTCGTTCGCCGGCTGCCCCGCGGGCTCGTACGCGGTGCGCGTCAGACCGAGCGGCTGAAAGATGCGCGTCGTCACAACCGAACCATACGGCTGTCCGGTCACCTTCTCGATCACTCGTCCGAGAATGAGAAACCCGGTATTGCTGTACGAGTAACGCGACCGCGGCTCGAAATCGAGCGGACGCGTGGCGTACTCGGTGATGATCGCGTCCGCCGACTGCGGCTTTTGCATTTCACGATCGACGAAGTCGAGCGGGTAGTAGTCGCGGTATCCCGAGAGATGTCCGCCGAGGTCGAGGAGTGTGATGTCCTTCGCGCGCGTCAGATTTGGGAAATACTTCGACACCGGATCCTTCAACGACAGCTTGTGCTGCTCAGCGAGCATCAGCATCGCGCTGCAGGTGAACTGCTTCGTCACCGAGCCGATCGCGAACATCGTCGCCGGTGTGACCGGGGCTTTCGACGCGATGTCCCGTACGCCGTAGCCCTTGGCGAGAATCACCTTCCCGTTTTGCATCACGCCGACGGAAACGCCGATCAACTGCTTATCGACGACCGCCTTGCGGATGATGCTGTCCAACTCTTCGGCTTTGACGGTCTGAGCGTGCGTCGAAAAAGGCGCGAGCAGACTGGCGAGCGCGATCCAGCCGGTTCGTACTCTCACGGCACCACCTTCGGCGGCTTGGCCGGGTTCGTTCCGTTCATCCGCGGACGAGGACCGTTCGCGACGTTCACCAAGAGGTCGCGGATGTAATTGGCGATCCGCGCGTAGTGCGGATAGTCGATGAATTCCGGCTCATCGGTGCGCTGGTGATAGTCGCCGTGGAGACCGGTGAAGAAGAACGCGATCGGCACGTCGTGCAGCGCGTAGTTATAGTGGTCGCTGCGGCCGTAGATGTTGTTGTAGCCCGACCAGGTGAGCGTCGTGTCGTATTTGTAGTCCAGCGAAAGCGGCTTCTGCTGCTTCTTGTTGACCGTGGCCACTTCCTCGCCGAGGTCCTTCGAGTCGAAGAAGGAACCGACGACGCCGAGGTAGTCCGGTCCGCCGCCGGGAAGGTCCTCGGCGCGCCCACGCCCGATCATGTCGATGTTGATCTGGGCGACGATCGAATCCATCGGCACCGTCGGGTTGTCCGTGAAGTACCGCGAGCCTTGCAAGCCGGCCTCCTCCCCCGTATGCCAGACGAACAGGACGGACCGTTTCGGCTTCACTTTCATGTTCTTGACCGCTTCGGCGATCTCGAGCAGCGCCATCGAGCCCGACCCGTCGTCGTCGGCGCCGTTGTTGATCGAATCGCGCCGCGCTCGCGGATGCTCGCGACGGATGCTGTCCACGTTCACCTTGATCGTCGCCAGCTGTTCCGGCGTCAGCGCGACCATGTCGTTGGCGATCAGCATTGCGTTTCGCGCATTGTTGAACGCCTTGAGTGAATCGTGATCGACGGGCGTGGTGACGCCGATGTGGTCGTTGTGCGCGCCGATCGCCACGTACTCGTGCCGCAGCTTGGGATCGCTCCCCGGAATGATCCCCACGACATTCCGACCCCAGTCGCTTGGCAACTCGACAAAGTCGAGCGCCGCGGTTACCGTGCCGCCCGCCGTACCGGGCGTGAGCGTCTCGAATTTGCGCCCACCGAAGAGCTTCACGGCCGCATCCTTGGTGAGCCGGAGCGTCGCTTGGGGCGCGAGTTGGGCGACTTGTTGTCTGAGTTGCGTGAGTGTGTCGGGCGGCGGCGCCGTCGCGTTGCCTCGTCCACGGCCGCCACCGCGTCCGCCCACCGCGTTCAGCGTCGCGACCGCCGGCGCGGCGAGGGTGGCGCGTGCTCCTTCGTTCAGTGCGTCGAGATCCACGGTGGCAACGGCGACCGCGTCCGCAAAACGCGACGGTACGCCGCCAAATCCGCCGCGTCCTCCGCCAGCCGCGGGCGCCGCGCCCCGTCCCCGGCCACCGCGTGCCGCGGCCGGTGCCGCGGACAGAACCACAAGATTTCCCGCCGCCCGCAACGCGCTGATCTGCCGCGCGGTGTCACCTTCGACGCCGCCGAACACGACCGGCACGTTCACGATTGGCCGAGGCGCTCGCGCGCCCGGCATGGCAATCCAATCGGTCTCCCAGATCAGCGGATTTCCATTGACCGTGAGGCGCGAATGGCCGGTGAACTGGTGGAAGTGATACGGCAGGTTCTGGAAGTAAGACTCATTGTCGCCCGCCGGGACCACGCCAAGCCGCTTCAGTTCCGCCGCGATGTAGTTCGTGCCTTTGAAGTTGCCGAGCCGGCCCACTTGCCGGCCGAGCATGGAATCGTCGGCAAATTGATAGAGCCGAGTTTGCAGATCCTGCTCGGTGATCGCCGCGGTCGTCGGAGTCGGCGCGAGCTTTTCGGGGTTTCCGTACTGGTTGACCTTCGCGCGTGACTGAGCCGACACCGACGCCAACCCGGTGGCAAGCAGCGCGAACGATCCGATTGCTGTAACGCGCATTCGTTGTCCCTTCACTGGGGGAGGAGAAGTGCGATGGATAACATGCAGCGACGACAGCGTGCCGTCACTTTTTCGGCGTGCGACGCTTGATGTCCTCGAATGCCTGATCGACCGTCGGCGGCAGAAGAAGCGAATCGGCGATCCCCGCGATCTCCTCGGCTTCTCGCCAAGCGGCTTCCAACGTGTGCAGCTCACCTTCCATCGCCGACCGCTCGGCCTCCTCGTGCAGCGCCATCTCAAGCGCCAGCCGCTGCACCGTGTTCATCGCGAAGATGCCGGTATTCCAGTCCCCGCCGCCAGACCATCGGCGGTAGCGCCGCTGGCGACGCGATAGCGACGTTCCGACGCCATGCGGTGGCCGAGTCGTCACCGCCGCGACGCTCGCCAGCCGCTCGAGGAACGCATCCGCGCTTCCTTCGCGCTCGATCTGATCGACCGCGCTCGCGACGGTGTCCTTCGATCCACCAAAGCGATTCGCGGCCGGAACGATGCGCGACGCGACATACATCGCCTGCGGTCCTTCGAAGTACGTCTGGCCCCCTGCGTAGCGCAGGTTCACCGCGAGCGGCTCGTGCGCGCCGGGCTCGATCGTCGTCTCCAGCAAATGGCGGCGACGGACGCGCAGCGTGTCGCCGTTCGGCGCCTTGATCGTCGCGACGACCGAGTCGCCGCTGCCGCGAACGATTCCGATGCCGGCGCGCGAGATCAGCCAGCCGAACCCGCCGATGCCGACGCCCGCCGAAACCCCGCCAATGACGAGTAACCCGAGAGCACCCAACCCCGCGCCAGCGATGGCAAACTGCCGACGGCGCCTTCGGCCGAATTGGTCACCATAGCGCCAAGCCGCGAACTCGGGACGCAGCGGTTCGCCGATGCGAACGAGGGTCGTTCCGTCGCGCAGCTTGCTGAGGCCGATGTTGTCCGTCGCGACACGCCGCTTGCTGTCGCGGTAATACCGTTCGGCCTGCTCGATCGCTTCCCAGCGCTCCTCGAGCGGCGACAAGTTCCATCGCTCGCAGTGCGGGCAGACCACCCAGAGCCGCCCTTTCGCGGCATCGAACGCCAGGCGTCGCCCCACAGGGAACGTCTCGAACGACTCGTTACGGCCGAGATCCTTTTGACAAAACAGGCACGTCGCGTACATGGCTGATCCTGCAAGCTATCGCCGCGCACCGCGCACCGCACTGCCGGGGCGCCGTAGTCGCCGTGGTTGCCTTGGTCGCCGGCGTGAGGGCTATAACTAGAGCTGAGTTGGTAAGGGGGGAACGGCCGCGGGCGCACGCGGAAAGAGCGCAGCCACGACGCGGCGTGGCGAATCAACGCACCGAGAAAACGAAAAGCCCGTCCGGCGAAAACCGGACGGGCTTGTTCGTGGCGTTCGCTGGATACTGCTTACCGCAGGCTCACGCCGAGGATGATCGGAACGTAGTTCGTCCGTTCAGAGGACGTGAAGATGCGCACGTAGCGTGATTCGACGAACAGGTTGGCGTTGCCAATACCGAAGTTGATACCGCCACCCGCGTTCGCGCCGAAGCGCCAGAGCGATCCGTTGTCGTTCAACGACGCCGTCTGCAGGCCCGTGTCGTTGATGTTCGTTGACGGATTCGTCACGGCAAACGTCTGCGAGTAGTTACGCAGATAGTGCGCGCCGACACCGCCAAGGACGTACAGACCAGTCCTCGTGCTGTTGAACGAACCGAACGGCAGGCGGAGCTTGAGGTCTGCCATGCCCGACCAGATCTGCGGATTCACCGTCGTAAGCGCGACCGCCGTCGGCACATCGTCGCTCGACCGGAAGGTGGAACGCGCGTGCATCTGATCGTACGTCACGTCGAAGCGAAGTCCGAACGGACCCGTTTGCTGATCCCAACCAAACGGCACGCTCACGTTGTAGCCCCTGTCGTACGCGTCACGGATGCCGCCGGTCGGCATCGTCGCACCACCGCCGATTCCCAGGTAGAACCCGTTGCTGTAATGGCGCACTACCACCGGCGGTGCGACGACACCAGCCGCCGTGCGAACCGTGTCGTAGACTGTCACCGTGTCGTGAACCGGAGCGCTTGCCACGGTTACCGTATCGACCCGCGACACCGTCACGGTGTCCACGCGAACGAGCGTATCGACGCGCATTGCCGTTTCACCCTTGGTGATCGGAATGCGTCTGGATGAAGTTGCCATCCGATTTCGGCAGTTCCGCGCCATTCTCAACGAATCGGCCGCCGATGAAGTGCTCGACAGCGCCGTCGAGTCACACACTGTGGATCGCGCAGTCGTGCTCTGCGCCACTGCCGAAGACGCCAATCCCATCAGAACTGCTACGGCGGCGCCCGCCGTCGTACTCAATTTCATTTTGTTCATCTCCCCTCCCGTCGGGTACGACTTTTGTCCCATTGCAGAATCGCTCTTGCCTTGTGCGGGAGAGGAGTTGGCAGACGACATGCCAGTTTACGTCGCTTTGCGCGACCCTTTGGCTCAGCCGTAGCGATTTTTACGGCTCAGCTCGCGCGGATGTATTTGCAGCCCACGTCCTGCGCATGGATGGCGGCGAACACGCCGGAGGGTTGCATCATCACACCGGGAAGCAGACCGTCGAGCGCCGTCTCCCGCGCGGCATCGCCACTCGTCCCATCCTTCTTCAGACACGAGCGCGATCATGTCGTCGAACGCGAGGTTGCAGGCGAGCGCAATGCCGCCACGCGCCACGTAGCGATCCAGCGCGACCTCGTCGAAATCGGCCGGCACTTCGTTCCGCGACGACGAAAGCAACGCCGGATTGCGATCCATTCCGTGCTGGGTGATCGGATGCGTCACGCCGTTTTCCTTCGCGACGCCGTACCTGTCCCAGAACGACTGCTTCATCGCGAGCGCGATTCCCTTGTGCCGCAGCACGAGGACCGGCGCGCAATCGCGCGGGCCGGCCTTTAGGGTTTCCATGTACTGCTTTACCCATAACGATGCCCGCCACACGCCGTAGCCGCTGTCGATTTCCGGAACGTCGAAGACAGCGCGATACTTTCCCGTGACCCGGTTCGTCCACGTGAGGTCGAACTCTTCTGCCGCGGCTCGCGGCGCAACCGTGCGGAACGCGCTCAGTACGTCGACGTCGAAAGTTCCAGCCTATTGCCATGCACGCCCTTCCCGCTGCACTCCCTGACCGTTAGTCCTTTACCCCCATGTATCCGTCCGGCCAACACCCTGCAATTCACGTCGAGTATCCGCGCTGGATCGACAACGTCGTCGACTGGAATCGCCCATACCGCTCCGACGAAGACAAGATGCGCCTCGCGATCGACGTCGCTCGCGCGAACGTCGAGTACAAGACGGGCGGTCCGTTCGGCGCGGCGATCTACACGCAGGACACCGGGCGGCTCGTTGCCGTAGGCATGAACAGCGTCGTGCGGTTGAGCAACTGCACGCTCCATGGCGAGATGGTCGCCTTCATGATGGCGCAGCAGCGCCTCGGGTCCTTTACCCTCCGCGCTCCTGGACTCCCACCGCACGAGCTTTTCACCTCGTGCGAGCCATGCGCGATGTGCCTCGGCGCCACGCTCTGGAGCGGCGTGCGACGCATCGTCTGCGGCGCGACGCGTGAGGACGCGACGCATCTGAACTTCGAAGAAGGTCCGGTCTTTTCGCAGTCCTACAAGTACATCGAGGACCGCGGCGTCACCGTCGTTCGCAACGTGTTGCGCGACGACGCCCGCGCCGTGCTAGAGGCCTATCGCGCGCGCGGCGGCACGGTGTACAACGCGTGACGACCTCCTCGCCCCGTCCCGCTCGACGCACCCTCGACGACAGCGCGCTCTCCGAAGCCGAAGCCGCGCTTCGCGAAGCGAACCTCCGCTTTGCCCGCGCGCATCCCGGCGAGCACGAAGGTCGCCAACCGGTACACACCGTGTACGGCGGCGCGCAGCTTTTCGCTGCCGACACGACCCAAAAGCTGGGCGCCGTCGCCCTGCGTGCCCTCGACGAGTACGCGCCAACCGAAAACGCGCTCGGCGCCGCGCTCGGCCTCTCCACGCATCCGTCGCTCCACCGGCTGTATGAGCGGCTTGCTGACAAGCTCCGGCGAGAAGCTGTCGAAGACTACCGCATCGATTTCGAGGATGGTTACGGAAATCGATCCGACGCCGAGGAGGATCATCATTCGGGCGTCGTAGCCGAGGAGCTGGCGCGGGGCATGCGCCAGGGAAGCCTGCCGGCATTTATCGGTCTACGCGTAAAGCCGCTGACCGAGGAGCTCCGGCACCGCAGTGTACGCACCCTCGACCTCGTGCTCACTGCACTCGTCGACTCTGGCGGCCTGCCGCCTGGTTGGATGATCACATTGCCCAAGGTCACGATCGCCGAACAGGTCGAATACTTCGTCGCGGTGCTTCAACGACTCGAGCGATCACTCGGTCTCGGCGACGGGACGCTCACCTTCGAGGTGATGGTCGAGACCCCGCAGATCATTCTGGACTCGGATGGTCGGTCGCTGCTCCCTCGACTTGTCGCCGCCGGCGACGGTCGAATAGCAGGCGCCCATTTCGGCACGTACGACTATACGGCGTCGTG
>Ga0157372_10006066_pt1 | contig 12839 bp, 12 predicted proteins | sample C55metaG_FD_115307 | JGI IMG/M metagenome (GOLD analysis project Ga0157372, IMG submission 115307) | Corn rhizosphere microbial communities from Kellogg Biological Station, Michigan, USA - C5-5 metaG | ecosystem: Host-associated > Plants > Roots > Rhizosphere > Soil | place: USA: Michigan... | reverse complement strand
GATCGAAGGAGTGTTGACCAGCGCAGCCTTGCCCTTGAATTCGGGGTTAAGCAGTTCCTTCCAGCTTTCGACAGTGTGACCAATGAGATCGGGCCGCACCCCGAGCGTGTCGGCGTTGAACATCGTGGGAATCCCGGACAGCCACTCGGTCGGCTTCGTCGAGAATTTCTTGCCTTCCGGCGAGTCGTAGTACTGGATCTTCGTAGGCGAGGTGCCCTGGGTCGAGACCTTGCGCCCGTCTGCGTACTCCCCCTTAGTGAAGATCGGCAGCGTCTTGTCCCAGTACTTGTACTTACTCAACGGAATCGGCTGCACGATGTTGCGGCCTACAAAGTAGTAGAGCAGGAAGGTGCCGAGATCGTTGATGTCAATGCTCTTGGGCTGGGTCAGCGTGCGATTGGTTTGTGCGTCCGGATCGATAGCCTGCATCTCGACCGTGAAGCCCAGTTCCTTCGTCGCTTGATTGGCGATCTCGACGATGTTCGAGTAGGACCCGCCAACCTGGACCAGCTTGATGTCCTTGATGTTCTGGGCCCAGATGATCGGGAAGCCTCTCACCAAGCCCGAGCCAATGGCGACGCCGGCGCCCGCCGCCGCCGCATTCAAAATCTGCCGACGCTTGAACTTACGCTTGTGCTCTTCCTCCACTGTTCTGGTCATCGCGCGCTCCCTTGCAAAGGGTGATTGACACGACTTCAAGTGGCAGGCGGATCACCGACCTCGTGACGGGCTAGCGCAATTAGTCGACAAGGTCTGCAAAGATTCCCGCCCCAAAACCTTGTGCGTCCTCTTTCCGCAGATAGGTCGAATCTTGGCCCGGACCGCCGGCAAGTCAATCTCAATCGGCAACGAAGTGCCGTTGCCGGAGCGAAACGGAGGGTGGGGTGCACATGGCAGGCGACGTCAACGCCAATCGGCGCCGGGACTTCACTGGCAATGGCCCGCAGTGTCCGAAGGTGACGTGGCCCAACAAGGCCAAACTCGCGGTATCCTTCGTCGTCAATCTCGAAGAAGGTCCGGACGCCTCCTTCAGGAAGGTCAGCCGAACAACGACAAGCTCGGCGAGTTCGCATCGTCCCTGCCGGACGGGATCCGCGATCTAGTCATGGAGCAGTTTCACAACTATGGCTCCGTGCTGGGACACGGCGGATTGAGACGACGGTCGCCGCTCATGCGCTGCCGTCATGATTTTTCCGATCAGTTGCCGGCGCCTGACGAGTTTTGCCGGTCCAGGCAATCTCTGTGACGTGATACGCGGCATCTCGCGGGCGGCGAGTCCATAAAGCCGGTTACGCGGACCGCCGGAAAGCAATCGACCGCCGGCTTAGGAAACCGCTATTCTATCCGGCGGAGCTACGGGCGTGACCAGACCACTAGCGGAATAGGACTGTCCTTTCAGTGCTTTTCAGAGGTCGTGGGTCACTGTCGACGAAGCGCCCACAGGCTTGGCATGCTTGTCAGGAACTTTGTTCGCGTTTCTCTCTGATGCCACCGACGACCGGTAGCGAGATCGTGCCGGCTGGCCCAGAGTTGCGGCCCGAGATGCGACCTAGTTGCCGTCAGCCTGGCGCTTGCTTAAATCCCGTTCCCGGACATTGTATTTCCCTAGGTACGCTTGGCGAAGCGCGCCTTCCGTCGCCGCCTCTCCAAAGCGGTAGGCCGGCGATAGCAGCGGCAGCGCCTCGCGCAGGTCGACGCGGACAACGTGGTCGACTGGATAGTCCGGGCCGTTTGTCCGCCAAATCCATTCGGCAACCTCTTTCCGATCGGGATCGGCCGCGAGCAGGAGGCGAGCTGTCCCGTTGAAGCGATAGCCGCGCCGGGCAAAGATATCGACGACGTTGATCGAAATCGCCGGATTGCGCCGAAGATTCTCGATGGTCCGAGGCGACGCGATATCTGCAAAGAACAGCGCGTCTCCTCGCGCGGTAAGCGACGCTTTCGGCGAAAGATTCGGCGTCCCATCCTCGTTCACCGTCGCGACGAAAGAGAGAATCGCGCGTTGAATGACGTCGCGCATGTCGGTGGTAAGGATTGACATCATGGTCCTCAATGCTGCCGCGACAACGTGTTATCTGGTTCTTTACTGGGGATGCGATGCCATAGCCGGCAGATCGATAAATCGTCATATCGACTAAGCCATGGTTCGAGCGCAAGCAGGCAGGCTTTCCCCGCACTGCCGCCTCGGAAGAACCCAGTTGGGACGAGGAAAGTGACATGTGTAGCCGTACGGATAGCGCTCTAGATATTCTTGGTGCTCCGGCTCGGCTTCCCAGAAGTCACCGACAGGCGTCACTTCGGTGACGACCTTGCCCGGCCACAGGCCCGACGCATTCACGTCGGCGATCGTCTCCTCCGCCACGTTTCTCTGCTCGTCGCTCGTATAGAAGATCGCCGAACGGTAGCTGTGCCAATATCGTTACCCTGACGGTTCCGAGTTGTGGGATCGTGGATTTGTAAGAAATACTCTTTAGGATCTGCCGGTAGCTCGTTCCCGCTGTATCGAAGACGATTTCGATCCCTCCGCATGAGTACCATGGTTGCGGTAGGTCGCGTTCGGAGTGTCGCCGCCAGTATAGCCGGCGCGAGTCGACACGACGCCGGGAAGCTTGCGGATCAAGTCCTGCATGCCCCAGAAGCATCCCCCAGCAAGTACAGCGCGCTGATGCATATTAAACCTCTTCAACCTGATCGAGATATTCCCCGTAGCCCTCGCTCTCCATGTCTTCGCGATGGATGAACCGGAGCGACGCGGAATTGATGCAGTAGCGCAGGCCACCGCGATCGGCCGGGCCATCCGGGAAGACGTGGCCGAGGTGGCTGCCGCCGCTGGTTGACCTAACCTCGGTCCTGATCATCCCATGGGAGGTGTCCCGCAACTCGTTGATGTTTGCGGAAACGATAGGCTTGGTGAAACTTGGCCACCCGCAGCCCGACTCAAACTTGTCGGACGACGCAAAGAGAGGCTCGCCTGAGACGATGTCGACATAGATGCCAGGTTCCGTGTGATCGTTGTATTCCCCGGTGAACGGGTGTTCGGTGCCCGCCTCCTGGGTGACACGGCGCTGCTCCACCGTCAGTCGATCGATCGCCTCTTGCGACTTTTCATACCGCATATTGAGCCTCCCAATACCTTCCCGATCCAACATTTCCGCCACCTACGGGCGCGCAGCTACCGGCGCCGACAGATCGCTTGTGACGAACGCGTCATGCCATTGGCCGTGCACTCTCCAACTTCTGCTTCGGCATTGAGGCGCATCTTCACCTTCAAGCGCTTTGCGTTACTGCTTCCGCAGTCTGACGCCTGATTAACGTAGCAGCGCCGTGCTAACGACGAATCCGAATTGTGTATCCAGTCGTCCGTCGGGGTGGCTATTGAACAGAAGCCTATGTGATATAGGCGCGGTGGCATAGCGACCTACGTCATGCTCGATGCGTGTGCGTCGCTTCGGTAGTGACCCCACTCTGAACTCCGACGGCGACCAAGGGAGCGCAAGTGATGGTGGATGGATCAGAGGCAGACTTCGAAGTCGGTCTTTTCCGGACAAAGGTTGAACAAGAGGCCGACGACGACCACTTCTATCAGGCGCTTGTGCCGTTCAACTCATTTGATGATGTGATGCGGCGAGATCGGTATCGCCCTCTACCTGATGACTGGATCATCGCCGTTACGGACGTCAGCCATTCGACCGAAGCTATTGAACAAGGACGGTACCGGGAGGTGAATACGGTCGGTGCGGCTGTTCTTGCTGCCGTCAGCAATGCACTCCCCGACCTACAGTTTCCATTCACGTTCGGGGGCGATGGCGCGAGCTTCGCCACACCTGGCGCCTATTCGTCCATCATCAAGGATACGTTGGCAAAAACCGCCGCCTGGGCTGAAGACGCATTGGGTCTCACGTTGCGCATTGCGGTCGTTCCTATCGCGGACATTCGCGCTCAGCACTTGGACGTCCTGGTAGCCCGCTTCGCGCCCTCTTCGAATGTCACTTACGCGATGTTTGCCGGCGGAGGACTTGCCTGGGCCGAGCGCAACCTCAAGCAAGGCAGCTACACGCTCCCACGCGCGCCAATGGGAGTAACAGCCGATCTCACAGGCCTTTCGTGTCAGTTTGCGCCGATCAGGACCAAGCACGGCGTCATCTTGTCTCTTATCGTCGTCCCGCGCGATGATCCGATTTCGTTCGTGGAACTTATACAGGAGATCCTGCGGACGCTCCGTTCAGACGATCCCGGCCTACATCCATTGCCTGCCGAAGGCCCGCTCCCTGCATGGACCGGCGACCATCTAGATAATGCCATCAAGACTGGCAGCCGAAAGAAGCCCTTTGCGGCTTGGGCTGCGACGTGTCTGCGCGCCATTCTGGCGCGGGTGAGCACCGTACTAGGAATTCCTATTGGTGGGTTTCATGAAGTGCGGTTCCGACGAGAGCTTGTGGAGAATACAGACTTCCGCAAATTCGATGACGGCCTGCGTATGACGGTGGACTGCTCATCTGAACTCGCCGACGTCATAGACGCACGATTGGAAGAAGCTCAGCGACGAGGCGCATGCTTTTTTGGAACGCACCGACAGTTGGCCGCAAATCTTACATGCTTTGTGCCATCACCCACGCAAGCCAATCACGTGCACTTCGTTGATGGTGCTTCCGGCGGTTACGCCTTCGCTGCGGTCAACTTGAAGCGAAATATTGCAAGCAGTCTCAGTGGGAGCATGCGCAAAGTCGGCCGCCCAAAGTTCGCGCCCGAGATTGGATCCTGATGGGCGGCATCAAATGTTCAACGGCATCGAAGCGGCGCTGGGCAATGCTCTGCATCTTGCTTGACCTCAGTCTAAAGGCCCTCTGAAGCGCGATCGCGCACGTTGCTGTTCCCTTGGAGGTCAACTGACAGGCGTGGTCAGTACTTTTTCATTGGTGTCGAGGACGAAGATGGCGAGCAACTTTGCCCGCTCGGTCTTGCTCGCGTTGCGACTGATCGAATGGATGGCGCCCGGCAGTTCAGACCAGCTCTCGCCTGCCCGATAGATGCGCGTCTCGCCGTCATTCACCTTTGACTCAATCGCGCCGGGATTACATAGGCATAGATGGAGGACGACTTCGCGTGGGTATGGACCGGAGAGGCCGCGCCCGGCGCGTAATCGACCTCCAAGGCAATCAGCGACTTGCCAGGGATGTTGGGATGGCCGCCCCGAAATTCTTCGTGACGGTTTGCGCTTCGCCATCATGGGCCGACGAAAGGCCGGCCATTGAGAGAGCGAGGGCCGCCCAGGTAGCGGCGATGATGGTTCGGATCTTCATGGGCCTTCTCCTTCTTCGACACTGAAGCTGTTCGCCGGGGGCCCTGATCCGGCTCTTATCTGCGAGCGGCGCAACCATTCTTCGAGATTGAGCTGGCCGAGCCGCGCCTCGCCAATGGTACGAGCGACTTTTCCTCGAGCCGCCCGCCGTAATATCGGGCTTCGGGATCTGTCACGACCTTCCGCGGGTCGCCGACAGCCTGCAAATAGCGAGCGACGATTTCGTTGAACGGCGCTCGTTCCTGGCCTGCGATCTCGACGATTCCGTTTCGCGGCTTAGCGACGGCCACTTCGGCGACGACGACAGCGACATCGTCCGCGGCGATAGGCTGAACCAGGCTCGGCGCAAGCCTGACGACGCTTCCATCCGTGCTCGCGTCGGCTATGGTGCCGACGAATTCCAGGAACTCCTCGTCGGTCACCGGACGACGCTGGTCATCGTTTCAATGCGCCGCGAGAGTGCGCTGGGTAGAATCGCGGTCGCACGCCATGCCGCGAATCTGCTCATAGAAACGACCGAGATCGGCAACGAGGATCGAGCGTGGACGATCGAGTTTGGAGCAACAAACTGAACTCCTTCAGATAGCGCCTAGTTGACGTCACCGGCCAGCCCTCAGGTTGCAGGAGCGGTTTCTGTAGGCTGGATTGCCCTTTGACCCAACTTGCGGACTACAGCGTAGAAGGCCGGCGTGAACAGAAGACCGAACCCGGTCACGCCGAGCATGCCGGAGAAGACGGCCGTCCCGAGCGATTGCCGCATCTCGGCGCCGGCGCCCCTGGCGACCATCAGCGGAGCGACGCCCATGATGAACGCAAGCGATGTCATGAGAATCGGCCGAAGCCTCGTGCGCGCGGCCCTGACCGCGGCTTCACCAGGCGTAGCACCATCCTCTTCAGCCTGCCTGGCAAACTCCACGATGAGGATCGCATTCTTGGCTGCCAGGCCCACCAGTACGACGAATCCGATCTGGGCTAGGACATCGATCGGCAAGCCTCGCCCCAGCAGACCGGTCACCGATGCAAGAAGGCACATGGGCACGATCATCACGACGGAGAGCGGTAGTTTCCAGTTGTTGTACCAGGCGGCCAGCACGAGAAAGACGAACAACGCCGCCGCGCCGAACACGAGCAGGGTCGGTGTTCCAGGCTGCTGCTGTTGAAAGGCAAGCTCGGTCCATTCGAAGCCGATGCCGGGCGGCAGGACCTCGCGCGCCAGCTCTTCGATGCGGTGGAGCGTAGTGCCCGTTGCCACGCCCGGCGCCGCGACACCCATCACTTCGGCGGCCGGAAAGAGATTGTATCGGGGCACGCGATAAGGCGCGTTCTCGTACTTGAGGCGGGCCACGGTGCCGATCGGCACCATTTCGCCGGACGTGTTTCGTGCCTTGAGTCGGCCGATGTCCTGCGGATCCCGCCTGAAGCTTCCGTCGGCCTGCGCAATCACCTCGTATGTTCGCCCGAGATAGTTGAAGTCGTTGACATACTGCGAGCCCAGATAGACCTGCAGCGTGGAGAAGACGTCCGTCGGCGTCAGGCTGACTTTCTCGGCCTTCTCGCGATCGACGTCGGCGTAGACCGACGGTGCGCGCGTGCTGAACAGCGTGAACACGCCGGCGAAGCTCGGGTCTTTGTTTGCCGCGGCGACCAGCGTCTGGGCGGCACGGGCCAGCGCGTCTGAGCCGAGTCCGGCACGATCCTGAACCATCATCTTGAACCCGCCCGCAGTGCCAAGGCCCTGCACGGGCGGTGGCGGGATAGTCAGGATATGCGCGCCCTGGATCACCGAAAGGCGCTTGCGTAGGTCATTCAGCACGGTGCTCGCCGTCACGCCCTTGATCTCGTGGCTGTACAGGGATGGCAGCCCGGAAAAAATCGTGCCGGCATTGGGCGCGACGGTGAACGTCGTCGCGTCGAGACCTGCGAAAGGTGCGCAATGCTCGATGCCTTTCGTCGTCATAATGATCTCGACCGCCTTCTTGACCACCGCCTCCGTCCGCTCGAGGGTCGAGCCCGGTGGCAACTGGACCACCGTGATGAGGTAGCCCTGGTCTTGCTCGGGGATGAAGCCGGTGGGGGCGCGAGCAAACTGGGCGCCGGCGACGCAGATCAGCGCCACATAAGCCAGCAAGACGCGGCCGCTGGCTTGCACGAGCCGCCGACTCAGGCGGCCATAGCTCGTGCTCAGCCATTCGAATCCGGAATTGAAGCGGTCGAATGCGGTGCGCACGAGGCGACCGATCCAGGATGAGCGCCCTCTGTGGCCTGGTTCATGCGCCTTGAAGAGCACCGCGCAGAGAGCGGGACTGAGCGTGAGCGAGACGAAGCACGAGATCAACGTCGAAGCGGCAATCGTGACCGCAAACTGGCGAAAGAACAGGCCGGATATCCCGGAGAGAAACGCGGATGGCACGAACACGGCGCACAGCGTCAACGCAATCGTGATCAGCGCTCCGCCGACCTCGTCCATGGTGACATGGGCGGCCTTGAGGGGCGTCATTCCACGCTCTAGGTTGCGTTCGACATTCTCGACCACGACGATCGCGTCGTCGACGACGATGCCGACCGCGAGCACGAGCCCGAACAAGGATAGGTTGTTGAGCGAGATGCCGAGTGCGTAGAGGACAGTGAACGAGCCGACCAGGGAGACCGGAATCGCGATCACCGGGATGATGGCGGCGCGCCAGCTCTGCAGAAACAGGAACACGACGCCGACGACCAACAGGATCGCGACGAAAATCGTGGTAATCACCTCGTCCACCGATTTGCCGACGAATGTCGTGGGATCGTAAATGACCTTGTAGCGGACGCCTGGCGGGAACTCCTTGGCGAGCGTCTCCATGGTCGACAGCACCTCATGCTCTACCGCCAGGGAATTGGCGCCCGGCTGGGCGAAGATGAGCAGCGGCAAGCCTGTCCCGCGGTCAAGGAAGGCGGTCGTGCCGTAATCGGCGGCGCCGATCTCGACACGTCCGACATCGCTGAGACGCGTGACACGGCCTTGGGGGTCGGATTTGAGGACGATCGCCGCGAATTGCTCGGGCGTGCTGAGCCTGCCGAGTGTTTGCACGTTGAGCTGATAGGCCTGCTGCGAAGCGACGGGGGGCTGATTGAGGATGCCCGCCGATACCTGGACGTTTTGCGCCCGCAGGGCCTCAAGAACTTCGCCGGCGTTCAGATTGTGGGCGGCAACCTTGTCCGGATCGAGCCAGATGCGCATGGCGTATTCGCGCGCCCCCTGGAGCTCGACCTCGCCGACGCCCGGCAGCCGCGCGAGCACATCCTTCACGTGCAGCGTTGCGTAGTTCGACAGGTACAGCACGTCGCGCGAGGCGTCCGGCGAATAGAGATGGACGCCCAGAAGGATGCTGGGCGTCGCCTTTTTCACCTGCACGCCGAGGCGCTGCACGTCTTCCGGCAGACGAGGGAGGGCGTCTTGGACGCGGTTTTGCGTCAGCATCTGGGCGACGTTGAGGTCGCTCTCGATCCGGAACGTCACTGTCACGCTAAGCTTGCCGTCGCCGGTCGACTGGCTGTTCATGTACAGCATGTTCTCGACGCCGTTGATCTCTTGTTCGAGCGGCGTCGCGACCGTCCGCGAGACGGTCTCTGCGGACGCGCCCGGGTAGGATGTCGTGACCTTCACCGTGGGCGGCACGATTTCCGGATATTGGGCGACAGGCAGGATGGCGAGTGCGCCAAGGCCGATCAGGGTCACGAAGACGCTGAGGACGATGGCGAAGATCGGCCTGTCGATGAACAAGTGTGTGAGGCGCACGAGAGGGCTCCTGCTCAGCCTCGGCCGTCGGCAGCCGAGTCGTAGTGGATCGTACCGTCCTGGGGCGCGACTTTCGTCCCGGGAGCAGCGCGAACCAGCCCATCGATGACCACGCGGTCACTGGGCTTGAGGCCGGATCGAATGACTCGCAGGCCGCCGCGGAGATCGCCGGGCTGGATGATCTTGGGAACGACGCTACCGTCTGCAGCAACCGTCATGACCAAGTGCTGAGACTGATCAAGCAACACTGCGGCGTCTGGCAAAAGGAGAACCGGCGCGGGAGGGGCGACGGTGACGCGAAGGCGTGCGAATTGCCCAGGCGCGAGGAACAGATCGGGGTTCGGCACGGTGGCGCGCGCGTGGATGGTTCCGCTTGAACGGTCGAGAGCGTTGTCGACGAAATCGAGCGTGCCTTGCCTGGCGAAGGTGGTCTCATCGCTCAGGCTGATGGCGACCTTGTCGGCGAGCGGACGAGGAAGGCGGGCGCGTTCCCGCGAAAAGGTCAAATAGTCCGACTCGCTCATGTCAAAATCGAGATAGATGGGATCGAGCGAGACCAGTGTCGCCAGCAGGGTAGTCGGGCTGGCAGCTGCTCGGCCGCCGGCGATAAGACCGCCGATCGACACCTGGCGAGCGCCGATCCGTCCGGTGAATGGCGCCCTGACTCGGCAATATTCGAGGTCGAGCTGGGCATCCCGGATACGTGCCTTGGCATCCTCAACCGCGGCTTTCGCAGCGTCCTGTTCGCTGGTGCGCTGGTCGACCCTCTCCTGTGTGCCGAAGTCGCTGCGCCGGAGCGATTGCGCACGCACGAGCTGGCTGTTTGCCAGTGCAAGGCGTGCAATCGCTGTCTGCAGCTGGGCCTTCGCCTCGGCGAGCTTGATTTCATACGGGCGTGGGTCGATGACGAAGAGAAGATCACCCTTATGGACGATTTGGCCGTCCCCGAAGTGGATTTCTGTGAGTGTGCCGCCTACCTGAGCGCGTAGCTCGACGCGGTCGATTGCGGAAAACTGGCCAAGAAATCCAAGCCGCGTGCCGATATCGCGCTGCAAAGGCCTGCTTACGGTGACGGACGGCACGGCGGCCTGTGGACCTTTCGCTTGACCGTTCCTGTGGTACGAGGAGCCAAGGTAAGTGAGCAGAGCCAATGCTGCTGCCGCGCTGACCAGCCACGCTATCGAGATAAGCCGGTGGCGGCGCAGCTCGCCGGCTCTTCCGATCGAAGTTCCTTCGATAGTCGAGTGGTCGATCATCTGATCCATGGGGTCGGCCACTCCTTTTCCGGTTGAAAGCCCGCGACGAAGGTGGTGCTCAGGAAGCTGAGCCCGGGCATGACGATTGCTCGGTGCAACACATCGACGTGATTGAGAGGGTTATCCGGCAAGAAGGAACTTGTGTCCTGCCCGTCGCGCACTAGCGAACACGGATCATCATCCACCTGCCTGTGTGTGTGTTATGCGTGCGATCGCATCACATGAAACCTCCAATGACCCTCGGAGATGGTCGATGCGACCGGATCGAGTTCAGATGCCGGGCGCAAGGCGTTTAGACTTCAGCTTCGCCTTCGCAGTCGCGCCCATCGCAACCGGGATCACGTTCCAGCGGCGGGAGCGGGGTCCACGCGGCCGTCGCGCGTTCACGCTCGATGGAGCCAGCCGGCGCAACGGTGGGAAAGTCCTTCTCGGGATCGAACACGTTATTGAAAAAATTCGTCATGGAGTACTGGGCCACCAGCGCGACGATCTCCATCACGTTCGCATCCGTGTAGCCGGTATCGCGGACGGCTTTCAGATCGGCGTCACTGACCTTTCCGCGAGTCTCAATGACTTTGTGCGCAAACCGGACGGCGGCGTCCCGCTTTGGGTCGCTGGCACGGCCCTTCCGAGCGAGGATGATTTCATCGGCAGGCAGGTTGGCCATGTGCTCGGCCGTAAAGCTGTGAACCATCAGGCAGTAGTTGCAGCCATTCACTTCGGAGACAGCGAGGGCGATGCTGTCACGCGTCTTCACGTCGAGCGCCTTGCTCAAGGAGCCGAGCAGAGTGGCCCATGAGTTGAACGCGATCGGGCTTAGCGCGAAGGTCGCTATCATATTTGGGGTGAACCCTATGTTCTTGGTGAACGTATCGAGGGTCGGTCTCGAATCGGCCGGCACCTGTTCCGGCTTTAGAGCTGCACTTCTTGGCATCGTAGTCTCCGCAAGTTACGGGTTTTGCCCCGGCCAGGTGTGCCGCCTTCACGGCAGAAGATCTTCAAGCCGTCCACGTCGATTGTCTTGGACAGCATCTCGGTATGTACCTGCCGCTGGCCGAGTGGATAAATCTGGCGTTTGTGAAAACCGTCTTCCCGCAAGGCGAGAGCGAAGGCGTTCGATCCGCACACGCCAACGCGAGCGCCGCGTCCGCCGCGATGTTGACGAAGGCGCAACCGGGGACACCCGAGCACCCGCGCCTGGCGCGCATATGTCAGGCGGGCTGTCGCACTGCCGTACCTTGATTATTGTCGATAATGTATCGCCAACGTCCATCCGCGCCGCGGCGCACAATATCGCATGCCGAGCCTCCCAAGTGCACGTGCTTGCCGTCGGGACCCGTGCCATCAATTGACCAGTCCACCACGATCTGGGCGATATCGTCGGCAACGAACACATGGCGCACGTTGGCCACCAGCGGCAGACCGAGCCTGAGATCGCGCTCGAATTGGGCGGCGATCTCGGCGTGATCAGTGATGGTTCGCCCGTCGTTGGCGATGAACACGGACTCCGGGGCGTGTAAGCCCATCATCGCGCTGATCTTGCCGGAGTTAAATCGCTCAACCAGCGACGGGATAACGCCTTCGGGTTCAGTAGGGAGTGGAAAGGACTCGTACATCAGTGGTCTCCTGTTTGTGTGGGGTGAGCCGCGATGCGGCGATGAGAAACACGTTGTTGCTTCGGCGTCAGTTACCGCCCTAAGTTATTTTCGGCGTTACTCGATGAGATTTTCGACACAGCTAGCCATTGATCGCAGCGGGACGAAATTTTTCGATAGTCGGTATGTATAGTGTCCACAGTGACGGCGAATAGCGCTGCGACAGTCCTTACGGACGAACGCGGATGATGGTCTTCCCCTTGCGTCGCTCGGTCGGATTCAAGGCGGCGACGGCATTGTCGAGAGTCGCGACGTCGCCGATGTTCGTCCGCAGTCGTCCGTCCCGCACTCGCTGGACGATCTCGTTCAGTTGGCCGCGATCGGTCTCGACAACGAAGTCGACCGTCAGGCCGTCGTCGGGTCGCGGCACGGGTGGCCCGACGACCGACACCATTGTTCCTCCGGCGCGAATGAGACGGGCGGACCGTTTGCCGACGTCGCCGCCGATGACGTCGAACACCAGGTCGACGCCGCCGACGTCTTCCAGCGCGTCGCTGCTGAGGTCGAGAAACGCGTTCGCGCCGAAGTCGAGCGCCTTCTGGCGGTCGGCCGCGCGCCCGGTGCCGATGACATACGCACCCGCCTCGCGTGCGAGCTGCACCACCATCGAGCCGACGGCCCCGGCCGCGCCGTGCGCCAGGACGGTCTGCCCCGACTGGAGGCGGCCGTGCTGGAACAGCCCCTGCCACGCGGTGAGGTCCGAGATCGGCAGTCTCGCGCCCACCGTGAAGTCGACGTCGCCCGGCAGGGCGGCGAGGTTGCGGGCCTCGATGGCGACATACTCCGCCAGGGTGCCGTCGCGATGCCAGTCGGCGAGGCCGAACACGCGCTGTCCGACCGACAGGCCCGTCGTG
>Ga0157372_10006065_pt1 | contig 12840 bp, 5 predicted proteins | sample C55metaG_FD_115307 | JGI IMG/M metagenome (GOLD analysis project Ga0157372, IMG submission 115307) | Corn rhizosphere microbial communities from Kellogg Biological Station, Michigan, USA - C5-5 metaG | ecosystem: Host-associated > Plants > Roots > Rhizosphere > Soil | place: USA: Michigan... | reverse complement strand
GGCGACGGAAAGCGATCCGCATTCTTCACCCGATGGAAAATCGATCGCCGTTACTTCCAACCGCAGCGGTACTACAACTGTCTATGTTGTGTCCTCCGAGGGGGGCATACCCACCCGATTGACCTGGTATCCGGCGGCCACTTCAGCGCGGGGTTGGACACCGGACGGAAAACGGGTGGTGTATGCTTGCTCGCGGGAGACGGCGCCTGTGGGTTACAATCGCCTCTGGAGCGTTCCTGTCGAGGGCGGTGTCTCTACCCTGCTGCCTGCGCCGTGGGGATTCGATGGGAGTTTGTCTCCCGATGGTAAAAAACTTGTCGTGGATCGGGTGAGCCGGTGGGATGTCGAGTTCCGGCATTATCGGGGCGGGCAGAATACGCCGTTGACGGTGCTTGATCTTGAAACTTTGAAGGAAGTGGGGATACCGGGGGAGCGGACGATGGATATTCACCCGGTGTGGCAGGGGGATGACATTTTCTTTCTGTCCGACCGGGACTTTATCATGAATGTCTGGGCTTATTCGGTGAGTAAGGGAACGTTGCGGGAAGTGACGCATCTGAAGGAGGGCGATATCAAATGGCTGAGTGGAAACGGCAAGGAGCTGGCGTACGAGCATGCCGGTTATCTTTTCGTGCTGGACCCGGCGTCGGGGACCAGCCGTCAGCTGGATATCCGGGTGCATGGCGATTTCCCGTGGGCGGAGCCGCATTGGGAGAACGTGACGTCGAGAGCGACATCGGCGACGTTATCGCCGACGGGCAAGCGCATTTTGGTGGAGGCGAGGGGGGATATTTTCACCGTTCCGATAGAGAATGGAAACGCGCGGAACCTGACCCATAGCAGTGATGTGGCCGACAGGGCGCCTTCGTGGTCGCCTGACGGTAAATGGATCGCCTGGTTCTCGGATAAAGGGGGTGAAGGGTATGCGCTGTACCTCACCGACCAGGAGGCGAAGGGGGAGCCGCGGAAATTTTCCGTCGGAGAGGCGAAGCTGGCCTGGGAGCCGTGCTGGTCGCCGGACAGCAAATACATCGCTTTCGAAGATAACAAGGTGCGGATAAAGGTCATCGAGATCGCCACCGGGAAGATCACCAACGTCGATGCGGGCGGCGCCAATATCGAACGCGGCAATATGGGGTTGGTGTGGTCGCCGGATTCGAAGTGGCTGGCCTATGCAAAGACGGGGCTGAATAATTTCCGGCGGGTAATGGTGTGGTCGCTGGCTACGGGGAAGACGGCGCCGTTGAGCGACCCGCTTGCCGATGCGACGCAGCCGGCCTGGGACCGGGACGGAAGACATCTGTATTTCCTGGCGAGTACGGATGCTGCGCTGGGGTCGGGGTGGGCGAATACGAGTTCGATCCTGGCGAGGCCGAGTTTTGCGGCGTATGTGGTCGTGCTGAGAAAGGAGGATGGGCCGCCCTTCCCACTTAAGAGCGATGATGAGGAGAAGAAGGATTCGGCGGCGGGTGCGCCGCCCAAAAAGGATAGCGTGAAGAAAGATTCGGCCGCGGGGGGTGTGAAGATGGACTTCGAGAGCCTGGACCGGAGAACGGTGGCGTTGCCGATCCCGGTTGCGAATTACCGGGGGATGGTCGCCGGGCCAAAGGGTTCGGTGTTCATCCTGTCGGGCGAGGGTACGTTGAGCCGGTTCGTACTGGACACGAAAAAATTTGACGAGTATGGTCAACATGTGAACGAGGTGGATGTCTCGGCGAATGGCGAGAAGCTGCTGATGCGAAGTGGCGGGTCTTTCCGCGTGGTGGCGACGGGGAAACCGCCCGCGCCGGCAGAGGGGACGGTGGCGGTCAACCTGCGGATGAACCTGGACCGTCTTGCGGAGTGGAAGCAAATATTTACCGAAGGATGGCGCTACGAGCGGGATTATTTCTATGACCCTTCACTCCATGGCCGCGACTGGCAGGAGGTGTGGGCCTACTATTCGCCGATGATCCCGTATATCCGGCACCGGAGCGATCTGACCTACCTGTTGGATCAGTTGGGTGGGGAGCTAAGTGTGGGCCACAGCTTTGTATTTGGCGGGGATTTCCCTTCGGTCGACACCCTGCGGGTGGGCCTGTTGGGTGCGGACCTGGTTGCTTCGCAGGGCCGCTGGCAGATCAAGAGGATCTACACGGCCGAGAGCTGGAACCCGGAGCTGAAGGCGCCGCTGGCGCAGCCGGGGTTGAAGGTTTCGGAGGGGGACTATATCCTGGCGGTGGACGGGGTGTCGCTGAACGGCGATAGTGACCCCTACCAGCTGCTGGATGGAAAAGCCGGGCAGCAGACGACACTGCTCGTGAATAATAAGCCTTCACCGGAGGGGGCCTGGCCGATACGCGTCGAGCCGGTGGCGTCAGAGTCAGCGCTGCGGCAGCGGGCCTGGGTGGAAGACAACCGCCGCAAGGTGAACGAGCTGTCGGACGGTAAGCTGGGTTATGTCTGGGTGCCGAATACGGGCGGACCGGGATTCGTCTCCTTCAACCGTTACTTCTTTGCGCAACAGGACAAGTATGGCGCGGTGATCGACGAGCGATTCAATGGCGGGGGTAATCTCGACGACTATATGGTCGATCTGATGATCCGGCGGCAACGGGCGGCGATAACCAATGAAGTGCCGGACGGCGCCGCTTTTCGCCTGCCGGCGGGGATCCTTGGACCCAAGGTGTTGCTGATAAATGAACTGGCGGGATCGGGTGGGGATTTCTTCCCGTGGGTATTCCGTCATCAGAAGGTTGGTGCACTGATCGGGACCCGGACCTGGGGCGGGCTCGTGATGTCGTCGGTTCACTATCCTTTTATCGACGGCGGGGCGATGACGGCGCCGGACAATGCGGTGTTCGATCCGGAGGCGCATCAGTGGATCGCGGAGAACCAGGGGGTGGCGCCGGATATCGAGGTGAAGGTGGAAGCGGGGGCGGTGTCGAAGGGACATGATCTGCAGCTGGAGCGGGCGGTGCAGGAGTGTTTGAAGCTGTTGGAGAAGGAGCCGAGGGGATCAACGGAGCATCCGGCGTATTCGAAGCCGGCGAAACCCTGATAAAATTTAAAAGGCGTCCCGCGGGACGCCTTTTTTTGCTTTATGCGGTCTTTATGCGGCAACGTATTTTTTCAGGAATTCTTTTTTCGAGTCTTTGTACCAGGCGACCATCCTGAGTTTGCGCAGGGTGTAGATGTACACCCAGGCGAGATCGAGCTGGCCGGGAAGAAAACCGCAGCGGGCGCTTCCGGGAAAGAGGTGGTGGTTGTTGTGCCATTCGCCGGCCAGCAAACCTGGTCGCGTCTGGTTGATGGAGAGATTGCTGCGATCGAAATCGACGCCTTCCCGATGCTTTTCCTTTCCGCCGCCATGCCCGCTATAATTAAATGCGCGGATAAACGTGAACCAAAGAAAGGCGGCCGTGAAGATCGCGCTCGTCAGGGCGATCCCGCCGATGAGGGTCAGCACGGTGAACCAAAAGGCCCAATTGAGCAACCAGATGGCGATGGTATAGACCGGGCAGGACAGCGAGCCCAATTTCCGGTATCGCTCGTAAGAGTTCAGTGCTACCCCCGTATGGTCCATAAAATGCAGGGCCTTTTTGTGCTCTTCTTCAGTGAGATCGATCGAAACCCGTTGATGGTTGTACTCGGCCAGCATACAATACCAAAATCCCGCTTGTGCATTATAGGGGTCCCCCGGTTCATCCGACTTGCAATGGTGGACGTGATGCGAGACGACGTAGATCTCTTCGGGTACGGTCTTGATCACGAGGTTCTGGGTGATGATCCGCCACAAGGGGTGGCTGAAGCCATAGGACTTATGCGTGCAGTACCGGTGAAACCAGATGGTCCCATGGGTACCCATGACCACCATGGCGTACACGACCACGGCGATGAGCAATTGCCACGAGAAGTACCTGAACAGGAACAGGTAAAAGAAGGGGAGCATCCCTGCGAGCATCAGGAAGCTCACAAAAGAGATCCAGTTCTTCCGCGTTTTGAAGACATTGATGCGGGAGAAGGCTTCCGACCAAAGCTGCTTGTTCGAGGGGATGACGAGCGCGTCATTCTGGTCTTTCCAGCCATAAGAAGGAGCATAGAGAAGGGTGTCAATAAACGAGCCTTTGACCATTTCGGGTTATTTTGGGTTTATTTGTTGCTATAACGTTAGCGCCGGGGTTTGTTGTATCCGCTGCTGCTATTTACTTGTGAAAGGCATGTGCTTAGCTGCCTGATGATTCGTTGACCCTCATAGACCTGTGCTTTGAGCGTATTTTCATCAAAATCATGCTCCGTTGTCAAGGCTTTCAGGTGTTGTTCCAATTGCAATAGCAACTGTTTGCATTTATCGTCTGTCGAAGATGCCGCTTTTTGCTTCAATATCCGTATTTTCTCGTAATCGGCGATGCCTTCGCGTAATTTTTCGAAACGGATGCCGCTGTTGGCGCCGGGGTATACGAGGTAACAGTCTCCCGATGGCCAGCTTCCGTGGCGGGCGTCTCTGTCAGGATCCTGCGGCCACGCGTCATAAGCCCAGCGTAAGAATCCGCTGTAGCCATAAGCGGCCGCGTACCAGCTGAGCCACCGGCCTTCTATCGGCGGGGAAAACAGGAAGGTATTGGGTTTGGCGGGCTGACAGCAGACATAAAAGGTGGTTGTAAAGCCTTTGCGGCTGCGCTCGGCGACGACCTCCAGGGGGGATTCCTTCTCCTTAACATAAGAATAGTCGTCCAGCAGGTCTTTTAGTTCGGGGTGCCAGTCGCCGGCGTAGGTGATCTTCCAGCCGGGCCAGTTTGCCTTTACAAACTTGATCGCCGTCAATGTTTCGTCCAGTGGATTTTCGTTGATGCCGATATAGGTGCGGCTCAGCCAGCCCTTTTTGGCCAGGTGGGCCTTGAGGTTGTCCAGCAAGGGTCCCCAGTAGGCTTTGAATTGCTCCGAACCGGGCGGCCAATAGACGACCTCTTCGTTGCCCGTGGCGGCGTCGAGATAGTTGAACCGGTATTGGCCCGGTACCGGCGTATAGACCGTGATGGCTTTGTCGATCCCGACGCTCATGGCGAGCTCTACATATTCGTCGAAGATCTTGTAGTCGAATTGCCAGCTGCCGTCCTTTTGTTTGACCGATGTGATCATTCCGCCTTCGATGGTATAGGAATTATCGCTCCATGGGGAGTGCACGGCATAGGTGGTGATGTACTTTCCGCCGGCGTCCGCGTACAGTTTCAGGTGCTTTTTTAAGAGCAGCTTGTGTTCGTCGGACCAGGGTTGCAGATGGTTCTGCCAGGCGAGCACCCAGGGGTTTTGCCAGAGATCGAGCCGGTATTTCCATTCGTGCGGCGGGGGAAGCAGCTGAGGCTGCACGTCGAGGTCGAGGGCAAGGGATGTTTTAACTCCTTTTGCGAGTACTTCGATGTTTCCTTTGTAATGTCCCGCTTTTGTGGCGGCGGGGATATCGATGGTTATCCAAACGGGCCGGACCGTTCTCGCCGGCAGATCGAACCGGTCGAAAGGTTCGAAGCGATCGGGCATCAGAAAGCCGTCCTTGAAGGGCGAATCGCCGCAACTGCCGTCTTTCGAACCGTATGGGTAATTGCCTATGACATAGCGTACTTCGTGCAACTTCATGTTATCCCTGCCGATCGATGCGCCATTTGTTCCAAGCAGGGGACTTGTTACCAGCCGTACCTGTTCGAGGGTATCGGCGGACCAAATGACGATCTGGGCATTCAGGCGTTCGCCTTTCCATCCAATTCCCTTCCATTCATTCGTCTCCTTTATGGACGGGACCTCCGACCGGAAATACAGTTCATCGGTGGAACCGAAGCTGATGTGCGGACCCTGCTGGGAATTCCAGGCGGCGGGGTCGGTGGGTTTGTCGAGGGTGAATTCCTGCTGGTAATGATAGCTGAGGACGGGCAGGCGGGATGAATCGATTTGTCCTTTATAGGCCTGTGCGAGCGTGGCATTTATTGCGCCCTGCAGGATCAGCAAGAAAAGAAAACCATTTCTCATCTATAAAGCTATAAAAAAAGGCCGAATCTTCGAAGGGAGCCCGTAAATTAGAAGTATGCTTAAAAACCTGCTTCGAACTTCGTGGCGCAACCTCATTAGGACCAAGGCCCTGGCAGCGATCTACCTGACAGGGTTATCCGTTAGCGTAGCTGCCGCAATGCTCATCTTTGTCTGGATCAGCTACCAGTTGAGCTTTGACAGGAGCATTCCGAACGCGGAAAATATCTACCGGGTTTATCCGCATATCTACATGCATGGGAATAATTTCACGACCTCGATGGCTCCGCCGCCGCTGGCTGACCTGCTGAAAAAAGAGTTTCCCGACGTGCTTGCCGCCACGAGGATCTGGAAATACAACAATCTCGCGGTGAGCAATGAGGAGAATGGAAGGAAGGACAAGACCTTCAATGAGGAAGTATACCAGGCCGATTCGTCGTTCTTCCAGATCTTTAGTTACCGACTGTTGCAGGGTAATGCGGCGGCTTCGATGACCAAACCGTTCACGGTGGTCATTACCCGATCGACGGCCATCAAATACTTTGGCGACGAGGCCTTCCGGAACGGGTCAATTCCCGGCAAGACGCTCACGCTGACCTTTGGCGGCTGGGGAAAGTTCCCCTGCAAGATCACCGGGATCACCGAGGATGTGCCGCCCAATTCCCATTTTCACTATAATATCATTTTTTCCAATGTATCCGATCCCTGGAACAGTTCGAAAGTTTGGGTAGACAACACCTACTATACCTATGTCCGGCTGAGGGCCGGCGCCGACGCGGAAAGGCTGGAAAAGAATATTCCGGCGGCCATACAGCCTTTTCTCGAACCCCAGCTAAAAACGAATTTCGGGACGAGCTATGCGGACATGAAAAAAAGCGGCAACTATTGGGAGTATAAGCTGCAGCCTCTGACGCAGATACATTTACAATCGAATTTCGAAAGAGAGATGGAGCCGGGTGAACCCATGAAGAACCTTTATATCCTGGGTGTTGCCGCCCTCTTTCTTTTGATCATGGCCTGTATCAATTATGCCAACCTGGCGACGGTGAGTTCGATCCGGCGATCGAAGGAGATCGGCATCCGGAAAACGTTGGGGTCCTCCCGAAAGGACCTGGTCATCCTTGCTCTTGCCGAAAGCGTCCTCATCAGTATGATGGCGTGGGTCGTTGCGTTTGTCCTGATGGTGGTACTGCGACAGCCCTTTGAGTCGATGATGAAAACGGCCCTTCCCGGAAGCGCCTACATCAATGGAACGAACGGGATCGTATTTATTGCCTTATTCCTTTCGATCAGTATCCTGGGCGGCATTTATCCGGCCCTGCAACTGGCTTCCTTCAATGTAGTAAAGGCATTGAAAGGGCCGATAACCCCGGGGAAGAGATTTCTGGGTTTCAAAACGACCCTGGTGATCGCTCAGTTCTTCCTGTTTATCGGCCTCGTGATCGCGGCGCTGCTGGTGAACCGACAGCTAAGCTACCTGCTCGGGCGGTCACCCGGTTTTGACAAGGAGAATATGCTGGTAATCGAAGACCCTTCCCAATTATTGGGCAACCGAAGCAACGCTTTTATTTCGGAGATCGAAAAGAATCGAAACGTCCTTTCGGCCAATCCCTGTGTGGACTATCCCGGGAGCGGCAATGACAATTTTCCGATCTCGGCCCGTTCCGGCGTACAGGGAGAGGATCATTTGCTGGCCAATTTTGCCGCGGGATATGATTTCCTGCGAACCTTCAATATTCCGCTTGTCCAGGGCCGGGACTTCGACCGGCAGATGGACAACGACACGCTCAAGCGGATGATCCTGAGCGAAGCCGCAGTAAAGGAACTTGGGATCAAGGACCCGATCGGCAGTTTTATCGAGACCCGATATCTCAACTCTCTGAATATAACCAGCACCCGTTATGAGATCGTGGGGGTGACGAAGGATTTCAACTTTCAATCCCTACGCAAGGCTATCCGGCCGGTAGCTATCTTTCTCAATACGCAGGGGGTGTATGTCGCTATAAAAATAAAAGGCAGAGATGTTGCCCATACGGTGTCGGGTATTGAGACCCTCTGGCGTTCCTTCGTTCCCGGAGCGCCCTTCGAATTCCATTTTGTGTCGGGCAAGATCGACAATATGTACAGGACCGAAGCCGTCCTGCGAAACGTCTTGACTATTTTGACGGCCCTGATCATCGGGGTAGCGATCCTGGGGCTGATCGGTCTGACGCTCCTGACGGTGCAGCAGCGGACCAGGGAGATCGGGATCCGAAAAGTCACCGGCGCCTCGGTAAAGGACATTCTCCTGTTGTTCTCAAAGGAGTATATAAAATGGGTTGGATCATCTTTTGTGCTGGCTGCGCCACTAGCCTGGTTGGTGATGCAAAAATGGCTGCAAAGTTTTGCCTACCGCATACCTATGGAGTGGTGGGTGTTCGCCGCCTCGGGCCTTGTTGCGGTGGGGATCGCGGTCGCAACGGTGAGTCTTCAGGCGCTGGGCGCGGCGTTGGCGAGTCCTATGAAAGCGTTGAAAGCGGAATAGCGGCGGCTATTCGAGTTTGCGGCTATTCGAGTTTGCGGATGCGATAGTTGCCGGCGTCGACGACATAGATATTGCCTGCGCGATCGATGGCGATGCCGGCGGGGTAGTTGAAGCGGGTGTTTGTGCCGACGCCATCCTTATATCCGGCGACGCCGTCGCCGGCGATGGTGGTGACGATGCCTGTGGGGCTGATCTGGCGGACGCGATTGTTTATGAGATCGGTCACATAGGTATATCCATGGCCTCCATCGGCGACACCCGCGGGATTATTGAACCGGGCCGAGGGGCCGGAGCCATCCTGGAAGCCGGGAGTTCCGTCGCCGGCGAGGGTGACGACCTCGCCCGCGGGGCTGATCCGCCTGATCCGTTGGTTGTCTGCGTCGGCGACAAAAACAAATCCCGCCGCGTCTACGGCAAGGGCGCGTGGAAAGCTGAACCGGGCGTTGCTGCCGGTTCCTTCCTGGAAGCCGTAGGACCCATTCCCCGCGAGGGTGGTGACGACGCCTGATGGGGTGATCTTCCGGACACAGCTGTTATAGGTATCACCAACGTATATATTCCCGGACGCATCGACGGCTACGCCTTCGGAATTTTTAAAGCGGGCATCGCCGCCCGAGCCATCTTTATAGCCAGCGCTGTCGCTGCCTGCCAGGGTGGTGACCTCTGCTGCGGTCGTAATGTTGCGAATACGATTGTTATTGGCGTCGGCTACATATAACGCGCCGTCGGATGTGACCGCGACGCCATAGGGGTTATAGAAGGCTGCGGCTGTTCCTTTTCCTTCTTTGAATGTTGCGGCGCCATTGCCTGCCCAGGTGCTCACCTGTCCATCGGGAGTGATCTTCCGGATGCGATTATTGAGAACATCGGCCACATACACATTTCCGGCGCCGTCGACCCCTACCCCATCGGGTGCATTGAATTCCGCGATATTCCCGGCACCGTCCTTAAATCCGTATTGACCGTCCCCGGCGAGGGTAGAGACCGTGTACAGGTATTGGAAGATGGTAGAGGCGCTGGCTTCCTGGCCGCCGGCCTGCACGTGCAGGACGCCGATGCCGGCATGCGGCGGCACTTTCACGGTGAGCTCGTTGCTTTGCGCCGAGAGAACGGTGGCGGGGAGGTTGTTGATGGTGACGGTGTTGCCGCCGGGGGTCGTGCTGAAATTCGTGCCGATGATCGTGATGACCGAATCCTTTGCCGCGCTCGTGGGTGAATAGGAAATGATCCGGAGTGTGCCGTGCGGGGTATCGGGTTGCGGGGCGTGATCTTTTTTGCAGGACGAAAAGGTCCAAAAGAGGGTTGACAGGATGAGGAGAGGTTTGGCCAGGTTCATAGATGAGTTGTTTGGATGTTCCTGACAAGGGGAAAGCGGTGTTCGTTGCGGGGTTGGGGGGAATTCTAATTAACGGCGGGTTTGGGGTGATGAACGGCAGAGTGCCTCGTTGCCGTAAAGATAACAATTCTGTTGCTATATTTGCTAAAGTAAAAACACCAAAACGCCTGCCCATGATCCAAAGGCTCGCCTGGCTTTTGCTACTTTGTCTTTGTGGCCTGAGGGCGTTGACGCAGGGAGATCCGGCGCAGGAGGGAAAGGCGTTGCTCGAGCAGTCCAAACTGCTGCGGAAACAGCAACGGCCTGCCGAGGCGATGACGATGGCAAGGTCGGCGCTGGCGCTGTTGAAAAAGACGGGCTCCCCCACCCTTATCGGCCAGGCGTGGTTCAATCTATCCGAACAATATGGAGGAAACTTTACCGACACGGCGATACGCATCCGGCATGCCTGCCTGGACTCGGCGATCGGTCCACTGAAGGCGTCGAACCAGATCGAGCTGCTGGCGGAAAGCTATCGGCTGATGGCGGACCTGGATCACCTGGTGAGCAAGATGGACACGGCCCTGCAGGAGGCGAATATTGCGCTCCGCTATTATGAATCGATCCACTACCCTAAGATGCAGGACATTTATGCGCTTTTTGCCAGACTCCACTACGTCAAAGGCGACTACCAGCAATCCCTGCAGTATGGGCTAAAGGCGCTGAAAAGCGCGGAAGCCGGCAAGGACAGCGGTATGCGGCTTTGCGAGATAGCGAATACGATCGGCTTCACGTATTTCAAACTGAACGAGATCGACAAGGCCCGGAAATATTTCGATCTGTCAATGAGCGTTGCCGAACGGGAAAAGGACAGTCTTACGGTGCGGATGCTGGCCTCCAGTATCGTCGAATGCTACCTGAAGCTTGGCCAGCCGCAGAAGGCGCGGGACTTCTTTGCGAGGATCACGACCCGTTACAAGGTTGCGGAAGACAAATATGAAATGGGCAGTTATCCCTCGGACAAGGCGTGGTTCAAGATCTATATGGACCTGAAGGATTACGACCGGGCGGGGACCTATGTGCAGAAGCTGCTTGCGATCACCAACCGGAACCTGAACAAGCTGATCCTCAGTAATTGTTATGAGAACGCCATCCGATATTTCACGGAGACCCATCGCTTTGACGCCGCCGGGCTCTATCTCGAGAAGAATGAAAAGCTGTTGGATTCGTTGCAGGACCTGGTCGGCATGACCCGAAACTACGATGCATGGTTCACGCTGGATACGATGAAGGGCGATTTTCGTTCGGCCGCGCTGCATTCCAACCGGTTCAACAAGATCAAGGACGAGGTGTTCAACCAGGAAAAGAACAAGGCGCTTGCCCAGCTGCAGGTGGAGTACGAGACCGAAAAGAAGGAGCAGGAGATACAGATAGAGCGGGCCAATCTCCGGCAGTCGAACCTTATGCGGAATATTTCGTTCGCGGGGGTGGGTATCCTGGCGTTGGCGGGCGCCCTGCTGTACTGGCAGTACCGGCAAAAGCGCCGGGCTTACCGGGCGGAAGAGCAGAGCAATAACAAGCTGCGGCATCTGCTCTCGGAGAAAGAATGGCTAATGCGCGAGATCCATCACCGGGTAAAGAACAACCTGCAGATCGTTCTGAGCCTGCTGAATTCGCAGTCGGCGTACATCGACAACGAATATGCGCTTACGGCCATCAGAGACAGCCAGCACCGAGTGTACGCGATGTCGCTGATACACCAAAAGCTATACGGTACGGAAAATGTCTCTTCCATCGATAGGGCGCGGTATATCGGTGAGCTGGCGTCCTACCTGGCGGACAGCTATGACACCTTGCGGCGGATCCGGTTCGACCTGGACATCGAGTCGCTGGAGTTGGATGTAAGCCAGGCCGTGCCCCTTGGCCTGGTGTTGAACGAGGTGATCACCAACTCCATCAAATATGCCTTCCCCGACGAGCGGAGCGGAGTGATCTCCATCTCCCTTTCTTCGGCTGCACTCCATCGTTGTGTGCTTATCATTGCGGACAATGGGATCGGAATCCCGCCGCATTACCAGGAGGAGCGGTCCGGCTCCCTGGGTATGAGCCTGATCCATGCGTTGACGGGTAATTTGGATGGCTCGCTGTCGATCGAGAATGATCATGGGACGACCGTGACCATCTCCTTTGTGCGGGAGCCGTTGGTCAAGCGGACTCACCCTCTTGTTCATCCCAATTGAACTGCAGGCGGCGTTGCGGCGGCCACTTGACGATATTTCGACATTTTACGAAAAGAGCTGTGTGGCCCTTCCCGCTATTCTGCTAATAATCAACGCGCTAACATTGGTATCAAATTAGATTCCCTTCCACCTGCAATCAATCATCATATTTAAAAAACACCAGCAAATGAAAAAGTCGAAGACGATGATCGCCGGTGCGATGGTGGCAAGCGCCATGGCACTACAGAGTACCTTAAGTAATGCGCAGCCGATGGTGGGGGACGACCCGGCATCGACGGAAATCCGCCAATTTCATGTCCAGATCCCCGCCGCGCAGGTCGCGGACCTGCGTAAGAGAATATTGGCAACGAACTGGCCCGAGCGGGAAACGGTCAATGACGCCTCACAGGGAGTGACCCTTGGGACGATGCAAAAGCTTGCGCAGTATTGGGCGACGAGCTATGATTGGAAAAAATGCGAGGCGAAGCTGAACGCGGCGCCGATGTTCATCACGAATATCGACGGGGTGGATATCCATTTCATCCATGTCAAGTCGAAGCATAAGAATGCCTTACCTATCCTTATTACCCACGGGTGGCCGGGGTCGTTCATCGAGCAGATGAAGGTGATCGGGCCGCTGACCGATCCGACGGCCTATGGGGGTAAAGAGGAAGACGCTTTCGACGTCGTTATCCCGTCGCTGCCGGGTTATGGATTTTCGGGTAAGCCTACGACAGCCGGCTGGGACGGCGACCGGATCGCCAAGGCGTGGATCGTGCTGATGGAGC
>Ga0157372_10006064_pt1 | contig 12842 bp, 12 predicted proteins | sample C55metaG_FD_115307 | JGI IMG/M metagenome (GOLD analysis project Ga0157372, IMG submission 115307) | Corn rhizosphere microbial communities from Kellogg Biological Station, Michigan, USA - C5-5 metaG | ecosystem: Host-associated > Plants > Roots > Rhizosphere > Soil | place: USA: Michigan... | reverse complement strand
TATTTATTTCTTGATTCATTGCTTTTTGAAAAAAAGGAGGCTCCTGTAGAAACAGGAGCCGTTACCAAAACTAACTGCTTATGAGAAATACAAATATCGCTTTATTTATTTTACTGTGTTTTGAAAATGAATTCGAAGTACATTTAGGTCTCCACAAGGAAGAAATTTTCAATTTGATTGCTGATTTCTAATTCTTAATTCATAATGACACCTGCCGTCAACAATCACATACCCCCCATCTTCAAATTTTCCCATTCCTTTGAACCGCCAATTGGGAAAAAATATGAAGCTACAATATCAGCCACATCAAAGGCAAGAATACAAAGAGTGCTTTAAAATAAATCCGATGCACGAAATGTGGGTGAATCTGCAAAGCTTGGAAAAATAATTAAGAAGCTTTTTAAAAGATAGATGAAGTTTACAAGGATTTAGGCTGAGGGTATGCGTACTAAAAAAAGCAGCATTCTTTTCTTAAAGTTAAAGTTATTGCCTATATTTACTGTGTGATATGACAAGAAGGAATATAAACTGCATGGAAATCTTGAAATTCAATTAGAATCGATTATCCTGATTTTATAAAAACTATATAATTTTACGGCAGAACTTTTGTAAGAGTTGCATAGTATAAGTTGTAAAATTTATTGAATTTAAACTCTTCTAAATAAAAAATATGAGTGCGTTAAAAATCTTGTCCGACTACACTTCCAAAATCTTTTTCCTTCTTTTTTCTCCGGATTCAAGCCAGATAAGCGATGAATTTACAGATATTATGTCTAACAAAAAGGATAAGGAGAAATATATGGAAGCAATAAAAAATGCCAAGAAAAATAATAAGGAAGAAAGAGTACAACTTTCTTCCGGGGAAACCTTGGTGGTAGCTCCATAATATAACAATAAACTGCTGCTTAATTAATGGATTTTCAGGTAAGTATCATTGGGATAATATTAGTCCTGGCTTTTTATTTGCCGGGATATTTTTTCCGGAAACTATATTTTTCAGGCTTTTCTACCAAGCAGTTTGGTCTCGGTGAATGGTATGATCGTTTTTTCATTAGCATTTTTCTGGGAATGATTATTCAATATGTCACCATTAAAATATTAAAAGACAATTTCGATTTTAATTTTGATACTGTAAGCCGGCCGGTTACTCAATTCTATAATCAGATTATGGATAAAAAGCTTCCCGATCTTGATTATACCAACCTGAGAAACGGTATATTTTACTTATTTCTTTCAATGGCTTTTGGAAGCGTTTTTGGATTTATAGCGCGTAAAATAGTGCGGATAGCCAGATTAGATATTACATTCTCGACTTTAAGATTTGCCAATATCTGGCATTATTATTTTAAAGGAGAAATGGTAAATACAAAGGATTTTAGGATTGCTATTCCGAAAAAAGGAAAGTGGGTATCTACCCGGGCTGATGTGTTGGCTGATTTTGAAAAGGATGAAAAAAATGTTTTGTACACAGGTATTATCTCTCAATATGACCTGTCGCACAAATCAGATAAACTTGAACGCATTTACCTTACCCAGGCTATGCGCTACAGTGTAAATGATAAAGGATTTAAAGAAATTCCGGGAGACGTATTTATATTGGATTGTAACAGAATTCTAAATATGAATTTATCCTATGATTTTATAGATAATAATAAAGGGAAAAAACAGAAATTGGCTCTGATATTTTCTACCGTTCTTTTATTGCTTGTCACTTTTTCACCGGTAATTCTGATCCCCAATATTTTTTACGGCAAAATCCATTTATGGCGTATAGTCGCAGGTATATTAGAATCCTTGATCATCTTGCTTTTCATTTTTAGTGCTATCACCATTGTTGTATCAAAGGATCAGAAATTTAAAAGCAAGCAAAAACAACCCAAATGGCAGGCTTTCATAATGGCGATTGTTATAGCCGTTATTTTTGCTTTTTTACTAAAAATCACTTTATATCCCCTTTAAAACATTTGATTAAGAGGATAGACCGGACCGACATGCAAAGCAAAAAAATGCGTGAAAAGCAGTCGGTTTTTGCAATAGTAGGTGGAACAGATGTTTCGAAGAAAGGATTACAGCATTTATCCGCAGGTGATTTATCTGCGGTGTTTTATGAGTAGCGATGTTCTTTGATACGTCCTCAGTTGAAAACTTTTCCACAAAGGCGGGGCACTATATCATGGCTTGCGCCATTTATCCCTATTTCCCCCTTCTGTATTTCTAACTCTTTCAACCTGAATGGTAGCGTCAGGATTAAGTTGCTTTGCTCTTTCTATTGCTTCTTTTTGAGTAGGTTGGATATCACTTGCTCTTTGGGAATTAGGTTTCCTGATTGCAAAGTCACCGTCATCTCTTTTTTCAATAAAAAGCTTCTTTTTGCTCATATTTTTATTTTAAACAGCAATTTACTAAAAATATGAATTAAGACATATTTAACGATTGTTAGATATGTGCGAGAGTGTAACTTTATCCCGTGTTGGCCTTTCAAATTGAAGCCCTTGCGTTGTTTGAGAAGTAAAGTTGCGACTGCTTACTAGAATATTTCATCTGGCATGCAGGGAATTGTGTCGTCAAAAATTGGAATAACTGTTCAGAAAAAACTATTATTTTTAAAGCTCACAATTAAAGTCTATCATTTTAAATAGTCAAGTATATTTGAACGGAGAAAACCTGAAAGAAACTCGTCAATTTAAATTAACTTGTTCCATAAGAAGTTAAATGAAATTAATAATACAAACGCCAAAAAAAGCTTTAAAACCTTTTTTAAAACAAAAGCCCTTAAGAAGTGAGATAGATATTTTCAAGGCAAACCTTATAAACCTGCTTGATAAAATCAATATCATAGAACAGCGGCCAAAGGATGAAAGTGAAGAGCACTTGAAAAATGATTTAAGAGATTTTTTGCGTGATACCTATTATCGTGATTCAAATGCCATTAATACAAAAGATAAAAAGGACCTTGTAATACACCTTGGCAAAACTACCAATACAGAAGTTGGTGTAATAATCGAAGCAAAAAGACCAAATAATCTTGCTGAAATGATATCGGTTGCCAATCCCAATAAAAAGGCACTCCATGAACTGGTACTGTATTACATGAATGAAAGAAGCAATGGAAATAACAACCTAAAGCAACTATTAATAACCAATATAAATGAATGGTACATAATTGATGCTAACTTTTTCGATAAGTATATTTACCGCAATAGTCACATTAAGAAATTATACACAAGTAAGCTGAACGATAAAAAAGATAATCCATGGTTTTATGAAGAAATAGAAAAGATTATTGCTGCGATAGATATAGAAATACCATGTGTGTATTTTGATATAAGGGAGTTTAAAAAATATTTGCATAATAATAAAAAAGATGATGATAAAGAATTAATCGCACTGTATAAGATTTTAGCACCACAGCATTTATTAAAACTTAAAACGGCGAATGACAGTAATTCGCTGGATGAAAAATTCTATAAAGAACTGCTGCACATCATAGGGCTGGAAGAAGCAAAAGAATCCGGTAAGAATATCATTCGCCGAAAGAAAGATAACCGCAATACTGCTTCATTAATTGAATTAACTATTGAAGCAATAGAAACCGAAGGCGTCCTGCACCGCTTGCCTGATGCTTCTTTATACGGCGATAACCGGGAAGAAAGAATTTTTAATGTTTCGCTTGAACTCTGTATTACATGGATCAACAGGATCTTATTTCTTAAACTGCTGGAAGGTCAGTTGATAACCTATCACGACGGAAACCAGGATTATCAATTTCTAACAACAGCCCTGATAAACGATTTCGATGAATTATTCAAACTCTTTCACAAAGTGCTCGCTGTAAATATTCCTGAAAGAAATGAAGCAGTAAAAAAGAAATACAGCAAAGTTCCTTACCTCAACAGCTCCTTATTTGAAATCAGTGAGTTGGAAGATCAGACCATCAAAATAAATGCATTAGATAATGCTGGCTATTTACCTTTTATAACAAATACCATTTTAAAAGATTTACAGAAACACACAGATAAACTGTCAACACTCGATTACCTGTTCAGGTTTTTAAATGCCTATGATTTTGCCAGTGAAGGCGCAGAAGATATCCAGGAAGATAAAAAAACCATTATCAACGCATCTGTTTTAGGAAAAGTATTTGAAAAGATCAACGGTTATAAAGACGGTTCCATATTTACGCCTGCTTTTATAACTATGTATATGTGCAAGGAAGTTATCAGGCAGGCTATAACAGATAAGTTCAATGAGACACTTGCTGAAGATGGTAACAAGTTTTTCGGAAAGTTTGATGACTTACGTAATTATACTGCCCGGCTTTTTAAAACAGAAGACATTTTACGGGCAAATGCCATAATCAATTCATTACGGATATGTGATCCCGCAGTTGGTTCAGGCCATTTTCTCGTTTCGGCATTAAATGAAATTATCAGTATTAAATCAGAGTTAGGCATACTGGCGGATAAAAACGGCAATTGCATCACGCAGTATGAGATGGAAATTATAAATGATGAACTTATTATTACCAATCCGAGGAATAAAGACAGCATACTTGAATATAAGTTGCACAATGGCAGGCCTTCAAAGGAAATGCAGCATTTGCAGAAAACATTATTTCACGAAAAGCAAAGCTTAATTGAAAACTGTTTGTTTGGCGTTGATGTAAATACTAACTCAGTAAAAATTTGCCGGCTGCGATTGTGGATAGAGCTTTTAAAGAATGCCTATTATAAAGAAGAAACCAATTTTACAGAGTTGGAAACTTTGCCAAACATTGACATCAATATTAGACCAGGCAACACTTTGCTGAGCCGTTTCGGTTTGGATGCGGATCTAAGCAAAACTTTAAAGAGCATCAAATACGATGTACAAGCTTACCGCGGTTTTGTAAATGATTATAAAAATGAAAAAAACCGTGAAGTAAAACATGGTTTGCAGAAAATTATTGAAAATATAAAATCAGATTTCAGAACAGAGATTAGCAAGAATGATCCTAAGCAAGTCAGGCTAAAAAAATTAAGCGGTGAACTTTATACACTGCTCAATCAAACACAGATGTTTGAGCTTTCTGACAAAGAGAAGAAAGCGCGAAAAGACCAACAACAGAAACTGGAAGCGGATATCAAAAAGCTTTCAAATGAAATTGATGAAATAAAAAGTAATGCCATTTACAAAAACGCTTTTGAGTGGCGGTTTGAATTTCCTGAAATATTAAGCAATGATGGTGAATTTGAAGGCTTCGATGTAATTTTAGGCAACCCTCCTTATATTCAATTGCAAAAACTTGGCGATCAAATAAAGAAAGCGCTGGAACAACAGCAGTTTAAAACATTTACGAAGACCGGAGATATATATCAACTGTTTTATGAACAAGGGCTTAAACTGCTGAAACCAGGTGGGCATCTTGCTTTCATAACCAGTAATAAATGGATGCGTACTGATTATGGTACGGTAACACGTAATTTCCTGGCAACACAGTGTAGAACAAGTTTGGTTATTGATTTTGGTATGACACAAATATTTGAATCGGCAACAACTTATACCAATATTCTGGTGTTGCAAAAAGCTGATTCGTTAAAGACAATAAGAATGTGTCGTGTTAAAGATGATTTCGATAATGATACACTCTTGGAAGATTATGTTGATTTTGCTGCTGTTGAAATTGAAAACCCAGGTGCAAAAAGCTGGATAGCTTATGACAAAAAAGAATATGCTTTAATTCAAAAAATAATTGAACAGGGAAAACCACTAAAGGAATGGGATGTACAAATTAATCGTGGTATATTGACAGGATTTAATGAAGCATTTATTATTGATACCAAAACAAGGGATAAATTAGTTAAGAAAGATCCGAAAAGCAATGAAATAATAAAACCTTTACTACGTGGTGAAGACATAAAAGCATATGTACCACAGTGGGCAAATAAATGGTTGATTTTTATTCCATGGCATTTCCCATTATATGAAGATACGGCAATAACAGGTAATTCTTTAAAGGCAGAATCACTTTTTGCTACAAATTATCCAGCCGTTTATAAACATTTACAATTTTATAAGGATAAACTCTCTGCACGAAATAAGGCTGAAACAGGCATCCGGTATGAGTGGTATGCCTTACAAAGATGGGGAGCTAATTATTATAAAGATTTTCTTAAGCCGAAAATCATCTATCCGAATATGACCAAGTTCATGCCTTTTGTATATGATAAACACCAGTTTTTTACCAACCAGAAGTGTTTTATTATAACCGGGAATTCATTAGCCTATTTAACGGCTTTCTTTAATTCAAAAATATTTAGGTTTGCATACAAAGAATACTTCCCGGAACTGTTAGGCGATACCCGCGAACTAAGTAAAGTATTTTTTGAAACAATTACTGTAAAAGAAGTGGGTGAAGAAACAAATATTGAATTCGAGCAACTAATAAATGATGTGATCAACTTAAAAAGTAAAGGCTTGTCAAGCACAATAATAGAACAAAAAATACAGAATAGATTAGCACAGATTTATTTGCTTTCTCAAAATGACATGACACTTATAGAATCTTCTGAAAATGCGACCGTACCTGTATTATCGACAATGACTGCTCTTTCAGAATCAGTCAATCCATAATGATCAAATATCTTTTCGTCAATTTCCTTTTCAACCAATGATGTATCTAATCTACCAGCCTTAAGTGTCATCATTTCATCTACCTTTTCTTCAAACCAGGCATCATTATCTGTTTGCTTAACTGTAATATTTTCGAAAAACACCTTTCGCAATTCCCTGGTTTCACCAAGTAATTCTGGGAAGTCATCTTTGAAAGTAAATTTAAAAAGGCTGGAATTGAAAAATGCAGTAAGGTATCCTAAATGAGAGCCTGTAAGAATAAATGATTTATCGTTGGTAAAAAACTGGAATTTATTTTATACAATCAAACATTACTGCGAAATGAATAACTTAATTGTTGAGATAAAACTGGTGTTATATTTATACTTTGCATTTAAAAATGGTTTACGCATACGTAAGGGTAAGTACAGATAAGCAAACAACTGAAAATCAGAGGTACGAAATAAAACAGTTTGCACTGCGCCGGAATTTTAAAATTAGTAAATGGGTAGATGAAACAATAAGTTCCAGAAAAGATTTGCAGGAACGTGCTTTCGGCGTTTTGTTGAATAAGTTACAAAAGGATGATATTTTGATCGTATCCGAAATTTCGCGTATGGGCAGAAACCTGATGCAGGTTATGAGCATCCTGCACCGGTGCATGGAAAAACAAGTAACGGTGTACGCTATAAAAGAAGGTTATGAACTCGGCGATAACATTAGCTCTAAAGTACTTGCATTTGCATTCGGGTTGTCCGCGGAAATCGAACGTACTTTAATTTCCCAACGTATAAAAGAAGCCCTTGCCAGGAAGAAGGCTGAAGGTATTAAGCTTGGCCGCCCGATTGGAAGCAAAAAGAAAAAACCGCTGTTATCCAAGCATGCTGATTTTATCAAGGCCCAGGTTTTAGCCGGTGTCAAACAGATTGAAATTGCAAGGACATTAAAAGTGCATAGGCATACGGTAAAAGCCTGGATAGAAGAACGTTGTTAGTGCCAATACACGATTATCTTAAAACCATATTAAATCGACGTAAAATCTCCAATGGACCCAATTCATTGATTTTTGGACGGTAAAGAAGATATTCGTTCATCCTATTATTTGGAAGACGTAGCCACTGAATTTCAGTGCAAGGTTTCGAATTGTATTGAGCTTGCGTTACAAGGGATGAAGATTTTAGATACTCTCCTCAAGGTTGGCAATGCTTTTCTTTTGTGGGCAGCAGATGGAATAACATTAATAAAGCCGAAAGAAAATTATATTTGAAGAATGCTTATCGAGTTTTATTGACAAGAACGCGACAAGGAATGATGATTGTGGTGCCTAATGGTGACGAGGAAATTATACCTGGAGTAAAAATGAAGAGGAATGCTTGAACCCCGAAAACGGTATTTGCCTCTCGGCTTTATACGTTAAAGCTTATGATAAAGGCTACATCGGCATTACCGAAAAATTTGAAATTCTTTTATCGCCTTTATTAAAAAAGAAACAAAAGGAAGATTATTATCAAAAATATTTTGCTCCATTACAAAGTGCAAAAATTATGATGCCTCAAAAGTATTATCCTAAGAAAGAATTTTTGAGGTTTCATTTGGAGGAGGTTTTTAAAAAATAGAGTTATTAATCTGTTCAAAATCTGAAAGACATGAGGGCTTTTGCAGAGGAATACCCCAATTTCTCTTTGTGCAGCAGATGGCTGCATAAACAGAAACCTTTTTCCAAAAATCCAATAGGAATTATAATTATTTCTAGTCGTTATGAATTGTTCACGTTTTTGACACAGTTGTTGACTGAGCATTGGAAGATTCCGAAGCTAATAATGAATTTAGATTGTAGGTCTGTTCAACCGCGGAACACCAAGTTTTTATTTTTTTTATTAAAGCCTTTTCTATTTCATTAGGAAGATAATCCATTATTCTATGCCTGTCAAAAACTAATCCTCCTCTGTACGCCAACGGCTTCCATTTTTCGTCCGGAAAATATTGGGCTGTAAAAAACATGTTTAACGGCGTGATAATTGGCTGACTAGTAAACCATGTTTTACAAAATGTTTGAGGGTTTAGTTGACTTGTCTCATGCTGCCATGATGTCCCGGTCTTGCACTGACCAAGTGCAATTACTTTAGATGGCTTTTTGTCTGAAAAACCTTTCCAGACAATGATGTCTACACTGTCGTCTTGTGGATTATATCCTTTATGTTCATGGATTAACCCTCCTTCCCCCATCTTCTCAACTATTTGTTTTAGTTTCTTTCGGAAGCCGGCTCTCTCCTCCTTACTTGTTCCTATTATTTCCACTTCTGCGTTTGCCCCAAAATAATTTTTTGCCACAACAGCAGATAAATGCTCAAATAATAGAGCGCCATCTACACCTCCTTGATTTTTGTCCGAACTCATATTTACTCTGGTCGTTAACAGTAAAAATCTGTATAGGAGATCATAAACATCACCTTTTGGTTGATATTGAAGAACATAGTCATTCCTTATTAGTGCAAAAGGATATCGATTATTTGTATAGAGCGTTCTGCTTTTTACTTCTGTCGCAATTTCATCAACTTTTGAGATGTATTGGTCAGTCTCATCTTCTATTCCGACTACAGAAATTTCATCTCCTATTAGTTTAGATGCTCTGCTAATTTGAAGTAATGACACTTGACTACTCTGCAAAGATTTAAATTCTGCATAGTCTGCCCACTCTTGAGCAGTATCGCGTCTTGTTGGTATTTGATTTGGAAGCTTAAACATCTCTATTCGCTAAAGCGCCTTTTAGGTTTTTGACCTTTCTCATGTAATGATTTCCATTTCTGCTCCATAGCGTTATATAAATCATCTCCGATTTGGGCAATAGAGCCTGCGAGTTTCAACAATTCTTCATTTTTACCATCAAATCCTTCTGTCATAAAAGATTGAGCCTTTTGCAATGCCCTTTTTGCTTCCAATAGATTTTGTTCAAATGTTTGGTTTTTGGGCTGACTGATTTCATAGGCTTCAATTAGAGATCTTCCATCACGAAGTGCATAAACTGCCTCCTTGCTTTTTATTACAGCTTCCAGGTAGCGTAAGTCGGGATTTTGAGTATTAATTTTGGGCTGAATTTCTCTTTTTTTGCTTCCATAAAGCCATATAAGCAATTCTTCTAATTGTGGATAATTTGTCTCTGCTACAGGGTTTTGAGTATCTTCCGGAACATTTTTTATTCCTAGAAACTCTCTGTACCCATCGTATCCGAGTGCTGTGTAAAGGTGTGAGAAATAAAGTCTGCTGGCCTGAATATCATCCCTTTTAAAAAGATTTAGCTTTTCAGCTTGCTCAATGACTTGTAAGCCTTGATAAAGTTTTGAAACTATTTTATTTGTATCTCCGATCTGTGACGCAATCTCTGGTAATGAAATACCAAACTCATTTCTGATTTCAGAAATATATTGTGCCTTGGCATAGCTTCCCCACTTGGCAGGGCCATTAATATGTTTAAAACCAATAAATTTCCAAGCGTCCTGCCGGCTATTTACAAAAATTACTGGAAGGCTTTGGAGTTGATCCTTGGTGTTCCTTGGTACTAATAAAGTATTTTTATTTATCCCTTGGATTCTATCAGCCAGTTGTGGATTTAGAATACATTTAACTGCAGCTAACCTCCTATTACCCTCAATTACTATATTTCTATTGCCTGCTTTGATTGCAATTAAAGGCTCATGAGTGAAAAAACCACTTGCTTTGATAGATAAAACAATTTCTTCAACACCCATCACATTCCAAAGAATATCGATAACTTCCTCCTCTGAAGTTTTTTCGTTTAAATTAAACTCTGCTATACGGGGGTTCTTAAGATCAAATGAAAGCTGATTCGCGCTAACTTGTTCAATTTGGTTTTGCATATTGTATAAGTTACTCTTCAATTAAAATTAACTCATTACGGCGACTATCAACGGTTATATAATCAGGAATCAGTAAGTTGTCACTAAACACTAATAGCTCGCTTCCTACTTTTTTATCCTGTACAGTATAGCTTAAGTTAAATGTAGACATCCGATAATTCCTATACATATCTTTAATCTCTTTTACATTGTCATAAGAGATAAGCCAATTTAAATTATTTGGTAAACTATCTATGGTTTTACTTAACTGTAAATGATCTCCATGTTTATAATTATTCATATAGAGATTTTTACCTTTTTTATAATATGGAGGATCCAAATATAAAAGAACCCCTTGTGTATTACGATGATAGTGTTGCAAGTTTGTTAGCACTTCTTGTGCATCTAGGTTTGTTAAAGTAATATCACCCCTTCGGGAGGCAATTGTTTTAATGCGTCGGATCAAATCATTTTTATTAAACCGAACATCGATTTTGTAATTGCCTGTTTGATCAAATCCCCCAATGGGGCCAGCCTTTAATAATATTCCCGATCGATTGGTTCTGTTAAGAAAAAAGGTGGCATATCCAAGGTCCACTAAGTCAGCTCTAGCTCCTAAATCAAAAATTTGCTTTTGATGACGCCACTCTTCAATAGTTACATCAGAGCGATTTATTCTATTTATAAATGCACGAGGGTGGTTTAAAAGAGAATGCCACATCGCATATACATGATAGTCAAAATCGTTGATATGGATATGACGAACAACGTTATCAAATAATAAATTTAATGCAGCTCCCGCCCCGCCAGCATATAACTCTAAGTATGTACCTCCCCTGACCCCATTTAGTGAAATAATATCAGCAATGAAGTTGGAAAGACACGCCTTTCCTCCGGGATATCTTAAAGGACTGTAATTCAAATATAAATAATATGATAATTTTGTATTAGCAAATATAACATCATTCCTGTTATCCAAATACAATTTTATCCCTATATTTCTACCTCAAAAATAAGGTCTTATCTTATACAAACACAGAACTAAACGAAATAAAATATAGTACTTAAGCCCTGTCAAATGAATTCAACTCCGATATATGTAGAACTTACAACTTGACACAACAATAATAGCGAATAAACGCATCACCGTATTAGTAAATTTTTTAGGAAAACCACAGACCTAACTGACACGAACCTTGCTACCCTAATAAGGTATGCGCTATTTAGAGCTTATTAAGAAAGTATTTACGTCCGACCACAGCCTTATAAGCTGTGGGTCTATTGTTTCTAAAAATAAAAATCCTCAATATTTCTTCGTTTACTATAAGCTATTCAATATAACAGTCACGCACATACGAAATATATTCATCATGAATAATTTCCAGTTTACCGTAATATTAATCAGCATAACGGTAATGCACATACGCAAATGTCTACTATTCATAAAAGAGAAAAAAATCTCTTTATTTCTCCTTTTGCTGCAAATCCAATTATTTATTTAAAAGTCACTATAAGAACTATGCCCAAACGAAATTTACAGTATATTTACACCTCTCTTTGGATAATTCGTAAGATTTATTCAGACTCTTTTTTCAAAAATAATTGCCATATCTCCAAATTAAATGCATTAGCAAAAGCATCCATAGTTACGAGAGTTGGTTTTATAATTCCTCTTTCATAATTAGTAATATTTTCCCTTCGCATATTTAACCGATCTTCTATTTCAAGTTGGCTTAATCCCGATTGCTGTCTTAAGAATTTAATGTTTTCAATGAATGTCAAATGTTTTTCTTGGGCATAATCTCTCCAATCAATCATGTTATTGAAAACCTCAGCTTCTGGCATTATCTTAATCTTAAAGTTTAAGAAATCAGTTACTTCTACCTTTAAATAAAAGAAAAATTTAAAAAGAGTATCATACCTAATATTCTTACCTTTTTCGTATGCGGAAAAATCTTTGTGTCTTTTCCCGTTGTTAAAAATCATTCCGAATTCTTCAACAGTATTATAACCCCGCTTGATTCTGTATTTTTTAAGTCTTTCACCAAATTTACTTTCGATTTGTGTTTTATATTTTTTTACCGCCATTTACAGAATTTTGAATAGCAGCAAACCATGATTATATTCACATAATAAAAAGCATAAAATATTTGGGTATTTGTTAAATACTATTTATCTTCATGCCGAATTTAGTTTTTAAACTAAGCAAAACTTAAAAAAAATAAAGAGGTTTTTGCTTGATTAATCGCCACAGAAACGATCAATTTTTATGTCCGCGATGATTTAAGTATTAAACTCCCAGTCCTTGTTGTACATTAGCACAATAGGGCTGGGATTACTTAATCTGCGGACAGCTTTTCTTGAAAAAGAAAAGTTAGCTCAACCGAAAGGAAGAGC
>Ga0157372_10006062_pt1 | contig 12845 bp, 9 predicted proteins | sample C55metaG_FD_115307 | JGI IMG/M metagenome (GOLD analysis project Ga0157372, IMG submission 115307) | Corn rhizosphere microbial communities from Kellogg Biological Station, Michigan, USA - C5-5 metaG | ecosystem: Host-associated > Plants > Roots > Rhizosphere > Soil | place: USA: Michigan... | reverse complement strand
TGACCGAAAAGAGGAGGACCGGCCCGACGAGGAGGATGGTCTGGAGAGTATGCAACAGGAGCGGGCGAGGGGCACGCGCTCCCTGCGAGCCAGGGGTGCGCAACGGGCGTAAGGTAGCGGCGCTCCGAAGGAGAGTAAAGCGCTGTGCCAGCTTGACTTCGCTCGTACGGTCGGGTACGTTGAGGGCTCGCGACAATCGCGAACACTATTGAATTTCTGGAGATTTTCGTGCCGAACATCGCATCCGCGAAGAAGAACATGCGGAAGTCGCGCGCCGCGACCGTGCGCAACCGCGCTCAGCGCTCCGCGCTCCGCACCGCGCTCAAGAAGGCCAAGGCGCCGACGGCTACCGAAGACGAGCGGAAGCAGGCCGTGAGCCTCCTGGACCGCGCCGCTCGCAAGGGCCTGGTGCACAAGAACCTCGCCGCTCGTCAGAAGAGCAAGATGGCGAAGGCGAAGGCCTGACATAAGGAAGTCGGGCCGTCAGACAGTCGGAAGGTCAGGAGCAGGCGCTCCTGACCTTCTTCGTTTTTCGGAGCCCCGGCCCTCCTGGCTCGCGCGCTCGCGACCTCGCGACTACAGCGACGCGAGCTCTGCCCCACAGCGTTCGCAGTACCACTCCGTCGGATAGTTCATCGCGCCGCACTCGGCACACTTGAGGGTCTTGGCGGATTCGTTCGGCTTGTCCCTCAGGACGATCGGGTTGTTGCCGCTGATGTTCGCAGCGAGCGAGCTGCTCCCGGCCTGCTTGGGCTGGAGAAGGGGCGCCGTTCCTTCGCCTTGCTTCTGGATGCGATCCTCCGGGCGCGGCTCAGGCTTTCGAGCGACGAACGGCTCTCGACGCTGCGGACCTGCTGGAGACGGGGGCGCGCTGGCTGCACTCGCCGCGCTCGGCGCCGCCGGCACGGAGCCGGTCGGTCGAGCTGGCGCGATGCCCGGCGGAGCCTTGGACGACGCGTTGGCCTGCTGGCCGTTCGAGACATCCACCACCGACTGGAGGAAGGCCAGCTCGTCGAACGACGCCTCGCCCACCTTCGGCTCGGCAGCGGGCTTTCCGTCCGGCGGCGATTCGCGGTCAGCGGCGGCCGGTTGCGCGTCGGGCACATGCGCGCCGCCAAGCGCAGTGTCGGGTGCGGGAGCAACGTGCTCCGGCACCGCGACCTTGTCGGCCTTCTCCGTCTTCTCACCCTTCTCGGGCGATGCGGCCTTCACCTGCACCGGCGGCGGCACGGGTGTGGGCGGACGCTCGGCGTCGGCCAGCAACTCGCGGGTGCGACGGAGATCCTCCTCGGCGGCGGTGTGCTGCGCAGCGAGCGAAGCGATGAGCGCGTCACTGGCTGCCATCGTCTCCTTCCACGCGTTCTCGGTCAACTCGCCGACGTGCGCACGCAACTCCGCTTCCGCGCGCTCATCGCGCGCGCGATGCTGCTGTTCGTCGAGCGTGGCGATTCGCGTCGTGAGCGTGGTGAGCTCGGCACGCAAGCCGTCGGTGTGGCCGACCAGTCGCTCGATGACCGATTCGAGTCGCGACGTATAATCGGCATGCACTCGCGTGAAGACGTGCCTCGGTGTCTCGGCGCGTCGAGCCTCGAGCGCAGCGAGCCAGGCCTCATACCGGCGGCGCTCCTCCATGAGCGCGCCGACCGCGCTCACCGGTGAAGCACCTTCTGCCGATGGAGCCGAACCGTCCGCCGCTGCGTCGCGTGGAAGATCGTCGGTCATCAGGATGGGTCGCTGCGTGGGGACTCTGCCGGTCCGGTATCGAGTACGCGGTTCCTGGAGCAGGGTACGAGGTAGGTACACGGTAGAGCGTACAACAAATCCGGTACCGCGTACAGTACCCTGCACGCGGTAGCACGGACCCGTTGCCGGGCCGGGCGTTCGACTAGGACGATCTGTATCGCCGGTAGATGACCTGCCCGTCTACCACGGTAAGCTCCGCTCGCCCACGCAGCGTCCGTCCGGCGTACGGGCTGTTCCTGCCCTTGGAGACGAAGCGGGCCGGATCCACCGTCCACTCCACGTCCGGATCGAACACGGTCACGTCGGCGGCGCTTCCGCGCCTCAGCGTGCCGCCCGGCAGCTTGAACACCCGCGCCGGCGCGCACGACATCCGGTCGATCAGTGTGGTGACGTCCATCACACCGCCGTGCACGAGCCACGTGAGGTTCACGGCCAGCGCAGTCTCGAGTCCGACGATTCCGTTCGGGGCGTCGGCGAACTCGCGCTCCTTCTCGTCGTAGTGGTGCGGCGCGTGATCGGTGGCGATGACGTCGATCGTGCCGTCGCGCACCGCTTCCTGCAGCGCGACTACGTCGTCCGCCGTCCGCAGCGGCGGATTCATCTTGGCGTTGGTGTCGTACCCCTCCACCGCCTCTTCCGTGAGCGAGAGGTGGTGCGGACAGGCCTCGGCGGTGACGTTGATGCCGCGCTCCTTGCCCCAGCGGATCAGCTCGACCGATCCGCGCGTGCTCATGTGGCAGAGGTGGATGTGCCCGCCGGTGCGCCGCGCAAGAAGGATGTCGCGGATGGCCATGATCTCCTCGGCCTCCGACGGAATTCCCTTGAGCCCGAGCCGGGCGCTCACGATGCCCTCGTTCATCGCGCCGTTGGCGGCGAGCGTGGGTTCCTCGCAGTGGTCGGCGACGGGAATGCCGAACGTGCGCGCGTACTCGAGCGCCGTGCGCATGAGCTGCGCGCTTACCACGGGCTTCCCGTCGTCGCTCACGGCGACGGCGCCGGCGCCCACCATTTCCCCGAACTCGGCGAGGGTCTTGCCCTGCTCGCCGATGGAGATGGCGCCGATCGGGTAGACGCGGGCCGCGCCAGCACGGTTCGCCTGGCGAATGATGAAGCCGACAGCCGCCTGATTGTCGGTCACCGGATCGGTGTTCGGCATCGCGCAGACTGCGGTGAAGCCGCCCGCCGCCGCGGCGCGCGCGCCGGACGCGATGGTCTCCACTTCCTCGCGGCCCGGTTCGCGGAGATGGCAGTGCACATCCACGAAGCCGGGCGAGACGATGCGGCCGGCGCAGTCGATCGTCTGCAGCGCATCGCCATCGCGGCGCACCTCGCCCACGCGTCCCGTCGCCTCGATGCGTCCGTCGACGATGAGGACGTCGCCGATCTCATCGAGATGCTGCGAGGGGTCGATGATGCGGCCGCCGCGCAGCAGCAGGGCGGGCGCCGTCATCGGCCGCCTCCCTTTGCCGCTTCCGCCAGCTCCGGCTTGCCGCCGGCGAGGAGATAGAGCACCGCCATGCGCACTGCCACGCCGTTCGTCACCTGATCGAGGATCACGCTGTGAGGGCCATCGGCGACGTCGGAGTCGATCTCGACGCCACGGTTCATCGGGCCGGGATGGAGGATGAGCAGGTCCTTCGGTGCGCGCTCGAGCCGCTCCCGCGACACGCCGAATACGCGGTTGTACTCGCGCAGCGAAGGGATGTAGCCGGCATGCATGCGCTCGAGCTGAAGACGAAGGATGTTGAGCGCGTCAGCCCACTGGATGGCGTCCTCGATGCGTTCGAACACGGTGACACCGAATTCGTCGATCGCGTTGGGCAGGAGCGAGCGCGGGCCGCAGACGGCAACCTCGGCGCCCATCTTCTTGAGTCCCCAGATGTTCGAGCGCGCGACGCGCGAATGCAGCACGTCGCCGCAGATGGCAACCTTGATCCCGTCGAGGTGTCCGAAGTTGTCACGCAGGGTGAGCATGTCGAGCAACCCTTGCGTGGGATGCTCGTGCGTGCCGTCGCCGGCATTGATGACGTTGGACTCGATGCGCTCGGCGAGGAAGCGCGCCGCGCCGGAGGCGCCATGGCGAATCACCACCATGTCGATGCGCATCGCCTCGAGGTTCCGCGCAGTATCCACGAGCGTCTCGCCCTTGCTGACGCTGGAGCCCGTGGAAGCGACGTTCACCGTGTCGGCGCTGAGGCGCTTCTCGGCGAACTCGAACGACACGCGGGTGCGCGTGCTGGCTTCGAAGAACAGGTTGACGATCGTCGAGCCGCGCAGCGTGGGCACCTTCTTGATGGCGCGCTCGCTGATCTCCTTGAACGGTTCGGCCGTGTCGAGGATGAGACGGATTTGATCGCCCGAGAGATCCTCGAGCCCGAGCAGGTCCTTGCCGAGTGCGCCGGCCGCGCTCACGCGTCCCCGGTCGCGGCGACGACCACCGCGTCCTTGCCGTCGAGCTCATCGACGAGCACGTCGATCCGCTCACCGTCACCGATGTCGACCGTCTTGCCGACGACATCGGGCTGGATCGGCAGCTCGCGACCGCCGCGGTCGACGAGGACGGCGAGCCCGATGCGCTTCGGCCGGCCGAAGTCAGCCAGCTCGTCGAGCGCGGCGCGTACGGTGCGGCCCGTGTAGAGCACGTCGTCCACGATGACGACGTGCTTGCCGTCGATGGCCCACGGCAGGTCGGTGGGACCGACGACGGGGCGCGGACCGACGGTCTGGAGGTCGTCGCGGTACAGCGTGATGTCGAGGGCGCCGCTGGGGACGTCGACCTTCTCGCGGTCGGCGATGCAGGCGACGATACGCCTGGCGAGCTGGACGCCACGGCGCTGGATGCCAACGATGATCAAGTCGTCGGTGCCGTCATTGTGTTCGACGATCTCGTCGGCCATCCGTCGGAGCACGCGGTCCATGGCGCGCGCGTCGAGGACGGTGGTCTGGCGGGAGGGCATGGCGAGCAATATGGGCGGGCGATGGCGATATGAGAAGTTGCCACGGCGATGAAGGCGAATGTGGCGGCTTCCAACCATGCGAGGGTCAGGATGGTCATACGACGTACCCCTGAGTACGTTGGCAAACGGTTGTTCCGGACGCGCCGATGCGTCCGGCGTCCACCCAACCGCGCGCGACTCGGTCGCCGCGGCGTTCCCGATTCCGCAGCGCCATGGAGCGTATGCAATGACTCGCCTCTCCCGACTTCTTTCATCCACGCTGATCTTGCTCTCCGCCGCGGCGCCGACCGCGGCCGCGCAGGGCGGGGCCGGTACGGTGACCGGCCACGTCACCGACGCAGAGTTGCGGCGCCCGATCGCCAATGCGCAGGTCGTGCTCGTGGGCACCACCATCGGTGCGCGCACCGACGAATCCGGTGCCTATCGGCTCGGCAACGTGCCGGCCGGCACGGCGACCCTTCGCATCTCCTTCCTCGGCTTCCAGTCCACCACGCGTACGGTGACGGTGACTGCCGGCGCGACCACCACTCTCGACGTCGGCCTCACGGCGGCGCCCACCATCCTCAGCGTCGTGACGACGACGGCGTCCGGCACCGAGCAGCGTCGCCGCGAGAACGGCGCGTCGGTGGCGACGGTGAACGCCGACACGATCCCCAAGGCGGCGGTCCAGAATTTCTCCGAAGTGCTGTCCGGGCGTACGGCCGGCGTGACGGTGACGCAGAGCTCGGGCACGACGGGCGGCGGCGCGCGCATCCGCATCCGCGGCTCGAACTCCGTGTCGCTGTCGAATGAGCCGCTGCTGATCATCGACGGCGTGCGCATCGACAACAACGCGAACTCGAACTCGATCGACGTCGGTGGCCAGACGCCCTCGCGACTGAACGACATCAATCCGGAAGACATCGAGTCATTCGATGTCATCAAGGGACCGGCAGCGTCGGCGCTGTACGGTACGGCGGCGGCGAACGGCGTCATCCAGATCACGACCAAGCGCGGCGCGGCGGGCCGGACGACGTGGAACACCTTCGGCGAGATCGGGACGGTGGTGGACAACAATCCGTATCCGCCAAACTACGGCGGGTGGACGGACACGCCGCTGTACGACATTCCGGGCTTCGCGAGTGGCGCGCCCAACCCCTCCTGCAACCTGTATTACCAGAACTACGGGTACTGCACGGTGGACTCGCTCCAGGCATACAACACCATCCTCGAGAGCCACCCGTTCCGCACCGGCCATCGCCAGAAGCTCGGCGCCAGTGTCTCGGGCGGGAATCCGGCGATCACGTACTTCCTCAGCAGCGACGTCGAGAAGGAAGCCGGCACGTACAAGACGAGCAACCTGAATCGCCTCAGCCTGCGCGGGAACATGACGACGCACCCGACGAAGGCGCTCGACATCCAGATCTCGACGGGCTACGTGCAGAGCGACCTGCAGCTGCCGCAGAATGACAACAACTACTTCGGCGTGCTGTCGGACGGTCTCGCCGGATATCCGGGCGACGGGCCAACGCAGGGCTACAACCCGATCGGTCCCGACCAGTTCGAGAACATCGACACTCGGCAGAACATCGACCGCTTCACTGGCGGCGCGAACGGCACGTGGCGGATCCTGCCCTGGCTCTCGGCGAACGCGACGCTCGGACTCGACGTGGTCAACCGCTTCGACTCCGAAACACTGCAGCCGAACCTCGTCTTCTTCTCCGATTCGTACCTCGGTCACCGGACGTCGAACCGGATCGAGACGAGCAACATCACGACGAACTACGCCCTCACGGCGCGCAACACGTTGACGTCCACGATCAACTCGATGGCGCAGGTCGGCTACCAGTTCCAGCGCACGCTCGATCAGGGCACCTTCGCCTATGGTCAGACGCTGACAGCCGGCACCGGCGGCCTCGGCGGGGTGAACAGCGACAAGGCCGTGGACGAGTCGTATACCGACAACAAGACGGCTGGCGGATTCGTCTCCGAGCAGATCTCGTGGAACGACAAGCTGTTCGTCACGGGCACCCTGCGCGCGGACAAGAACAGCGCGTTCGGCAAGAACTTCGGCACGGCCACCTATCCCGCGGCCAGCGTGTCGTACGTGGTGATGGAAGGCGGCGACAAGATCTCGCAGCTGCGGCTGCGCACGGCGTACGGTGAGTCGGGACTGCGCCCGGGCGTGCTGGATGCCGTCGCCTACAGCCGCCCGGTTTCGGTACGCCTGGATTCACTCGACGTCGCCGGGATCACGGTCGGCAACTTCGCGAACACGAACCTCAAGGCCGAGAAGACGCGTGAGTTCGAGCTCGGCTTCGACGCCGGCCTGCTTGGCGACCGTGCCTCCGTCGAATTCACGTACTACAACAAGCGCTCGCGTGACGCGCTGGTGCTTCGGCCGCTCCCGCTGTCACTCGGCGGACCGGCGAGCCAGTTCGCCAACCTCGGTGCCGTCACCAACCGCGGCATCGAGCTCAACGTGAACGCCACGCCGATCCGCATGGACAACGTGGAGCTCGGCCTGACGGTCACGGCGTCGACGAACAAGAACAACCTCGAGTCGCTGGGCGGCCTGCCGCCGATCATCCTTGGCGACCAGCGGCACGTACCGGGGTACCCGCTGGGCGGCTACTGGGCGACGACCGTGGACAGCGTGCACGTGAGCGCCGACGGGAGCGTCAGTCCCGACTCCGTGTTCTTCTCCACGGATGAGTCGAAGGTGCATTACCTGGGCAGCGCGCTCCCGACCAAGCAGGGCTCGCTCACGGCGGACCTCACGCTGTTCCGCATCTTCCGCATCAACTCGCTGTTCGAGTACCGTGGTGGCAACAAGCTGGAGAACGTGACGGAGCAGTTCCGCTGCTCCTTCTCTCTCTGCCGCGGTATCAACGACCCCACCGCACCCATCGACGAGCAGGCGAATGCGGAGGCGGCGTTCGCCGATGCGAGCTTCGTCGGCGGCTACATCGAGGACGCGAGCTTCGTCAAATGGCGCGAGCTGAGCGTCGCGGTCACCCTGCCGCAGCGTTTCCTCGGAACGATGCGCGCGAGCGGCGCGACTCTCACGTTCGGCGTCCGCAACCTGCACACCTGGACCAAGTACAAGGGGCTCGATCCCGAGGTCAACGGCGTCGGGCAGGCCAATTTCGTCACGGACGACTTCCTCACGCAGCCGCAGGTCCGCTACTACACGGCGCGCCTCAACCTCACGTTCTGAGCGGACGAGACCGATCAATGACTGATAGACTCATGACCCCGCGCGCCGGGCGGCTTCGCCGCGGCGGCGCCCTGATCGCCGTGACGGGCCTGATGGCCGTCACGGCCTGCAACCTCGATGTGATCACACCGACCGTCGTGCCCCCCGCAGCGACGGCTGGTGAGAGCGCGCTGCCGACGCTGCTCGCTGGCGTCGTCGGTGATTTTGCCGTGGCCTACGCGGGTATCAACAACGGCAACAATGGCGAAGGCCTGGTGTTGAACAGCGGCTTGTTCAGCGATGAATTCGTGTCGGCCGATTACTTCAGCACTCACCTGGAGATCGACACGCGCGACGTCCATCCGCCCAATTCGTCGAACACCGGCGTGATGCGGAGCCTGTTTCGCGCCTGGACGAGCGCGAGCGCTGCGTCCGCCCGGTATGCCGAGTCAGCGCCCAACGATCCTGGCCATGCACGCACGCTGAGCATCGCCGGCTACGTCTATACGCTGGTCGCCGAAGACTACTGCTCCGGTGTCCCGTTCAGCACGATCAACGCGGATGGTTCCTTCAACTATGGCTCGCCGCTCACGACCGACCAGATGTTGACGGCGGCCGTGGCCAAGTTCGACTCGGCCATCACGGTGGCGCAGGCGGCCAGCGATGACCGGGAGCGGTTCCTCGCCGAGATCGGCAAGGGACGCGCGCTGCTCGACGCGGGCCAGTTCGACGCGGCCGCTGCCGCCGTGGCCGACGTACCGGACGACTACAATTTCTCCACCGAGCACAGCGTCATCGATCCGCGCACCGAGAATGGTGTCTACGCGCTCACGCACGTGAGCTCGCGTTACACCACACTCGACAAGGAAGGTGGCAACGGACTGCCGTTCATCTCCGCCGATGACTCACGCGCACAGTTCGACGACCTGGGTCTGTCGCAGTTCGATTCGCAGACCGAGATCTTCGCGCCGGCGAAGTACAGCAGCTACACATCGCCGGTTGCTCTCGCCACTGGTGTCGAGGCACGCCTGATCGAGGCCGAAGCGGCCCTGAAGGGTGGCAGCTATCCCACCGCACTGGGCACCCTGAACTCGCTCCGGGCGTCGAAGAGCCTCACGCCGCTCGCCCCTGTCGTTGGCGCGGACGCGCAGGTGGACCAGCTCTTCCGCGAGCGGGCCTTCTGGCTGTTCGCCACGGGACACCGCATGGGAGACCTCCGCCGCCTCCTCAAGCAGTACAACCGCTCGCAGGCTGACGTCTATCCGACGGGCGACTACTTCAAGGGAGCCGTGTACGGCGACCAGGTCGCCTTCCCCGTTCCGCAGACGGAAGAAAACAACCCGAACTTCGATCGCGCGGCGTGTGACCCGACGGCGCCGTAATCGGGGCGCTCGCTGAGCAGGAGAACGACAAACGCCCCGGTCGAGAGGTCTCGACCGGGGCGTTTGCATCCGGGCGCACGCCGAGCATCGGTTCGTTCAGTCGGCCTTCGTGAAGTAGTACGAATGCGGCTCCAGCTGCGTCGACGCGCCGCCCCGGTGACGCATGGTCGCCGTCGAGGTGCCCAGCACGATCGTGTCGGCGTACGCCTCGCTGACGTTCGGCGGCGCGAACGAGAGCACCAGGCCGGCACTCGAGGTGCTGAGCGTGCCGGTGATGATGGTCGTGGTGACGGGGTTGCCACTGGTGCAGGGGGCGCTGATCGACACGCCGAACAGTGCCTGGTTCGTGCCCACCGCGGTGAGGAACCCGCTCCTCACCTGGCCGGCGCATTTGCCGAGGCTCGCCGAGTAGAGCGCAGGCAGGCTGCTGTCGTCGTACGTGGTGAGCTGATACGTAGTACCGATCGGGCCGAGGGGGTTCCCAGGCTCCGTGTCGGAGCCACCGCAGGAGAGCGCCCCGGCCAGCAGGATGATCGTGACAGGTCTCATCGTCCGATACTCGATGCGGACAGCCGGCGGAAAATCGCGCGGCCAACGGGGGGGGAGACGTGCACCGTCGATGCCGTGCTGCTGCCACCGGGTCAATTCCCAAGGCGGTAAGAATGCGGAAGCCGGAGGGGCGGCGCAAGCAGTCCGTCGGGGGGCGCCACCATGCGGACGGATGCGAAAACGAGAGGCGAGCCGTGGTAGCTCTGCCTCTCGTCTTGCGAACGGACGGGGTGGGATTCGAACCCACGGTACGCTTTCACGTACACACACTTTCCAGGCGTGCGCCTTAAACCACTCGGCCACCCGTCCCGAGACTTTCCATCCTGCGAACACCAAACGCGCTGGCGGCGCATCCGCCGAACCAGCGCGCTTTCGTCACGCTGAGAGCATATCAGCGGACAGGGTGAGATTCGAACTCACGGTACCGTTGCCGGTACGCCGGTTTTCGAGACCGGTGCTTTCAACCACTCAGCCACCTGTCCGGGAACAGCCGTTGAATTTAGCCGGGCACCGAAGGTGTGTCAACGAAATCACCGCCGCGTCGCGCCGCGAAGAACTGTCGCAGCAGGTCGCGCGACGCATCCTCCAGCACGCCCCCGATCACCCCCGGCCGATGGTTGAGTCGAGGATGTCGCAACAGGTCTTCCACGGAGCCGCTCATCCCGGCCTTGGCGTCCCAGGCGCCGAACACCACACGCTCCACGCGCGCCAGCACGAGCGCGCCGGCGCACATCGCACACGGTTCCAGCGTCACGTAGAGCGTGCACCCAGTGAGACGCCAACTCCCCATGACCTGGCTCGCCACGCGCAGCGCGAGGACCTCGGCGTGCGCGGTCGGGTCCTGGTCGCGCACGGTGCGATTCGACGTGCGCGCGATGATCTCGCCGTTGCGCACCATCACCGCACCCACCGGCACCTCGCCCATTGTCGCGGCGTCACGCGCCGCGGCGAGGGCGAGCTCCATGAACGCACGATCGGCGTCGGTGCCTCGCGGGTCAGCCGTCATGTTTCACACAAACGAGGGCGCCGTGTAAATGCATTGAGAGGAAACAGCTGAAAAGGCTGGAACGGCACGATTGGTCTCACTTTGGCGCCCGACTCCGCGCACCGAGTCTGGCTGCTCTAGATCCATGACTTTCCGGAATCGATTCGAGTGGGTTGGGAAGTTTCGCGCCGCACGGAGCGTAATAGCAGCGGAGAGCATTCTGCGGTTTCCGTTCGTTCAGCCGCTTCCCCCGTCGCTGTTCGGTGTGATTCACACCCAGTCCCGACAGGACGTCGCCCTGCGGGATGACGCCCTACACGGCCGCCGGTGCCCCGGCTTCTGCTTTCTCGAACACCAGCGTCCCCCCCGCACCGACCGTGGCCAGGATGTGATCGCCTTCCTGGAACTTGCCCTCGAGGAGTTGCAGGGCGAGCGGGTTCTGGATCAGGCGCTGAATGGCGCGCTTCAGCGGACGGGCACCGAAGGCCGCGTCATACCCTTCCTCGGCGACGAGGCGTTTGGCTTCCGGCGTGAGCTCCAAGGTCATCTTCCGCTCGCCGAGCAGCTTCTCGAACCGGCCGAGCTGGAGATCCACGATGTGCTCGATCTCACCCTGGCCGAGTGGACGGAAGATGATGATGTCGTCGACGCGGTTGAGGAACTCGGGCTTGAAGTGCGACCGCATCGCCTGCGTCACCTGGGTCTCGACGAGCGCCCAGTCGGCGTTGGCGTGTTCGAGAATGTACTGGCTGCCGATGTTCGACGTCATGATGATCACGGTGTTGCGGAAGTCCACCGTGCGTCCCTGCGAGTCGGTGAGGCGCCCGTCGTCGAGGATCTGGAGCAGGATGTTGAACACGTCCGGGTGCGCCTTCTCGATCTCGTCGAACAGGATCACGGAGTACGGGCGGCGGCGAACGGCCTCCGTGAGCTGACCGCCTTCCTCGTAGCCCACGTAGCCCGGTGGCGCGCCGATCAGTCGCGCGACGGCGTGCTTCTCCATGTACTCCGACATGTCGATCCGCACCATCGCCTGTTCGTCGTCGAACAGGAACTCGGCGAGGGCGCGCGCGGTCTCCGTCTTGCCCACTCCGGTGGGGCCGAGGAAGATGAACGATCCGATGGGGCGATTGGGGTCCTGCAGGCCCGCGCGCGAGCGGCGCACGGCGTTCGCCACCGCCTGCACCGCTTCCTCCTGGCCGACGACGCGTTGGGCCAGTTCCTGATCGAGCTTGGTGAGGCGCTCGCGCTCGCCTTCCATCATTCGCGACACGGGAATGCCTGTCCAGCGCGCGACGACTTCGGCGATGTCATCGGCGGCGACTTCCTCCTTGAGGAACTGCGGGCGGCCATCGTTGCTGGCGAGCTTGGCTTCGGCGTCCTTCATCTGCCGCTCGAGCTCGGGGATGCGGCCGTAGCTGATCTCCGCGGCCTTGGCGAGGTCGCCGGTACGACTGGCCTGCTCCGCCTCCACTCGCGCCTGGTCGATCTGCTGCTTGATCTTGCCGACGGAGCCGAGCGTTTCCTTCTCGTGCTGCCATTGCGCCTTCATGCCGGAGGACTTCTCCTTCAGCTCGGCGAGCTCGCGCTCAATCGTCGTGCGGCGCTCGACGGACGCCGGATCCTTTTCCTTCTGCAGCGCCGTGCGCTCGATCTCGAGCTGCATGATGCGCCGCTCCACCTCATCGATCTCCTGCGGCATGGAGTCGATCTCGATGCGCAGGCGGCTGGCGGCTTCATCCAGCAGGTCGATGGCCTTGTCGGGGAGGAATCGGTCGCCGATGTAGCGATGCGAAAGTGTGGCAGCGGCGATGACCGCGCCGTCCGTGATGCGCACGCCGTGATGCGCCTCGTAACGCTCCTTGAGGCCGCGCAGGATGGCGATCGTGTTCTCCACGCTCGGCTCGCCGACGTATACTGGCTGAAAGCGGCGCTCGAGCGCGGCGTCCTTCTCGACGTACTTGCGGTACTCGTCGAGCGTAGTGGCCCCGACGACGCGCAGCTCGCCGCGGGCGAGCATCGGCTTGAGCATCTGGCCGGCGTCCATCGAC
>Ga0157372_10006061_pt1 | contig 12846 bp, 5 predicted proteins | sample C55metaG_FD_115307 | JGI IMG/M metagenome (GOLD analysis project Ga0157372, IMG submission 115307) | Corn rhizosphere microbial communities from Kellogg Biological Station, Michigan, USA - C5-5 metaG | ecosystem: Host-associated > Plants > Roots > Rhizosphere > Soil | place: USA: Michigan... | reverse complement strand
GACCCTCGACGCCGTCAGTCTTCGTTTACGCCCCATTGTAATGACCTCGATGGCCTTTATCCTCGGGGTGCTTCCTTTGGTGTTCGCCACCGGCGCCGGGGCCGTCGCCCGCCGCACCATCGGGTATACCGTTTTAGGGGGTATGTTGGCTGCGTCGACGATCGCTATCTTTGTAGTGCCCGTTCTCTTTGTCCTCATCACCCGGGCCTCCTACGGCAAAAAGAAACTCGATTACCTCCGCGCACACCATGCTGACCTGATGGAAAAAGCTAAAAAGGTAGAGGCTCAGAACATCGATCCTGAGCTCGAGTTCGAGATCCAAAAATCACGCGACCTGCACGGAATGGATCCCCGTGAGGGCGCACAACCGGCTGTATAATGATCGCCAATACGTTCATAAAACGCCCCGTCACCGCGATCGTCATCTCGACGGTCCTGGTCATCTCGGGCATCATCTGCATCTTCAACCTGGCGGTAGACCAGTACCCCGACATCTCCCCGCCCTCGGTCTCGGTCAGCGGCAACTATACCGGCGCCGATGCGCAGACCACGGAGCAAACCGTGGCGATTCCCATCGAGGAGCAGGTGAACGGTTCCCCCGGCATGGAGTACATGCAAAGCACCAGCACCAACTCGGGCAGCATGAACGTCCGCGTCACCTTCAACATCGGCACCAACGTGCATATCGCGGCGTTGAATGTCCAAAACCGCGTCGGCATCGCCGCCCCCCTCCTCCCCTCCGTCGTGAGCAAGCTGGGCCTTACCGTGCGTGCGCGGAACCCGGATATGTTGATGATGGTGGCGGTCTTCGCGCCGAAGAACTCCCATAACATCACATTTCTCGACAACTATACCAATGTCTTTATCGAGGATGCGCTGTTGCGCGTACCTGGCGTGGGTGACGTGAACGCCCGGACGGACCAGTTCGCGATGCGCATCTGGCTCGACCCCAACAAAATGGCGGCCTATGGCCTGATGCCAAAGGATGTCATCGCTTCGCTGAACGCCCAGAGCGCCTATGTGGCTGCCGGTGCGGTCGGCGCCCCGCCCCAGAACAACAACCAGGCCTATGAACTGACGGTGATGCCAAACGGGCTGCTGACGAAACCCGCCGACTACGAACGCGTCGTCGTCAAGACGATCCCCGACTCCGCCGGGGTCACCGGCCATCTCGTTTATCTCAGGGACGTCGGCCGCGTGGAACTGGGCAAGTTCACGTTCTCCAGCTACTCCTGGGTCGATGGCAAACGCGCGTCGATCCTTATGGTCTACCAGGCGCCCGGCAGCAACGCCCTGCAGACGGCCGAGAATGTCTACGCGGAGCTCGAACGGCTCAAGAAATACTTCCCGCCCGACGTGGACTATAAGGTCCCCTTCGAGTCGGTCACGATCATCAAGGTCTCGATCCATGAAGTGCTCCTGACCCTGCTCCAGGCCCTCGGGCTGGTAGCGCTGGTGGTGTTGCTCTTCCTGCAGAATCTCCGCTCCACCCTGATCCCCATCCTCGCGATCCCCGTCTCGATCCTGGGAACCTTCTGTTTCTTCATTCCCCTGGGATTCACCATCAATACCCTCACCCTCTTCGGGTTCGTATTGGCCATCGGTATCGTCGTCGACGACGCCATCATCGTGGTGGAGGCGGTGCAGCATTATATCGACGAGCAGCACATGTCGCCGAAGGAGGCAACCTACCAGGCGATGAAGGAGATCTCGGCGCCCGTGGTGGCCATCGCGCTGATCCTCTCGGCCGTATTCGTGCCCGTCGGGTTCATTCCGGGCATCGTCGGCCGGCTCTATCAGCAATTCGCAATCACCATCGCCATCTCGGTGATCATCTCGGCCTTCGTCGCCCTCTCGCTCACCCCGGCCTTGTGTACCCTGCTGCTCCGGCCTTCGCATCTGCAGAAGAAGAACCTCTTCGATCGCTTCTTCCTTTGGTTTAACAGGGGTTTCGATCGGTTCATCGGCGGGTATTCGCGATCCGTGCATAGTTGGATCCGGGGTTCCAAATGGACGGTGCTGCTGCTGGCCGGGATCTGTGCCGGCGCGTTTATCCTGTTCAAGAAAAAACCTACCGGCTTTATTCCTTCCGAGGATGAGGGCCGGCTGTACGTCACCTACCAGCTGCCCGAGGCGTCCTCTGTGACCCAATCGACGGCGTTGATGCAAAAATTGATGACCATCGTCGAGAAGGATTCCGCCGTGAACCATTACACGGCCATATCGGGGTTCAATATCGTCAGCGGCGGTGCCAACTCCAACAACGGCAGCATGTTCGTGATGCTGAAACCCTGGGAGGATCGGGTAACGCCCAACACCCGGCTTCCGGGCCTTATTTTCAACCTGCAGAAGAAATTTGCGACCGCGGGGATCAAGAACGCCAATGTGGTCGTCATTCCACCTCCGCCCATCCGCGGCATCGGCTCCGCGGCGGGCTTCAGCATGCAGATACAACAGGGGAATACCAATGACGATATCCACCAGTTCGAGAATGTCGTCAAGCGATTCGTCGCCGAATGTCATAAATACCCGGCGATCAACACCGCCTTCAGCTATTACGGGGCGCATACCCCGAGCTATGACCTGACCGTCGACCGCGAGAAGTGTCAGAAGCTGGGAGTCAACATCTCCGATGTCTTCAACACGATGCAGGCCTATATGGGCAGCCTGTTCGTCAACAATTTCACGCTGTATAACCGCACCTATCACGTGGTCGTGCAGGCCGATACCAACTATCGCGCCCTCATTGCCAATATGGACAAATATTATGTACGTAACCAGGCCAACCAGATGCTGCCATTGAGCACGCTGATCCATTACGTGCCTATCGAGACGGCGCCGCTGATCACTCACTTCAACATCTTCCGGTCAGCGGAAGTCGATGGTTCGACGCCGCAGGGGTACAGCACGGGCGAGGGCATCGACGCGTTGAAGCAGGCCGCCGCCAAGGCCCTGCCCCAGGGGTATTCGTACGAGTTCTCCGGCCTCACCTATGAAGAAATCCGAGCGGGCTCGACGACCGTTTACATCTTTGCCTTCTCGATCGTTTTTGTGTTTCTTTTCTTAGCGGCGCTTTACGAGAGCTGGTCCGTCCCCTTTGCCGTGATGCTGGCCGTGCCCATCAGCGCCTTCGGGGCCATCGCCACCCTCAGCCTGATCCCGCCGCTGACGAACAACGTCTACGCGCAGATCGGTCTGATCACGCTGATCGGTCTATCCGCGAAGAATGCGATCCTGATCGTCGAATTTGCAAAGCTCCGCGTCGACCGCGGGGAGGAGCTGGTCCAGTCCACACTAGAAGCCGTTCGCTTGCGCCTCCGGCCCATCCTCATGACCTCGATGGCCTTTATCCTTGGCGTCATGCCCCTGGTGCTCGCCAGTGGCGCCGGCGCCGTGGCCCGCAAGACCATCGGGTTTGTCGTCCTTGGCGGGATGATCGCCTCCTCCTCGCTTGCGATCTTCATCGTACCGGTGCTGTTCGTGTTGTTTACGCGGTTGTCTTATGGGAAGAAGCAGTTGCAGTGGTTGCAGGATCATCATGAGGAGTTGCTGGAAAAGCAGCGGCGGGTGGAGGAGCAGAATATCGATCCTGAATTGGAATATGATATTGCGCAGGCGCATGCGGAGAATCGCGCGAGCCGCGAGGCGGGAGGGCATGGGGCAATACGGGGATGAGTAGGGTTAGGCGCATGACCTCCAATATACTGCAAAAAAGGAAGACCTCACATAGACATGCGAGGTCCTTGTTGTATATTCCAACCATTCAGAAAGTGAACAAATCATTCGCTCCGCAGCGATTGCACGGGGTTGTTCATCGCCGCCCGCACCGCCAGGATACTCACCGTCACCAGCGCGATCCCCAGCGCCGCCACACCTGCTACAAGGAACACCCAGCCGCTAAGCGATACGCGGTACGCATAGTCCTGCAACCACCGCCGCATGGCCAGCCAGGCAAGGGGCCACGCCAGCAGATTGGCCAGCAGGACCAGCCGGATAAAATGCCGGGATAAAAGCGCAACGATACTGTTGACGCTCGCGCCCATCACCTTGCGGATACCGATCTCCTTGACGCGTTTTTCAGCCGCATAGGAAGCCAGGCCGAACAGCCCGAGGCAGGAGATAAAGATGGCCAGCCCCGCCAGTACGCTCACAATACGGCTCACCTGCGTATCTGCCCGGTACACCTCCGCGAAATGATCGTCGAGGAATTGGTATTCCAGCGGATGATCGGGAAAAAGGTTCTTCCAGGTGGAACGGATAGCGGTGATCGCCTCGTCGGTGCGTCCACCCCTGATCTTTACGGAGGCCGTACTGAAATAGCTATCGAAGTTGAATAGGAACAAGGTCTCGATCTTATAATGCAGGGAATTGAAATTGAAGTTGCGGGCGATGCCGACGATGGTCCCGGCGGAGTCGAAGCCGAAATGTTTACCAAGCAGGTGCTCGATGGATTTATTCGGTTCGTTCCTGGCCAGTTCCTGCGCCATGGATTCGTTGATGATATATTCCTTGCCGATAGCCGACTTTTCCCGCGAGAAATTCCGCCCCGCCACCAGCGGGATATTGTACACTTTTAAATAGTCCGCGTCCACGATCAGCCGGGTCCCCGTCAGGTCCCGGGACGGACCATCGCCGTAGAACGTGATACCCGATTGATCGAGATGGCTTCCCAGTTGGTCCTGCGCGCCCGTCACCCCGGCGATGGCGGCATTTTCGCTCAGCTGTTGCTTCAGCAAGTCGAATTTTTTGTTGGTGATCCCGTCGAGGGTGATATTGACCACCTGGTCCCGATCGAATCCCGGGTCCTTGCCTTGCATATAGGCCAGCTGGCGATAGACAAAAACGGTGGCGATGATCAGGAAGATCGCGCAGGTGAACTGGCCCACCACCAGTACGTTCCGTAACAGCCCCTTGTTCTTGCCGATCTGTGGCAATCCCTTCAACACCTTCACCGGCTGGAAGGAGGACAGGTAGGCCGCCGGGTAAAGCCCCGACAGGATGCCGACGAAGATGGTGCCGGCGAGCACGACGAGTGGTATCCACCTATTTTGGTTGAGGATGATCTCGAGATGACGCTGGCTGAGGTTGTCGACATACGATACCGCCGGCCAGAGAAAGAGCAGGGCCAGCACCATCGCCAGCAAGGCCAGCAGCACCGTTTCGCTGAGGAATTGCACGCTCAGCTGTGACCGCAGCGCACCGATAGACTTCCGGATGCCCACCTCCCGGGCGCGTTCCGCCGACCGCGCAGTGGACAGGTTCATAAAATTGATGCAGGCGATGACCAGCACGATCAGCGCGATCACCGTAAAGATATTGGTGTAGTTGCTGTCGAACTTCTGATAATTGATATAATCCAGCCCGATATCCGCCGCATGTGCATGGACGGTCTGCAATGGCAGCAGGAACAGTTCGTAAAACTTCCAGCCGTCACCGTCGAGATGTCGTTTCAGGTAGGCCGGGAACTGCTTTTCCATCGCGGCCACATCCGCATTGGGCGCCAGCTCGAAGTAGGTATTGAGCCAGTTGTTGCCCCACAATCTTTTCGACCAGTCGGGTTTGATAAAGGTATTGAAGGAGCCCAGGGCGTCGAATTGCAACTGCGAGTTCTCCGGCGCATCCGCCGCGACCCCTGTCACGCGGAACAGAACCGTGTCGTTGGCAAAGTGGGTGATCGTCTTTCCCATTGGGTCCTCGCTGCCGAACAGCTTCCGCGCCGTCGAAGCGGTCAGCACGATGCTGTTGGGCTTCAGCAGCGCCGTCTTGCGGTCCCCTTTCAACAGCGGGAAATCGAACATCTGTAAAAAGGCCGTGTCCACAAAGAACACCTGTGGCAGGAAAACCCGCCTGTCCCCGTTGGTCATCTGGTATTTGTCGTTCCACCGGACATGCGTGTAGTTGATTATTTGCGGAAACTCCGCTTTCATCGTCTCGCCCATCGGGAACATCGACAACGCCACCTTTTGCGAAGCCACCATGCCCGGAAACTTCTGCACTTCGTTGAGGCGATAAATGTTTTTGGTGTGGAACCGGTCGAAGCTCTTTTCATAGAACACAAAGAGCATGATCACCATGCAGGCGGCCATGCCGATGGCGAGGCCCGCGATATTGATCACCGAGTAGACCTTATTCTTCCAGAGATTGCGCCAGGCAGTCTTGAAGTAGTTTCGAAACATGGGCAGTGCTTTGATTGTCAATGCTACAGCCAGTGCAGTGCCAAGTTTTCCATTTACTACTAATCAATTAGTTGTATTATTTTTGGGAGGATAGTTGTCCGGTTTTGATACAGTCACTGTTCTGTTATGCGCGCTCTATACCGGGACCGATTCGTGTTAGATTTATAATTTACCCCCCAAACCTCACCAACACCTTGTCCGCTGCTGCCGTCCAGGCCTCATGGGCTCCTGCCGCGGCGATCGCGGCGCCTGCCTGCTCATTGATGCCGCCGGGCGTTGCCGCATGACGCGACAATTCGCTGAAATCGATGGGCCGCGACTGCTGTGCCAAAAAGGAAAGGGATTGGTATAGGTTGGCGACGTAGGCATTGGCCGTCTCCGGTTGTACTCCATGCGCAACAGTCCACTCGCTCAACCGCGACAACAGTTGATAATATGGCGTGATCAGGCCGGTCAGGGTCCATAACGCGTGTAGCCCCGCCTCGTCGGAGACGGGCAGCGTTTCGCCGAGATAGCCGAACAGCCGCTCGACGCGCTCGTCGGCGCGATATAACGGGATGGGACAGTTGTGTTGCACGACAGTGGGCAGCGGGATCGCCCGGCAGGCAACGGCCGCGGGCTGTGTGAGTTCGCGCAGCGGCGCATAGGGCAATAACGCCACCAGCGAGACCACGGTCTGATCTTCGCGGAAACGCAATGCGCCCAACACTTCCTTTGCTACGGGCGGCCGCACGGCGATGATCACTATGTCGCTGCGATCGACAACGGCCTGGTTGCTTTCCAGCCGCGAAACGTTCGCATAACGGGCCGCCAGCGACAGAGACAGCTCCTCGTTGCGCGGAGATAAAAAGAGGGACAATCCCTCCGCCTCCGAAGTGCACAATCCCTGGACGACCGCGCTGGCGATCTTGCCGATACCGATGAATCCGATTTTCATATATTCGTCAAATATATGGACACCCGTCGCGAATTCCTGAAAAAGAGCGGCTCCGCCGCCTGGTTGTTGACAACAGCGGGCCTTCCGGCCCTGACGGCAGCAGGTTCGGCCACCGGGGAGAGAACAACGACGCCCGCGGAGCAGATGGCGCCAACGCCAGCCACCGGAGAGCCAGCCCCCTGGTACCGCCGCATCACCCGCTGGGGCCAGGTCAACATCACCGAAAAAGATCCGCCGCAATATGATATCGGCTGGTGGCGCGACTACTGGAAACGCACCAACACCCGCGGCATCATCGCCAACGCCGGCGGGATCGTGGCCTACTACCCTACTAAGATACCCCTCCATAAACCATCTGAATTCCTCGGTGACCGCGACCTCTTCGGCGATCTCTGCAAAGCAGCACACGACGACGGCCTGGCGGTGTTCGCGCGGATGGACTCGAACCGTGCGCACGAAGAATTCTATCGCGCCCATCCCGACTGGTTTGCCGTCGACCCGGCCGGCCAACCTTACCGGGCCGCAGATCTTTATATTGCCTGTATCAACAGCCCCTACTACACCGAGCATCTGCCGGCCGTCTTGAAAGAGATCGCCACCCTCTATCATCCCGATGGCTTCACGGACAACAGCTGGAGCGGGCTCGGCCGGGACAGCATCTGCCACTGTCCATACTGCAAAGACAGCTTCCACCAAGCCACCGGCTACGATCTACCTGTCAAAGCCGACTGGGAGGAAGGTCGCTACAAAGCCTGGCTCCGCTGGAACTATGACCGCCGAATCCAACTCTGGGACTTCAACAATGGCATCACCACGCAGGCTGGCGGCCCGGACTGTATCTGGAGCGGGATGAACAGTGGCTCCATTAGCGGGCAGAGCCGCAGCTTCCGCGATTGCAAAGCCATCGCCGAACGCGCGGCGATCCTCATGCTGGACGACCAGGCACGAACGGACACCGGCGGCTTTCAACACAATGGAGAGATCGGCAAACTCTATCACGGCCTGCTCGGCTGGGATAAACTGATCCCCGAGAGCATGGCGATGTACCAGGCGCATAAACCCTGGTTCCGGCTCGCCAGCAAGCCCGAGCCCGAAGCGCGGATGTGGATGGTGGAAGGCCTCGCGGGCGGGATCAGTTCGTGGTGGCACATGATCGGCGCTACGCATGAGGACCGGCGCATGCATCACAACCCCGAACGGATCTTCGCTTGGGAAGCCGCGAATGAGGAGTACCTGCTCCACCGGCAACCCGTCGCCACCGTCGGCCTGGCCTGGACGCAGGAGAACATGGACTATTACGGCCGGGATCAGGCGGAAGAGCGCGTCGAGCTTCCGTGGCTAGGGATGGCGGGCGCCCTGGTACGCGCGCGGATCCCCTATCTTCCCATCCATCTCGATCACCTCGATCGCGACGGCAAGGACCTGGCCCTGTTGATCCTGCCCGATCTGGCGGTCATCAGCGACGAACAGGCGCAGGCTGTCCGGCGTTTTGTCGAAAAAGGCGGCGGGCTCATCGCCACCGGCAATACGGGCCTGCTGACCGGCGATGGCGAGCCTCGTGCGGATTTCGTTCTGGGCGATCTGTTCGGGGCGCATCTTGAAAAACCCAGGAACCTGTTTACGAAACCAACGGAAGAGAAAATGGCCGGGGAAGCTTTCCATACCTATTTGCGGATCACCCCGGGCAAACGTCACCCCGTTCTACAAGGTTTTGAAGAGACCGATATCCTGCCCTATGGCGGCTTGCTTGACCCTTTAAAAGTCGACTCCGACGTCACGGTCCCGCTCACGTATATTCCTCAGTTCCCCACCTATCCCCCGGAAAAGGCATGGATGCGCATACCCCGGACCGATATTCCGGGACTGATCCTTAAAGAACACCTAAAGTCACGCATCGCCTACCTCCCCGCGGACATCGACCGGCAATATGGCCGCAGCAACTTACCCGATCACGGCGACCTGCTTAAGAACATCGTTCAATGGGCCACCAACGGCAACATCCCCGTCACCGTAAAAGGCGCCGGCCTCATCGACACCCATCTCTACCGCAAAGGCAACCAACTCATCCTCCATCTCGTCAATCTCACCAACGAGAACACCTGGCGCCAGTCGCTGGACGAGCTCATTCCCGTCGGGCCCTATAAAATAAGAGTAAGGCTTCCCAAAGATGTCGCAGGCCGGCAAGTGCGCACCCTTGTCAACGCCCAAAACCACTCGTCGCCCAAGTCCACCGACGGCTGGTGCGAATTCGACGTACCCCGTATCCTCGACCACGAGGTCCTCGTCATCGACTAGTTAAGATCGGGGTGGTAAAAGTGAAATATGGACAATAGGATATCCCCCTACCGCAGTATTTTTAAATATGCATATACACCGCTTCCTGACTGCTGTTTTGCTCACCGCCGTCCTGTTGCCGGCCTCGGCACAGCAGCCGGCTGCGCAAACAGGCGCAACCGCCAATGCCGAAGGTAACCTTGCCATCGTCGCCACCCCCACCGGCTCGGCCCGGCCCGGCGCCCTCCTCGATGCGTTGAATGACGGCGAAACGCCGATGGAGCCTGGCGACCGGCGTGCGCGTCCCTTAACCCGCCAAGCCAACCAATGGGTGCAGTATGAATGGAAGCAGCCCGTCAGTACCCGGCAGATCGCCCTCTTCTGGTGGGATCATTCCGGAATGGTAAAGCTACCGGGAACCTATCATATCGAGTACTGGAACGGCTCCGGTTTTATGCCGGTAAGCAATGCGACCGGGCTTGGTTTAGTGGCCGGAAAATTCAACTCCACCACCTTCGACGAGGTTACGACCACGCGGCTGCGGATCGTCATGGATTCGGCCGATCGCTGGAATGCCGCGCTGGCCGAATGGACCGTCGCCGAATCGGAACATTCGAAGCCCATTCCGCCGATCGTCATGGCCGGCGCCGACCGCGATGTCATGCTCGACGGCAAGACCTATCTCGACGGCCGGACCAAAAGCGTCCATTCCATTACAAAAGTAGAATGGCAAAAATTGGAAGGCCCCGGCACGGTGACCATCGCCAACCCGGCGGCCGCGCAATCCACAGCGACCTTCTCCGCGCCAGGGGTCTATCAATTGAAGTTCACGGCCTGGCAGGGCAATCTGCCAACCAGTGGCGAAATAAGAATAAAAGTCGTCCCACCGCCCCCGTCCAAACGCCTCGACGTCGTCTATACCAAGCACTACAGCATCGACAGCAAGTTGTGGAACGACCGCGCCAAGGTCATCATAACGAACTGGATCCCCTGGTGTATCCAGGAATGCGAACGCACCGACCTTACCACCGGCGAGGGTGGTCTGGATAATTTCATCGAAGCGGCCAAAGCGCTCAAGGGCGAGCCGCATGGCAAGCACAAAGGGTACGTTTTCTCCAACGCCTGGGTACACCAGACGGTAGAGGCGATGTGCGAGGCCCTGATGGTCGATCCGAAAGGCGATAAGGACATCATCGCTGCGCAGGACAAAATGAAGGGCACCCTCGAAAAATGGATCCCGATCATCCTCGCAGCGCAGGAACCCGATGGCTATCTCCAGACCGCCTGGACGCTCCGCGACACCAGCCGCTGGCATCATCGATGGTCCCCCGAAGGGAGGGGTAATCATGAGGGATATGTCTCCGGTTATTTTATCGAGTCAGCCATCAACCACTACACCCTTACGGAAGGAAGAGACAAACGCCTCTACAACGCCGCCAGGAAGCTGGCCGACTGCTGGGTGGCCAATATCGGCCCCGGCAAGATCGCGTGGTTCGACGGTCACCAGGAAATGGAACAGGCCCTGGTCCGTTTCGGCCGGTTCGTCAACGATATGGAAGGCCAGGGACATGGCGACAATTATATAAAACTCGCCAAGTTCCTGCTCGACAACCGCAAGGGCGGCAGCGAATACGATCAGAGCCACGTACCCGTGCAGGAGCAATACGAGGCCGTGGGGCATGCCGTCCGCGCGATGTACACTTATTCGGGCATGGCGGATGTGGCCGCCGAGACAAAGGACGTGGATTATCAAAGCGCCGTCTTTTCGCTCTGGGACAATATGGTCAATCGCAAATACTATATCACCGGCGGCATCGGTAGCGGCGAGACCTCCGAAGGCTTCGGCCCCGATTATTCGCTGCGAAATAATGCCTACTGCGAGTCCTGTTCCAGCTGTGGGCTCATCTTCTTCGAATATAAGATGAACCTCGCCTACCACGATGGGAAATATGCCGACCTCTACGAGGAGACGATGTACAACGCCCTGCTGGGCTCGCTCTCCCTCGACGGCAAGGATTTTACGTATACAAATGCGTTGTCGACGGCGCAGCCCCGTTATGAATGGCATGTCTGTCCCTGTTGCGTCGGCAATATCCCGCGCACCCTGCTCATGATGCCCACCTGGACCTATGTCCGCGATGAGGACGGGCTCTACGTCAACCTCTTTGTCGGCAGCACCATCAACATAGAGAAGATCGCCGGCACGAACGTTCAAATGGTGCAAAAAACGGACTACCCCTGGAACGGCAAAGTCGACCTCACCGTCAACCCGGAAAAACCGGCAACGTTCACCCTGTATGTCCGTGTTCCCAACCGCACCACCTCCGAACTGTACACCCCCACCCCCAAGGTCAGCGGATTAATTTCTCTCCGTGTGAATGGCCAGCGGATCACCCCGACCATCGAGCATGGCTATGCGGTGATCCACCGGGCCTGGAAGAAGGGCGACAAAGTTGCGGTCGAGCTACCGATGCAGATCCAACAGGTCACGGCCGATGAGAAGATCGAGGCCGATCGCGGACGGGTTGCTTTGAGGTATGGACCGTTGTTGTATAATGTCGAAGCGGCAGATAATAAGGATATCACGCAGTCGATCGGCTCTGCGCCGCTGTCGCTTGAATGGGCGCCGGACCTGCTGCACGGCATCATGGTGATCAAAGGAAAATGGGCCGACGGCTCGCCGCTGGTGGCTGTTCCTAACTATGCCCGCCTCAACCGCCTGACGCCGACCGCGACGCCGGACGAGAGCAGGAATAAGCCACCCGTCTCTATCGTATGGATAAAAAAGTAAATCCACTGCAATTAAGTTAAAATCGGTAAAGGATCGATCAATCCGTAAAAAGGAGCGTAGCCCGACTAAGATTACATTTGGCTGAACACTGCTTCAACCATTTAAATCTTCGGTATGAGAAAATGTCTCCGGATTCTCTATGGTACCCTTTTGCTCTTTTGTATCTCCTCAAGCCTAACATTTGCCCAGATCTCCCCAAACGCCTATGTCCCCTGCCAGGAAATGCCCAACCTGATGGAGAATTACAATGCCGACCTCCGCGCCATCGTCCGGTTCTACACCAGTAGTTTCTTTGGCGGCAGGGGTGGCGGCAACTTCGTGTCCACCGAAGGCGGCTCGCCGGATAAGCGCGCCCGCCTCGATGCGTTGTATAACGAATACCTTGACAAGCTCGCAAAGCTGGACTTCAACGGTCTCCAGCAGGAATGCAAGGTCGACTATATCTTATTCAAGCGTGACCTCAGGCAAAAGCTCGAACAATCGGCCACCGAGGCAAAGCAATACAATAAGGTAAAGGGGTACTTTCCCTTTGCCGACAGCATCTACGCCATCGAACGCCTGCGGCGGCGCGGTCACCAACTCAATTCCGAGCGGCTGGCAAAGGACTGGTTCGACTATAAAAAGACCATCGGCGATCTTCAGAAGAAACTCCACGCCGATTCGACCCT
>Ga0157372_10006058_pt1 | contig 12846 bp, 12 predicted proteins | sample C55metaG_FD_115307 | JGI IMG/M metagenome (GOLD analysis project Ga0157372, IMG submission 115307) | Corn rhizosphere microbial communities from Kellogg Biological Station, Michigan, USA - C5-5 metaG | ecosystem: Host-associated > Plants > Roots > Rhizosphere > Soil | place: USA: Michigan... | reverse complement strand
TATTTCCCCGAGGACTTCCTCGTCGTGGTCGACGAGTCGCACGTCACGCTGCCCCAGATCGGCGGCATGTTCAACGGCGACCGCGCGCGGAAGCTGACGCTTGTCGATTACGGATTCCGCCTGCCGAGCGCGCTCGACAACCGGCCGTTGATGTTCGACGAATTTCTCTCGCTCACGCCGAGGGCGATCTTCGTCTCGGCGACACCCGGCGAGCTGGAACTTCGCCTGTCGGAAGGCGTCGTCGTCGAGCAGATCATCCGTCCGACGGGGCTGATCGACCCGGTGATCGAGGTCAGGCCGGTGCGCGGCCAGGTGGACGACCTGCTGGGCGAGATCCGCCAGCGCGTGAAGGTCGGCGAGCGCGTGCTCGTCACGACGCTCACCAAGCGGATGTCGGAGGACTTGACCGACTACCTCCAGCAGGTCGGCGTCCGCGTGCGCTACATGCACTCCGACATCGACGCGATCGAGCGGATGGAGATCGTCCGCGGACTACGGCTCGGTGAGTTCGACGTCCTCGTCGGCATCAACCTGCTGCGCGAGGGACTCGACATGCCCGAGGTCTCGCTCGTCGCGATCCTCGATGCCGACCAGGAGGGCTTCCTCCGCTCGGACCGGTCGCTGATCCAGACGGTGGGTCGCGCGGCGCGCCATGTGAACGGCAAGGCGATCTTCTACGCCGACCGGATCACCGGCTCGATGCAGCGTTGCATGGACGAGACGAGCCGGCGCCGGGCGATCCAGACGGCGTACAACGAGGAGCACGGCATCACGCCCGTCTCGGTCTCGAAGAGCATCGACCAGGTGCGCTTCATCACGCGCGTCGCCGACGCGCGGACCGAGCGCGAGGACGATCGGCCGGCCAAGCGCGCACGAAAGGTGGCCGAGGCGGAGGCGCAGGAATATCAGCTGGCCGACCCCGAGGAGCTGATCAAGATGCTCGAGGCCCAGATGCGCGAAGCCGCGACGGCGCTCGACTTCGAGGCGGCGGCGCGGCTTCGCGATCAGCTGTTCGAGGTGCGGGCCCGGATGGCCGGTGAGCCGACCAAGGGTCGCGTCGCGGCCGACAAGGCACGAGCCCGCGGATGACCGGGTCTTCCGGCTCGGACGCCGCGTCCCACCCGCCGCTCGTCCCACCGCTCGCCGATCACGGCGCGCTGGCGATGACCGAAGCCGAGCTCCGCGATTGGGGCAAGCGGTTCGGTCGCTCGGCGCATCCGCCGCTCGTCATCTCCATCACGGGCGAACTCGGGGCGGGAAAGACGACCCTCGTGCAGGCGATCTGCGCCGGCTACGGCGTGACGGAGGAGGTCACGAGTCCGACGTTCGCCCTCGTTCATGAGTACGCCGCACCACGCTCGCCGGTTCACCATCTCGACCTGTACCGGCTGGACCGCCCCGACCAGCTGGATGCCATCGGATGGGACGAGATCACCTCGGCGCATGCGCTCGTGCTGGTGGAGTGGCCGGAACGCGCGGGGGACCGTCTCCCCGGCCGGCACGTGACGCTCTCGCTACAACACCTGCCCGAGGATCAGGGCCGCCGGCTGCTGTACGCGGGGTGGCGGTCGTGATCACCCTCGTGATCGAGGCCGCGACCTACGCCGGCAGTGTCGCGCTGGTGAATGTCGATCGGGTGCTCGGCGAGCGCTCGGTGGCGATGCGCGGGCGAGAGCACGAGGCCTTGATGCCTGCTGTCGCGGAGGTGCTGGAGGCCGCTTCGGTGCCGGTCACGCAACTCGAGCGCATTGTTTGTGGAGCCGGTCCTGGAAGCTTCACGAGCCTGCGCATCGCTGGCGGAATCGCGAAGGGGTTGGCGCTGGCAGCGGGAATCCCTCTCGTGCCGGTGTCGTCGCTCGCGCTGCTGATGGCGTCGGGTGAATCTCTGGCGTCCGGCCGCTATCTCGCGGCGATCGATGCGCTGCGCGGAGAGCACTACGCCGCCGGGTTCGAAGTCGCCGCGGCCGGCGAGATCGCGTGGGCTTCGGACGTCGCACTCCTGCCGTCTGCCGAGCTGGGCGAGTTCGCCACGCGGCACGGTGCCCAGCTCGTCGTCGCCGGTGCCACAACGACGGGCTCGACCACACCACACGCGCGCGCGGCGGCTCGGCTCACAAAGATGATTGAGTCCATCACCCCTGCCGATCTGGCCGCGTGGGAGCCGGCGTACGGACGGCTTGCGGAGGCGCAGGTGAAGTGGGAGGCAGCGCACGGTCGGCCGCTCGCCAGCGCGTGACGGAGCGGGCCGGCGGAACGCTGGTGGTACGGCGCGCCGAGGTTGGGGACCTGGCGCAAGTCACGGAGATCGAGCGCGCGTCGTTCGCCGACCCCTGGACGCCGGACGCGCTGGCGACGGCGATGGAGTTGCCGCACCTTCGTTTTTTCGTGGCGGCCGAGGGTGGGGGTACCAGTTCCATCGTGGTGGGGTATGTTGTGGCGCTCGTCATGGGAGACGAGGGAGAAATCGCTGATCTCGCGGTGGATCCGTCGGCGCGGAGGGGCGGGATCGGCCGCCTGCTTCTCGGGCGCGCAGAGGAGGAGATGGTGCGGTGCGGTGTGCGAACGATCTATCTCGAAGCTCGCGAGTCGAACGTTGCGGCGCTCGGCCTGTACGAGGCACGCGGATTCGAGATCGTCGGGCGGCGGCGGGGGTACTACCGCCAGCCGGTGGAAGACGCGCTGGTACTCAGGCGTGAAATCGCGCCAACGTGAAGTGAAGTTTCACGTGAAGTGCAGGAGGCAAGTGCTCGGCTGCAGGTGTTTTACGGACGTGTGCAAGGATTTGGTAGCGTCGTCTTGGACTTAATCTTTAGCGTGTGCGGCGAGGGACAGACATCTCGCCCAGGAGGAGTGTATGAGCCGGAGCTTGAATAAGGTGACGCTGATTGGGAACCTCGGAAACGACCCCGAGGTGCGTTCGACCACCGGTGGCAACCGGGTCGCGACGTTCTCGCTGGCGACGAGCCGGTCGTGGAACGACGCCAGCGGCGCGAAGCAGGAGAAGACGGAATGGCACCGCTGCGTAGTTTGGAACACCAAGAACTCGCAGCTCGCCGATATCGTCGAGAAGTACGTGAAGAAGGGCGACAAGATCTACGTCGAAGGACGGATCGAGTATCGCCAGTGGCAGGACAAGGAGAACCAGACGCGCTACTCGACCGAGATCAACGTGCGCGAGCTGATCATGCTCGGCGGCGCGCGTGGCGGCTCGGGTGGTGATTACGAGACGGAGTCCAACGGGGCGTCGCGCGCGCGCGCGGGCGCGACGGCCAAGGCGAAGGGCGGCTCGGATGACTTCGAGGATTTCCCGGGCGCGCTCGCGGACGAGGACGACGACCTGCCGTTCTGACGCGATGCGGCGTGTGGAAAGTTGATGAAGGCGAGAGCGGTTCGCTCTCGCCTTTGTCGTTTCCGGCGGTGAGACATATGGTCGCACCAAATGAAACCAATGGCGAAATTCTGCCGTCCAATGCGTCATCCCGCGGTTACCCGACCTTCACCGCCCTGACGCTGCATGCACCCGTTCCACCGAATCGCCGCGCTTGCGCTGGCGTGCTCGTTTGCTCGCGCCGGCCTTTCCGCCCAGGAGAGCTCCCGGTCCATTCATCCCCGCACGCCCCCCGTGGCGCAGGCGTCGCCACGGAGTGGCCCGGTCTCGATCGATGGCCGCCTGGACGAGGCCGCCTGGGCTGCCGCGACCCCGATCTCGAACTTCACCCAGTCCCAGCCGCACGAGGGCCAGCTCCCGACGCAGCGAACGGAGATCCGCGTCCTTTACGACGACGAAGCGCTGTACGTCGGCGCCCGCGTGTTCGACTCGCTCGGCGCCGCGGGCATCCGCGCGCCTCTCGCCCGCCGCGATCAGCTCCTCGACGCCAACGGCAACAACGGATCCTTCAACTCGCTGACGACCGACAAGATCATCGTCATGCTGGACCCGTATCACAACCACATCGATCAGGCGTGGTTCGAGATCAACCCGGCGGGAGCGAAGGGTGACCAGTTCAACGGCGACCCGTCATGGGATCCGATCTGGCAGACCGCGGCGCATGTGGACTCGCTCGGCTGGACGGCCGAGCTGCGGATTCCGTATTCGCAGCTCCGCTTCTCGCGCGACACGGCGCAGACCTGGGGAATGCAGGTGTGGCGCTACTCGGACCGCAACAACGAGAAGGATATGTGGGCCTTCTGGCGCGCGAATGAGGCAGGTGGGCCGGCGTTCTTCGGTCATCTCGCCGGGCTGCGGATCGGCAGCCGTCCGCGCCAGTTCGAGCTGCTGCCGTACGTGCTCACCGGCGAACAGTTCAAGTTCGCGCCCCGGAATGATCCCTATCACAACACGAGCGAGAACAAGCTGCAGGCCGGCGTGGACCTCAAGTACCTGCTGACGTCAAACCTCACGCTCGACGCGACGGTGAACCCGGACTTCGGCCAGGTCGAGGTGGACCCGGCGACAATCAATCTATCGGCGTACGAGACCTACTACGATGAGAAGCGGCCCTTCTTCGTGGCAGGGAGCAGCGCGTTCGACTTCGGCGGCGCGAGCTGCATGTTCTGCAGCAACTTCAACAGCCTCGACCTGTTCTACTCACGGCGGATCGGGCGGGTGCCGCAGCTGAACGGCTGGGTGGCGGATCGCGCCGCCTTCGATGACGCGCCGGGCACGACCTCCATTCTCGGCGCAGCGAAGATCACCGGACGCACGGCCGGCGGCGTGTCCGTCGGTCTGCTCGACGCCCTCACCGGACGCGAGACGGCGCACTACCTGCCGGATGACGGCGGCCCTGAGCTGGAGCAGCGGGTCGAACCGCTCACGAACTATTTTGTCGGCCGGCTGAAGAAGGAGCTGCGTGAAGGCGCCACGACCGTCGGCGGGATGTTCACGTCGACGGTGCGGCAGACGGGCGATTCCGTGCTGTCGGACCACCTGCGCGATCACGCCGAGGCGGCGGGATTCGACTTCCGGCACACCTGGAGCCGCCGGACCTATCAATGGATGGGCTCACTGGCGTTGTCCAATGTGACCGGCACAGCATCGGCGATCGACCTGACGCAGCAGTCCTCGGCGCACTACTTCGACCGTCCGGATCGCCGCGAGACGACGGACGGCCTTTTCAGCACGAAGTACGACCCGACCGCGACATCGCTGCGTGGCTACGGCTTCTACACTCGCCTGGCGAAGAACACCGGCAGCTGGATCTGGGAGACGGCGCAGAACTGGCGCAGCCCGGGCTTCGAGACGAACGACCTCTCCTTCCAGAGCCGGGCCGATTACAAGTGGATGAACGCGAACGTCGGCCACCAGTGGACGACGCCCTCGAGCTGGTACCGGAGCATGACCTGGATTGCCGGCGGCCAGCAGCAGTTCAACTATGACGGCGATCGCACCGACCTGCAGGCGCAGGCGTTCTACGCGCTGGAGTTCCTGAACTACTGGAACCTGCGAACCATGTACATCCATCACCCCGCGGTGGAGGACGACCGGCTCACGCGAGGCGGGCCCGTCGTTCGCAGCACCGGGTACAACGCGGGCCAGGTGGAAGTGTCGACCGATGCGCGCAGTCGTGCCGTGTTCGACCTGAGCGTCTCGAGCAACACCGGCATCGGTGACGGCACGCGATCGTGGGAGCTCGCGCCCGGCGTGGCGCTGAAGCCCGCGTCGAACGTCTTCATCAGCCTGACGCCGAGTCTCAGCTGGGATGAGAACTCGACGCAGTACGTGACGAGGCAGGTCGACCCCACGGCGACGAGCTTTTATGGAACGCGGTACGTGTTCGGATTCCTGAAGTCGCGGACCTGGTCACTCGACACGCGGGTGAACTGGACCTTCACGCCGAACCTGACGCTGCAGCTCTATGCGCAGCCGTACTTCTCGACGGGTGACTACTCGTCGTTCCGCGAGTTCCGGGCGCCGCGGGCGCTGGACAAGGTCGTGTATGGACAGGACGTCGGCGCGATCTCGTACACGCCGGGCCCCCCCGGTGCCGCCGGCACCTACCTCGTGGATCCGGACAACGCCGGCCCCGCTGCGCCCTTCACCTTCGACAATCCGGACTTCGCATATCGGTCGCTGATCGGCAACGCGGTGCTGCGGTGGGAGTATCGACCGGGATCGACGGTGTACTTCGTGTGGACGCAGAACCGCTCAGGCGCCGATGCGGTCGGGTCGTTCGACTTCGCACGCGACAGGGCTGCACTCTTCCGCGACCGGCCAACGAACATCTTCCAGGTGAAGGCGAACTTCTGGATCGGGCGGTAGAAGCGCTCACGGGTGGCAGGCAGTCTCTCGGGTGGCGGCAGTCACCATTTGACCGACCGTCGGGCATCGTGCCCGACGGTCGGTTTCTCATCCGGGGGTCAGTCGTCCTACTGGCAGGTTCCGCCGCCTGTGGCGGCCTCCGCCGTTTTCCCATGCGCCGGTCATCGGCGCAGCAGCCCTCGAGCGTGTGAAGATTTCCCGACTCGGCTGGTCGCTCAGCGCCGCCGCCATTTTCACCGTGATTTCGGTCCCCGCTGCGCGGGCGCAGGAGGTCACGACGGACTCCTCGACGCATACCGTGAAGAAGGGTGATACGCTCTGGGACCTCGCCAACGCGTATCTTGGCGACGCGTATCTCTGGCCGGAGATCTACCGGTTGAACACTGACCAGATCGAGGATCCACACTGGATCTATCCGGGCGAGGTGCTCCGCCTCCCGGGCCACGATCGCGCTGCCGCGCCAACGGTCGCAGCTGAGCCGGGTCCAGCGCCGCAGGTGGCGGACGCCCCGCGCCGCTCGACCGGGCCCACGGTGTTCACGCCCCGCACGCTGCCTCGCCCACGCGGTTCTGCGCTCTCCGCCGAGGCGCCGCCGTCGCGAGTCCCGTTCGGCGACTTCACGCGCGCACCGTATTTCGCCGGCGGCAAGGGTCCGTCCGACGCCGGCACGTTGCTCGTGAGTGCGGACCTGCCGGGCATCGACATGCCGAACGCCAGCTCGAATTTCCAGCTCTACGACCGCGTGCTGATGACGCCGCCGAAGGGCGACGCGGCGCGCGAAGGCGATCGGTTCGTCGCGTATCGCGAGGGTGATTACGTCGAGGACGTCGGAACGGTGCTGATTCCGGCGGCGCTCCTGCGCGTCGTTCGTTCGCCGCGTGACGGAGATGCGGCGATCGTCGAGGTGCGCGAGCTGTATGGTCAGCTCAACTCCGGCCTGCACGTCGTCGCACTCGATACCGCGGGCTCGGGCGCGACCGAGGCGCCGGTACCGATTACGTCGAGCCGCAGCGCGAAGGTGCGCTCCGTCGTTCGCGAATCCGTGCTGCCGTCGCTCAACTACTACGTCCTGTTCGACATGTCGTCGAGCGAAGGCATGAAGATCGGCGACGAAGTGGAGATCTACCGGCCGCGCACCGTGTCGAAGACCGACGTGGAGCCCGCGATCCCGGAAGTACCGATCGCCACCGGCCAGGTGGTGCGGGTGACACCCCAGGGTGCGACCGCGCGGATCACGTCGCAGCAGCAGCCGGCGATTCGCATCGGTGAGAGCATTCGCGTGACCGCCCGCATGCCCTGACGATGGATGGCGGACTCGCGCGACGGAATCCCGTAACGCGAGTCCGTCCATTAGATTAGGCGATCGACATGACCGCGATCGCCCACTTCATCGCCATCACGTGCTACATCGGCGCCGCGGCTCTGGCCGCGACGCCGTTTGCGCGTCCGGTGGGAGCGCCGGTGCGCGGCGTGGCCGCAATCCTGGCACTCGGCGTCCTCGCGCACGCTGCCGGACTGCTGGCGTACGTCGAGCGGGTGGGGCAGCTGCCGCTCACCGGACTCGGGCCCTCGCTCTCCTTTGCCGGCCTCGTGCTCGCCGCGACGCTCCTCGTGGTGGAGGTCGCTGCGCGGGACGTCAGCCTCACGCTCGTCGCGGCGCCGCTGGCGGCGATCCCCACGGCGTGTGCGAACCTGATCGGGCTGATCCCCGGCGTCGACCCGTCCGGAGCGCGTGGCACGTGGCTGTTTGCCCATATCGCGTTGAGCTTCCTCGGCATCGCGGCGTTCGGCACCGCGGCGGCGGCCGGCTGCATGTACCTCGTCGAGCGACGTGAGCTCAAGTCACGGCGCTTCGGTGCCATCTTCCGCTTCTTCCCGCCGCTCGAGACCCTCGACCGCGTCAACCATGTGGCGGCCGTGGCCGGCTGGCTCGGCCTCACGCTGGGTGTGGTGCTCGCGATCACATATTCATTCGCCTACCGCGAGATCAGCACGCTCAAGGTGATCTGGGCGATGGGCGCGTGGCTGGCGGTGTCTGGCGTCGCGCTTGGGCGCGTCGTGGGCGGCTGGCAGGCGCGGCGCGCAGCGATCTATTCCAGTGTCTCGTTCGCCGCGGTGATCGTGTTGTACGTCGCCTTCCGCGTCGCGGAGACGAACGCCGGCGGGCGCTTCCTGTGAGCGGGATCCCCATTCTCGTCGACGGCACCGGCCTTCGGGTGCTCGTCGTTGGCGGAGGTCCTGTCGCGACGCGCAAGTGTCTTGCGTTCCTGCACGCCGGCGCGCGTGCGCGCATCGTTGCTCCGCAGGTGACGCCGGACCTCCGCGATCTCGTCTCGGCAGGGCGGGTGCAGTGGCTTTCACGCACCTACGAGCCCGCGGACCTCGGTGATGCGCAGCTCGTAGTCGCGGCTACCGCGGATCGTGCGGTGAACGCGAAGATTGCCGCCGATGCCCGGCTGGTCCATCGCCTCGTGAACGTGGCCGACGAGCCGGATGATGGGACGTTCACGATGATGGCCGTGCATCGCAGCGGCCCGCTCGTCGTCGGCGTCAGCGCCGGTGGGGTGCCTGGTGCTGCGGCGCGCATCCGCGACGCCATTGCCCGTCGATTCGACGATCGGTACGCGCGCGCGCTCGAGCGTCTTGGCGCTGTGCGCCGGCGCGCCCTCGGTCGCGGTGACGGCGACCGCTGGCGCGACCTGGCGCGCGGCGTGGTGGACGACGAGTTCTGTCAGTCGGTCGAGGAGAACACGCTCGACGAACGGGTGTCGTCGTGGCCGTGATCGTCCTTGGCGTGAGCCACCATGGCGCGCCGCTCGACGTGCGCGAGCGTCTGGCGTTTCGTCCCCACGAAGTGGTGCCCGCGCTCGAACGGCTCCGCGAGACGGCCGGCGCGCATGAGGGCGTGCTGCTGTCCACCTGCAATCGCACCGAGCTGTACCTCGTGGAGGGCGATGCGCAGGCGGCGGGTGCCGGCTGGGCGCTGCTCGCCGAGCGCCTTGGTGAAGAGGCAAGTGGCTACGGATACGTTCGTCGCGACCGGGAGGCGGTGGCCCACCTGTTTCGCGTGGCGGCAGGGATGGACTCGATGGTCATCGGCGAGGCGCAGATCCACGGGCAGGTGCGCGACGCGTGGGAAGCGAGCCGACCTGCGTCAGGCGCGGTGCTCAACCGCCTGTTCCAGAGCGCGCTGCTCGTTGGCGGCCGCGTGCGCAGCGAAACCGCGCTCGGGCATGGCGCGATGAGCGTGAGCTCGGCCGCCGTGAAGCTCGCGAAGAAGATCTTCGGTTCGCTCAGTGGCCGCCGGGCGATGGTCCTTGGTGCCGGTGAAATGGCGGAGCTGGCGCTCGCGTCGCTGCAGCACGAGGGCGTTCGCGCGGCGGTGGTGGCCAACCGCACCTTCGAGCGCGCGCAGGTGCTCGCGACTCGCTACGGCGCCACGGCGGTGCACTACGACGAGGCGTGGAGCGCGCTGGCCGACGTGGATGTGCTGCTCTGTTCCACGGCCGCACCTCGGCCCGTCGTCACCGTGGACCGTGTCCGTGACGCGGTCGAACGGCGCGGCGACCGTCCGCTCTGCATCCTCGATATCGCGCTGCCGCGTGACGTGGTCGCCGAAGTCGGAAAGCTCGCGAATGTCTTCCTCTACGACCTCGACGACCTCCGGGCCATGGTGAGCGCCAGCGTCGAGCGTCGTCGGCAGGAGCTTCCAGCGGCGGAGTCCGTCATCTCGGGGGAAGTGGAGAAGTTCTGGCAGTGGGTCGCGGGCCTGGCAGCCGTGCCCGTGCTGACGCAGGTCCGCGAGGAGATGAATCGACTGCGCGAACGCGAGCTCGCTGCGGCGCTGCGCCGGTTGCCCGACCTGACCCCCGCTCAGCGCGAGGCGGTCGAACACTTCTCGCAGTCACTGATGAACAAGTTCCTGCATGAGCCCACCATACGACTGCGAGCCGCGGCGGCGAATGGCCGCGGGCTCGGCGTGGTGGACGTGGCCCGCTACCTGTTCGCGCTCGACGATCGCTCGCCGGGTCACACGCCGCCCGACGCACCGGCAAACGCGAACGATGCCGCGATCGGCGACCCATCCGAATCCACCACCCCGAAGGAGATCCACTGATGCCCACCGCAGTCATCACCGGCGGCGCCGGGTTCATCGGCTCGCACGTCGCCGAGCGGTTCCTTGCCGAAGGATGGACGGTCCATATCGTGGACAACCTCGTGACCGGAAAGCGGGAGAACGTGCCGTCCGCGGCGAGCTTTCACGAACTCGACATCGGTTCGGCGGAGGCCGCCGCGCTCGTGGCGTCGCTGAAGCCGAATGCGCTGGTGCACCTCGCGGCGCAGATGGATGTGCGCCGCAGCGTGGCCGACCCGGTCTTCGATGCCCAGACCAACGTGGTCGGCTCGCTGAACCTGCTCGAGGCAGTTCGAGGCAGCTCGGCGAAGTCACGGGTCGTGTTCGCTTCGACGGGCGGGGCGATCTACGGTGACTTCACGACCCCGCCAAACGTCGAGACTTATGAGAAGGACCCCGAGTCGCCATACGCGATCTCGAAGCTGGCGGTGGAGCTCTATCTCGCCTACTACGGCCGTGTGCACGGGCTCGAAGCCGTGGCGCTGCGATTCGGAAATGTGTACGGGCCGCGCCAGGATCCGCACGGCGAGGCAGGGGTGGTGGCGATCTTCTGCGGTCGCCTGCTGGAAGAGCGCGCGCTCACGATCTTCGGCGATGGAACGCAGACCCGCGACTACGTGTACGTGGCGGACGTGGCGGACGCGACCTTTCGTGCAGCGACGCGACCGATTCCGGCGGCGGGGAAGCTGGACGTGCGCGCATTCAACATCGGTACGGGAGTCGGCACCTCGGTCACGCGCCTGGCCGAGCTGTTGAGTCGAGCGGCCGGACGCGAGCCGATACTGGAGTTCGCCCCACGCCGTCCCGGCGAGCAGCAGGATTCGGTACTCAACGTCTCGAAGGCGGCACGTGGGCTGGAATGGCGCCCCGGCGTGTCACTCGAGGATGGCCTCGCTCGCAGTTACGAATGGTTCGCCGCGCGCGCCGCGCGCGGAGTAGCATAACCCACCAACATCGGTCGCATGATCCTGTTGCTCCAGTCCGCCGGCGCGGTTCCCACCTCGGCGAGAGACCTGATCCTGAACTCGAGCACGGCTACCAAGGTCGTGCTCGTGATCCTGGTCATCCTGTCGCTCATCAGCTGGGCGATCCTGCTCGGCGCCGGACGCGAGCTGTCGAAGGCACTGAAGAGCTCCGGGGCGTTCGCGCGCGAGGTGGAACGCGCGCCCCGACTTGAGGCCGTTGGAGTGGCGGTGAAGCATGCGACGCCGAACGCCGCGCATCGGCTGCTCGTCCGCGCGCTGCAGTTCACCGACGAGACCGGAACTCGTGGCAACGAGGCGGTGGCGCAGCATTCGCCGACGGCGGCTGCGTCGCGCGTGGAGACGTTGAGTCTCGTGCTCGACGCCGAGTCGCTCTCGGAGCGTGACCGCCTGGGCCGGTTCCTGCCGTGGCTCGCGACGATCGGCTCGGCCAGCCCGCTCATCGGCCTGCTCGGCACGGTGCTCGGCATCATCAGCGCGTTCGTCGGCATCGCGACGAGCGGCTCCGGCAACCTCGCGGCTGTCGCACCTGGAGTGGCCGAGGCGCTAGTCGCCACGGCAGCCGCGCTCGTCGTCGCCATTCCGGCGACGTTCGGGTACAACATCCTCGCGAACCGCCTCAACCGGATCGACAACCTGCTCGAGGGATTCGGCACGACGGTGATCGCGATGCTGCTGCGCGAGGGACGGCTCTAGCATGCGGCACCGTCGGCGCGAGCTGGCAATGAACGCGGAGATCAACGTCGTCAACCTGATCGACGTGATGCTGCTGCTGCTCGTGATCTTCATGATCGCCGCGCCCATGATGCAGGGCGGGGTGGACGTTGCGCTCCCGAAGGCGGAGGCGAAGCCGCTGGAGCCGAAGAGCGGCCTCGTGGTGAGCGTGGACCGCTCCGGCGCCGTGTACGTTGACGAGACGAAGATGACGCTCGGCGAGTTCCGCTCGTCGTTCCGCGCGCTGGCCGGAAATCGTGCGCGTGACGGCGTGTACCTGCGGGGCGATGCGGGCGTGCCGTACGGTGTGGTGACCCAGGTGCTGGCGATCATGCGCGCTGCCGGCGTGGGGGACATCGGACTCGTGACCGAGCCGGAGTCGCAGCCGTGACCGCGGTGTCGCCGTCGCGCGGGCTCAGCCTGCGCGGCGCGATCGTCGTATCGGCGATGCTGCACGTCGCCGCTGGCGCGCTGTTCTTCCTCGTGCGCGGCTCGCCGCCGTTGCCGATGCCGCCAACATACCGGGTGAACCTGATTGCCGCGCCGCCCGGTCCCCGGCAGATGGGTGAGGTGCAGCCGACGCCGAAGGCCGAGACGCCGCCCGCCGCGGAGAAGCCCGCAGCGACGAAGCCGGCACCTGTCGCGCGCGAGACGCCGGACGCCTCGCGCATGAAGGCGTTGAACACGAAGTCCGCCCCGAAGAAGGTGGCGAAGGTGGCGACACCAAATGCGGCTGCAGCAAAGGCGCCGGCTGC
>Ga0157372_10006055_pt1 | contig 12847 bp, 13 predicted proteins | sample C55metaG_FD_115307 | JGI IMG/M metagenome (GOLD analysis project Ga0157372, IMG submission 115307) | Corn rhizosphere microbial communities from Kellogg Biological Station, Michigan, USA - C5-5 metaG | ecosystem: Host-associated > Plants > Roots > Rhizosphere > Soil | place: USA: Michigan... | reverse complement strand
TGGCTGATCGGTTGCTCCGAGGATGATGATGCCGGTCAGACCAAGGATGATGATGCCGGTTCCCGCGGCTACCAGGGAATCCCCCGAACACGGATCACTCGACGTAAGCGAACTTGTCGTGGCAGTCGACGTTGTGGTTGTCTTGCTGTCTTTACCCAAAATAATGATTCCTGCGTTTGCGAATGTAGTTCCGAAACTTAGAATCGCCGCGATCATACCCGTAATGATAACTTTCTTCAACATTTTCTTTTTCTCCTGTTTTTGATTTGGTTCGAAGCCCTTCCAGCCCCTTTGAACTACTTAATATCCTTACTTGTGCTCTTCTTATTACAATCCGCGTGCCAAAGAGAGAACAAAGCAGGATAATGTTAGTAAATGACTGAGTTTATTGGGGTTATTTGACCACGACACGGACATGCTCAAACTGAGACGAGTGTTGATAAAGTGCATACTTAGTATTCAGCACTATCCCTCGCGACCGTAACTGCTCATGATACAGGATTTACATTACTGGATAGTAAATATACATCTGATAGCTGATTAGTAAATATACAATATGAGCACAACACCATGCGCGAGATCAGGTAAGTTCCGCAAAATACAGAGTTAGAAAGCAGAGGGACGGAGGAACGAGGGGTCCCGATTCCCGAGCGCTGAGCTCTGGGACCACATCTTGGGACTTGGGACTTCTGGGACTTGGGACTAACAGAGAGGGCGGCCCGAGGACCGCCCGAATCTCGCTTTACTCAGCCGACGCTTTGGCCTTTTCTTCCTGCAAGATCGCTTTACGCGAAAGCTTGATCTTGTTGCCTTCTTTGCCAATACACTTGACCATTATTTGCTGGCCTTCCTTGAGTTCGTCGCGAACGTCCCGAACGCGCCGGTCCGAAATTTCGGAAATGTGCAGCAGACCGTCGAGGCCGGGCATTATCTCAACAAAGGCACCGAAATCGACGATGCGCGAAACCGTGCCCATATAGGTTTCACCGATCTCGGCTTCGGCCGTCAATGCCTTGATGCGGGCAATTGCAGCCTGTGCTGCTTCGCCATCGGCGGTTGCGATCAGTATGGTTCCATCGTCCTCGATGTCGATCTTGGCACCGGTTTCCTCGGTTATAGAGCGGATCGTTGCTCCGCCTTTACCGATAACGTCGCGGATATTGTCCGGATGAATGTGCATCGTGATGATTCGCGGCGCATAAGGCGAGATATCGGTACGCGGTTCGGCAATTGCCTTTTCCATAATACCGAGGATGTGCAAACGGCCTTTGCGAGCCTGCTCGAGGGCCTCTTGCAGGATCATCGCGTTGATGCCGCCGACCTTGATGTCCATTTGCAGAGCGGTGATACCCTCGCTCGTTCCTGTGACCTTAAAGTCCATATCGCCGTAGTGATCTTCGGCGCCGGCAATGTCCGAAAGGATCGCATAGCGATTGCCTTCCATCACCAATCCCATTGCAACACCTGCAACGGGTCGCTTTAGCGGAACACCTGCGTCCATCATGCTCAGGCAGCCGCCGCAAACCGACGCCATCGACGATGAGCCGTTTGATTCGGTAATGTCGGAAACAATGCGGAGCGTGTAAGGGAAATCGGCGTCGTCAGGCAGCACTGCTTCGAGAGCGCGACGGGCGAGGTTGCCGTGGCCGATCTCGCGGCGTGACGAGCTGCCAAACCTTCCGGTTTCGCCAACCGAATAAGGCGGAAAGTTATAATGCAGCAGAAATCGGCGTTTTACTTCGCCTTTTTCCAGATCGTCCATGTACTGCTCGTCCATCTTGGTTCCGAGCGTCGTCGTGACGATCGCCTGTGTTTCACCGCGTGTGAACAGCGACGAACCGTGAACCCGCGGCAGCCACCCGACTTCGCAAGTAATGGGACGTATCTCCGAGAATTTGCGTCCGTCCGGACGGCGGCGGTTGCCGAGAATGTCTTCGCGAAAGACCTTTTCTTTCAGATGTGAAAATGCCTTGCCCGCAGCGGATCGGGTTTCAGGCTGATCTTCAGGATAGCTTTCGACAACTTCTTTTTTGAGTGCATCGACCGCGGCATAGCTCGCGAGTTTGTCTTTACCGGTTGTGTCGAGCGCCTCACGCAATTTCTGGCCGTAATTCTTTTCGATCTCGGCACTGAGAGCTTCGTCGATTGCCTGCGGTTCGAATTCGCGTTTGGTAATTTCCAGCGCCTTATACAGCTCTTTTTGCCACAGGCAAAGTCGCTTGATCTCTTTATGAGCAAGCATTAGTGCCTCGACCATTATCTTTTCTTCAACCTCGGAAGCTTCGGCCTCGACCATCACGATGGCTTCTTCGGTACCGGCAACAACTAGATTGAGTTCTGATTCGCGCCGCTCGTCATACGTCGGGTTTATAATGTATTTGCCGTCGATCAGGCCGATGCGAATACCCGCGATCGGAGTTTCGAACGGAATGTCCGAAAGATAAAGCGCACACGACGCACCTGTTATTGCTATCACGTCCGGATCGTTATCGGCATCGGCCGAGATCACGGTTCCAACGATCTGGGTTTCATTTTTATATCCGTCAGGAAACAGCGGGCGGCATGGACGGTCGATGAGGCGTGCGGTCAAAACTTCCTTTTCATTGGGGCGACCCTCTCGTCGAAAATAATTGCCCGGGATTCGCCCGGCCGAGTAAGTGTTTTCACGGTATTCGACCGTGAGGGGAAAAAAATCAAGGCCTTCGCGAGGTGTGCGTCCGCTTACGGCCGCAACGAGCAGCATTGTATCGCCGTAACGCATAACGACCGAACCATCGGCCTGTTTGGCAACTTTGCCTGTCTCAACGACCAATTCTCTGGCTCCTACCTTGATCGATTCTTTCAAATATCTTTTTTGTGTCATTTCAAATTCCTCAAAAACAAAGGCGGCGGTGCTCAAGTCGTGAAGCCCGCCGCCCTTGGAGTTTGCTAGTTTTTCGGTCAGTTCTTTTTTGTCCGGCGGAAAAGGCGCTGTCACGTTCAGCAACCACCGGCAAATTCTTCGAAAGAACCTATTTTTCAGTGACTCGAAGCTGTCAAACCAGAGTCCCATGTCTGAGGTCCCAAATCCCAAGATGATCTTGGGGCTTTGGACTTGGGTCTTGGGACTAGGGTGTTATCTTCTCAATCCTAACTTCTTGATGATGTCGTGATATTGGTCGATATCGCGGTGTCTCAAGTAATCCAATAATTTTCTTCGGCGCGAGACCATTTTAAGCAAGCCTCTGCGCGAGTGATTGTCTTTGTTGTGAACCTTGAAATGTTCGGTCAATTCGTTGATGCGCTGTGTGAGCAGCGCGATCTGGACTTGGGACGAACCTGTGTCGGATTTATGCGTTTTGTAATCGCCAACTATCTTTTCTTTTACTTCTTTTACCGTTGCCATAATGCTGTGTCTTAAAACAGTCTCTCCTTGCTCGCAGTAACTCCGCCCGTGTTGGCGGTAACCACGAAAATTTTACATCTAATTACTAATAAATTTAACGGTCAGATGCAAAGTAAACTTACCATAATCAGCCGTTAACAATCAACGTTTAACGCTTGTTTAACGTTGAAACTCTTCCATGAATTTTGTCGAAAAATCGCCCTTTCTGAAACGCTCGTCCGCCATAATTTTTTGGTGAAGCGGAATAGTGGTTTTGATTCCCTCGACGACCATCACATCAAGGGCCCGCTGCATTCGCGCAATTGCAAGTTCACGGTTCCGTGCGTGGACGATCAACTTCGCGATCATCGAATCGTAATACGGCGGAACAACATAACCCGGATACACCGCAGTATCTACACGCACTCCCGGGCCACCCGGAATATTGAACGCCGTGATCTTGCCTGGGCTCGGTGTAAATTTTTCAGGATCTTCGGCATTGATGCGGCACTCTATCGAGTGTCCGACGATCTGGACGTCTTCCTGCACATAGCCGAGGTCCTCACCAGTGGCGATCATTATCTGGTTTCGCACGATATCAGCGAGCGTTACCATCTCAGTGACCGGATGCTCGACCTGGATGCGAGTGTTCATTTCCATGAAATAAAAACTGCCGTCCTCGTCAAGCAAAAATTCAAAAGTTCCGGCGCTCGAATAACCTATCTCCCGGCAGGCATTTACCGCGACTGCTCCCATTTCGGCACGCAGTTCCGGCGATATAGCAACGGATGGAGCTTCTTCAAGCAGTTTCTGATGCCGCCGCTGGATAGTACATTCGCGCTCGCCAAGGTGGATGCAGTTGCCGTGTTCGTCGGCAACCACCTGGACCTCGATGTGCCGTGGACGTTCGATATATCGTTCGATATAAACCGCCCCGTTTTTGAATGCGGCAAGCGCTTCGGCCTGCGCCAACTCAAGCTGGGTGGGCAACTCTTCGGCACTGCGGACGATACGCATCCCGCGTCCACCGCCGCCTGCCGCCGCCTTGACTATCACCGGGAATCCGATGTTGTTCGCGAGCTTTATCGCTTCGTCGGCCGACTCGATCGGATCGGGACTTCCCGGTAGGATCGGGACACCAGCGGCCTGCATTGTCCGCCGCGCTTCGACCTTGTCGCCCATCATGCCAATAACATTCGGCTTCGGTCCGATGAATTTGATGTTGCAGTCCTCGCAAATTTTGGCAAAGGTTTCCGACTCGGCCAAAAAACCGTATCCGGGATGGATCGCATCAACGTTCGTTATTTCGGCCGCGCTGATGATCGCCGGGATGTTCAAGTAGCTTTGAGCCGACGGTGCGGCACCGATGCAAACGGCCTCGTCGGCGTAGCGAACGTGCAGCGCCTCACGGTCAGCCTCAGAATGCACGGCGACGGTCTTGATGCCCATTTCCTTGCATGTCCAGATGACCCGACACGCGATCTCGCCGCGGTTGGCTATTAATATTTTGCGAATCTCTCGCTCTCGCGTCATAAAAAGTTAGCCACGAACAAACACGAAAGGGCACGAAAGGGTCAAAATTTGTTCGTGTTTTTTTCGTGTTATTTCGTGGCTTACACGATTCTTACTTTTTGATTCCAAAAAGCGGCTGGCCGTATTCGACCGGCTGGCCGTTTTCGACGTAGATCTTGACAACTTCGCCCGTAACCTCGGCCTGTATCTCGTTCATCAGCTTCATCGCTTCGACGATACAAACAACCGAATCATCCGACACCTTACTGCCTTCTTTTACATAAGGGTCCTTGTCCGGGCCCGGCGAGCTGTAGAATGTGCCGACAATTGGCGACGTGATCTTGTAAAGATCGGCATCGGATTCGGCAGGTGCAACGGTTTTTTCGGCTTCGGGTTTTGCGGCCGGAGCGGCTGCAGATGTTACAGGCGGAGCAGCGACGGGTGCAGGAGCATAAGCCTGAACGACCGGTACGGCCGTCATCTTGCTCAACCTCACGCGGATATTAGCATTCTCAAATTCAAAATCCGTAAAACCGTGTTCATTGACTAATTCGGCGAGATCTCTCAGCTCGTCCATGTTGAACGAAGGCCCCGCTGAGCTGCTTGTTTTCGCCGTGCTCTTTTTTCGCGAACCGCCCGGTTCCTTGTCTTCTGCTTTCGCCATTGCTGTATTTTCGCCCATTCAACAGGTCTCCCGCCAAAACTAGCCTTTCGCCGCCATTTCGCGCGGATTGTCCACAAGCTCGATCACAGCCATTTCAGCATTGTCGCCGACGCGGCGTCCTAACTTAATGATCCGGGTATAACCGCCGTTGCGGTCCTTGTAGCGAATGCCAAGCTCGTCAAACAAACGCTTGACGGCTTTAACGCCGGCGGTGCGTTCGACCTTTTCTTTGTCCTCGCCTTTTTTGCCGCGAAAACGGCTTTGTTCCGCTTTAAATGTGGAATTGCCGGCGTGAAAAAATCGCGCGGCCTGACGGCGAAGATGAACCTCGCGGACATTTGCGTCGTCACCGTTCAGATTTTGCGCCTTGCGGGCAAGCGTGATCGCCTTTTCTACGAACGGCCGAAGCTCTTTGGCTTTTGGAACTGTTGTAACGATGTGTTCTTTGTCCGAATTGATGAGCGAGGTCGCCAGATTGCGAAGCATCGAAACGCGATGCTCGGTCGTTCTGCCCAGTTTACGATGTGCTTTTAAGTGTCTCATTGCTTAATAGTCCCAAGCCCCAAGTCCCAAGTCTCAAGTCAGCATTTTAGCGTGGGACTTGAGGCTTGGGACTTGGGACTCGCGTTTAATCTAGATCTCTTCCGCCCGAACCCGGGATCGGATTGCCCTGTTCGTCAAAATCCATTCCGAAATCGAGGCCCATTCCGTGCAGCAGGTCTTTGATCTCGGTAAGTGATTTCTTACCGAAGTTCTTGGTTCCGAGCATGTCTTTTTCGCTGCGTTTGATCAAGTCGCGGATCGAGCGGATATCTGCATTTTTCAGGCAGTTATACGAACGAACGGAAAGTTCGAGTTCGTCAACCGGCTTGTCAAGCAGGTCGTTACGCATGAGCGGCGGACGCGCGATGTCCTCGTATTTATATTCTTCCTCTTCTTCCTCGAAGTTGATGAAAATGGACATATGGTCCTTGACCAGTTTTGCCGCAAGGCCGATCGAATCTTCCGGTTTGACCGAACCGTCCGTCCAAACCTCGATCGTAAGCTTGTCGAATTCGGTATTCGAACCCTGACGGGTTTTATCGACGTTATAATTTACCTTTCTGATCGGCGTGTGGACCGAATCGATAGGAATATAGCCGACAGACAAATCCTCGTCGTTGTTCAACTCTGCCGAAACATATCCACGACCGCTCTTGAGCCGCATTTCGATGTTCAGCGAACCGCCCGTGCTGATCGTAGCCAAGTGAACGTCTGTGTCCAAAATCTCGACATCGGCGTCGCCCTGAATATCGGCGCTAGTTACCTCGCCTGCGCCTTTTTTGCTGATCACCAGCGTTTTCGGCCCGCTACCATGAAGAATGATCGGGACCTGCTTCAAATTAAGAATGACGTCAGTAGCATCTTCGACAACGCCCTTGATCGATGAAAACTCGTGCTCGACGCCTTCGATCTTAACAGCTGTGATCGCGGCACCCTCGATGGACGCGAGCAGTGCACGGCGAATCGAATTACCGACCGTTGTTCCGAATCCGCGTTCGAAAGGCTGAGCGAAGAACTTTCCGTAACGCTCGGTAAGCGTTTCGTTATCGACATTCAACCGGCTCGGCATCTGAAAATCTGTCCAATTATTGCTTTGTGTCATATTTTTAAAAGCTCCAAGTTCCAGGTTTCGGTTCCCAGATAAAGAATGAACTTTGAACCTGGAACTCGGAACCTGGAACTAAGAAAACTACTTGCTGTAAAGCTCGACGATCAACTGCTCGTTAATATTCTGGTCGATGTCCTCGCGCTTCGGCAGACCCGAAACCGAGACCGACAAGTCCTTATCACCGGCAGACAACCAACCGGGACGGCCGCGTCCGACCGCGGTCTGCCATGCACCTTCGACGTGCGCGTTCTTCTGGCTCTTTTCCTTGACGGTGACTAGATCTCCGACCTTGACTTGAAACGACGGGATATTGACCTTGCGCCCGTTCACCGAGATGTGGCCGTGATTGACCAATTGACGCGCCTGGCGTCGCGAGGTCGAAAAACCCGAACGATAAACTACGTTATCGAGCCGCCGCTCCAGCATGAAAAGCAGGTTTTCGCCCGTAACGCCTTTTTGTGCGAGGGCTTTTTCGAAATAATTGCGAAATTGCTTTTCAAGTATGAAGTAAATACGCTTTACTTTTTGCTTTTCGCGAAGCTGCTGCCCATAACCGGCAAGCATCTTGCGGCGGGCGGCGCCGTGCTGTCCCGGCGGGTTGGTCCCGCGTTTTTCGATCGCGCATGAGGGCTTAAAACAACGGTCGCCCTTTAAGAATAACTTTCCACCTTCGCGGCGGCACAGACGGCACACCGCATCTCTATATCTAGCCATAGTAATTTTGCCTTCAGCAAAAATGATTTTGGATTTTGGAACTGCGATCTTGGATTTAGTCCGACATGCAGCAAATACAATATCCTACTTTCATTTTTGGGAAAAAGTTTACAGGAAACGTCTCGTTTCCCTTCGTCCTTTAGATAACAGAATTGAAAACCTTTTCTTCAATTCAAGATCCAAAATCTAAACCCAAAATCGTCAAACTCGTCTGCGCTTCGGCGGACGGCATCCGTTGTGCGGAATCGGCGTGGTGTCGCGGATCGACATCACGCGAATACCGGCCTGGCTGATCGCACGAATTGCCGACTCGCGGCCGCCGCCCGGTCCTTTGACGCGGACCTCAACTTCGCGCATACCGGCTTCTGCAGCCTTTCTGGCCGCTTCGGACGCAGCCTGCTGGGCCGCAAAAGGTGTGCCCTTACGCGAACCGCGAAACCCTCTGGCTCCCGAAGAAGATTGTGCAACCAGATTCCCCTGCGTGTCGGTGATCGAGATCAGCGTGTTGTTGAACGACGCCGCGATATGGACGATACCGAGAGGAATATTCTTCTTCTCTTTCTTTTTATAAGTCTTTTTCTTTGGTGCTGCTGCTTTTGCCATATTCGTTAGTAAGCAGTAAGCAGTTAGCGGCGAGCAGATATATTCCCTGCTGACTGCTCACTGCTCACGGTAAACTATTTCTTGCCCGGTGCCTTCTTCTTGGCGACTGCGGCCTTGCGAGGACCTTTCCTCGTACGTGCGTTCGTATGCGTGCGCTGGCCGCGGACCGGCAAGCTGCGGCGGTGACGAAGACCGCGATAACAGCCGATATCCATCAAACGCTTGATGTCCATTTGAACGCGCTTCCTCAAGTCACCCTCGATCTCGCCCTGCTGATCGAGGATCGCGCGGATCTTGTTCAGCTCGTCCTCACTGAGGTCGCGGATCTTCGAATCGAAGCTGACGTCGGCCTCGCTCAAGATCGAGGTCGCGCGCGACTTTCCGACGCCGTAAATGTACGTTAAACCAATCTGTGCCCTTTTATTTGGCGGTAAATCAACTCCAGCTACGCGAGCCATAATGTTATTTTGGATTTTGGATTTCGGATTTTGGATTGACGAACCCGGTCGCTACCGCTCCCGATTCTGACAAATCCGCGATCCGCATTCCGCGATCCGCATTCTCCTCTATCCTTGTCTCTGTTTATGCTTCGGATTATCGCAAATCACGCGCACAACGCCTTTTCTGTGAATGATCTTGCATTTGTCGCAGATCTTTTTTACTGAAGGACGAACTTTCATGACTATTCCCTCTATTACTTATACCGATACGTGATACGGCCACGCTTCAGATCATACGGCGAAAGCTCGACAAGAACCTTGTCGCCCGGCAAAATGCGTATGAAATTCTTCCTCATCTTGCCTGATATATGGGCCAGTACTTCGTGCTCGTTGCCCTCGATCGCGACTTTGAACATCGCGTTCGGCAGGGTTTCGAGCACAGTTGCAGTGACCTCTATCGCCTCTTCTTTAGACATATTCTAAAGCCAACTTACCGTTTAGTTGGACAAACTATTGATGTTAACCTTTTTTCGCCGCCTTTTCAAGTTAAGCAGCGGCCTTTTCGGGCTTCTCTTTTCGCCGCTCGGCCTTTTGCTCTTTTGTGAGCGTCAAAATTTCCGGTCCGTCCGGTGTCACCGCCAGAGTATGCTCAGCGTGGGCCGAGGGTTTGCCGTCGAGTGTGATGACCGTCCATTTGTCCGAAAGCGTACGCGTTTCGTGCGTGCCGAGATTCAACATCGGTTCAATCGCAAAACAATATCCGGTTCGAATTTTTTCCCGCGTTCCCTGACGGCCATAATTTGCGATTTGCGGAGCCTCGTGCATAGCACGCCCGATGCCGTGGCCAGTGTAATCGCGGACAATGCCGTACCCGTATTTCTCGGCGTGCTGCTGCACAGCCCATCCGATGTCGCCAACGCGGTTATTAGGCCAGCACTGCTCAATGCCAAGTTCGAGACATTCCTCGGTCACGCGAATAAGCTGTTTCAGCTCATCCGAAATCTCGCCGACCGGCACGGTCATTGCCGTATCGCCGACAAATCCGTGGTACGTTGCCGCCATATCAAGCGAAACAATATCGCCCTCCTTCAACGGTGTTTTTTTTGAAAACCCGTGAACGACCTCCTCGTTTACCGAGGCGCATATCGCGTACGGAAAGCCGTGATAACCAATAAAAGTCGGTATCGCTCCGGCGTCACGGATCATCTTGTCGGCAGCGTCGTTCAATTCCATGGTCGAAATTCCAGGTTCGACCATTTCGCGCAAAGTCTCGCGAACGCCGGCGATCAACTCGCCGACCTCGCGCATCTTATCAAGATCTTTTTGCGACTTTGCGATTATCATTCTCTTTCCGAATAAAATCCGCGAAGTTCCATTTAAAAATCCGCCGATTCTGGATCCAAACACTAAATAACCTTTTCCAACTGGCCGAAGATCGTCTCGACGTCGCCCGTTCCGTCAACGCGTTTTAAGCGTCCCGACTTTTCGTAATATTCGATCAGCGGCTTAGTTTGCTGCTCGTATGTTCCGAGCCGAACGATGACCTTTTCCTGATAATCGTCCTCGCGATGCTGCAATTGCGTGTCCGGATGAAAATCGCAGACGTTGTCATCTTTCGGCGCCTTGAAATAGATATTATATATCTCACCGCAAACCGGGCAGCTTCTGCGGCCGGTCATCCGCCGCATCAGGTCGTCCATTGGAACATCGATCAAAATTGCCTCGATCACCTTTCCCTGTTCGTTTGCAAGTTTCTCAAGTTGTTCGGCCTGAACTGCCGTTCTCGGATATCCGTCGAGCAGGTATGTTCCGTTCGTATCTTCGCGAGACGTGCGATCGCGAACTATTTGATACGTCAGACCATCGGAAACGAGTTTACCGGATGCCATGACTGCCTGAACTTCCTTTGCAAGCGGCGTGTCCGAATTTTTCATTTCGCGGAACATATCGCCCGTCGAAATTTGCGGAATCCCTTTCCTCTCCTGCAGCAACCTTGCCTGAGTTCCTTTACCCGCCCCCGGAGCCCCGATAAGAACGATGATCTTGTCCATAATTACTGCGACTCGGAGAATAGGAGACGCGGCGACACGGAGATTTTTTGCTCCGCCTCCGCCGCGTCTCGTTGTCTCACATTCGCAAACTAACTCCTTCTTCCTCGCAACTTCGACCCTGCGCCGAGGAACCCTTCGTAGTTCCTCATGACGAGCTGCGCTTCGATCTGTGCAACCGTGTCCATCGCAACGCCGACAAGGATCAGCAGCGAGGTGCCGCCAAAATAAAACTGGTAGCCGAGCCCGGTCGGTATCCAGCTAAGACCCGGCGTCGCCGTCAGAAAATTGTCGAGTCCGGTTCCAATAAAAGGCAATCTCGCGACCTTAAATCCACTCAGCAACAGCTGGGGCGTAAACGCGACGAACGCAAGGTAAATCGCACCTATCGTGGTCAGCCGAGTCATTATCGTATTGAGATAATCTGCGGTCGGCGCACCGGGCCTGATACCGGCGATAAATCCACCGTGTTTGCGCAGGTTGTCCGAAACTTCGTCCGTGTTAAAGATGATCGTTATGTAAAAGAACGTGAACAGGACGATCAGCGAAAGGAAAACAAGTTCGTAATACGGATCGCCGCCGTGAAACTGCTGAAAGAACGCGTGGATCCTTGACCAGGTCGAGTTCGGCTCGTTCGGGTCCGCAGGCAGCGCCGAGAAAAGTGTCTGCGGCATCGCGAGTACCGATGACGCAAAGATCACCGGTATAACGCCGCCCATGTTTATCTTAAGAGGCAAGCTCGTTTCCTGCCCGCGGAAAGTCTGGCTGCCGACACGGCGGCTGGCATAGCTGATAGCTACGTTTCGCCGCGCCGATTCGACATAGACGATCAACGCGATCAATGCAACCATGACGACAACGAGGAAAACAACACCCAAGGTCTGGGTTACATCGCCCGAGCCTACACGTTCGGAAATTTGCTGTAAACCATGCGGCAAATTTACAACAATGCCGGCAAAGATAAGCAGCGAAATACCGTTACCGACGCCGCGTTCCGTGATCTGTTCACCGAGCCACATCACAAAGATCGTTCCGGTCGTCAGGGTAACGACGATCATCGCCGTCGCCCACCAGGTATCGGCGATAACGCCATTTCGGCTCAGCCAGGTTGCGACAAAGAACGTCTGGATCGCACAAAGGACAACGGTCATATACCGCGTCCACTGGTTCATTTTCTGACGGCCCACCTCGCCTTCTTCCTGGATCTTTTTCATCGCGGGCGAAAGCACCGGCATCAACTGCATGATGATCGAAGCAGTGATGTACGGAGTTACGCCGAGTGCCAAAACAGAGATCTTCTGAAAGTTACCGCCCGAAAACAGGTCGAGAACGCCAAGCAGAGTGCCCGCTACTTCGCCCCAAACCTGTTGGAGCCGCTCGGCGTTGATGCCGGGCGACTGGATTTTTGACCCCAAACGATATATCGCCAACAGCCCGAGCGTAAAGAGGATTCGCGTCCTCAGCTCGGGGATCTTGAACATGTTCTGGATGGCCTGAAAAAACTTCTCCATATATTATCCGATGGTCAATAGTAACTTACTGATCGTTCAATAGTTAGGCCGTAGCTTCGGCAGCTTTTTGGATCTCGGTGGCGGTGCCGCCTGCTTTTTCGATCTTGTCCTTGGCGGTTTTTGTAAACCGGTGCGCAGAGATCTTCAATGCTTTCGTGACTTCGCCGGTGCCGAGGATTACAAGATCGTGCTTTGCCTTTTTGATAAGGCCGCGTTCGTGCAGAACCTCCGGCGTGATCTCATCACCTGTATTAAAATTCGATTCGATCTTGGCAAGGCTGATCTCGATCCACTGCTTTTTAAAGATATTGGTAAATCCGCGTTTCGGCAAACGACGCTG
>Ga0157372_10006054_pt1 | contig 12848 bp, 10 predicted proteins | sample C55metaG_FD_115307 | JGI IMG/M metagenome (GOLD analysis project Ga0157372, IMG submission 115307) | Corn rhizosphere microbial communities from Kellogg Biological Station, Michigan, USA - C5-5 metaG | ecosystem: Host-associated > Plants > Roots > Rhizosphere > Soil | place: USA: Michigan... | reverse complement strand
GGGTTGGTATGGCTTCCTCTCGGTACGCATCAATACCGGCGACGACAAGGCGGCGCTTCGCAGCATGGAAGCTGCCTGGCATAGCGTGCTGCCGAACGATCCTTTTGAATACCGGTTTGTAAACGAGGCCTACAATAAACAATATGAAGCCGAACAGCGCCTGGGCCGCCTGTCGATCGTCTTTTCACTGCTGACCATCTTCATTTCCTGCCTTGGGCTGTTCGGCCTGGTCATGGTAGCAGTTGCTCAGCGCACCAAAGAGATTGGCGTCCGCAAGGTGCTGGGTGCGTCGGCCACCGGCATTGCCGCCCTGCTGTCCACCGACTTCCTCAAATTGGTGGGGATATCGATCGTTATCTCGATGCCCATCGCTTATTACTTCATGGACCGATGGCTCGCCGACTTCGCCTATCGGACGACGATGCAATGGTGGGTTTTTGCGTTTGCGGCGGTGGCGGTCGTTGTCATTGCCCTTTCGACCATCGCCGTTCAGGCGGCCCGGGCGGCTTTGGTGAATCCCGTCGAATCGCTGCGTAGCGAATGATGGGAGGCCGTCGGCCAGCCGGCCTGTGGCCGTCTTAGTTCTGCTTGCGGACGACGATATAGAAGTTGCGATCGACACTAAAGTTCCCGTCGCCGCCACTGCCGTTCCCCGTCGCCCCGACCGTCAGGATCCCCGGGCCGGGACCACGCGGATTGGGCCGGCCGCCCGTCCCCTGGGTCACCGGCGCCAACGCCTTCATATCCAGCTGAGGCGTCTCCAGCACCTGTCCCCCCGTGCCGGCCTTCATCGTCTGCCAGTCATCCGTGGGATAGATCCACTGCGCGGGCAGCCCACCAACATACACCTTCACTGGCATATTAAAGCCCTTCACACAGTTGCCCCAGCGATAGCTGATCACATCCCCGCTGGACTGGTAGGACAGCACGGGGATCTTTGTCGTTCGCAGGTACTGATCGAATACTTTCGACAGGTCGCGATGCGCATAGGAGGAGATGTAATTTTCTATCTCCTGCGTCGTCACCGTCTTGTGATAGAAGGTGGACTGCAAGCCATGCAGCAATCCGCGAAACGCCGAATCGCCGATCATCTGCCGGATCATGTGCAGCATATTCCCGCCCTTGTAATACATGTCCCCCGAACCTTCTTTATTGACGCCGTAGACGCCGATTATCGGTTTGTCATTCGTGATATTCTTCCGCGTCCCGATGCAATACTCATTGCCCGCTTCGACGCCATACAGGTAGGTGGTGTACAGGGTTTCGGTATAGTTCGTGAATCCTTCGTGCACCCACATGTCCGCCGCGTCTTTGTCGGTGATGTTGTTGCCGAACCATTCATGGCCGCTTTCGTGAACGATGATGAAATCCCATTTCAATCCCCAGCCCGTACCCGAAAGATCGCGGCCCAGGTAGCCGTTGGCGAAGTGATTGCCATATGCGACGTTGGACTGATGTTCCATGCCGAGATGGGGCGCCTCCACCAGTTTATAACCGTCCTCATAGAAAGGGTAGGGCCCCATCCAGTATTCGAAGGCCCGCAGCATCGTGTCCGCTTGTTTGAATTGGGGTTTCGCCTTTTCCAGGTTATAGTCCAGCACCCAGAAGCTGCAGTCGAGCTTGCCTTTGGCTCCGTCAAAGACGCTGGTCCAATTGACGTACTTCCCGATATAGGGGATGATATCATAGGAGTTGATCGGGTCCGTCACCACCCAGGTATAGGTCGTGGTGCCATTGCCGTTGGCGTGTTTGTCGCGCAGCCGGCCGTTGCCGATGCCCATGAGGCTATCGGCGCAGACGATATGCATCACCACTCCACTGTCGGGCTCGTCGGAAAGATGATCCTTACACGGCAGCCAGCTGCTAAGGCCGAGACCTTCGTCGGCTACCGTCATCCAGGGCCGGCCCTGTTCGTCCTTGTTCCAGATCCATCCACCTCCCCACGGCGGCCGCACCGCCACTTTGGGTACCCCCTGGTATTGCAATACGATGGTTTCGACGCTTCCCGCCTTCACCGTTTTGGGGAACTCTACGTGAAAGACATTCCCTTCGCGGGTAAACTTCAGCGGTCTTTTCTTCCACGTCGCCCCGGTCAGCTGCATCGGCTCCTGCAGATCGATCTGCATCGTCTGGCCGTCGCTGGTTGCCGCAAAGGTGATGGCATTCGTTCCCTTCAGGGACCTGGAATCAAAGTTGGGTTCCACCTGCAGCTCATACTTCAGCAGATTCCACCAGGCCCGTTCCGGTCCGATACTGCCCCGCAGGCTGTCGGCGTGCGAGTAGGCTTCTTTTTCCGGCGTCAGCAGCTGGGCCTGGCCGGATAACGACAAGAAAAAGCAAAGGAAAATGACAAGCGTGAAAAGGCGACTCATGAGTTATTTTTATATTTGAGGCAATGAAGGTAAAGATTCCGATCCATTTCGCCCTTGCTACGCTCTTCCTTAGTATCGCATCCTGCCATACCTCCACTTCTCATTCGGGTAAGACGGTCTTCGCTTACAACGAAAGCGACGGCATCGCCACGCTCGATCCCGCCGGGGCGAAGAACCGCTCCATCCAATGGGCCATTCATCAACTTTATAATACGCTGGTGGAGACCGACGATCACCTGAATTTTGTGCCGGCTTTGGCGTCGTCCTGGGAGGTGTCGGCGGATCGGAAGGTGTGGACCTTCCACCTTCGAAACGACGTTTTTTTCCATGAGGACCCTTGCTTTCCTGATGGGAAGGGCCGCCGGCTTGTCGCGGCGGATATTGTATATAGTTTCGATCGGATCCTGGACCCCGCCACCGCCAGCAGTGGCGCCTGGATCTTCCATGATCGGATCGATACGGCTGGCGCGACTGTTGCCAACCCGGCTGGCCATGCCTTTACAGCCCCCAACGATACCACCTTCGTTTTGCGCCTTCTCCGTCCCTTCAACCCCATCCTGGGTCTGCTCAGCATGCAATATTGCTCCGCTGTTGCACATGAGGCCGTCGAAAAATACGGCAAGGACTTCCGCAGCCATCCCGTCGGCACCGGGCCTTTCCGGTTCAAGTCCTGGGAGGAGAACCAAACGCTCATATTAGTAAAGAATGAGAACTATTACGAACGGGACAGCGCCGGGCAGCGATTACCCTATCTCGACGCCGTCAAGATCACCTTCAACGATGAGGCCGCCACGGAGTTCCTGCAGTTTGTACAAGGGCAGCTCGACTTTGTCAACAACATCGATCCCAGCTTCAAAGATGAAGTGCTGAATAAAAAAGGGCAGCTGAAAAAAGACTGGCAGGGTAAGATCGAGCTTTCCGTCGTACCGCAGCTCAATACCGAATACCTCGGTATTCTTGTCGATAGTACAAACGATCTTGTAAGGTCTTCGCCGTTGAGGCTGCGGCAGGTGCGCCAGGCGATGAACCTGGGCTTCGACCGCCGCAAGATGATGCTCTATCTTCGGAATTCCCTTGGCCTTCCGGCGGAAAGCGGTTTTATTCCCGCCGGTTTGCCCTCCTTCGACAGCACGGTGGTACATGGCTATCACTATGACCCCGATCGCGCGAGGGCTCTTCTGGCCGCTGCCGGTTATCCCGGGGGAAAAGGCCTGCCGCCGATCCGGCTCCTGACGATACCTATCTATGGCGACTTTGCCACCTTTATCGCCCGTCAGCTCGAAGACATCGGCATTCCCATCAATGTCGAGATCGTCCAGAAATCCCTCCTGCTCGAAGAGACGGCGCAGTCAAAGGCCCTCTTCTTCCGCGGCAGCTGGATCGCCGACTATCCCGACGCCGAGAACTACCTGAGCGTGTTCTATTCGAAGAATCCTGCGCCACCCAACTATACCCGTTATAACGACCCGGTTTACGATCGCCTCTACGAGGCAGCGCTGCAGGAGACCAATGACAGCCTTCGTTACCGGCTCTACCGGCAGATGGATCAGCGGGTGATCGATGCCGCTCCCGTTGTTCCCCTGTGGTATGATGTTGTGGTCCACCTGATCAACCCGCGCGTCCATGGACTGGTCCCGAACGGCCTCAATATGCTCGAACTCCGGCGGGTGCGGATCGCGGCCCGCTAAGCAAACACCAAGGCCGCCGCACGGCGGATCATTTGCGGATCACGTCCAGGATCTCGCCCGCGTGCAGCAACACCGAGAGGTTCTCGCGCGAATACATCTTCGGTTCGTCTGCATAGCCGTAGGAACCCGACTCCAGTTTGCTCAGTCCGGATGGATTGTCCACCGAATAAAGCAGGGGCAGCACCGCCACGCTGTCGGGTCGCACCGCGGTTATCTTATAGAGAGTGAATACGCTCGAGCTTTTCTTCACTTCGAGGATATCGCCTGCCTGCGGCGACTTCACCCGTTGGCTTACCTGGGCATCATGCCTGCCGCTTGCGACGATTCCATTTACGATCAGCAACCCGATAAGGGCAACGCCGATGAAGGTCCATATCGGGGTCTTTGTGCGCGACTTCACGTTGTCGAAGGCCACCCGCAGCGACGATGGCATCTCTTTCAGTTTTAGAACCTGCTTGCAATGCGCACATTGGCTTGCGCCGGTCCTGGTGACTGGGAAAAAAGGGATCCAGAAGATATGGGCATATCGCTGGAATACATACATCTCGACGGTATTGTTGCTTTGACAGTGAGGGCAGGGCTCGGCAATGGTCTCTTTTGCCAATTGTTTGGCCCGGCTTCCATAGATGATCATAGTCAGGAGTTTGGATTCGTTAGGTCAATTCGGTGGCGAATATAACGTAAATCATTCGCTCCGTAGTGCCTCTGCCGGATTCATTAATGCTGCGCGTACCGCTTGCCAGCTCCCCGTGGCCAGGGTCACGACCAATACGCCCATTCCTGTGGCGGCAAACACCCACCAGGGGATGCCCGCATGAAAGATATAGCCTTCCAGCCACCGGTGCATAAAATAGAAGCCCAGCGGCCCGCCGAGCGCAAAGGATAGCCCCACGAGCACCAGGAATTCGCGCGACAGCAGCGCCCAGATATGCCCGACCGATCCGCCGAGCACCCGGCGAACGCCGATTTCCTTCTTCCGCTGCTCGGCCGTAAAGCAGGCCATTCCAAAAATGCCGAGCGCGCTGATAAAAAGCGCAAAGCCGGCAAAGAAGGCCGCGATCGTCCCGATCCTCGTCTCGGCCGCAAATTTTTTCGCATACTCTTCATCGGGAAATTGGTAATCGAACGGTTCCGTCGGTACCGCCCGCTGGAAGGCGCCGCGGATGAGCGGCAGCGCGGCGCTGAACGCCGTCCCCGGCTTTGTCCGGATAAAAAAGTATACCCGGTCATAATCATGCCAATACGTATAGATCGCCTGCTGCACGCGTTCATAGGGCGAGTTTACCACCACGTCGCGGACGACTCCGATGACTGTGAAGACACGGCCGTCGGCGCGTTTGATCTGTTCGCCGATGGGATTTTTAAAACCGGTGAACTTCACAGCGGCCTCATTGATCACCGCCGCCGAAGAGTCCGTTGCCAGGTTGCGGGAAAAATCCCGGCCCGCGACGAATTTCCAGCCCAGTGTCTTCCCATATTCCGGCGACACCCCGATCGACGCAAAATCACCTTGTACGGCAGGGTTCTTGTCCCGCCAGGAATAGCCTGACCAGATATCCCAGATCACGGATGTCGAGCTCGATGCGATCGCCGTCTCTGCCACGACGCCCGACTGCAGCAGTTCCTGCCGGACCGTTTCGGCCCGCCCTGCAAAGCCGGGGGTCTGGATCGCCATGGAGATCAGTCCGCCGGGTTCGTAGCCCACCGGGCGGTCCTTCGCGAACCGGATCTGGCGATGGACCACCAGGGTGCCGATGATGAGCAGCACCGAAACCGTGAATTGCAGCACCACCAGGACGCGGCGCGGCGCTCCCGCCCACTGCCCGGCCTTAAAAGCCCCTTTGAGCACGGCCACCGGCCGGAAGGAAGAAAGATAAAAGGCCGGGTAGCTCCCCGCCAGCAGCGCCGTAAACAGGGCGAAACCCAGGCCGGAGATCCATACTAACGGCGTACTCCAGCCCATCGTTATCCGCTTGTCCGCAAGGGTATTGAAGAAGGGTAGGGCGGCCATCACCAATATCGCGGCGACGACAAAGGCTGCGAGTGCAACGGCCAGCGATTCACAATAGAACTGAACCATCAGCTGACTCCGCATTCCGCCGATCGCCTTGCGGACGCCCACTTCCCGTGCGCGTCTTTCGCTCCGCGCCGTCGCCAGGTTCATGAAGTTGATACAGGCCAGCAGCAGGACGAAGAACCCGATGGTCCCGAATAGCCACACGAATTCGATATTTCCGCGGGCGGTGTGCGTATTGCCGCCTGCCGTCACGCCGTTGCCGAAGCCGCTGTACAGATGCCACCGTGGCATCGGATGGAGAAAGACCTGCGGATGATAGGCCGCGCCCTCCGGGTTGTCCTTTAGTTTATCGAGTGTGCAGTTGCGCAGGCTTGCCGACAGCCGGTCCGCATCGACTCCATCGCGCAACAGTACGAACAGTTCCACGAAATCATATGCCCAGTTGTTCTGAACCTCTTTTATCCAGGGATTGGCGTTGGCAAACAGCGCAAAAGGCGCGACGAACAGCACGTCGTTGAAATAGGAGTGATGGGGGACATCGGCATAAACACCCTTTACCCGGACGACCATATTCACGTCGATGGACATCGTCTTTCCGACGGGGTCGGTATCGCCGAACATCGCCTTTGCCGCCGACTCCGATAGCAGGATCGAATGGGGGTCGTCCAATCCGCCATTGCCTTTAATAAAACTCAATCCCATCACCTCTTCGGCGCCCGGCTCCATAAATCGCCCCTTCTGCCGCAGCTTCTTATCTCCCGAAGCCAGCACATACTCCTGCGTCCACCATCCCGCTACCACGCGGGTAAAGTTGCTGCCGTAAGTAGTTCGTAGGGTGTTCGCGAGGGGTAGCGGCATGCTGCGATTCGCCGAGACGACCCCGTTCGTCGTCTGGTTCTGCATGACCCGTGCGATGTGATCGTAATTCGGGTTTTCTTTTTCATAGCTCAGCTCGTCCCGGACCCAAAGCCCGATCAGCATCGCAATGGCCATCCCGATGGCCAGGCCCGTGATATGGATGAAGGAATGTGTCCGGTCGCGGACGAGGTTGCGCAAGGCAACGATAAGGTAGTTTTTAAACATGTTTCTTCAACCTATCCTTAAAGACCTTTTCGAATTTTTCGACCTTGGGTCTTATCACCAAATAGCAGTACGGCTGCGACCCATGCTCATTATAGTAATTTTGATGATAATCCTCGGCGGGATAGAAGGTGCTCGCCGCCGTGATCTCCGTCACGATCGGTTGGGGGTAGGCTCTCTCCTTGTTCAGCTTCGCCTTGTAATCCTCCGCCTTCCGACGTTGTTCCTCCGTATGGTAAAAGATCGCGCTGCGGTATTGCGTGCCGACGTCATTTCCCTGGCGGTTCAGCTGCGTCGGATCATGCGACTCCCAAAACACTTCCAGCAGTTGGTCAAAGGTAACCACCGAAGGATCGTATATCACCTGCAGACACTCAGCATGTCCTGTCGTTCCCGTACAGACCTCTTCATAGGTAGGGTTGACCACCGTTCCACCCATATAGCCCGAGATCACCCGGATCACGCCTTTTAATTCCTGGAAGACCGCTTCGGTACACCAAAAACAACCGGTGCCGAATGTTGCGACCTCCGTTTTTGCCCCTGTAGGGGTATTTTCAGTCCTGTTCATGGTCATGCAATATACCACCTTGGGACATTAAAATATTGTTAAGCTACTTTGTTAAGTAACTTAATAAGTTTACCTTCGCATTATGAATCCAACTCCACTGGACGCCGAACTGGCGACGGGACTCCGCACGACGGTAAGCCGGCTGATCAAGCTTCTCCGGCGTGAGACACGCAACGACGCTCAACTCTCCCTCACCGAACGGGCGACTCTCGGTCTGCTTTACCCCGACAACCGGCTTGCTCCCTCGGACATCGCCCGCACGGAAAAGGTCACCACCCAATCCATGTCGCAGGTGATCAGCCATCTCGACGAACTGAACTATATCCACAGGAACCCTTCCGAGGAGGATAAACGCAAGGTGCTGCTCTCCCTGACCGCGGCCGGGCGTGAATATGTAGAGCAGTTGCGCAGGGATAAGCAGGAATGGCTTGCCGGCGCCTTGCGGGAAAGGACGACCCCACAGGAAAAAGCCACCCTTGCCGAAGCCTTAAAAATTATTGACAAACTCATTGACGAATAGATCATGTTGAAGTTCCCTGTTTTCCGCGCCATGCAGAGCCGCAATTACCGGCTCTACTTCTATGGCCAATCCGTGTCACTCATCGGCACGTGGATGCAACGTACGGCAGTCAGCTGGGTCGTCTATACCCTGACCCATTCCAGCTTCATGCTCGGGCTTTCCCTTTTTTGCACCCAATTCCCGTCCTTCCTCCTGTCGGCTGCCGGCGGGGTGGTATCCGATCGATACCATCGCTTCCGCGTCCTGCTGGTCACCCAGATCGCATCGGGCGTTCAATCGTTGCTGCTCGCGGGACTCATCTTCGCCGGCTGGTACAACGTCTGGACGATACTTGGCTTTGGCGTCGTCCTGGGAATGATCAACGCCTTCGACGTCCCGGCCCGCCAGGCCATGGTCTACGATATGGTCGACGACAAGGAGAATCTGCCCAATGCCCTTGCCCTCAACTCATCGATGGTGAACCTGGCCCGGCTCATCGGGCCGGCCATCGCCGGTTTCATCCTGCATAAATTCGGTTACGGCCTGTGCTTCGCGCTCAACGCCGCCAGCTTTGTCGCCGTCATCATCTCCCTCCTGCGCATGCGACTGCCGGCGTATGAACGCAGGGTCCGCACCAAGAACGCCTTTGGCGACCTGAAAGAGGGGTTCCGGTACCTTCGGAACACCCCTTCCATCGCCAGCGTCATCCTCATGCTCGCGACCATGAGCCTCTTTGTCATCCCCTATGCTACCGTCCTGCCGATCTATGCAAAGGATATCTTCCATGGCAATGCCGCTACCTTTGGCGTCATTGACAGCTTCATCGGCCTGGGCGCCATCACCGGCGCCCTCTACCTGGCCACCCGGACGAAAAGCACGGAGGCGAGCCGGAAAAAGATCCTGCGCACCAATACCATCATCTTCGGTATCGGCCTCCTCTGTTTCGCCTATACGCGCTGGTTTCCGCTGGCGATGGTCTTTGCCGTCATCTCCGGTTTCGGGATGATGGCCCAGACGACGATCACCAATACGATCATCCAGACCACCGTCGCACCGGAAATGCGCGGCCGTGTCATCAGCTACTTCGCCATGTCCTATTTCGGCATGATGCCGGTCGGCAGCCTGCTCGTGGGCGCGGTGTCCCAATATGCGGGCGCTCCCAATACGGTCTTCGCGGAAGGGGGTATCGCGCTGGTCGTCGTAGCCGTTTTCTGGAAATATCTCACGGCCGCCAAATCGCGGTCCGCCGCCAACACCGCCACTGTCAAATCAATCAATACCGATACATCATGGAAAAGAACAGCAAGGCTCTGACAACCGCTCTTTTGGTCATGGATATCCAGCCGGCTACGATGGCGATGATGGGCGAGGCCGCCAGCGGTTTCTCCACGACCCTGAAAAAGGCCATCGCCGCTGCCCGCAGGAAGGATATCCTCGTCCTCTTCGTCGTCGTCGGCTTCCGCAAGGGCTTTCCCGAGCTTACCGCGCACACGAGCAATGTCTCCTTTGTCGCACTCAAGGGAGGCGGCATGGCTGGGCTCGAGAACCCCACCGTCGACCCTTCCGTCGAACCCCAACCCGATGACATCGTTATCACCAAACGCCGCGTCAGCGCCTTCGCCGGCAGCGACCTGGAGGTGATCCTCCGCGGCCACCATGTCAGTCATCTTGTTCTTACCGGTATCGCCACCAGCGGCGTCGTCCTCTCCACCCTCCGCGAAGCCGCCGACAAGGACTATCGCCTCTCGGTCCTTTCCGACGCCTGCGCCGACCGCGACCCGGAAGTGCATTCCGTATTGCTGGGAAAGGTCTTCCCGCGGCAAGCTGAGGTCCTTACGACCGACCAGTGGATCGCCGGTCTCGGCAGCTAAGCCGCGCTATGGCAATAGCCATAATCTTCGTACCTTTGCCGACCCGGGCCGCAGGCCGGGGTCGACTCAAAAAATTGAATGAAGATATTTCCCGATTCAGCCCTGGTACAATTGGAATTCAACAAGGTACGAGACCTTTTGGCGGAGCATTGCAACACTGAATATGCCCGCGCAAAGGCCCAGGACCTCCGTATCCATACCCGTCGCGAATTCATCGAGCTCGAACTCCGCCAGTCCCATGAGTTCAAGCTTCTCCTGCAAAACGGCCAGTACTTTCCCAACGACAACACCCTTAACCTCGCCCGCGAGCTGAAGCTCCTCGGCATCCCCGGCGCCGTCCTGGGCGGCGAACAATTCCTGCTCATCCGCCGCCTGGCCGAAGGAATGGACTCCATCTTTCGCTGGTTCGACCCCGAACGCCGGATCGCCTACCCGTCCCTGGCCAGGGTCATCGAACACACCCACTATGAAAAGGCGATCGTAAAGGCCATCGACGAAATAATAGACGAAAGCGGTACCGTCCGGGACAACGCCTCCCCCGAACTCGCGGAGATTCGCCTGAGCCTGTACCGTAAACGCAACGAACTGCGCCGCGTATTCGACCGCATCCTCGCCAAACTCGGCAAGGCCGGCTATGTCGCCGACATCGAGGAATCTTTCCTCAATGGCCGCCGCGTGGTGGCCATCTTCGCCGAGCACAAACGCCAGGTCAAAGGCATCCTCCATGGCGAGAGCGATACCCGCCGCACCTCCTTCGTCGAGCCCGAAGAAACCATCGAGTTGAACAACGAGGTCTTCTCGCTCGAGCACTCCGAAAGCAAGGAGGTCAACCGTATCCTGCGCGATCTTACGGCGAGGCTCTCCGGTTATGCCCCCCTGTTACAGGTCTGGCACGATATCCTGGGGGAATTCGATTTCATCCGCGCCAAGGCCCGCCTGGCCGGAGATATGAACGGGAATTTCCCCCAACTGCTCGACAAGTCGCATGTAGGACTGAAACAGGCCTTTCACCCGCTGCTCCTGTTGTACAATCGCAAGCAGAATAAACCGACCATCCCCACCCATATCACGCTCAACGAAAAGGAGCGGCTCCTCGTCATCTCCGGTCCCAATGCCGGCGGGAAGACCGTAACGCTGAAGACCGTCGGCCTGCTGCAGCTGATGCTGCAAAGCGGGCTCCTCGTTCCCGTTCATCCGGACAGCGAGATGGGCATCTTCAAGCAGCTGATGATCCATATCGGGGATACCCAAAGCCTCGAGTTCGAACTCAGCACCTACAGCAGCCACCTGAAGAACATGAAATATTTCATGGAGAATGCCAACGGGCGCACCCTCTTTTTCATAGACGAATTAGGCAGCGGCAGCGACCCCAATCTTGGCGGCGCCTTTGCGGAAGTCATCCTCGAAGAGCTGGTCCGCAAGCATTCCTTTGGCATCGTCACCACCCACTATCTCAACCTCAAGGTCATGGCCGGTAAGACGCCCGGCATCATCAACGGCGCCATGGCCTTCGACGAACAAAACCTCCTGCCGCTCTATAAGTTGGCCATCGGTAAACCCGGCAGCAGCTATACCTTCTCTATCGCCGAACGCATCGGCCTCGAGCCTCGGCTCATCCAGCGCGCCCGCACCCTGGTCGACGAGGATCATTTCCGTCTCGACAAGCTGCTCAACGCCACCGAGCAGGACCTCGCCGCATTGGAGAAGAAAGAGAAGGACCTGAATCGTTTGATGAAGGAGAATGAGAAGCTCAAGAAGGAAATGGAGGCGCTGATCCATCGCGAACGGCATGACCAGCAGGTCGAGCTGCTCAAACATCAGAACCGCATCACCGAGGAACGCATCGCCTATCTCAAAGAGATGGAACGCAAGCTTCGCCAGATCGTCTTCGACTGGCGCAAGGCCGAGGACAAGAACGAGGTGATCAAGCAGATGCAGGCGCTGCTGTTCAAACAAAAGGAAAAACAGGTGAACGAAAAGGTCCGGAAGAAATTCGACGCCAAATATACCGAAGTGGGCGGCAGCGTCGAGCTGGGTAATAAGGTCATGATGAAAAAGAACCACCAGGTCGGCACTGTCCGCGAGATCCGCGGCAAAAAGGCGATTGTCCAGGTGGGGCTGATCCCGATTACCGTCGACCTCGCCGATCTTACTGTCGTTCAGGACCGGCCGCAGGAAGAGTCGGCTTCCTAATTTCCGTTTTTGGCACTATCTTTGGCTCTGTCCAGGTACATTTACTAAATCTCAAAACGTATGAAAAATCTCCTACTGGCTGGCGCCCTCCTTAGCGGCATTGCCTTCGCCAACTCTGCAAGTGCACAAATCCAGCTTTCCGTCAACATTGGCGTCCAGCCCTCCTGGGGCCCCACCGGCTATGATCATGTCGAGTATTATTACATTCCCGACATCCAGGCGTACTACTACGTCCCCAAACACCAGTTCGTTTATCAGAACGGAGGTCGTTGGGTTTTCGCCAATGACATGCCTCCCCGCTACCGCGACTTCGATCTCTATCACTGTCACAAGGTAGTCATCAATGAACCCAGGCCCTACCTCCACTACGCGGATCATCGCAGGATGTACGATCATTTCCGCGGCGAACGCGATCACCAGGAGATCATTCGCGGCAGCCATGACAATCGTTACAACGATCATTGGCATGGCGACCGCCGGGCCGATCGGGGAGATCGGCGCCACCACGACACTGGCAGGCACAACGGGGATCGTCACTAAGATAACGGCCCGATATTCAG
>Ga0157372_10006051_pt1 | contig 12854 bp, 5 predicted proteins | sample C55metaG_FD_115307 | JGI IMG/M metagenome (GOLD analysis project Ga0157372, IMG submission 115307) | Corn rhizosphere microbial communities from Kellogg Biological Station, Michigan, USA - C5-5 metaG | ecosystem: Host-associated > Plants > Roots > Rhizosphere > Soil | place: USA: Michigan... | reverse complement strand
TTCGCGGCATGTTCTGGAAACGCTACGGCAACCAATGGAAGGCGGCGAGGTGACCGTCGCTCGCGTGCATGGATCGATTCGATTTCCCGCCAAATTTATGCTGGTTGCCGCGATGAACCCGAGAGCCCGCGTTGCTCTTTTGTCAGTTCTTCGGAAGAAGGGAGATAGCACAGACTTATGTCGATCCCGTCCTTCCCGATTACGATCTTATCCGTCAAACTTTCAACGATTCGCTGCTTCTCATCCCGGTTCAATGAAGGCCACTTCCCATAAAGATCCTTTGCTTCGGTTAGGATCCGGTCGCCCGAAAGATGATTGATTTTTCGCACGTCTATCTCGGCTTGAAGTTCCGGCACTTGGAGGTCGAGCTGAGCCCGACGTTCCTCCAAGGGTTTATAAAAGCGTCCAAAGCCGTCGGCCGAGATCTGGCCATCTGAGTACAGGCGATATACACGATCGATTTCGTGCTGAACTTTTACCTGCTCATTTCGCAGAACTGTGAGCACCTCTTCCTTTTCAGCAATGTTCCGGTCAGCTGTATTGAGGTGCTCCGAAATCTGTTCGGGCGATAGAAAGAAGTTCTTGAGCTGTTCGTAAAAAATCGCCTCAAGATCGACAACTGGGATCTTGTTCCTGCACCCCCAACAGATGTACTTGGGTGAATTGGAGGGAACATACATCTTATGGCCACATCCGCAGAAGGTGAGGCCAGCAAAGAGATGCACGGGTCGCTTGCCTGGTCGCCGGCGCTTTTGTAGACGATCGGCGAGGATTTTGTTGCACTGCTCCCAAAGCTCCTCTGAAACAATCGGCTCGACCTTGTTCCAGATCCATTCGCTTTCAGGCTTGGCTTTCCATCCTTTTCCCGTCTTTTGCGTGTAGTAAGTACGGAACATTCCTTTGGCTGTCGGGTCCAAGAGTAGGCGTCCAACGGTTGTATCTGAAAATCGCGAGCCATTGCGCGTGCGATGGCCAGCCTTGTTCAACAAATGGGCGACAGTCTTTTTGCGGCGGTGCTCAATAAAAAGGTCATAAATCAGTTTGCGGATCGGTGCTTCCTGCGGATCGGGAACAAGCTTTTTGTCTTTCCAGCAATATCCGAATGAAGCCGGGCCTCCAAGGGGCTTTCCGAGCTTTGCTCGAATTCCAATTGAGGCTTTGACCCGATCGACAATCTCTTCACGTTCCCACTGCGCCATCGCTGCGATCATCGTATAGAAGAGTCGGCCCGCAGGCGTTGACGTGTCAATCGATTCTTGAAGTGAGACCAAATCCGCGTTCAGCTCACGAAAAATATCCGCAAATTCTAGAAGTTCCTTCGTGTTTCGCGCCAGGCGGGCAAGCTTTGAAAAGATCAGAGCATTGATCCGTCCATCACGGACATCCTTCAACATTCGCTTGGCTTCTGAATGCTGAATCACAGATTTCCCGCTTACAGCTTCTAAACGGTAAACCTGGACGACTTCCCAATTCCGAGCTTCGGCATAACATCTGGCGCGCTTTTCATGATGCTCCGGACCTTCACCCCTTGCCTGATCCTCAGTGGAGACGCGAATCCAGATGCCAACTGGCTTTTTCACATCAGGCGGAATTCTGTTTGCCATGAGAAACCCCTGTCCCGGAGCGAGCAGCCATACGCTCATAACTAAACTTGGACGATCACAATTGTAGCGCGATCCAGACGCGGTTGATCTGGCAAGATGAATTATTTCTTCGACTTCATTCGCACGATTGCATTCGCTATGACGCGAGAGACCGACTGTTGACGATCGGTTCCTTCAGCCTGATCTGCCTTCCGAAACGTGGTCTTGACCTTATATCCGCGGACAGTCTTTTCGCCTTGAACTTGGCTGACTTCCAGTTCTTGAACAAATGAAAAAAGCTCATCGGGCGAATAGAATCGCACTCGCTTTCGTTCATCTTCGGTGAACTCGGTTTCAACTAACGCTTGGATTTTCATCAGACGCTTGGGCTCAGTTGAAACAGCCACAATAAATCCAAATCCTGCGGCCATACATTTTCTTAGATTCCCCAGTTCATGAATTGGATCGGTCGTAACACAAATCTCGCATGCAATTGAAAGCTCGCCCTTGTTCAATGCGACATCGGCTGCTCGGCCAGCACCGACGGCCCCCTCAATATCCGCACGGTATCCCATGCCCTCAGCCCAACGCTTGATAAGTTCTTGGAGATACTTGTGTTTTGGACCGCCCCGGCCAAGACTTGGAAGTGCCGGTTCTCGAACTTGCTCGGGTGGGGAACTGGCTACCTCGGAAGTGGCTGTCTTCTTCGCATCGATCTTTTCAGCCACCAGCGCAACTTCACTTGGAAGCCGGCCATTCAATTCCAACATGGTAGATGGAAGCTCGCGTTTCGACCCTGTATGTGAACGCGAAGCTGCATCAGTTAACCGGCGTCGTTCTCGCGATAACTCGGTCTCGTCTTCACTAACGGGTCTCTCACGCGCTACAGCTGCCTCAACTTCTGCCCGAGGTGTGGCGTAGCGGGCTCGCGATGTCCTCACAACTTGTTCTCTGATTTCACTTGAAGCTTTCTCATCCCCAGGAAGAACCGCGGGCGTCCGTAAATTGAAATCCTGCTCCTTGCGCTCTACCCGACAGATTGCTTCGCCAATTCCTAAATTCTGGAGGCAGGTTGCATCGAAGCTGGAGAACCCATTGGAAAGCTTTTTTGCGTCGTTGTCTCCAAGCCGAAAACACACTCGGCTATAAGCGTTGGCAATTACTGCAGAGGCGACTTCCGGCGATTTTGACTCCAGCTGATGAAGCTCTTGATGCGCTAAAATCAAACCCATTCTGTATTTGCGCGCTCCCGAGAGGATTGTTGCCATCGACGGCGTAGCAAAGTTCTGGAACTCGTCTATGTAGAGCCAAAAGTATTCCCGATCCTGTTCCTTCTGCCGTTGGCGACACAAAGCCAGCTGGTGAAATTTCGTGACCAAGAGCGCGCCCAATAGCGATGAGTTCTCCTCTCCAATAGCTCCGTGCGACAGGCGAGCCAAGAAGACTCGCTTTTTGTCCATGATGTCGCCAAAATCCAGGCGGCTGTTCTGTTGGGCCACCATGTATCGGATGATCTTTGGCCGCAAGAATGAATCGAGCCGCGTCAGCACGGGTCCTTGAGAACGGCTTGCCAGAAGCGGAAACTCTTTAGTCCAGTAGTAAACAACCTCTGGATCTTCAACGGTCGTCAAATACTGCTTCCGGAATTGAGGTTCGACGAGAAAGCGTCGCAAATCCAGGAGGGTACCGCCTTGCTTACTTTCCAAAATCGCCAGAATGCCATTGGCAAGAACGGCATTCATTTGATCGCCCCAGCTGGTCGACAAACGTCGGAAGATCGAAACCAAATCGGAGGAAAGAAGGTTCTTCTCCAACGATGAATGGGCATTCAAGATGTTAAAGCCGATCGGATAGTCTTCATCAGAAGGGTCAAACATCACAACATCGGATGCGCGATAGGGGGGGATGTGCCCAATCAGGTTGTCAATAAGTTCGCCGTGGGGGTCGAGCACGGCAAGGCCATCGCCATTGTGGATATCCTGAATCAACTGGTTGAGGAGAAAGGTCGATTTGCCGGTGCCGGAGGCGCCCAGGACGTGCATATGCCGGGTTCGTTGATCCGCACTGAGCGAAACTTTTTGCACGATGCCGTTGTGATCGTTTTCGCCAAGTATGAGGCGATGATTGAATACCAGTCGGGGCGCCGACTTGGTCGTAGAAGTTAGTCGATGGAGTTTTGAATTCGTTACTGACGAGGAGGGGGGATGAACGAGCGAACATAGCTCGTCCGTATTTAGAATCATCCCACTGCGACGACTGCATCGATCTAAAAGATCAGACTCATGGTCTTGGGGGTCATATCCGTCATTGTCCAGTGGAAAGAGTTCATTGCCTTCTGAGTCGCTGATGGTCGCAAGTGCGCCCGTCATTTCGCGGGCCATCGAATAGTTCCGTCCTTTGCACAAACGGCAGCCAAATCGAATAACTGTCGCGATCAGTGGCCGCGATATTTTCTTCCTGGCTTGCTTGGCGATATCCCGGCCTCCTTTAATAAGTGGTTCACCATCCACCAGGGTGACCGCTCGCAAAATACTCTCTGACCATGGACCACGCGTTGGCTGAATCAGCACTTGCAGGACTGCCATTTCGCCATGGTTAACTCCTGACAATACTGCCATCACAGCGGACAATGGGTCGACTGAAAACTTCCGTTCCATGGCCAATGGCAACATGAACTCGCGGCTGAGGCCGAACTCGACGACGAGTGGACTGCATTGGGAAGCGGCAACCCAGTGCTTCACGAGCAAAGTATCATGGGGAACCAGCACAACTTCTGGAAAATGTGCGGCAAGCTGGGACTCAATATTATTTCGATCTTCCACCGCACACACAAACTGCAGGCAGATCCTGTCAGGCAGGCCAATCAGCTCAAAAGCGATAGGGAATTGAGCATTTGTGAGGCTGAGCAAGAACTGTTCGGCTGTTTCTTTGGACAGTTCCTCATCCCTAGGCAGCCGCAGTTCAATTTCGACGAGTTGCTCAGGTTCTTCAAAAACCTCTGGCTCGATTGGCTCGTCCGATGTCGATTGTGGCGCGAAGGTAGGGTTGCTCTGAGGGGCAAATAAACGAGAGAGCCAATGAAGAATGCCACTTTGGATCGATTGCTTTCGACCGTCATCGACCCCGATCGGACCGTCTAGCGTATAGGCGAAAAACGGCTCAAACGCCGGCTCCAGTACGACTGTCTCGTCCCAAACTTGCCAGCCACGACCTTTTCGTTCCCAGGCATAGAACTGGTCCGTGAGCTGGTCTTCCAGTGATTTGTGACACCCTGAATCACTGTTCTGGATCATGAAGACCCTTAATTCGGGAACAGCTCCCGAAGGATAGGACGCCGCTCAAATTCGGATAGAGGTTGAATCCCTTGGCTCTTGCTGATTTCATCGATGATTTCAGTCACAGCCGCATGAACTGCTTCCTGATACATAAGCATGAGATCAACGCGGTAGTAGGTAAGCTCACGAAAGAATCTCTCGTAGAACGGCCCCAGGAGAGGAATCTGCATGATAAGGCTATCAAGATCTGTCAACCCTCGCCCAACCAGACGACGCAGGGGCCACGCAACGAGTAAAGCGGGCATTATTAATGCTGATAATCCGACGAGAAGCGCCTGGTTTCGATCATAACTCCGCAGATGCGCCACGTTTCTTATCAGCCAAAAGCCGATCACGACAACCCAGTCCGACATCCAATACGCGCTCGCGGCAAGTAAGGCCGCTACAATCAAGAGCAACAGTGGGCGAAACTTCAGAGGTTTCTCGCCAAAACGCCAGCTCACAAAAAAGCCGGTGCCAAAGGGTGCTCCACACACGTCGAACGTAAGTCTCTCGCGAGTAAGCCGCAAATACTCACGCTTTGCCGAAAGGAATCCACCTTCGCGCCAATCGACCCGTGCTGCAATCAGCTTTGGAACTTGCCGCCTTTCAAGAGCTTTTTCCACCCGGGCATAAAAATCCATGGATGACGATTGGAGATTTTCAATTAACCTGAACCAGTGGGAGAATACGATCGTTTTCGAGGCTTTCTTGGCAGCTGCCATCGATCACCTTTGTCTAGTGAAATAGATCCTGTCGCTTGGTCGAAAAGCCGATCAGATCGGAGAAAATTCTCGTCAAAAGACCCTGTCAGCCCAAAAGCGAGTTGAGTTCAACAGCATGAATTTGCGATTCTGAAGCAAAGGTTTCACCTGCGAACATCAAAATCCGAAAGCCGGTGCCCCCAATCGCGACTCTTTTAGAAGATTTGGAAAAAAAGCGAATACACCTGTAACCATCTCCAAAAAAAAGCAAATAATGGGGCGGGCATTATGTGCGTAGTCCCCCATGTCGAACGAAAGGGATGGAAGGCGTCGGAATATGGCATCGAATACTTCTTCAACCCAAAAACAGGCTCATTCTTGGGCGCTGTTAGGTGGCGATCTTTCACTCAGCCCAAGTGCGCTTGCAAAATTCCGAATTGGGGACAATAGCGCCACTCCTAACGGCCAATACGAATATCTCTTGGCAAGCGTAGAAGGTGGTATAGAGCAAGAAGTGAAGCACGGGCATCTTACTTGGGATCCAGCGTGCGCCGAAAAATCCGCGCCATTCTTAGGCGTTGCGCAAGTGTGCTTGGAGTACACCCCGCGATCGATTAAGTGGTCTGTGGGGACTAACGATTTCCTGTTTTGCGAAGGGAAGAGGCCTCAAACTCTCCACAAAATCGAAATCGCCGCCACAGTCCTTTTGGAATCCGGATCCGCGTTTGTTCGTTGGGATCAAATTGACCTGACGCTCTACCGGCGGGACGGCTCTGTTGAATTCGTCGCGTCTCCATGCCTTCCCTACGTTAGCAACATGGATCGGATGCGACGTTCCAAATCGGCTCCAAACCGGAAGACGTCGAGTCGACAGCAATATGCGCAATTCTGCACGGACGATCCAAGCTTGGAAAAGGTCCAACTTCGTGGCTTGATACGGTTGGCTGCCGACGGCGAGGTGGATCGACCGCTTGAGCCAGAGGATCTTGCCGGACAGATTGCAATTTATGCTGGTCCGGCTTGATTATCCTGCCTCACGCGATGAAGTTATTGCTGCGTAATCACCAATGCCCCGGTGACATCCTGATGCTCACTGCGGCAATTCGGGATCTTCATTTGGCGCATCCCGGCCGTTTTCAGACATCAGTTGATACAAGCTGCGATGCGCTTTGGGAATTCAATCCCTACATCACATCTTCGAGCGACCTGGGAACACCTGATCTATTGGTGAATTGCGAATATCCTCTGATTTATTATTCTGATTCGCGTCCTTACCATTTCATCCATGGTTTCGTGCAGGACTTTGAGAACAAGCTTGGAGTTGATATCGCCGTCACGGCGTTTAAGGGCGATCTCCATTTATCATCGGCCGAGCTCGCCCATCGCCCGTCTGTTCTGCCTCAAGAAGTCGGTAGGTATTGGGTGGTTATGGCAGGTGGCAAACACGACATCACCACGAAATGGTGGAGCCAGAACTATTATCAGCAGGTCGTCGACCATTTTTCCGGCAAGCTCCATTTCGTGCAATGCGGGGCCACCGATGACTTTCATCCTCGCCTGAGGGGTGTAACGGACCTTGTCGGTCGCACAAATTTGCGCGAGTTCATAAATGTCATTTCTCACTCTGAAGGGGTCATCTGTCCGGTCACCTTTGCAATGCACTTAGCCGCGGCTCTTCCGCTGCCGAAATCTAAAAGATTACGCCCATGTGTCGTGATTGCTGGTGGCCGGGAGGCACCCCATTGGGAAGCGTATCCCGGTCATCAGTTTCTCCACACCATCGGAGCGCTAGACTGCTGCGCAGCTGGAGGTTGCTGGAAAAGCCTCTGTCAGCCAGTGAGCGATGCAGTCGCTGAACGGGACAAACTTTGCAGTAGGCCACGTCGCGTGTTAGGAGCCCTCTATATTCCTGAATGCATGGCAATGATTACACCAAATAAAGTGATCGAAGCCGTTGAACTGTATACGGCGCCAACCAGCCCAGTGGGCGAGAGGGTAGCCGTACGCGATTCTGTCGAGGAGTTACGAGTGATGCCGCGAAGCGTCGCCGTCACTATCGGCGTGGGGCGCTTCGCGCAACTTGCCGATCTGGCCGCACGGGAGGTAAGAGAGCTCACCGGCTTGGAGACAGTTATCTTGGGTGATAGCCATTTTCACGATTCAGGGTTGGAGCACCCATGCTTCCTGAAATTTCGAATTGCGGATTTGGTGGACGCTGAAAACGTTTTATATTTTGACGCCGATATTGTCTGCCTCGAAAAGTGGTCCCCAAGTGAATTTTTCGGCGGACCGGGGATTGTGGCGGTGCGCGACCGGATGATGCCGCCCATCTTAGAGGAAGCGGGCGCCTGGGGAGTTCCCCCAGATCAATACTTCAACGCGGGTATGATGATGTTCAGTCCTCGGCGCCACAGGAAGTGGCTTCGTCGCGCTGAGCAAATCAGATTCGCCCACGCGACCGCATTCCAGGATCAATCGCCTCTCAATGCAGCGCGGATGCAACTTGGGATTCCGCTGCGCTTGCTGGATCGGCGTTTCAATTTCCTTGGCTTTGGCGCAAGCTCACTATCGCTCGATATATCCACAGTTAACGCGCATAAGATCGCTCCCGACCGAGTGGACTTAAACGAGGCCTACTTGCGCGGAGGGTATGAGCTGACGGCGCCAAAGCTTCGGATAGACGATGTCGAAATGGAACGCCTGCGCGATCGACGATTCAAAGCAACTGGCGGAGGACTTCCAGAATACCTGACTCTTAGAAGCGATGGCACAACGCTGCCGTTAGCGATGGCGGAGGAGCCGGGATACTGGTTCGTTTCGAATTTGAATCATCGTCCTATGCTGTGCTTGGCAAACGAGTCTAAGGTTACGCATGAATACATCGAGGCGATCGGCGGCGATTGGATTGGCCGCTTAGATCCCACGCTTAGGCTGCAGGGCGATTGCGATAATCGGAACCCTTTGACGCCTAGTAACGCACGGGCTGCAGCGGACAAATTCATCGCTCAGATATCCAAATTTCCGACAGACAGATTCACTGGACGCGGCATTGTTATTTGTGGTGGCGGCGAGAAATATCTTCCATCTGCGTGGGTGTGCATTCAAATATTGCGCAGCCTTGGTTGTACGTTGCCGATCGAACTGTGGGCACTTAATTCTTCCGAAATCCCTGGTCCCGTCGAGGAGGCTCTCGCGAAGACCGGGGTAAAATGTAAATTTGCCTCTCTGATCCGGCGCGAGAACCCAATCCGATATCTAGGGGGTTATGAGCTGAAGGTGTACGCAATCTTGCATAGCCAGTTTGAAGAAGTTCTTTCCCTGGATGCAGACAACGTCGCTGTTGCTGATCCCAGTGCGCTATTTGATCATGATGAGTACGGGCGAACTGGCGCAGTCTTTTGGCCCGACTATGGTCGTCTCGCAGCAACCAGGCGGATCTGGGACATATGCCAGGTCCCTTACATTGACGAGCCGGAGTTTGAGAGCGGCCAAGCTTTGGTCAATAAGCGCCGTTCGTGGAAGGCAATAAATCTAACGATGCATTTAAACGAGAACAGCGACTTTTATTACCAGCACATCCATGGCGATAAGGAAACATTCCACATGGCATGGCGAATGCTGGAACAACCTTTTACCCTAATTCCTTACCCGATTCATTCGCTGGTCGGCACGATGTGCCAACACGATTTTTCAGGGAAGCGACTTTTTCAACATCGCAATCTAGCAAAGTGGACGATGGCAGCGACTAATCAACGCATCGACGATTTTTGGCTAGAGGACGAGTGCATTCAACATCTACGCGAGCTCGGGAAAATCTGGAAATCATGGGGATGACGGCGAGACGTCCCGCGAAATATTCGAAGGTGCGGGAGCACCGGTCACGGCCGACAGACAAGTATCTAAATATCGATCCAATGATGTTGGATGTCGGAGGGAACGAAACGCAACTGCAGCTCTCTGAAAGTCACCTTCGCGCCAATAGCAGCGAGCGCGGGCTAAAATTGCCGCATCGTCGGTAAGCTCCGGCCGCTCCAGAAATCTTAGGGCCCAGCTATCATCTCCGCGAAGGCCGAACCATCGGCCAACCAGGCGATTCTTATCTCCGATTGCTGCAGTGCCGCCACTTGAGTCGTCGCGCATCGCTCTAAGTTGTTGAGCAATCGACATCTTCTCAATCGCAGCATCAATTCCCCAGCATTTGGCGGTTCCATTAGATTCACAAACAGCAACGTACCGCGCGTTTGTCGCTAACGCACAAGATTGCAGCGAAGAATCACTGATTCGCCGTTCTCCCAGCACGCGAAGCGTTTCTCCATCCATGAGGATCGCAGTTCCGTCGCGGGTAATCGTTGCAATTTCTCGAGAGTCAGCAATGGTATGGACGGCTAAAGGGTCGATTTTAGCAGGCAGCTTGCCGGATTTCTTTTGCCCGTGAGCGTCCAAAACTAAGGCCTCATCAGTGCCGTTGAATCCCAGGACTTGCCCATCTTCATAGGTGGTTGCCGCCTTATAGCCCGAAAATGAGCCAATTACTTGAGTGCGGAATGTATCATTATCGACGAGTCCCATTGATGAGTCTTCGAACTCTACCAGCATGCGTCCCGACCTGTTCGGGTGAGAAATGTGTCTAACGCTGCGCGAACCTTTGAACACGACCTCAATATGTCCACTTTGAGTATTCAGGACGCCGAGCGTGCCATCGCCAAAGCCCGCAAGAATCAGATTCTCTTTCAGAATCGTTATGGCAGTCACAGGCCCATGCTCTAAAGGTGTTGTACGATTCTGAGCATCTGAGACGATGCCGAATACTCGCAAAATCCCATCTTCCGTTCCGCATGCAATGGCTTGTCCATCTTCGGAAATTGCCAAGGAAGAGATACGCGCCTTCGATATTTGGTAAGAATGGACCGGGCAACGCGTTGCAACATCGACGACTGTTAGATCGCCATTGACGCTTCCAAACGCTGCGATCCCATTATTGCTAACCGAAGCAACGAGGGCCGATTTCACAGAGGGAACAACCGATTCTTGCGTGTTCCAAATTTTCAATGAGTGTTCACTTGCGCCGACAACGATTCGACCATCAAACAAAAAAGCTACGCCTCGCATTTCACCAGGAGTTGCCTCAAACGAATTCATTGGCCTTAACGTTCGTGCATCCCAGCAGCGCAATAGATGATCATCGTCACCCGAAGCGACGAGGTCACCGCCTGGGGAGAACGCTACACGCCAAACATGCCCGCCGTGCGAACCTAACTTGATTGGGTTGCGCTCGGGATGCTGTGTTTCAAAAAGGTGAATTGTTCCGTCATTACATCCGTCGACAAAACGAAGGCCATCATGATCGAATGCAGCACTGACTACTTCGGAACGTTCCGCAAACAGTGCTTTGACTGATCGTGAACTGACATCCCAAAGAATGATTTGATTGTCGAATCCACCCGAAAGAAGGAGCTGACCGTTCGGTGAGAAGGCGAGCGCCGATACCGACTTTCGATGTTTGACTGGCAGAGGGGCAATTTGCTGACCACTCAGTAAGCTCCATAGACAAATTCGCCCAGATTCGTCCGCCGAAGCGACAGTGTCATTGTCTGAAGCAATGGCGACTGCCCAAACTGGATCAGCGTGTTTAAATTGACGCGAGATGATACCGTTCTTGCGGTCCCAAACGGCAACGGTGCCATCAAAGCTCGACGAAAGAATCCACTGTGCATTTGGAGAGACGGCAATGAAGCTGACAGGACGCGTGTGGCCGCCATTCAATTGCTCAACCAAGTTACCGGAAGCCAAATCCCATATATAGATGTTCCCATCGCGAGCTCCGCAAGCCGCAAAGGAGTTATCCGACGCAATAGCCATCGACGTAAGGTGTGCGACCGATTCTAAGCCACCAGGCCCTCTATCATGCCCATCCACCCCTACGATGGGCATTGACGAACTGCCTGAGAGAAAAAGACGCCACCCGATCATGCAGTCGTTCAACCCCAGCCCCCGATAGATGGCATCCGCTTTGATATAATATGGATCGCTTACGTCTTGGTGTCCTATGTGTGCAAAACGGTCGCCTGCCTGTATTTGCTCGTTAGCGAGCCGCAGAAGTGTGGCACGTTCGGCCTGCTGCGCAGAAGCCTTGGATTTGAGAGCGAACCGCGCAGTGAAAGAAAGCGAAATTGCCAATGCAATAAGCAGAGTGAAGATTGCGCATGCGGTTCCCAAAGCCTTCCAATGTTTACGGACGAATTTTCTCAATCGATATGCGCGCGACGGTGGGGCGGCGATAAGGACTGAGCCGTTCATGTAATTTCGAATATCGCCATCAAGCTCCAGCACGGTTTGATAGCGTTTGCTGACTTCTTTACTGATCGCCTTAAGAGGAATCCATTCCAGTTCGCTTCGAAGGGTTCGAATAAGCGCTGTTTGTGAAGTCGAGCGCGCATGCGCTGCCTCGCTTTCACCTTCAGTGCTTGTCAGTAACTTTTTACTGGGGGAAGGTGCTTCTTGAGAGCTAAGAACGCGGCAAAACTCTAAATAGCTGACGGATCGCAAGACATGAGAATCAAACGGCAGATGCCCGCATATTAACTCAAACAGGATGACCCCGAGGCTATAAATATCTGATCGAATATCCGGCGCGCATTGGTTGCCGCCCGCATTTTCCGGTGGCATATATTCACGGGTGCCAACGGGGGTCCCTGCTTCCGTTTGCAAAGGAGTGTCTGATGCGCTTGGCGTAAGGGCCTTAGCCACTCCAAAATCAATTACTTTGGCTTGGGGGCTCCCATCTTGGTCCGTGACCAGAATATTGGAGGGTTTGATATCGCGGTGGATCATTCCACGATGGTGAGCGTGCTGGATCGCGTCACAAATCTGCAAAAAAAGCATGAGCCGCTGGCGGATCGACAGACGGTGTTTATCGCAATACGAAGTCAATGGCTCGCCAGCGACGTACTCCATGACGAAATATGGACGCCCATCAGGCATAGTGCCTGCGTCATGTACTTTCGCAATGTTAGGATGATTCAGCTCGGCAAGGGCGCGCCGCTCATTAGCGAAACGCGAAATAACATCCTCAGAGGAAAGCCCCAGCTTTACAATCTTGATCGCTACTTCGCGTCGCAGCGGATATGTTTGTTCCGCCCGATAGACAACCCCCATGCCGCCCGCGCCGATTCGTTCAATAATGCGGCAATAACCAATCCATGCTGGGTCCTCGGTGGTGGCCGCGTCCGTGTCGTTTCCTGCTTCTTCCAACG
>Ga0157372_10006050_pt1 | contig 12854 bp, 14 predicted proteins | sample C55metaG_FD_115307 | JGI IMG/M metagenome (GOLD analysis project Ga0157372, IMG submission 115307) | Corn rhizosphere microbial communities from Kellogg Biological Station, Michigan, USA - C5-5 metaG | ecosystem: Host-associated > Plants > Roots > Rhizosphere > Soil | place: USA: Michigan... | reverse complement strand
GCACCCAGGATCACGGTCATGATGAGCCCCACCATGATCGCGGGAAGCGTGAACTCCTTCATCTCCATGGTTTCGGGAACAAAGGGTTGGTGCTTCTTGGGAGTCTGCGTCGGTGTGCCGGAAGTGCCCATGCGCGGAGACCTCTAACTGGTGCGAATTCCTGAATTTAGCCGCGCTGCACCTTAGCATGAGGCAGGCACGATTTACAAGTCCGGTGCCTACCCCGCACGAATCTGTGTTGCTGGTTTGTCTCCAACTGGTAAAATCCAAGTAGCTGCTTCGTTTGGGTGTCTCAGGGGACCCACGGGAGTCCAAACGATGTTTACAGATAGCTACCGCTGTTCAGATTGCGGCTGCGCTGTTGCTTTTCGTTCGCGCCGTCGCGGCGTGTTCGAAAGGCTCGTTCTTCCACTGTTGTTTCTCAAACCGGTTCGCTGCTTCAATTGCTTCCGCCGAAGCACGACCTCGCTCTTGACTAGGACTCGAGCTCCCGAAATCCGTTCTGCCGCATCTCCTCGTGCAGCAGCGTAGCGATTGCTCGCGCTTCCGCTCCCAGCTATACTGAACCTAATTCGGCCAGCTGGAGCCTAACCAGGCGCCGGCCGAGGGAGGATGAGTCTTCAGCAGTATTGGAGACACAACTCGCGTTCCCCCGCTCCAGAACCCCGCCCGTTCTGGCCTTCTTGCGACGCATCCTCTGCTGCGCTCAGCGGTTTCTGGAGCCGGCACCCTCGCGCGGTCCTTTTTTTCCACGGTTTTCCCTGCAGATTGTCGTTTCTGTGGTCAGCCGCTAACGAACATCTCTCGCCTGCCGGTCTGCGAAACCTGCATCGCAGCCATCGTTCCAATCGCAGGACCAACCTGTGAAGCTTGCGGCGAAGGTTTGGCACAAAGCAATCCCTGGGACAAGACGACGCTCTGCGGGGCTTGCCAGGAAGAACTCCCGCCGTATCAGAAAGCGGTTGCGTATGGCGCTTACGATGGCGAGCTTCGGGAATTGATTCACTTGCTGAAATACGACCAGGTGCATCCGGCGGCCTCCGTTTTAGGCCACATGCTCGGTTCCGCTCTCGCGAAGCTGGAACTGCCCGGTGACGCGCTGGTCGTGCCAGTTCCGCTGCATGCTTCGAAGCGCCGCCAGCGAGGATTCAACCAGGCTGAGTTGATTGCGCAAAGTGCGTTTAAACCCATGCACGACAAGCGTATCCAGCTCGCTACGAATGTCCTGCAGCGGGTGAAGCCGACGGTTTCGCAGATCGGCCTGACCAAGAACCAGCGTCAAGAGAACATCCGGGGTGCCTTCAAAGTTGCGCATCTAAGTAAAGTAAGTGGCCGCAGTGTTTTGCTGGTCGATGACGTGATGACCACCGGAACAACCGCCGTTGAATGCGCTCGGGTGCTGCGACGCGCTGGCGCAGCCAAGGTTTGGGTCGCAACCGTGGCAAGGACGTTGAAGAACAGCGTTCCACAGGATTTCGCGGAAGAGAATACTTCGGCGGCAATGAAGCATTAATGTCAGGGCACAGGCACAACTCGGCGATGCACATCCACACGGATGACGGGCGTCAGTCCGTGACCGCCGTGTTCGGCTTTCACCAGGGCAGCGATCCGCAGGCGCTGCACGCGCCTGTGCTGGTCCTGAATGCGTCCTATGAGCCGATCAATATCTGTGCTGCGCGCCGCGCCATTGTGTTGGTCCTGAAGGGCGTGGCAATGACAGAAGAGGAGAACGGGCATTTTCTGCACGCCGCTCGCGTGGCGCTGCGAGTGCCATCGGTGATCCGCCTGCTGGAGTACCGCCGAATCCCTCATCAGACGCGGGCATTGTCGCGCAAGAACATCCTGCTGCGCGATCGCAATACCTGCCAATATTGCGGAGAGGCTCTGTCCGCCGGTGATCTCACGCTCGACCACGTTGTGCCACGCTCTCGCGGAGGCGCCTCAACCTGGGAGAACCTTGTTGCCTGCTGCCACTCCTGCAATCGGCGCAAGGGAAATCAGCTGCCGAACGAAGCCGGCATGAAGTTGATGCGAGAGCCGCACGCCTTCAATTTGCACACCAGCCGCCACATCATGCGCCTGATGGGAAGGTCGGATGATAAGTGGCGGAAGTATCTTTTCTACTGAGAAGAGCCACCGTGGCGTTTCAAAGTTTCTGAGGTTTCAAGGTTTAGGCCCTCCTGCCGAAACTTGAGACTTTCTGAAACCTGCTCTACTGCGGCTTCTGCTCCGGTTGTCCCTGCTCAGGTTGTCCCTGCTCCGGTTGTCCGTGCTGCGCTGTCCCCTTCTCTACTTGCTTGCCTTCGTAGGTGATGACCGTCTTCGACCCGAACCGTTTGTAGTCCGTGTACTTCACGATCTCTCGAATATGCACGTCGTTGAGCTTGAAATGGAGCGTGTCATCAGCCAGAGTGTAGGCGGGGAACCAATACCTGCCGTCCACCTGCTCGCGCCACGTGGTGAATTTGGGAAACAGGTTTTCGTTGTTCTTCTTGCGGATATCAGGCACGGTCTTTCCCGACGTCTTCACAATCTGCAGGTCCTGCTCGTCAACCCAAATCCTGCCCTGGAAGTACCGCTTCTTTCCCACGATTTTCTTAGGCGCAATGTCGAACACGTAGCAATGCAGTTCGTCTTCCTGCTGCTGACCGACATACAGGATGTCGTACTCCGGAATCTCTTCCGACGTGAGCACGAAAGGAAGCAAGTGCCGGATGTCCTGCAAATCTTCCGGCGACATCATGATTCCATTTGGGTCCTGGTCGAGCGTGCTCTGCGGCGCAAATACCACGTTCTCCAAACGCTTGCGCTGGTCGTCGTAGGTGACATCGAACGTCTCGTGATATTCGCCTCGGACGGTATTGCCGTCCAGGGTTTGCACCTTTACGTCCTGGCGGTAGGTGTAATTGTCCCGCGCCAGCTTGAACTCAGCTTCCTTCTCGGCGAATTTCTGGATGATCTGCTCCGGAGTAATGCCCTTCGGCTGGTCGTTTTTGAGCGGGCCTTCCTGTGCAACGGCGATGCCGCCCAGCAGCAAACCGGCCGCGATCGATAACACCCAGGTACGTATGGAATTTTTCATGATTTTCTTGAACTTCGAAGCGACTGGAAAACCGCCCCTCAGAATTGGATGCGGCGACACCGGTCAAGTTGCAACCTAAGATTAGCCTATTCCACGCAGAAGATGCGTCTTTGCGGTGATTTGGCACCTGTACAACCAAAAGGAGCAACGGAGTTCGTAAGGGGGTTTTCGAAACGCCTCCAATTCGGATTGGAAAACGGACAAGCCTCAATGAACTCGGCCTGGAGCCCAAAAACAAGAACGCCGGGCTGGTTGGCCCGGCTGCTTCCTTGTCCTTCATTCGCAGGAAGCGGCTATTTGCGTCGTTCCTGCGGATCTTTTTTGTCTGTCACCGCTCGGCGGTTCACCAGCCGCCGAACTTTGTTACATCACCAGCGCGAGGTTCTCGAGTTCCTTCTGCAGGACGGGAAGAGCGCAACCCGCCATTTCAACACGCCCCACAGCATCGAGCGCGGCCTGAGGCGACACCCCATAGCCCCGACCCATCAAGAAAATCTGCACCAGTTCTGCCGCCTCGCGGGAATCAGCCAAGCCCCCTTGGAGCAGGTCATTCCGCAAAGCGGATAATTCGGTGGATGAAAATCTCTCCCTCATATGTCACCTCCGACCACCCTGACTCACAATCAATTAGACTCAGCGACACCCACTTTTGTTGCATGCAATTTCTCTGCCGAACTTCAGGTTGATTCCGTAGTTCTTGCCAGAGAAACCGTACACTGAGTTAAACCCTTGTGTATCACCGAAGTTGTGCGACCTCACGTTGCCGCTTGTGGCCAGCATTCACAAGGCTTTACGGAGGTTCCGGCCCAAATTGCGTCTCAGGGCCGACACAAAGTGTCAATTGCGAACGGTTCGCGTGTCTCGTTTCGAGACCGACGCGCTATCCGGTCTCGCCTCCCGTCGTCAGTATTCGTGAATCCCACGAACCATAGTGCCGGGCGGCCACTCATCGTTGCGTGAAGGTCGTGCTTTTGCGAAGTTTGCGATTGATTTTTTTTGACCCGTCCCCAATTCAGCATTTTAAGCTTCGCTAATTCTTCGCTATACTCCTCTCCAGCGGTGAATTAGTTGCAATCACGTTTCCCGAAAAAATGAATTTGGGATTGGTTTTCCGAAACTCGCACTCGCCATCCACAAGGCAATCCCGAGTACTATCGCGTTTGCGTTCAACTCTCCTTCTAGACACCAGCACAACCAGCCGAAGGGACTAAGTGGCGACGGCCGATTACATCTCCGCGCAGGCGCTTCCCGTGAACGTTGAAGCGGAACGCTCGATTCTCGGCGCGATTCTGCTCGACAATCTGGCTTATAGCCAGGCGGCTGAGCACCTGAAGCCGGAAGATTTTCTGCTGGACTCGCATCGGCGGATTTACTCGCGGATGATCGATCTTGCGGATGCCTCGCACTCGATCGACCTGATCACCCTGGCGGAAGAACTCAGCCGTCATTCGGAACTCGAGCCTATCGGCGGTGTCGCATATATCTCCGGCTTGCTCGATGGTGTGCCGGATCGGCCCAGCATCGAGCACTACGTCAAAATTGTTCGCGACAAGGCGCTGCTGCGCGGCCTGATCCACGCTGCAACAGCCGCCATCGCGCGGGCTTCCGAGCAAAGCGATCCCGCCGAAGACGTTCTCAACGATGTCGAAGCGCAGATCTTCCAGCTTTCTGAAAAACGCATTGGCCGCGGCTTCATGGGCGTGCAGGAGATCATCAAGGACTCCTTCGGCTCGATCGACGCCCTTCTGCAGCGCGGGCGCCGCATCACGGGGCTGGAGACGCACTACAGCGATCTCGATGAGATGACCAGCGGCCTGCAGAAATCCGACCTCATCATCATCGCGGCGCGCCCTTCGATGGGGAAAACGTCATTCGCGATGAACATCGCCGAGAACGCCGCCATCGAAGACGGCAAGACGGTCGCGGTATTCTCGCTGGAAATGTCGAAAGAGGCGCTACTGCAGAGAATGCTGTGCTCGGTGGCCCGCGTAGACTCGCACAAGTTCCGGACCGGCTCACTCTGGCAGGACGATATGCGCAAGATTGCGCAGGCAGTCGAGAAGCTCAGCCAAGCGCCAATTTTCATCGACGATACACCGGGTATCACCCCTAGCGAAATGCGTGCCAAGGCCCGGCGGCTGGTGCAATCGAAAGGCTCGCTGGACCTGATCCTGGTGGATTACCTGCAGCTCATGTCCGGCGGCGGTAAGCGTTACGAGAACCGTACGCAGGAAGTCTCGGCGATCTCGCGATCTTTGAAGGCGCTAGCCAAGGAATTGAGCGTACCGGTAGTCGCGCTTTCCCAGCTCAGCCGCGCTCCGGAGAGCCGCGGCTCCGGGGATCACCGGCCACAGCTGGCCGATCTGCGCGAGTCGGGATCGATCGAGCAGGACGCCGACGTGGTGGCATTCATATTCCGCGAGGAAGTCTATAAACCAGACGATCCTGAGCTTGACGGCATTGCCGAAATCATCATCCGCAAACAGCGCAACGGCCCCACCGGCACGGTGAAGATGGCCTTTATCAAGAGTTCCACCCGCTTCGAGTCGCTCATGCAGGGCGGCGGATCCGTGGACGAGGGCTAGATGCCCTTCTGTTCTCGAACCGGCGGAAACCATGAATGTACGGCGCTCGGACGTTTGTCTGACTTCGGGAGGCACGGCTTCCAGCCGTGCCGTATATCCTAATCTCACGCCTTTGCGGCACGGCTGAAAGCCGTGCCCTCCCGGCCACCCTCTACATTGATTGCTCCAAACGAGGGAACCATCTACCCCAGATCTCCGTATTTCTCTATAAGCCAGATTCGCCCGGCTTGCGAACCCACTGTGCTTGCGAGATATTGCTCTTTGCTGGGTCCCAGCTCTCTTAGGAGGTCGCGATGCGTAGTTACAAACTCGCCGTCATTAGTAGTGTTGCCGCGTTGTTCGTGCTTGCGGCCTGCAGCGTCAATGTGAAGAAGAACGAGGAAGGCCAAGACAAGAACGTAGACATCAAGACGCCCTTCGCCGAGATCCACGTCGACAAAGGCGCTGACGTGCGCGATACCGGCCTGCCAGTGTATTCAGGCGCGCGTCCCAAGCAGAACACCGAGAATGACGAGAAGAATGCCAATGTGGACATTTCCGGATTCGGCTATGGCGTCAAGGTAGTCGCGGTGTCTTACGACAGCGACGACCCGCCGTCCAAGGTTATTGCCTACTACAAAGACCAACTGAAAAAATACGGGAGCGTTTTGGAGTGCCACACCTCCAACCATAACTGGGGAGCGAACCGCAGTTCAGGTCATGAATCCGATGAATTGACGTGCGATGCCAACGACAATGGCAAAACGATCGAGTTGAAGGCCGGCAAAAAAAGCAATCAGCACATAGTCGCCATCGATCCCAAGGACAAAGGCAGCGAGTTCGCGCTGGTGTATGTTCGCCTTCGAGGCAAGGACGACACGATCTAACGTCGGCCAGGCCGATGCGCCTCGATCAGTGTCTGAATCTGCTGATCAGATACAGCACCAGGGATAACACGACGCTGAGCAGAATTGACGTTGCGAGCGGAAAGTAGAACGTGGTGTGCTTTCCTCGATAGAGAATGTCTCCGGGCAATCTTCCGAGCGGGAGATTGGTTCTCCCCAGCAGCATGAACACCAGCCCGGCCGCGGCAATGACTATGCCGAGAACCACCAGCAGTTTGCCAATGTCTGCCATGTTGTCAGTCTAAAGGATTCGAGATTGGGTGGGCCTTTCCTTTTGGGAGCGGCTTTAGCCTCTGGGAGAGGGTACTGCTCCGTCGAATCCTGTTTTCGAAAGATATAATCTCGCTCATGAAATTCTTGCCCCTGATGTGCTCCCTGCTGCTGACGTGCACTTATCCTCTCCGCGCTCAATCTTCCGATAAGCCTGCTGTTGTTGATGGTGGCCTAGGGCGCTGTTCGCTGGAGGTGACGGTGCTCGGCCCGGACTCCAAGCCGGTCTACGCAGCAAGCGTGAAGGTTCACATCGCCTATGGCTTCGGCGGCTTCCACAAATTAGACCTGGAGGTCGGCACTGACGCCAACGGCAAAGCCAAATTCACCGGACTTCCCTCGCGCGTGCGCCGGCCTCCGCTAGAGTTCGACGCGACTAAAGACGAACTCTCCGGCACTCTGAACTACGATCCCGCAACGGAGTGCACTGCGGCGCACAATATGACCCTGCAAAAAACTGCGCCGTCCGATGCTCAATGACCGTCTTTGTGCCATCATCCTGAGGACCTGCACGTCTGAACGACGTATGCACTTGGCATTCAGTGCTGACAATGGAATAGATCGTTCGCTTCGCTCAGGATAAACAACTACGCAGCCTCGGTCTTACCGAAACGCCGCGCCGTCCCGCAGCTGGCGGGCGACGCTCTCAAGGAAGTCGTCATCGCGCTGCTCGGGCGGTTTGGGGATGCCGAGCTTCTCGCTGATTATGGCGACAATGCGCGCCGAAGTCTGCGCCCGTACGAATGCGTCTAGGTCGTATCGGCGATTCAGGTAGGTTTCGATCAGCACCAATTCGTCAGAAGTGAGCTTGCGCAACTCAGTTGGGACAGTATCCGCAAACCTTTTGTCGCCCATCCTCTTGTCCCCCCAGGTCGGTGAAACCGAGTCCAACGCCTTGTCGTGGACCACAATTGTCCCCGCGATGAAGTCGCCCACGCGCCGATTCTGCTTGTTACACATCATGCAGATCAGTCCGACCGCATAGATTCCAGGTTGTATGTCGATTGCGCGTAGCAGATTGCGCCCTATGCACTCGATTGCCGTCATCGGCCTGCCGGTCTGATGGATGACGCGGATGCCTGAGACCCGCTTCCCCGGCGTGCGCCCCTCCCACAGGATCTCGAAGAACGCGAAGTATCCCCAATAAAGGCAGAACGGGACGAGAATCAGAACGATGGTGCCGATCGTCTCAGAAAAGAACTTGTCCGCCGCGCCGGACAGGCTGGTGTATGCCATCGAAATGAACCAGCCAAAAATTGTGAGTACAATCAGCACCCCGACCTGAATTAAACTGTCGAGCGTCAGGGCCAGGAAGCGGCTGCCGATGCCGGCCAACGGCAGCTCGAGCGATATCTGTTCGGGTGTATCAATGTCGAGCCGGTCGAGGGACTCCACGAGTGATCTCCACGAGTTGGATTGAGAAGCGCAAGCCCTACTGGCAGAAATTGGAGACGCTGGTCGCAGCCGGCAGCCCCGGCGTTAAGAAGCTCGGCCACGACGAATTACAGGAACTTAGCCTGCTTTACCGCCAGACTGCCGCTGACCTGGCAGCCATTCGCCAGGATCCCAGTTCGGTCCATTTTGCGCGATATCTCAATCAATTGATGGCGCGCGCTCACAATATCATTTACGCGGGCCATCGCGCGAGTCCCTGGGGCATCGTGTACTTCTTCGCGCGGGACTACCCGCGCGCGTTTCGGCGGAACGTGCGCTATGTAGCTCTAGCTGTTGGGATATTCGTTCTCGCGGGACTTACCGGCGCGGCACTCACCCTGCAAGATCCCGATTACAAGCTACAGTTTCTCAGTCCTCAGATGCTGCAGAAAATCGAGCGCAAGGAGATGTGGACCGACCGCATCATTTCGGTGAAGCCGCGCGCCTCGGGCGCGATCATGACCAACAACATGTCGGTGTCGTTCATGTGCTACGCCGCCGGCATCACCGCAGGCTTGGGTACCCTGTACATGCTCTTCTTTAATGGATTACTGATGGGAGTAATCGGCGTGACCTGTGCGTTGGCCGGGATGAGCTTGAGTTTGTGGAGCTTCGTCGCGCCACATGGGGCGTTGGAACTGCCGGCCATTTTCATTGCGGCAGGCGCCGGCTTCAAAATCGCTCACGGCCTGCTCTTCCCCGGCATGCTGCCTCGGCGCGACTCGCTGGCCGCCGCCGGACGGGAAGCGACCTCGTTAGTGCTCGGAATTGTGCCCCTGCTGGTTGTGGCTGGAACCATTGAGGCGTTTGTGTCCCCAACCGGAATCCCTGTCGTTCTCAAGTTCGCGATGTCAGCGGCGCTTTTCACACTGCTGAATGTGTATCTCTTCGGAGCAGGAAAAGAAACACCGCAGCAGCGCGCCACAGAGTAGGCGGCGCTCAGTAACTAGCCGTTCCGCCAATCCCGCCTAAGCCCAGCTTGCCGGCGTGAGCGGTGATCTGCTCGAGAATCTCCAGTGCCATCGCTAGAGCACGGCGACCGTCTTCGACTCCGACCACCGGAGCTTTTCGTGTACGCACCGCATTGAGGAAAGCGCGGAGTTCTGCCCGAAGTGGCTCCTCCGGAACGATCGCCGGTTTTGAAATCTTGATATTGGGATTGGGAGAGGGTGCGCCCGCACCATCGCCCACGCTGAACACCAGCACATCCTGCCGGCCGTAATCGATGGAAATGTACTGCCGCGGCTGAAAGAAGCGCAGCTTGCGGACCCGCTCCGTCGAAACCCGGCTTGCGGTGAAGTTCGCAATGCAGCCGGATTCAAACTCGACGCGCGCGTTCGCGATGTCGACTTTGTTGGAAAGGATCGGCAGACCGGCGGCACGAATTTCTTTCACCGGCGATTTCACGAACGCCAGCACCGCATCCAGATCGTGGATCATGAGGTCGAGCACCACGTCGACATCCAGGGAGCGCGGGGTGAAGACACTCAACCGATGCACTTCGAAAAACATTGGCTTCGTGATCAGCGGCAGGGTTGCCTGCACAGCTGGATTGAAGCGCTCGAGATGGCCGACCTGGGCGATGCGTCGCTCGCGATCAGCCAGTTCGATCAGTTCATCAGCTTCGGCCAACGTCGAAGTGAGCGGTTTCTCGATGAGAACGTCCACTCCAGCCTTCATGAGTTTGCGAGCAATTGCGGCGTGGTGCACGGTGGGAACTGCCACCGAAGCCGCATCGACCAACCCGGCAGAGAGCAGCTCGTCAACCGAGGAGTACGCTGAGCATTCGAATTCGCTCGCCAGAGAATCGGCGCGCGCGCGATCAACATCCACAACCGCCGCAAGCCTCACGGGCTCCCCCGACTTCTGGATTTCGTGATATACCCGCGCATGATTGCGGCCAAAGGCACCACAGCCGATCACGGCAATAGACAGGGTTCGATCACCGGTGTCGCTCATCGTGAGCCGCAGGATATCAGGAACGAGCTTGGATCGGGCGATCGGATAATCGGGCGATCTGTCCAATGTTCGCTAGCGTCTGGCTCGCTTTAGGATCGCGATCTGTCCCGCGTGATAGGCGGCGTGCTGCACAGCACCATACAGCATGAAGCGCACGTCATAGTCCTTCCCCGGCACGCGCTCGCTAAGCCGCGATTCGGGGAGGGCAGAGACCAGATTGATGAGTTGCGCATGGTTCTGCCGCAAGATGGCCACGGCACTCATCCATGAGTGCTCGGTTGTGCTGTCGAGGTGGCCAAAATTTTGCGCGTCGCTCAGCGTGGCGGGCTGTCCCTGCAGCCGTTTCGCGACCACCTGCTCCCATCCCGCGAGATGCACCACCAGTTCCCAGATGCAGTGAGCTTTCCCGATCGGGCGCTCCAGCGCGGCTTTGGCATCGATGCCTTCCAGAACTTCCATGAGTGCAGGGCCATGCCACGGCTCGCCCTCAAAGGCGAGTTTGAGTTGATCGACAATGAAGGAGATTTCAGACATTTTGTAATTTGGTAATCGGGTAATTTTGTAATTTAAGAAAAAGACTTCAGTCTTCCTGAATCGGCCGAACGCACAATGGTCTTAAATTACTAAATTACCCAATTACTAAATTACCAAATCCAGCCCGGCTCAATCTGCCACGACTGCAACTCCAGCCGCATCCGCCGCCACAATCACTGCATCGCCGTCGATCAGTAGGCACTTTCCCGCATCCAGCGCCAAGCACGTCGCACCAGCCTTGCGCATGACCTCGATCGTCTTCACACCGACCACGGGCACGTCGAAACGCATGTCCTGCGTCGGCTTGGCGATCTTTACCACCGTGAGGCTGCGATCAAGTGTGGCGCTGGCGCCCTTCGAAGTTTGTCTGCTCACAATCTCCGCCGCATCCAGCGACGCCATGATGTGCCCCGCCCGTTCGATAGCAGCATCGGTACCTTCCATCGCTTCCACAGCTACGCAGGCGCTCTCCGCAATCACGACCGTCTGGCCGATATCGTAATGCCCGAGTGCTCGGGCCACCTCGCGGCCATAGGCGATGTTCTTGCGCTCCTGCTCTGAAGGCGCACGCTTCGTCAGCACGCCGGGTTTGGCCAGGAGCGGCTCAAGCAGAGCGGTCGAGTTCTCCAGTGTGATGCCCTCGTCGGCAAGAACTTTCGCGACTGCGCCGAGCAGCGAATCGGTGTTGCGGGTGGTGAGCGAGAGCAGAAGCTTCGCAAGGCGCCAGTCGGGACGGATGCTGGAGAAAATCTGCTTGTGCTTCACCTGTCCGGCCATAACGGCGCGAGTGACGCCTTCCCGTTGGAAAGTTTCGATTAGCTTCGACAGTTCGCCGAGAGACAGCCAGTGAACCGCCGCCCCGTGCCATTCGATCTCGGGAAACGTCTCTTCTTTGATCGCAGCCACCACGACGTCATACCCCTGCGCCCGTGCCGCATCGAGCACGAGGAAGGGGAAGCGTCCGTTGCCGGCAATGAGACCGAGTTTGGGCATAACAGTGATCAATGGTCAGTGGCTAGTTCGTTCTGAGATCGATTGGGGGCTTCGCTGATTCCATTCTCATACTACTGTCATTCCGAATCCTCGCGCTTGCGCGAGGTTGAGGAACCTGCTACTCGGGCGAAGCGACACCGGCGGGGACAGGACAAGCAGGTTCCTCGTCGCTTCGCAAGCTCCGCTCGTCGGAATGACATGGAATCATATTCATTGGCATTTGGAGTGACTTGCGGGCGTGCCGCCACTACTTAATTACTCCTCGCTCACTGGATTCGACAAACTTGATCAGCATATCGACATCTTCGCCGCGATCTGGTTCCGAACGAAGTTTCTCTAGCGCCTGCGAGGTGTTCAGTTTCGACGCCAGCAGCAGCTTGTACGCGTGGTGAATTTTGCGGATGCGTTCTCTTGTAAAGCCGTGGCGCTCCAATCCGACAGAATTCAACCCGTAAGCATGCGCGCCGCGCTCGGCTGCTGTCTTCGAGAACGGCAGAACGTCGCGGGTGATGGTCGTCCCACCACCGATAAAGGCATGGGCCCCGATGCGCACGAAGTGGTGCACCGGGCACAGCGCGCCCACGGTGGCATAGTCTTCGACAATCACGTGGCCTCCGAGCGTCGCGGCGTTCGCCATGATGACGTGATCTCCAATTACGCAGTCGTGTGCGATGTGACAGTAGGCCATGACCAGGATGTTGCTGCCGACCTTGGTCAGGCCGCCACCCTTGACGGTGCCGCGATTAATGGTGACGAACTCGCGAATGGTGTTGTCGTTGCCCAGCTCGAGGCGCGTAGGCTCACCTTTGTAGCTGAGGTCCTGAGGAGCCAGCCCGATCGACGAGAAAGGGAAGAATTTGTTGCGCGCGCCAATCTTCGACGGACCCTCGATCGCAACGTGGGATATCAGTTCATTGTCGTCGCCCAGCTCAACATTCGCGCCAACGACGCAGTACGGCCCGATTTTGCAGGATGGGGAGACCTTTGCTGAGGGATCGACAACCGCAGTAGGATGGACGTTCATTGGCCCCATTTTGTAATTGGGTAACTTGACTAATTGAGTAGTCGAAAACCCGTCGCGAATGGAGACTCTTGTCCCGGGAAACATTTTTC
>Ga0157372_10006049_pt1 | contig 12855 bp, 10 predicted proteins | sample C55metaG_FD_115307 | JGI IMG/M metagenome (GOLD analysis project Ga0157372, IMG submission 115307) | Corn rhizosphere microbial communities from Kellogg Biological Station, Michigan, USA - C5-5 metaG | ecosystem: Host-associated > Plants > Roots > Rhizosphere > Soil | place: USA: Michigan... | reverse complement strand
CTTGTTGTCGAAGAAGAGGAGAGCATCGGCCATCAGCGATTGCAGGAGGGTGTGGCAGAGATCCGGCGCATCGAAGCCCTTCGACCGAGCTCTCCGACGCGCTGGCCACGGCCATTACTGTCATGGATGTATCGGCAGGGCTTTATCTCGTCGAATGAAGAACAGCCTGCGATACGCCTGGTACAAGCGTTCGGATGGGTTGGCCGCCCATATCCTTACCTTACTGCTGGAACTGGAGCATACGCGCGGCCACCCGCTGCATGAGGGGTTTAATCGTTCGGATTAAAAGGTTTGTCCGGATTAAAAATATCGAGGTTGTCAAATGTATTGCCGCTGTTGACACCGGTGGCGCCCAACCCTACATAGCTTTTACCGCCGATGGTAAAGGCAACGGCCCCCGCTCTCAACGCACGCGGATAAGGCGTTCGCTGGCTCCAGTAAGTGGTCGAAAAATCATATACCCAGGTAGAGCTTCGCAACGATCCATTCTGACCCGTCACCAGATAGGCCTTGCCGTTATTTACAAAGGCGGCGGCGTATTCCCGCTGGATATCCGTATAGCCATCGTCGAATGTCCCGGGGTCGGTATTCGTAATATTGGCCAATGGTTTCCAGGGAGCCGTTTGTGTGGGATCGAACTCCCAGAAGTCCCGCGTCATGGTCCCGTTGTTGCTGCCGGTGACGATATAAGCCTTGTCATTATATACAAAGGCCACGGCTCCCTTTCGCTTGGAAAAGTTGAGATCCGTGCCGGGAGTCCTGGCCCACTGGTCGGAGCCTGGGTCATACTGGTAGAAATCGCTCAATGTATATATGCTGAAGCCGGTGCCTATATAACCTTTCCCCTTCACGGCAAACCCTACGGCATCATAACGTGTGCCGCCGGGAAAGTTTGCCTTTTTTTCCCAGGTCTTTTGTACGGGATCATACCGGTAGAAGTCATCGAACCGGTGGATACCATCCCATCCCGTACCTATATATCCATAATTGCCGATGCTGAAGGCAGAAGCGCCGCTGCGGGCAGCGCCGGGAAAATCCGCCAGCTGCGTCCAGCCTGTATCGCTGCTGAATGACCAGAAGTCGGTGAGACGATAGTTGGTGGCGCCACCAATGCTCTCATTATAGCCCAATCCGACATAAGCGGTATTACCAATAACAAAACAGGAGGCGCCGCCTCTCGGGTAGCCTTCGATGGCATGGGCCTCGATCCAGTCCCCGTTTTGCAGATAAGAAAGAGTGGCTTTGTGACAGGATGAGTTACAAAAAACGGACACGACAAGAAAACCAATGACAGGAGGAAAAATAACACGACGCATTGAAACGATTTTTGATGGGTTATCAATTCTCTCGGGCAGCAGCGAACACTCCACAGTAAGAGCGTTCGCACCCATCTATCGCGGCAAAAATCCTGTTAAGGTTTCCTATAAGAAATGTTAAGGCCCATTCACTGGAGGTGAATGGGCATACTGTTATTGAATGAATGGACCCACTACCTGCATCACGGGAGGCATGGACAACGGCTCATCGAATGCCTGTGTCACGGCGCCGTAGGATACGGTTGTAACCTTGGTGACATCGATGCCTAACTGGACCACATTTTCTTCTCCGTCATATATAAAGCCAGGCAGTCCATCTGCTTCCGCAAAATTGATCCACCCCTTCGATCCTCTCAGCCTTCTCACTTCGGCCGCATGGCGAGCTTCCACGGAATGAATGTTCAACGCCGCGTACAATACTTCCTTCGCCCCTGCCAGATTCAACATCTGTCCCTTATATGCTCTGACCCCAAGGTCCTCAAAGGCGGCGGACAGTCCCATGAATCGTTGGTAGCTGGTAAACACATCCGGGAATTTTCCCCCGGCAGTGAAATCAAAGGTTGGCGGCGCAGCAGGCGTTCCACCCAGAGCGGTGATCGTTGTTATAAGCAACGCTACATGCGCCGTCTCGTGTTTGCTGATCTGCATAAATATATTCATGTCCCCGGCAGCGATCAGCCCGGGTGTGGCCAATCCCTGTTTATAAAATGTATCCTCGAGGTATTCCAGGGTCAGCGCGTAGTTGAGGATCTTTATTATGTCCGGAGTGGAAGGCGCCGCCTGCGCCTTGTTCTCCAGCGCATCCAATAACCCGAACGGTACGGCAGCAAGGGCGGTTTTCAGGCCAAGACCAAGCCCCCTGGTCAGGGCTTCCCGGCGGGAAAAGTTCTTTTCTATGACCTCTTTTTCATAGGCCTCTTCAAATATTTTGAGCGCTTTCATTTTGTGATGGTTTTGTTGTTATGGTAGTTGGAGAGCGGAGATCTTAGTGAGAAGGAAGGTATTGATAGTGGCTACGATACTCTGGCCGTTCGCAGTAGAATTGGGTGTAAAGGAAAATTCCAGTCCTGTGAGAGGGTCGACGATGTCATCGCCCGCGAACTCCGCCGACTTTGGATACAGAAGATCCCGGAGCGCCGCAGAATGCCGCGCCTCCACCGATACGATCTTGGTGGGTATTTTAAGATGGTCGGTCGATTGCAGGAAGGGCGCTATCCCATTGTAGAACGTAACATCCGTATCTTCCAGTAATTTTCCCGTCTTCAATACGCTGTCCCGGCTGGTGAAATCCACAAAAGAGAAATCAAATTGCAATTCACGGATGGCATTCGAACCCAGCAAGGCTTTTAAAAAATCCCGGTGCGCCATCTCATGGTGCATAATGTCGAAAAGCACCCGCTTTTCCGACAAAGGAGCATTGTTGTAATAAGCCGCATTTGCCTTGATGTAAAAGGCCGCTCCTATCTGTTCCAAAGCATAAGCAAGATTCAGGATACCGATGTCCGCCGAACCTACATCGGTGACGCCGCCGGAACCCGGCTGCCCCTCCTTCCTGCATGCAGTCAACCCCAATATTAAAGATCCACCGGCCAGCGTCATGGATCTTAGGAATCTTTTTCTCCGGATGGGCCTATAAAGCCGCTCCTGCAGATAGTCATGGTTTTTTTGTTCTTTCATATGCAACAATTTCCGGCAGCTGCGTTAAATAACCATACCCAGCCATTCCCGGATTCAAAAAAGTGCGGAAATTTGGTCTCAAGTAGAAAAAATAGCCCAATTTCCGCATATAGCTAATGTCTGTCCTTCGGACGAACCGCTTCCAGCGGTTTGTGAACAAAATGATAAAGTTGTTTGTATATCGGGATCAGGTGAGCAATAAGTTCTACAATGTGTTTGAATAAAAGATCATGCCACGGTATCTAACTATCGTATTTATGCTGCTCCTGGGACGGGATATTGTCGCTCAGCCGGCCATTGCCCGGAGCCCTGTCCATCCCGCCCGTCCTTTCCCCCAGCATGTCGCCTATCAGAAAGGTTGTATCCTTCCCAACCATATCAGCCGGCAGCGGATGGATGACAGCGTCCGCGCTTTCTATAATGCATGGAAGCGCAGCTATATCAAAAAGGGATGTAATGAAGGCGAATACTACGTATGGTTTGAAAGCTCTGTATCACACAATAAACGATGTGTTTCGGAAGGCCAGGGTTATGGTATGCTGATCGTTGCCCTGATGGCAGGCTATGATACAGCCGCACGCACCATCTACAATGGACTCTATCACTACTATAAAGCCCATCCCAGCAAATCCGATCCATACCTCATGGCATGGGCCCAGAAAAAAGATTGCCGGAACATAGACGGCAGCTCCGCTACGGATGGAGATATGGACATCGCCTATTCCCTGCTGCTGGCCGACGCTCAATGGGGCAGTCATGATGGCATCGACTACCGCCGGGAAGCCACGCGCATGATGTCCTCCATCATGCAGCAGGAAATAAACCAAAAGACATTTTCTATTTTGCTAAGCAACTCCGTTGAACATGACAGCAAGGATTATTTCGACATGCGAAGCTCGGACTTTATGCCGGCTCATTTCCGCATATTCCGTTCCGTCAGCGGCGATGCCCGGTGGGACAAGGTCATCGACAATAATTACAAGCTGTTCCAATACATGCAGAAAACTTATAGCCCCGAAGCAGGGCTCGTACCCGACTTTATCACTAAAATAGGAACACAGACAAAACCCGCCCGCCCTCATTACCTGGAAGCCCGCTACGATGGCGCCTATAACTTCAACGCCTGCCGCATGCCCTGGCGTATGGCAACAGACTATTTACTCTATGGAGACCCGCGCGCAGCCGGAATGCTGGGAAAGATCAATCGATGGATCCGCACTACCACTTCTGGCAATCCGGACAACATCTCCGCTGGGTACAGCCTGGCCGGAGAGGACCTGAAAAACAGGTATTATGAAGCATTATGTTTTATCGCCCCCTTCTGCGTATCGGCCATGATCGACAAAGAAAATCAGACCTGGCTGAACAAGGTATGGGATTATATGGTGCATTTCCCCGCCAAAGAGTTCGACTATTATGATAACAGCATCCGCATGATCTGTATGCTTATCCTGTCGGGCAACTACTGGGCACCCGAAAGCTGAGCTTACTTTACGACAGATCCATCCCGGTGTTCTTCGCTGGCGACTTTAAGAATGGTGTCCCCCTCATGCAGGTCGCCATATATTTCCATCCTTCCTTTGTCGGAACGTCCCTGCTTCACATCCACCCATTGCGCCTTACCATCGACAACGCGGATGACAAACACACGTTCCGTGGAATTGACGACAGCCGAGGCAGGAACGACAAACGTGCTGTCCCTTGCAGGAAGGGGAACGTTCACTTCCGCTACCATGCCGGGTAGCAGCTTTTTATCATTGTTGATAACATCCATTTCTATCCTCTCGGCACGCAGCCGGAGGTCCAGCGCGCCGGCCAGACGTTTGACCTTTGCATGAAAGACCTCGTTCGGCAGCGCCTTCACGGTAAACTGTACTTCGTTCCTGTCGTTTAAATAACCCGTATACGCCTCGGGTACGGAGACCACCAGCCTCAGATGGCGCTGTTCCTGCAGGGTGAACAGAGGGAACTCCGAACCCTTGCCGGAAGGTCCGACATAGGCGCCGGGATTTACATTGCGGGCGCTGATTACTCCATTGAAAGGAGCCCTTATCTCCAGGTACTTGAGGGTCTCGGCCACCTCGTTATAAGCAGACCTGGCAGCCTCCAGCTGCGCCAGATCAGATTTCTGACGGGCATCCGCCTGATCGATGTCATTCTGCGAGATGGTGCCGGGCGTCTTGCTGGTCTCGACCAGACGTTCGTAATTGGCCTTGCTGGCGATATAGATCGCCTCCTGTGATTTTACACGGGACTGGGCGCTGGCCAATTGAGTAGCCAGCTCGGGAGCTTCCAGGGTCGCCAGCAGCTGGCCTTCGCGCACTTCCGATCCCACATCCACATACAGTTTCTTTACAAAGCTGTTCTCTTTTGCATATAGGTCGACTTGTTGATAAGCAATAAGCTCACCGGGGGTATAGAGCGCCGTTGACAGCCGGCCTTTTGTCAGGGGAAAAGTCTCCGCAGGGACTGCAGGAGCCGCCGCGGCCTTGCCGCTGTCCTTCTTTTCTCCACCCTCTCCATCCGAGGACGAACAGGCGCTGAACAAGGTGACGGCCACCAAAAAGGCAGACAAAGCAGACAATGCCTGTCCTTTGGACAACGAACCTCCGGTCCGTTTGGTGAACAATGACGGATTATTTCTCATTTTCTTCATACAAAGATGGTATATAGTGTTTACTTTCTTTATCTGACGGATCGAGAGAGACAGAGTCAGTGGACGTCTTGCCCTGCACCCAGGCAAAGATCAGCGGCAATATAAATAAAGCCGCAAAGGTGCTGGCGATCAGGCCTCCTATTACAGCACGGCCCAGCGGAGCGGCTTGATCGCCGCCTTCGCCAAATCCCGAAGCCATGGGTATCATACCTACGACCATCGCCACGCTGGTCATCAGGATGGGTCGCAGACGAACAGCTGCCGACTCACGGGCTGCCTCCAGGGCATTGCCCGAATGCATTCGCAAATGCTCTGCATTGGTGACCAGCAGCACGGAATTGGAAATGGATACGCCTACGGACATGATCATTCCCATATAGCTCTGCAGGTTCAGCGTGGAGCCCGTCAGCATCAGCAGCCCCAATGAACCCAACAGAACGGCGGGCACGGTACACAATGTCACAAGAGATACTTTGAAGGATTGGAAATTGGCGGCCAGCATGAGGAAGATAACCACGATGGCCGTGATCAGTCCCGTCTGGAGGCTGTCCAGTGTCTCCGTCAGCACCTGCATAAGTCCCCTGGTCTCAACGGTAATGCCACGGGGAGGAGCGCCCAGTTCGGCAATGGCCTTCTTTACATCCGCAGCAGCCCTGCCCAAGTCCTTCTTATATAAGTTGGCCGTGACCGATAGTACGGGATTGGGGCCAATGTTATCGTTCTCTCCATTGGTGGTGTCAGGCGTGATAGTAGCCACGTCGCTCAGGACCGGTCGCGGCGCATTGGGTAGTATCGGCGTCTCCCCGATGTCATGGATACTGGTCATCTTGTTTTCCGGTATCTCCACCTGCACATTATAAGCCAGGTTGGTCCGGTGATCGATCCAAACGCTCTTCTCGGTAAATCGTGAGGACGAGGTAGCCGCCAGGAGGCTGCGGCTGATCGCAGCGGCATTGGTGCCTAATTGTGCGGCCCTTACCCTGTCGATATCGATATTGATAGCCGGATAGTGCGTAGACTGCCCCAGCTGCACATCCCGGAGATAAGGTATCTCCTGCAGCTTCGCGATCACCTTGTTCGCAAATGCTTCGTTCAGCTTCTTGTTCTTTCCAATGATCTTCACTTCGATGGGCGTTGGCGACCCCTGGCTGAGTATCTTATCCGTAAGCTCGATAGGCTCGAATGAAACTTTCATCTCGGGCATGTCGGCTTTTATACTCCGGCGGAATGCATCCTTCAGGTCGTCCATCTTTACTTTATAATCTTCTTTCAGGCTCACCTGCAAGACACTTTCCTGTGGACCGGCCATAAAAAGATAAATGGGGTTGGTAGAGAACTGACCGCCGTGCATGCCCACCATGGCGGATGTTACGCCGATGTTCTCATGTCCGACAAGGCTATCCAGGATCTTGAGGGTACGCAGCATATAAGCTTCCGTCCTTTCGATACGGGTGCCATCCGGAGCCCGCAGCCGCACCTGGAATTGCCCCGCATTGGATTTGGGCAGCACATCCCGTCCAATACTGTTGATCAGCAGCCATGCGCCGCCCAGTCCCAGCAGCACATACGCAATGGCGATGGGCGCACGGAAAGGGAATACCCTATCAAGGAATTTGATAAACCGGTTCCTGAACTTATCAAAGGCCGTCAGCTTACCACCTTCGCCGGTGCCCTTCGTCGCCAGCTTGTGCTTCTCCGACCAGGGATCTTTCTCCTCGGCAGCAGTGATCCCGGATGCTTTGAATTCCTCTTCATCCGAAACGCCTTTTTTATGATGTCCTTTCATCAGCCAGTTGGCCATGATCGGTACAAAGGTCTGCGCCATCAGGTAAGAGGTGATCATGGAGAAAGCGATAGCCAGCGACAACGGCAGGAACAGCGAGCCGGGAATGCCTCCCATCGTAAAGGCGGGAGCAAATACGGCCAGGATACACATCAGGATCAGCAGCTTGGAAAAAGCTATCTCCCGGCAGGCGTCCCATATGGCGAGGGACTTGGGCTTGCCCATGGCCAAATGCTGGTGAATATTTTCAATGGTGACGGTGGATTCGTCCACCAGTATGCCGATGGCCAGCGACAGACCGCTAAGGGTCATGATATTGATGGTCTGGTGGAACAGGGTGAGAAAGAGCACACCCGAGATGACACAGATGGGTATGGTAAGGATCACGATGGAGGCGCCCCTGGCATCTCCCAAAAAGAGCAGCACCATCAGACCCGTGAGGATAGCCCCGATGGCTCCCTCCGTCAGCAGGTTTTTGACGGAATTGATTACATATACGGACTGGTCGAACTCATAGGACAGCTTGACATCCTCCGGCAGCTGCGCCTGGAACCTTGGAATGGCCTTCTTTAGGTCCTGGACCACGTCCCAGGTGCTGGCGGCAGCCGATTTGGTAATAGGCAGATATACGGAGCGCTTGCCATTGATCAGCGCATAGCCGGCCGTGATATCCGCCGCATCCTCCACCGTCGCTACGTCTTTCAGATAAACGTTCTGAACACTGTTGGTATAGAGAGGGATCATCTCAAAATCCTTCACGGTTGCTATAGTCGTATTGGCCGGCGTCATGTAGTTCAGATTGCCTATGCGCACATTTCCGGCGGGGGTGGCCTGGTTATTGTTCCGTAAGGCTTCCACCAGCTGGTCCGGGGTGAGATTGTGGCTCCGCAGCAGGTCAGGGTCCGCCCGGATAACAACGGTACGGACATTGCCTCCGAAAGGGGCCGGCGATACGAGCCCGGGTACGCTGCTGAACTGCGCCCGGACATATATATTGGCAAGGTCCAGCAGCTCATTGTTGCTGCGTTTGGGACTGCTGATGACCAGCTGACCGACTGGAAGCGTGCTCGCATCAAATCGCAGGATGAATGGTGGCTGCGACCCGGGTGGAAAGATCGCCTGCGCACGGGTAGTATATCCCGTGACCTCGCTGGCAGCCTGCGCCATATTGGTCCCTTCATAAAAAGTAAGCTTGATCAGCGTCAGCCCCGAAATATTCCGCGTTTCGATGCTCTTCACGCCGCCGATGTACAGCAACAGGTTCACATACTGCTTGCCGAAATAGGTCTCCATCTGGTCGGGCGTGAACCCGCCATAAGGGTGGGAAATATAGATCACCGGCAGGTTCATGTCCGGGAATATATCGATCTTGATAGTCCGTACGGCGCCGATGCCGAAAAAGATGAGTCCGGCCACCAATACTAAGATGGTAATAGGTTTTCTGAGTGCGCTTCTTATCAATCCCATGGCTTGATGATTCAGTTAAAATTCATTAAAAAACAAGCTAAAGTCCCCGCTGGCGGCAGCTTTGAACAACAGCGCCTGCCATACATTGTTGTTGGCGATCTCCCTGTCCGTCTCGGCCCTGTTCAAGGTGAACAAGGCGGTGGTAAGGTCTACGATGGTGCTGAGACCATTCTTGTACAGCACCGACTTCTGCATATAGGCGTCGGAGGCAGCCTTTACCTGTAAGGGGGCTTCCCGGTAATTGCTCAATGCGTTCTTTATCCGCGTGTCGGAGAGCACCAGCTGCGCCTGGAGCTGCTGGTTGACAAGGTTGTATTCCTCCTTCAATCCTTCGGATACCCATCTTTGGGACGCTACCTGCTCATGCACACGCAACGGACTGGTAAGGTTCCATACCATGCCTACTCCTAAAAGATAGTTGCCCCTGGAAAAGCTTACGCCTTTCGCATAGTCAGTTGTGAACGCATCGGGGAATTGTGTCCCATAATTATAGTCGAAGCCCGATCCTCTGTCCTGCAGCACTCCAAAAAGGGAGAAGGTGGGATAATTGAATGTTTTCAGGTATTTCGTTTCTTCGTCACTCACCTTGATACGCTGCTGGTAGTACTTCAATAAAGGATGCTCGTTCATCGGGGAAGCAGGCGCCGTGGTCAATGCCGTCGGGATCCTTGCAATAAAGAGGCTGTCCAGTACAAAGTCGCCGGGCGGCACTCCCATCAGTATGGCCAGCTGGTTTGCCTGCTCCTGCTGGAATTCCCGGGCATTGGTCAGCGCTATACGGGCATTGGATACTTCCGCCAGGGCCAGGGACGAGTCCACTCCGGGGTTCAGCTGACCCTTTACACGGGCCACTACCACATTGAACAGGGCCTGGGCCCTGTCGAGGTTCTCCTGCTGGGTAATGGCCAGTCTTTGCGCGGCCAGCAGGTTGAGATAGGCCGCAGACACCCGGATGCTCTGCTGGAAACGCTCCTGGTTAAGATCCTCTTTGTCTCTCGACAATATTGTCTGGGCCACTTTTGTTTTCTCTTTGGCCCGGCCGAACTGGAAAAAATCCCAGTTGACATCGGTGAGATATAACGCGCCGAAAGCTGCACGCCAATTTTGAGAAGCCAGAGCCGGTCCTGACGAGGCTACGGCGCCACCCTTATACCCATACATGGGACCGTTAGTCCCGTTGATAGTTCCATAGTCATGCTGTGCGGAGATATTCAGATCGGGTAAGTATTCCCTTTTCGTCTCCAGCACATTCGCCTGGCTGGCTTTGACATAGTTGGCCTTGGCGCGGATGGTGCCGTAATTATCGAGGGCGGTCTTTACGGCATCTTTTAAGGTGAGGGTCTGAGCATCTGCCCGGGCCGGCGCTTGAGCATTCACCTGGACTATGAATAAACTGAGCAGCAGGGCCCCCGACAGGCCAGAAAGATAGTTTCTAAACATGGTTGATAAGCTGCTTAGGGCTGCAGCACCGGATGCGAAGGGACACTAAGATTTTGAAGTAATTTTGAAGCAGGGATGGACGGCTGAAAGCTTATTGCGATGGCATGCCGGCCGGCAGCATATTCGTAGGTGATATTAAAATTCATTAATTCACAAATCTGCCGGACGATGGCCAGGCCGATTCCAATGCTGTCACTGGCAGGATCGCCTTTTTTAAAGCGTTCGAACAGCTCCATGACGGGTATCTGCGGAGGCAGCCCGCTATTGGCAATGACAAGTCCGGCCCTGGTCAGCGACAGCCGGATAGTACCTCCCGGAATATTATGCCGGATGGCATTGCTCACCAGATTGGTCAGCAGCAGGTCGGCAAGAGCGCTGTGCAGATGTATATACACATTGTCTTCAATATGACAGGTCAGCGCCAGGGATTTCATCTCGATGAGCTCTTCAAAGGAATCCAGTGTCTCCTGTGCAAGCTCACTGAGGCAAACGGGTTTCTCCGTCGCATATTCCTTATTCTCCAGCTTGGTCAGCAATGTCAGCGAGCTATGGATACGGGACAGCTTTTCCAGCGCATTGTGCATCTCTGCGATCAGGATGGCCTGATCATCTTTGATATCCGACTCCATCAGCAGCTCCAGCTTCCCCCGAATGATGGCGGTGGGGGTTTGCAGCTCATGAGACGCATTTTCGGCAAACTCCTTTAAGGATTGATAGTCTTCCAGCGCCTTATCGGTCATCTTTTTGAGGAATATATTCAGCTCCTTGAACTCGGAAGTACGGGTCTCGGGCAGACGTATGGGTTTCCGCTGTTTGAGATCAAAAGACTGGATGACCCTTAGGGTCTTTGATAAGGGTGAAAGAATATATTTTGGGATCAGCTTGCTGGATATGGCCACCAGCACCAATAATAAAAGCAGGATCCATTTGAAGGAATCCACTACGCCGGGTAATAGCTGATAGAAAGATGGGATATAGGAATAGGTGGTGATCCGATAATATTTTCCGTTGATGGCATAAAAGGAGGTGACCATCAGCCGGTATTCGTTGGCCTGGAATTCGGGATTCCAGCCGATGCCACGCGTATAATAAGAGTTGGCGCCGCGGGGCATGCTGCCGGCGGGTATTTCATCGATGGTGGCCCGTTTACGCGTAGGGCTTCCGGAATAGTCTCCACCCGTCCGGATCTGCTGTGCAATGAGGTCATTGAGCCGTTGGTGCCGGACCACTTCCACCTTGCTGATCTTCCATTGTATCTCGTAATAGACGATCGCGCCGCCGATGAGCAGCACCAGCAGCATGATGGCGAAATACCAGAGGGTGAATTTATTGGTCAGCTTCATGTTTCGGCCTCTTTGTGCGCGTTGAACTTATATCCCAGTCCGTAAACGGTGCTGATATAATCCGTGCCGCCTGCATTGCCTATCTTCCTTCGGAGATTCTTCACATGCTGGTATACGAAATCGAAATTCGCCAGGTTGTCCGTATAGTCCCCCCAGAGGTGTGCTGCAATAGATTGACGGGACAGCACCCTGTTCTTATTGACGAGGAAGTAAAGCAGCAGATCGAATTCCTTACGCGTGACATCCAGGGGCGTCTCGCCGATGTATGCTTCGAAGGTGTCGGTGTTCAGCCGGATCTCGTTGAATTCCATGATATAGGTGCCACCCAGGTTCTTGCGGCGGTAGACGGCGCGGATCCGGGCATGCAGCTCGGCCAGATGAAAAGGCTTGGTAAGATAGTCGTCAGCTCCCTTTTCCAGTCCGATGATCTTATCATCCACGGCGTTGCGGGCCGAGATAATGACGACATTGCTTTGTTTGTGTTCGGTCCTGATCAGGTCCAGCAGGTGGATGCCATTGCCGTCCGGCAGGCCGATGTCCAGCAGGATACAATCGTACTGGAAAAGGCTCAGCTTCTCGCGGGCGGCTTCCAGGGTGCAGCAGAGCTCGCAGATATAGCCTTCCTTTACGAGGAAGTCGTTGATATTACGGGCAAGTTCCTGATGATCTTCAATTATCAGTACCTTCATGACACAAAGTTAGGAGGTTATCTATACCCTGCCGCCTGCAGGTGAAACAATTCCGCGTAGCGCCCGCCAAGCTCCAGCAGCTCTTCATGACTGCCAATCTCCAGCAAATGCCCTTTGTCCAGCACCAGGATCCTGTCGGCCATACGCACGGTAGAAAAGCGGTGCGAGATCAGGACGGCCGTCTTGCCCCGGGTGAGGTCGGCAAATCGCTGAAAGACCTCGTACTCCGCCCGTGCATCCAGCGCCGCGGTAGGCTCGTCCAGTATCAGCAGCTGGGCTTCCCGCATATAGGCCCTGGCAAGCGCTATCTTCTGCCACTCGCCACCGGAAAGCTCTACCCCCTGGTGAAAGCGCCGGCCCAATGTCTGGTCATAACGATCCGGAAGCCGGTCCGCCAGCCGGTCGGCAAGACTCTGCCGGGCCGCGTCCTCGATCAACGGCCGGTTGTCCTTCTGCTGGATATTCCCCACGGCGATGTTCTGAG
>Ga0157372_10006047_pt1 | contig 12857 bp, 9 predicted proteins | sample C55metaG_FD_115307 | JGI IMG/M metagenome (GOLD analysis project Ga0157372, IMG submission 115307) | Corn rhizosphere microbial communities from Kellogg Biological Station, Michigan, USA - C5-5 metaG | ecosystem: Host-associated > Plants > Roots > Rhizosphere > Soil | place: USA: Michigan... | reverse complement strand
TGAACGGCCAGCTCGCCCGCGGAATCCGCGTCGCGATGACCACCTACTCCTCGGCTCGGCACCACAATGAGACGTGGGTCAAGGACGGCTATCTCCTCGTCGATGCTTCTCCCATCGACTGGAAGCCGCTCAATGACATCATGAAGTACGTAACGATTCGCGCCGGACACTTCGAGATCAACTACGGCGATGCGCACTTCCGTCGCACCGACAACGGCAACTCGATCCGCAACGCGCTCGTCGGCAACTACATAATGGATGCGTTCACGACCGAAGTCGGTGGTGAAGTCTACGTCCGCGCCAACGGCTTCCTGGCCATGGCCGGTGTCACCGGCGGCGAGAGCCGCGGGATGATCACCAATCCGCAGAAGCGTTCGCCCAGCTACCTGACCAAAATCGGCTACGACAAGCAGTTCACGCCCGACTTCCGCTTCCGCCTCACGGGCTCGGAATACGCGACGTCGAGCTCGGTGAGCAACACGCTGTTTAGCGGCGACAGAGCTGGATCGCGGTACTATGACGTGCTGCAGAACACCAGCTCGACCGAGTCTGCACAGGCATGGTCTGGCGCTATCCAGCCGGGCTTGAGCAACAGCATTCACTCGGTGGTCGTGAACCCGTTCATCCAGTTCAAGGGGCTCGAGTTCTTCGGCAACTTCGAAAGAGCGAAAGGTCGCGCGGCCACTGAAACGGCCAACCGCACCTGGAAACAGGACGTCGAGGAAGTCGTATACCGCTTCGCTCCCGACCAACGGCTCTTCGTCGCCGCGCGCTACAACACGGCCGCGGGACAGCTGACGGTAGGCACGCCAGATGTGACCGTGAGGCGCTCACAGGTCGGAGGCGGATGGTTCCTCACCCCGAACGTGCTGACCAAGCTCGAGTTCGTGAACCAGAAGTACGTCGATTTCCCGACGACCGACATTCGGAACGGCGGGCAGTTCAAGGGATTCATGGTCGAGGGCGTTGTGGCCTTCTGACCGGACTGCGTGGCGCCGCGGCTGAGGAACAGCACGGCGTCACCAGCTCCTCCTTCAGTCACATCGAGGATGCCTCAAATGATTGATAATGCCGCAGTACTAAGTCCCCTCCCCATCGAAGACGCTCCACTCTTCGGTGTGCTCGAGGGGCTTCGTGCGTGTGAAAGAGTTCTCACCGAAAACAATGTCGGGCGAATCGCTTTCGCATTGCAGGACAGGGTGAGCATCGTGCCGGTTCATTACGTGTACGACCAGGGCTGGATCTACGGTCGAACAGCGACCGGAGGAAAGCTTCGCGAGCTTCTGCGGAATCGACGCGTTGCATTCGAGGTCGACGAGCATACTCGGCTCTTCCAATGGCGTAGCGTGGTGGTCAGGGGCCCATTGTACCTGATCGAGCCGGGCATCGCCGCCTCGGATCAGCACATTTACGCGAAAGCCGTGTCCCTGATCCGTCAGCTTCTGCCTTCGGCGCTCAGCGACTCCGACCCCGTTCCTTTCCGCGATCAGCTATTTCGCATTCGCGTGGTCGAGATATCCGGACGCACCTCGGAGCCGACCGGCGGGAAGAGAGTCTTCCCTCGATTGGAGAAGGATACTCCCGATGCGGGTGAGGCCGAGCCCGACGCGTCGCTTTGCGAACAGGTCGAGAATGCACTGGCAAGTGTCTCGACCTCCCCTCGATCGAAGATTCACGTCGATGCGTTCGATGGTTTGATCGTGCTCACCGGTACCGTGGAAGACGCAGCCGAGCGAAGTGAAATCGAAGCTGCAGTGCTTGCCGTCACCGACGTGCGGGCTGTCGTGCAGCAGCTGGAGACAATGATTCCCTTGAAGCAACAGCCCACGCCGGCGGAGGTGGCACGCGAAGCCCTGCGACAGCTGCAGCAGGCGCCAGCCGTCCTCGATCCAGGAATCAAGGTTGTGGCTGAACACGGATGGCTCCGCGCGGAGGGATTGGCGACCTCGCCAAAAACCCGTGATGAGGTTGTTCGCAGGCTCCGCGGCGTCACGGGCTCGCGTGGCGTGATCGACAGGCTGCGCGTCATGAGGCCCGTTACCACACAGGTCGTTACCGACTGACATAAAAGGAGACACGATGTCCGCTACAGCAGTTGAAACGCCGCGCAGGGTCGAGCTGGAGCGGCCGCGTCCAACGGCGGTGTTGATCGCGACCGACGGTACGCCCCAGTCGGACGCGGCTGTCGCACTCGCCCAACTACTTGTGCCCAACAACAAACACGAGGTTAGGGTGCTCACGGTCGTCGACCGTGCGCCGATTCCCTGGGGAACTGTAGATCGCTCACTTGTGATGGACTACGAGCGCGGTCTCCGGGAAGAGGCGGACGCAAACGCGAAGGCTCAGCGCGATCGCCTCGGAGACACCAACTGGCGCGTCGAAGTCCGATCCGGAGATCCAGCGACGACCATCGCTGCACTGGCAAAGGAGTCGTACTCACGACTCGTGGTGGTCGGACTGGGTGGTCATGGAGCAGCGGCCAGGCTCTTTGGAAATGAGACTGCGCTCCGGCTGATGCGAGTGAGCGAGGTACCCGTACTTGCCGTTGACAGCAAGCTCCGAACACTTCCCACGCGCATCATGGTTGGCATGGACTTCAGAGAGTCGAGCATCGAAGCGGCACGGCTTGCGCTCGAGATTGCGGCACCCGCCGCGACGGTCACACTCGTTCACGTGGTTCCGTGGGAGCGAAAGGAGTACATCCCAGAACACTGGTTCAAGGATCACGAGGCGAATGTCGGCGCTCAGCTTACGCGCATCGCGGGGTGGCTGAAACAGGGAAGCAAGCGTCGGATTCATCAGAAGATCCTGTACGGCAAACCCGGGCCGTCGCTTCTTGCGTTTGCCGAGGAGCTCGATGCGGACCTCATCGTCGCTGGAACGCACGGTCGAGGATTGCTGGGTCGTATTCTCGGCGGCGAAACGGTCGCCAAACTGGTTCGAGGCGCGCGACGTTCCGTGCTCGTCTTTCCGTCGATTGCAGCGTTTCAGGGATTTGATAAGCCCGAGGTGGAGCCGAACCCAAAGCTTGTGGAGCAGCACTCGGACTGGTCGCAGACCCTGAATGAATTTTCGCGCAGAAACGCCGGTCGACGCGGGCGACTCGAGGTAGATGATCCAGCGGTCGGTGCGCAGGTCGAGATGGCCGGCTATCGCTTTGTAGGTGCGGCGTACGACACTCCCAGCGGGCGCGCCCAGTTGATGTTTGGAAGTGGGGGACGAGACGGGCCCCACTTGGTGCGCGTTATCTCGAATATCAAGTCTGTCGAGGTCCTTTCGGGGAGCGACAATAGGGACACGGTGTTGTCAATCGCCAGCTCCGACGGACAAACGCTGCTCTTGCTTGACAGCGATAAAGACAGGTCTTGATAATGTCGGCGCCGCTTCGCGATCTTGTCCCGGCCAAAGCCCTTTCCTCACACGGGGCCACGCCATCCTCACCAGAGCCGACGCCGCTGGGCACGACCAGAAAGCCGGCACTGCTGCCTTCCTCGCCGCTGTTCGCAATCGCGGGAATCGTTCTCGGCGGCCTATGGCAGCTCGTATTCAACCTACCGCTCCTGGCGCACGGGCTCTGGATGATCGCCCTCATCGGCGCTGGCTTTCCGGTCGTGTGGCGCACCCTGGTGGCCGCGCGTCGCGGCAATTTTGCGACGGATGTGGTCGCCTCGCTCTCGATCGTAACGGCCGCCATCATTGGTCAGCCGCTGGCTGGTCTCGTGATCGTGCTCATGCAGACCGGTGGCGAAGCTCTCGAGAGATTCGCCGAGCGGCGCGCGTCGGCGGCGGTTCGCGAGTTGGAGAAAGCTGCCCCGCGCATAGCGCATCTGATCAGCGGGACTCGCGGTCTTGTTGATGTGCCCGTCGGCGAGCTAAACGTTGGCGACATCTTTCTCGTGCGTCCGGGTGAAATGGTTCCGTGCGACGGGATTGTCCTGAGCGGGATCTCCGAGATAGACGCATCTCAGCTGACGGGAGAGGCGATTCCGGTACCCGCGCACGCGGGAATTCGCCTGATGAGCGGCTCGCTCAACGCTCACGGAGTGTTGAGCGTCCGGGCCACCGCCAGAGCTGCCGAGAGCCAGTACTCCAGGATCGTAGAGCTTGTTCGCGAAGCGCAGGCGAGCAAATCGCCCCTGCAGCGCATGGCCGACCGATATGCAGTTTGGTTCACGCCCGCGACGCTGACTGTGTGCGTCGCCACATTCGCGCTGACGCAAAGTTGGACCAGCGTGTTGGCGGTGCTGGTCGTTGCGACACCGTGCCCGCTCATCCTCGCTCCGCCAGTTGCTGTCATCGGAGGCATTAACCGTGCGGCTCGGCGGAAGATCATCGTGCGCCACGGAGCCGCGCTCGAGATGCTGAGCAGAGCGACCCTGGCGGTGTTCGACAAGACGGGCACACTCACGGTCGGAAAACCATCCGTACGGTCCATTATCGTGCTACCTGGATTCGACGAGAGGCAAGTGCTTCTCGCCGCCGCGGCCGTCGAACAGGGCTCCAGTCATCAGCTGGCCCGAGTAGTGGTGGAGGAGGCGGAGAAAAAATACGGCGCTCTACAACAGGCCACTCAGCACCGTGAGTCTCCCGGCGAGGGGCTTACAGGCATAGTCGGCGGTATCGAAGTCGTAGTTGGAAGCCGTGCCTTCGTTGGCCGGCACGCGATCGACTCGCTTGACGCCTTCGACACAGTCGAAGTGGGAGACGCGGGTCTGCGCGCGTACGTGCTCCTCGCCGGGAGGCCAGCCGGAATCATCGAGTACGCCGACTCCCTTCGCCCCGAGTTCAAGGGTTTTCTTGCCACGCTCAGGGATCTCGGCCTCTCACACACCGTTCTTCTGTCCGGTGATCGAGCCGCAAACGCGAGAGCCGTCGGACTCCAGGCAGGGATCCAGGAAGCTCACGGCGATCTTCTCCCTGCCGACAAAGCGACGATTGTCTCCCGATTCAAAGCGCGCGGGGACATAGTGCTGATGGTCGGGGACGGAACCAACGACGCGCCCGCCCTTTCGGTAGCGGATGTTGGAATCGCGTTGGCCGGACATGGTGGCGGCGTCACGTCGGAAGCCGCGGATGTCGTCATTCTGGTCGATGATTTGTCGAGAGTAGGTGAGGCGCTAGCAATCAGCAAGAGGACGATGCGGCTGGCGCGGCAGAGTATCATGGCGGGACTCGCGCTGAGTGGCGTCGCAATGGTCTTTGCCGCGTTCGGTTTCATCCCACCGACGGAAGGTGCGCTTCTTCAGGAAGCGATCGACGTCACAGTGATCTTGAACGCTTTGCGCGCGAGCTGGTCGTGACCACGAGAGCACGTGCGAACCAGGGAGGAAGAATGCACAAAGTCATAATGGCACCAACAGAAGGCTCTGATAGTGAGAAAGTCGCTATATCGGTGGCTGTAAAACTCGCGCAACGTTTCGAAGCCGATCTCCGTCTCGTTCGAGTGAAATCAGAGCCGCTCGTCGTCGATACCTTTGCTCAGATGCCGGTCGTTCCAACCGAGGAGATTCTACGGGAGGAGCGCGTTGCACACCTGCGTAAGCTGGAAGCACTTGGAAGCGAGTGCCGGGCGCTCGGAGAAATCCCGGTCATGATCGCGCTCGAGGACGGGCCTGTAGGCCCAACCCTCAGGGACTATGCTTTGAAGTTCAATGTCGACTTGATCGTAATGTCGAGCCACGCCCGGGGCGGCATGAAGAGGATAGCGCTCGGCAGCGTCACGGATTATCTCATTCGTCGCACCAATATTCCCGTGTTGGTGGTGAGGCCGCCCGTCTCCTTCATCGGCGTCGGTCTGCGACAGCAACCGGTCAGCCGGATCGTCGTTCCGCTCGACGGCTCAGGGCTGGCTGAGCAGATCCTCCCCGATGTGGCCGCGCTCGCATTGCGGCTGGGATCGACTGTGAGCCTGCTTCACGTGCTCACTCCGATCAGCTATTCACAAAAGGAGATCATGCAGCCTGGGCTTCCCTGGTGGGACGCCGACATCGCCGCTGCTGACGCGTACCTCGCGCGCGCGGCGAGCTACCTGACGGAGGAGGGACTCGCTGTGACCAAGGACGTCGTGCTAAGCGACGACATCGCCACTGCCATACTCGACTATTCGGGGCGCATGCGAGCTGACATCATCGCTTTGGCCACCAGCGGGATTGGCGGCATGAGCCGGTTCGTCTTCGGGACGGTTGCAGACGAGGTAACGAGGAACGCGACGACTTCGCTTCTCGTCTTTCATCCCAGGACCCCAATCGAGGTTGCCAATACCAACGCACACGCGAGCACAAAAGCCCTGGCTGGAGTCTGACATGAATGACACGAAGGCACCGCGGGCCGGAACAGCCGCGACAGCGATGGATGTGCCGAGGGAGGCTCCAGAAATGGAGCGGATGTGGTCAGCGCGTCACGGAGATGTGATTTTCCGCGAAATGTCGCGTGATGAAATCGAGTCGATGCTGCTCCGCAATCGCGTCGGTCGTCTCGCCTTCTCACTCCACGACAGGGTCGACATCCAGCCCATTCATTACATCTACGAGCGGGGCTGGCTGTACGGCCGCACTTCAGAGGGCGACAAGATCACGGCGCTGAAACACAATCAATGGGTCGCGTTCGAGCTGGACGAGGTCACCGACCTTTTCGATTGGCGGAGCATTGTCATCCACGGAAGCTTCTGGATCATGCACCCCCGCGGAAGTCCGCGTGCCGAGGAACTATGGACCAAGGCAGCCGAGCTGGTGAGCAAGATCGTCCCGGGCGCGTTGACCGAAACAGACCCGGTTGCGTTCAGACAGACGCTTTTCCGAATCGCCGTCAGCGACGTGCGCGGGAGAGAAGCGAAGATGAAACCGTTGGAGCCCAATGACCCGTGATCGGTCAGGCCAATGGAAGTGTGAATGAGGCGGTAGTTCCTTCGCCCAGCCGGCTCTCGATCCAGATCCTGCCGCCATGGGCCTCGACGATGCCTTTCGCGATCGCGAGGCCGAGGCCCGCACCCTGTCGATCCGTCCGTGAGGACTGCCAGTAACGATCAAAAACTCTCGGCAGCTGCCCCTCGGCGATTCCACGGCCACGATCCAGCACCGAAAAGACCACACCTTCGGAGTCGCTTCGCGCAACTACCACAATCTTCGAACCAGTCGGTGAAAACTTGATCGCATTTCCAACGAGATTCGACAGCGTCTGCTGAATTCGCTCGCGATCCGCGGCGACTTTGGGCAAAGCCGTTTCTATCTGGATGTCGAGGTCGATGCCCTTTTCTTCGACGAGCGGCCGAAGAGTCTGCAGCGAATCAGTGAGGAGAACCGAGGGCTCCACTGGTACAGCGGAGATGGAGAGATTTCCCGAGTCGAGCCGGTTCACATCGAGAAGATCCCTGATGAGCGCATCCATCTGCTCAGCTGCCTGAGAAATCAACGCGATGCTTTCGTGCGCCTGCGTTCCGTCATTCTCCTGTGCGCCGAGCAAGGTGCGACTCAGCATCTTGACGGCGGCGACAGGGTTTCTGAGATCGTGAGAGACGACACCAAGCATCTCGTCACGAGAACGCAGGCTTGCGCGCACGGTGTCATGCAGACGCGCGTTATCCAAAGCCAGCGCCGCCAGCCGCGCGAGATCTTCTGCGAACCCGAGATCGTCGCCATCGAAGCCGCGACTCGTGCGAAAAAGGGTTAGCGCACCGATCAGTTGCTCACGCGCAATGAGCGGAAGGAAGAGGGCGGATTGCGGATTCATCGCTCTTACCGCCTTGATGTACGCGAGGTTGGCGCTCGCTTCCAGAAGGCTGGACGCCGCTTCGGACTGCAACAAGACAGGAACTGGCTTTCCGAGAATCTCTGTCAGCGGATGCCCTTTGGGCGGAACACGCGCGCCAGCCAGGCCGATCTCATCGAGCAGTTCCTCAATGGCCGGATCGACGTGAGCCGCGGCGCCTGCCAGGAACCCATTTCCAACTCTGTTTTCCAGGATGCAGCCGTCAGCCATGGAAGGAACCGCCAACCGCGCCACCTGATTCAACGTCTCCGATGATCCGAATGCAGACGCCAGCTTCTCGCCCGCCTCGGCAAGGAATTGTTGTCGCTGCTCGAAGCGCTTGCGGACTGTGACGTCGCGAAGCACGACGGAGTAGACGACATTCTCGCCCTGGTGGACTTGCGCTATTGCGGCCTCGGCTGGAAACTCCTCGCCGTTCTTCCGGACACCCGCGATCTCGCGTCGCTCACCCATCCGTCTCGCGGTCACCTGGGAGCGGCCAAATTCAGCAACGTGGTGGGGGTGAATGGACCGATACCGCTCCGGAATCAGCGTCTCGATACGCTGCCCGACGATCTCCACGGACGTCCAGCCGAAAATGGCCTCCGCCCCTTTGTTGAAGAAGGTGATGCGCTGAAATGCATCCATGCAGATGATCGCATCCGCCGCGATCTCCACGATCTCTGCCAGAATGTCGTGCGTTATCCGGTCGGCCATCTGTGTCCGGTTATCCCCTACAAAAGGGCGTCGTTTCCCTCTGAATAATCCTCCAACCCACGACAGAGTCAACGCTCGCTGAATCGTAAGTTGGGCATGTGCCGGATTCACCTCATTCGAGAGGAAGCTCCATGTCCACGAACGACCAGGTAAAGATGCCCGTCGCACTGTTCGCTAAGAAGGGTTCGCGCCGGGATTTCCTGCGAAACACCGCCGTTACCGCAATCGCGGGCAGTGCCCTGGCCGCGTGTTCAATAGACAAAACCGAAGCACAGTCGCCGAGCGCGAACGATGCCGACCACAGCGGCGGCACCATGGCGCCGAATCCAGCACCGCTTTCAGCGGCCGCGGCCGCCGAGCAGATGGACAAGATGCATGAGGCGGGTATAAAAGCCTTTCCGGCCAAGACCGCCGGGAAGGGAAACCAGCTGATTCAGCCGCGGATGGATGGCTCGGTGAAAGTCTACGAGCTGACGGCGAAAAAGCTTAGCTGGGAGACAGCGCCTGGACAAATGGTCGAGGGCTGGGCCTACAACGGTCAGATTCCGGGTCCACAGATCCGTGTTCGCGAAGGCGATCGTGTTCGCATCGTGCTCAAGAACGAGCTCCCCGAATCCACGGCGATGCACTTCCACGGACTCGAAGTCCCCAACGACCAGGATGGCGTGCCGTTCATCACGCAGCCACCGATCAAGTCAGGGCAAAGCCATACCTACGAGTTCACGGTGCCGAATTCGGGCTCGCACATGTACCACTCGCACCACAACGCGGCGACGCAGGTCGGGCTGGGGCTGCTCGGCGCATTCATCGTCGAGCCGAAGAACCCTCTGCCGATCGAAAAGGCCGACGTCGACTACGTCCTCGTGCTCAACGATGGAATGCACGGCTACACGTTCAACGGCAAAAGCTTTCCGGCAACCGAGCCGATCGTCGCCAAACTGGGGCAGAAGGTCCGCATCCGATTCATGAATGAAGGGATGATGATTCACCCAATGCACCTTCATGGCATGCACATGACCGTGATCGCGAAGGACGGATGGAATAGCCCTGCCCCGTGGAAGTGTGACACGCTGAACGTCGCGCCAGGCGAGCGCTACGACGTCATCGTCAACTGCAACAATCCGGGCACGTGGGCATTCCACTGCCACATTCTACCGCACGCCGAATCGGATCACGGGATGTTCGGCATGGTCACCGCCCTGATCGTAAAGTGAGATCCTGATGATCGGCGTCAAACGGTCACCTGACAGCGGCGCCTTGCGCACAAGTGAGCACGTGGGACAGCATCTGCCCTTTCTTGTGCGTTCGCTGCTCCGGGTTTCGCTCGAGTTCAAGCTGCTCGGCGCAAACCTGATAATCGTTGGACTCGTCCTTCTTGTCCTGTTCGCACCAGCCCGGCTGTTACCGGGGCCGTTGACGGATATATACGTCGTGATCATCGCCTTGATCGTCGGCGCGACGGTCAATCTTGTGTTGGTGCGGCTCGCCCTTCGACCGATCAACGAGCTCGAGCGGGTTGCCAAACTCGTTTCCGAAGGCCGACTGGGAGAGAGGGTCCCGACCTCGATCGTAGCTGACCGCGAATTGATGCATCTCTCGACGACCATCAACGGAATGCTGGAAAGTCTCGCGGCCGGACGCGAGCGCATGCGAAAGCTCGGTGCCGAAGTAGTGTACGCGGAGGAGCGAGAACGAGCCCAAGTCGCGCGTGAACTTCACGACTCGGTGGGTCAGACGCTGGCTGCCGCGACGTTTCAGATGGCAGCGGTCGCGCACGAGATCGGTGACCACAGCGCTTCGGCGCGGCTGGCGGGCGTGCGAGAGCTGCTGCGCACTGCGCTTGAGGAAATCAGAAATGTTTCCCGATCGCTCCATCCGCGGGTCGCGACTGATCTTGGATTGCCAACCGCGCTCGAAGCCCTCGGTGACGCGACTCAACAACGCTCACTCATAGACGTTCAGGTGACCGTGGATATTGCCGGAGTCACGATTCCGTCAGCTCTGGCTGCGACGATGTATCGGGTGGCGCAGGAGGCGTTACGAAACGTGGAACGGCACGCCGACGCAGGGCGCGCGACCGTTTCGCTTCGCGCCCGGCCCGGGTACGTCGAGCTCGAAGTCAAGGACGACGGTCGCGGCTTCGAGGGTCCCAAGGAGAGGAAACGCGCGGAGTCCGGACTGGCCACGATACGGGAACGCCTCTCACTTGCCGGCGGCGAGTTGCATATTGATACGACAGGCGATCGTGGGACCCGCGTCACTGCGTGGGTGGGAATGGATACGGAGGCAGCGTGAGAGATGGTATCATCCGGGTGATTCTCGTCGACGACCACAACGTTGTGCGCGCCGGCCTCAAGGCTGTTCTCGGCGGCGCCAAGGATATCGAAGTCGTCGGTGAAGGATCCACTGGCAAGGACGCAATCTCACTGGCGGAGAGGCTGGATCCGGACGTGATCGTGATGGATCTGTCGATGGGCGAAATGGACGGCGCAGAAGCCACCAAAGTCCTGGTCGGGAAACAGGCACGGGCAAAGGTGCTCATCCTTACGATGCACGCCGAGGACTCGTATCTGGTCCCGCTGTTGGAGGCTGGCGCCAGCGGATATCTCGTCAAGAGCGCGGCCGACCGCGAGCTCATCGACGCGGTTCGCTCTGTCGCCCATGGTGACGTCTACATGCAGCCGTCAGCAGCCCGCGCCTTGGCTCAACGAATCCAGCGGCGCGCGGAGCACGCGGACGAGCGTACGATGTTCGAGAAGCTCACTGAGCGCGAGCAGAACGTGCTCAAGTTCGTCGCGAGAGGATACAGCGCGCCAGAGATTGGCGAAAAGCTGTTCATCAGCCCCAAGACGGTCGACACGTACAAGCAGCGGATCAACGAAAAGCTTGGCCTGGCCCACCGGAGCGACTACGTCGACTTCGCGCTCAAAATCGGATTGTTGGCGGACTAGCGGGCGAGCACCCTCATCGCCGCCTCGCTCTTCACAACGCTCTCATCGCTTCGATGCATATCCGGGCCCACGCAGCGCGCGGCCGGGCAGCGCTGCGGTGACCCGTCCATTGTCCACGACTGGAACACCGTTCACCAACACGTAGCTCACTCCCGTCGCGAGCTGCGCCGGATTTTCGTACGTCGATCGATCGATTATCGTGTTCGGATCGAACACCGTGATGTCCGCGTACATACCCGGCTTGAGCAGGCCGCGATTGCTGATTCCAACGCGCTGCGCGGCCAGCGATGTCATTTTTCTCACTGCGAACTCGAGCGAGATCACCGAGTCCTGACGCACGTAGAGACCTAGTATCCGCGGGAATGTGCCGAACGCCCGCGGATGCTCGCGCTCGGTAAACTTTCCGGTGGAGTCCGGGCTCAGAGCGCCCGCGTCCTGCCCTACCGATACCCACGGCTGCTTCATCGCCAGCCGCAGCGCATCCTCATTGAAGGAAAAATAAATCGCACCAGTTCTTCCCTTGTCGGCGATCAGGATGTCGAACGCCGCGTCGTACGCATCCTCGCCGCGCACTTTGCCGGCATCAGTCAGCAGCATCCCCTCATACTTCTTCAGTGAGTCAGCTACGACGTCGTTGATCATCGTTCTGGCCGCGGTCCTAATTCCGGTCGCGCTGTCCTGGCCGAGCTCAGTTTTGAGCCGTGCACGCACCGCCGGATCCTTGAGTCGCATCACCAGAGAATCGGGACCGCCTTCCTGCACCCAGGTGTTGAGCATCGCAGCGAGCCCGGTTGCGCTCGCGATGTAAGGGTATTGGTCCGCGGTGATGTCCACTCCTGCCGCGCGGGCGGAATCGATCAGCGCGACGGCCTGTTGCATCAATGGCAGCGATCGTGACTTGATGTGCCTGATCTCTGCCCACGTTCCGGCGCCCGCCGCAATCTGGATGGTCTCGCGAACCGCATCCACCAGCCCATTGCCCTCATTCCTGATGTGCGCCGCGTAGCCGCCACGGTACGGCGTCGCGTACTTCGTCAGCGCGATCAGCTCCTCGGTCGAGAAGAACGTGCTGGGGAGGTAGATCAGTCCGGTTCCGACACCAAAGGCGCCATCACGCATCGCCGAATCGATCAGCGCTCCCATCTGCTTCATCTCGACGTCGGTGGGGTGGCGTGTAACGTCGCCCATCACAGCCTGGCGCACCGAACTCGTGCCGACGTACGTCCCGAGATTGATGGCGATCCCGGTTTTCTCGATGTAATCGAAATACTGGCCGAGCGAACGCCACGGATATTTTGGATCGGGCTGCTCTCCAAGCGCGACGTTGGGCCACGCCGAATGCACTTCGCCCGTCACCTCGCTGGTGATCCCCTGCGTGATCTTGGAGACCGCGTGCGGCCCGCGCAGAATCGAGAACTCCGAGTGACCAAGCATGTCGATGAATCC